>Ga0163152_10002738_pt1 | contig 24225 bp, 21 predicted proteins | sample OliLakLV19MP8IB2_FD_148635 | JGI IMG/M metagenome (GOLD analysis project Ga0163152, IMG submission 148635) | Freshwater microbial mat bacterial communities from Lake Vanda, McMurdo Dry Valleys, Antarctica - Oligotrophic Lake LV.19.MP8.IB-2 | ecosystem: Environmental > Aquatic > Freshwater >...
AACTGGGCCTGGGCGGGGAAGAGTTGGTGTTGTATGTGGTATTGTTGACCGTTCCGAGATAGGTGTCGGATGCCGGCAGCGTCAAAGATGTGGTGGGCGTGGTGTTCGTGATGAAGGTGTAATTGGTCGTGATGGTGATGTTCGTCAAGACCACCGAATTACTGGTCGGGCGCAAATCCGCAATAAAAACCGACGATAAATCGCGTCCGCCCAGAGCCGAGCGCAAGGTTGAATTGGTCTGACTCCAGAGCCGCAGCTTGTTCACGTCAATGCTTGCCCCCTGCACGTCGGAACTCTCTCGTTTGTTATAAAAAGAATCATTTGTTCTGAGGAATAGTTTCCATTCGTCGGTGGGAATGACCGTGGCCGAGTCGTCGACAGCGACGCCGCTTCTCGCGACGACGAGGTTATTGGAAATGAGCAGAATCAGGTCGGCTTTATTGTAGAGGCGGTTTGTTCCGGCTACTGAGGAAGGCGACTCCGAGGACGGAGGTATTTCAAGAATGGCGCGAACGTTATCCCTGGCATTTTGCGCATTCCCCGTCGTATTAGTCCCGACCGGAAGGATTAACGGACTGACGCCACTGATATGATGGTCCAAAAAGTTCACTGTGCCCGGAGATCGATTGCTTGGATCGCCCGGTTTTTTTCCCATGATGATGTCTTCCGAGGCGGAAATATCACTCGAAAACGTCAAGGCCGCTTGGGGCTGCAAGTAAATCTGGCTGTTGCCATGCACCGGGCCGGTAACGTTCATCACGGGTCCGGGATTAATCTCTAAATCATCTTCGTAAAAAATTGCAAACTGGAAAATCGGGATGGTGCCTAAATTAATCTCCTGTCCAACAGCTCCCGCAATTCCCTTTTGCGATACATTATTCTTGGCATTGGCGATGATTTGATACGTCGCGCCATAGGCGTTTAATCCCTGATAAGGCGGGCCGAGTTCAATCACGTTCGTGGGATTAACCCGCGCCAGAGTAATTCGGCCGTTTACTTCTGCCCCGTTGCTGAACCCGTAATTCGACCAGTACGGGTCATCCGAGGCGGTAGGAACTGTTGCCGAATATTCCAGGATCTTCGAATAGACAAGGCCCTCCCCGTAATTTTTGTAATCCCGACAGATTCGGGCCAACACTTTTTCCGTGGCCGCCTCCGCTGCGTAGGAAGTGGTGAAAAATTCGTTATTGCGGTCCGTGAGTTTTGCGTTCGATGACGACCAGGTCAGGACGCTGGCCAGGATCAAGGTGCCCAGCGACGCGATGGTGAGGGTCACGAGCAAAACGTAGCCTCGAGCGGAAGTGTGGGTTGAAATTTTCATGGATTCCTTTTACAAAGCGGTCCGGGGAGTGATCCGGCTTTCTATCTGGTAAAAATCGAAATAATTTCCTGGAGCGATGTACACCTGCGGATTCTTCAACTGGACGAACGAGAGGTTGACCCGCACCCCGGCCACAGGAACTTTATTCGTGTAAACCCGGCCCAAAAAATCCTCTAATGCAAAAAGCGGCAACGTGTTTGTGAGAGAATTAGCGGTCGGAAACGAGTGAGTCGCGCCATTTACCGTTCGGCGAAGAGAATTGTCGGAAGCATTGTAATAATAGCGAATCCAGGAATTGCTACTGGAGGTGAGATAAACTTCGATGGCGTCGCCTTGCTGATTGAGGCCATCCGCCACAGCCGTGAAAGAATTCTGGCTGCCCGAACCAATCCGAAGGTGATGCGCCGAGCGAATATCCTGGATTAGCACGCTCATCGCCTGCCGCGCATCATCACTGGCCGTGAGTTTGATCTGCACCCGGCTCGCCATCTTCAGACCGAAAAGGTGGCTGCCCAAAACAACCAGTAAGATCATCGTTGTGATACCGACAACCACCATCACCTCCAGCAAGGTGAAGGCTGCGGTCTTCCCCCGCGATGCAGCAAAAGCAAACTTCATAGATTGGGCGCGCGAATGGTCGCGACTGTGTTCGAAAAAACCGCGCGATTCATAAAAGACCATCGACACTCCACCTGAACCATCTTGAGCGGCGGGGTGGTCGAGATGGTTCGGATCGTCGTGAAATTTGTGGCACTCAACAAATTCGTCTGCTGTGTCGGGAGACAGAGGTATGCGGCACTCGGAGGAAAGTTGCTGCTCACCAACTGATCTGCCCCATTCTCGCGCCAGGGCGCGGCCACAGCACGTTCCAACCCCTTGATCGCCATTGACTGCGCGGCCAACGAATACGAGGACCATTCCGCTTTTCGCGAAGCCACGCTGTAGCCTTGGAGGATTCCCGCGATCATGAGCGTGGCGAGTCCCATTGCCACTGAAACTTCCAATAGAGTAAACCCTCCCCGGCGCGCTCTGGACTCACTTGATAAATTGAACATCATGACTAAACCTCTCTTGCGGAAACTCAAAACCTCCGATCAAGGCTTAGCAATTGCTCTGCCACGCGAAAAACACCCATGATCTCACGTCATTTTAAACTGGGACAGTGCGCGGACTGTGTGTTTAAAAAACAGGGATTGCCCCAACTTCTGGCAGTAACACGGATTTCCCCGGCTGGCGCTGGACTGGAGATCGCTGTTCAAATTGGCAGAATGCTGCCTCAACAAAAGGGCTTTTGCTGAAACGGCGCGGAGGTTGAAGGAACTTAATTCGTGCAGCAAGAGACTTTGGCATCGTACCTGCATAGCAATTCTCCGAGGTTTTAAATCCGTCGGACCATGAGAATTCATTTTTCTTCCAGAAGCGCGTTTACCATCTTGGAGGTCACCATTGGCATGATGGTCTGCGGGATCGTGCTCGTCTCCCTCTACGCAGGACTCTCCCAGGGCTTCAAGATAACGCATCTTTCGCGCGAGAATCTGCGGGCAACCCAGGTCATGATCGAGAGGCTGGAATCGGTTCGACTCAATACATTCGATCAACTGAACTCGCCGGGATTCGTCCCGACTCAACCACTTGCGGAACCCTATTACGCGGTTGGCTCGAACGACAATGGGGGGTTCAACTATGCGGTAACGGTTTCCTTGACCAACGCGCCGTTCACCACGTCGTACAGCACGAACTTGAAGATGGTGACCGTCCTGGTTACCTGGACTTCGGCAGGAGTTTTCAAAAAGCGGCAAATGAGCACCCTGATAGCGCGGGACGGATTGCAATCCTATGTGTACTAGACCCAGGAAACAGAAGCGCAAGGCGGCGTTCTCGATCATCGAACTCCTGATGGCCATGGGACTCGGCTGGATCGTTTTGCTGGTGGTGGGCATTATCTCGCTGTGGAGCGGGCGAAGCTTTGCGGCGATGGCGAACTATGCGGATCTGGACAACGCCAGCCGGAATGCGTTGGATCGAATGACCCGCGAGATCAGGCAGGTGAACGGACTGAATTCCTATACCGAGACCACAGCCCAAAAGGAGCTTTCGCTGATCGATTCAGACGGGCAGCCCTTATATTTCAGATACAATAAGACTGGAAAAACTTTGACCCGCGTGAAGAACGGCAATTCCCAGACTTTGCTGAAGGACTGCTCCACGCTGAATTTCAATCTGTATCAGCGGAACAATGTTTCCAATACGTTCAACCAGTATCAGGTTTTCACCGGAACCAATGCCTCCCTGACCTGCAAGGTCATTCAAATAAATTGGATTTGCTCACGACGACTCTTTCCTTCCGAACTTCTCAATTCAGAAAGTATTCAAACCGCTAAAATCGTCATCAGACATCGTTAAACCATGAAAACGCAATTCTCCCAGCAACGACTCCACGGCAGCGTTCTGTTGGTCACCCTCGTCATCACCGGGATTCTGGGATTCACCCTGGCGAGTTACCTCACCCTGATCGGGAATCAGAACCGTTCGGTGGTTCGGTCCCAAAACTGGAACACCTCGATCCCATTGGCAGAAGCCGGAATTGAAGAGGCCATCGTCCACCTTAACAAGAATTGCACTTCGAATGATATCACCCGCGATCCGGTAAACTGGAACGCAGACGGATGGACCACCGTCGCGAACGGGGTGTCAATCACTCGCTGGCTGGGAACCAATTACTACACGGTCACGATTTCCACCAACGCTCCCTTTTCGCCATCGCGTCCGGCGATTTTTTCTGAAGGCTATGTTCCCGCAATTTTGGCTTATAATTCTCAGCCCTCATTATTTGCAGCAGTCGGAACATCCGGGCAGGTCAATCAGAACCAACCCCAATTCGTCGGGCGCAAAGTCAGGGTGACGACCAGCCAACTCGGCATTATGACCTCGGCGATGACCGCCAAAGACTCGATCGATTTCAACGGAAACGGAGTAACCACCGACAGTTTCGATTCAGAGAATCCCGCTTACAGCACCGGCGGAAAATACGATCCAGCGAAAAACAAAGACAACGGCGATGTGGCGGTCAATTTCGGGCTGATCAACACACTGGGCATCGGCAACGCCGACATTTACGGAAAGGTCGCCGTAGGGCCGGGCGGCAGTATTTCAATTGGGCCAAACGGACGGGTGGGCGATAAAGCGTGGAACGCGAGCAATACCGGGATTCAACCGGGCCGTTCCCGCGACGACATGAACGTGAGTTTTCCCGATGTGAAAATCCCATTCACGGGCGGATTCTCAACTCCGAGCGGGCGAACCGTAACGAACGACGTTATCACCTCAATCAACACGACGAACACGACGCCCGGTTACCCGACCGGGTTGGGCATTATCTACACCAACACCGTCACCACGAACACGGTCTCGTATCCCGTCGGCGGAACCTATATCGGATCTGTCAACACGAACACAACCTACACGACGACTGTAGGCCTTCCCTCGTCCGGAACGTATATCGGCACCGTCGCGACAAACACGGCGACCACCACAAGCTCCAACGCCCCGGCATCGGGTTCTTATATCGGCAATGTGACGACGAATCTTCCCACTTTTACAACGACGACCTACCCCAGTTCCCCCTATGGACCCGTCACCACCAACACGTCATGGACGACAACGACCGGATATCCTGCCGCCGGAACTTATGTCGGGAGCGTAACGATAAATCGAAAGCCAAGCGGGACGGTCAGAAATTATTCCTATAACCTGATCGCGGGATATACTTACCAAAAAATTACCGGATACTCCTACGAGCAATTGACGGGTTACAGCTATTTGAAAATCAACGGCTACACCGTCGCACGGATTGTGAGTTACAGTCTCGTGCAAAGTTCTTACACAACGAACTACGTCGCGAAATATTACGATTTCGTGCTCGATTCAGGAAACTACAAGATCGCAAACATAACCGGAGACGTTCTGGTGCTTGGTGATTCGGTTCTTTACGTCACCAGCGGCCTGACGATGAACCAGCTCCAGATCAATCCCACCGCGCGCTTGAAGCTCTACATGGGAGGAGCCTCCACCAGCATTAATGGCAATAAATACATTAACGCCTCCGGTAACGCCGATAATTTCTGGTATTTCGGCCTTCCAACCAACACGGACATCAGTTTCGGCGGCAACGGCGGCTTCATCGGCGTGATTTACGCGCCGCAAGCAGATTTTCACCTCGGCGGCGGCGGCAACGACACAAAGGATTTCATCGGCGCGACTTTGACAAAATCCGTGCATATGAACGGTCATTTTAATTTTCACTATGACGAAGCGCTCGCGCGAAAAGGCGCGTCGCGCGGCTACGTGATTGATTCCTGGGAGGAAGTTTCCCTCGAAACAACCCGCTAAAACTGTTCGACCTTCCTTGGAAAAGGCGCCGTCCTCCGGGACGGCGCCTTTTTTGTTCACATCCGGAAGATGTGTGCAGCGTGGACGAATCGCTCGGGAAACGGCATCATCGCCGCGTGCGAATCTGCCTCATCTTTAATCCGTCCGCCAGCGGTCAAAAGGCTCAAAAGCTCAGGGCTCGTCTCGAGCGGTTTGCGTGCGACTGCCAATTCAAACCGACCACCTTCGCCGGCGAAGCCCGGCCCCTGGCCACCACCGCGATCCATGAAGGATTCGACACCATCGTCGCTGCCGGCGGCGACGGAACCATCAACGAGGTGCTCAACGGCATCGGCGATCATCCGGAAGGTTTTGCGAAAGCGCGCCTCGGCGTCCTGCCCATGGGAACGATCAACGTCTTCGCGCGCGACCTGAAAATTCCACTGGCCATCGAGCCCGCCTGGCAAACCATTCTGCGCGGAAAGGAGATTCGCATCGACGTCCCCCGGGTCGAATACGTTTGCGACGGCCAGAGGGTCAGTCGATATTTCGCCCAACTCGCCGGAGCCGGGCTCGATTCGCGCGCCGTGGAAATGGTCAACTGGGACCTAAAGAAAAAAATCGGGCCGCTCGCCTACGTCGTGGCCGGAATGAAAGCGCTCGGGTCGAGGCAATCAAAAATCACGGCGAACTGCCCGGCGGGTTCGCTCACGGGCGAACTGGTCCTTATTGGCAATGGCCGCTTTTACGGAGGGAATTTTGTCTTGTTCCCCAAAGCCGACCCGTGTGACGGAAAACTCGAACTCTGCGTCTTCCCAAAAGTGAGCTGGCCCATCATCTGCCTCGCCGGAATCGGGCTCGCGACGAGAAGCCTGCATCGCCTCTGCGGCGCTCGCCAAATGCGGGCCGAAACCCTCACGCTCACCGCCGACCAACCCACCTTTCTGCAATTGGACGGAGACAATGTGGGTCAACTGCCCGCGCAGTTTTCGGTTCGTCCCGGCTTGCTGCGAGTCATCGCTCCGTGAACGAGATTGACACAGCCCGCTTTTCTCGTTGCTATTCGGGCATTCAAACAGGTCACACATTTATGCGCTCAAAGATCAACTTACTGGCTTCCGCTCTTATCCTCGCCATCGCCGTCGGAGCCCTGGTGGCTTGCAAGACCTCGGCACCATCCACCGCGACCCATTCCGCGCCGGTGCGCTCGGCGGGTCACAAAATTCCCGCCAAATATAAAATCAGCGGATTTGCGATGGGCTGCCAGGCCTACACCTTCAAGGAATACTCTCTTTTTGAAGCGATCGAGAAAACCGCCGAATGCGGCGGCCGGGTCATCGAGTTTTTCCCCGGGCAGAAATTGAGCAAGGAAGAGCCCGATATCAAATGGGACCACAATGCGTCCGACGAAACCATCGCCAAGGTCAAAGCGAAGCTGGCCCAGCACGACATTTTGGGTGTCAACTACGGGGTCGTGGCCATCCCAGAGGGAGAAAATGAAGCGAGCAAGATGTTCGAGTTCGCAAATAAAATGGGCCTGATCGCAATAACGACAGAGTCCGAGAAGTCGATCGACACAATCGAAAAGATGGTCAGGAAATACGACGTCAAAGTCGCCTTTCACAATCATCCGAGACGCCCCAACAATCCGGCCTACAAACTCTGGGATCCGAACTACGTCCTTGCGCTGGTCAAGGATCGCGACCCGCGAATTGGCGCTTGTGCCGACACCGGCCATTGGGTGCGGTCCGGCTTGCACCCGGTTGATTGTCTAAAAATCCTTCGCGGCCGGGTGATCAGCAGCCATCTCAAGGATCTGACCGAGTTTGGAATGACCACCCACGACGTTCCCTACGGCCAGGGCGTCTCCAACGTGAAGGGGATTCTCGACGAACTCAAAGCGCAAAATTTCTCCGGCAACATCTCGGTCGAATACGAATATCATTGGACGACCTCGGTTCCAGAGGTGACCCAGTGCATTGACTTCGTCCGGGCCTACGGCAGACAGAAATAATTCGCCGCCGCTTACGGGGCGGCCACGGCGCGAACCTGGAAAAACTGCGGGACCGAACTGGTGCAGGGCGTGATCCACTCCGTTTCCGGAAATTTGCCCGCCGAGCGGACCATGATGACGCCCCGTCCATTCCGCCCTTGGGTGATGGCGTTGGAGATGCCGATTTGTTCCAGGAGGCTGGGCCCGTCCAAGGCGACGCCCGCATTGCCCCAGCTATCGTTTTGGACCGCTACGGAGTTTGAGGCGTATTGAAACATGTCCATCAACTGCTCGGAGTGGCGAGGAACGGGTTGGTCGTAAAAATGACCCAACTGGCCAGACCGGCTTTTGGCGCGACCTCGGCCACGGCCAGGCCGGCGATCTCCGTGGCGTGGGCCCAGGAGGAAAATCCGTAAGCCGACCCACGTTGGCGCTCTGGCGGGTGAAGTTGAAATGCGGCGCGCCGACCGCGCGCGGCGCCAGTTCGACGTGATTCAACTCCACTCCGATATCGGCCACCGCAATGGTGATACCTTCGCCTCGGGTGATGGGCCACGCGGCCCGGACATTGAAATCCACCCCGCCGGAGAGTCCACTGGCATTTCGGTTCTCCAGATTCCACTGGGCAAAAAATACGTGTCGTTGGGCGTTGCGGCATAGACTCCATGCAACGCGGCGGTGCGCCGCAGGACCGGATAACTCGCGAGCACTTCCGGCAATGCCGAGAGGGCTTGCGCCTCTATACAAGCGGTCCAGGCATCCGGCGCGGATAAGATATGACCATCCGGCGCAACAGTGCGGCTCCAGTCGGCCGCGCGCCCCGCCATGAGTTTCTCAATCCCGACTCCGGGTGTCATCTGTAGGACAATCCGATTTACGAGTTGAATCACATTGGTGCTGCCAGCCCGGTGCGCGGGCAGCCAAAGAGCGTTCCCCGCCGACAGGCCTGTTTGCGGAACCGTCACCCCGCAAACAAATGGATGGGGAGATTTAAAAGAAAAAGTCTGGGTCGCCGCGCTGGCGGACCCAGCCAGGGTGAGGGCGAGGACAACGCCCGGAATCCAATTTATGGATGGCATAGACAAGGGAGGCACGGAGCGCCGTCCATTCGTCGTGAAAAGAGAAATTCGTGCCAGCGCCACCTGGGGTTTATCCCCCATTAACAGATTCAAATGAAGCTCGTACGGTCAGTCGGTCGGGAGGTGAATTTACTCCCATGCAGTCTGCCGTCTCCTGGCTTTGCCCTGAGTCGGCATTAACAACACAAACCGCGTACATAAAAGGAAAAAAAATGAGATCGATAGTCAATAAATGCGGCGTTATCGCGGGGGGATTTTCCCTGTTGATGACCCCACTGGTCGCCAATGCTTCCAGCCACCGGGAAGCCCCGCAAATCGCAGCCCTCCCCCAACTCGATGGAACAGATTTTTACATGTTCAACAGTTACGAGTCTGGCCGGTCTAATTTCGTCACCATCGTCGCGAACTACCTGCCGCTGCAGGATGGCTACGGCGGTCCAAACTATTTTGCCCTGGATCCCAACGCCCTTTACGAGATCCATATCGATAATGACGGGGATGCGCGCGAGGACGTGACCTTCCAGTTCCAATTCACCAACACGTTCAAGGAGCTTGCCCTGACGATCGGGCCCGCTGGCAATCAACGGACGAACGCCGTCCCATTGATCAATATCGGCGCCATCACGGCCGGCGACACCTCGGCGCTCAACCGCATCGAACAATACCGCTTGAACATCATTCGGGGATTACGCCGCAGCGGAACCTCGCAACCGATCACGCACAATGGCGGTTCCAACCTGTTCACCAAACCGGTGGACAACATCGGCAATAAATCCCTCCCAAATTACACGAATTACGCGAACACATTCATGTACTCGATCGACATTCCAGGCTCCACCACACCCGGACGCCTGTTTGTGGGTCAACGCAAGGATCCCTTTGTATTTAATATCGGAGAAACTTTTGACTTGGTGAACCTTTCAAATCCACTCGGTCCGGTCGCTGGGGAGCAGGACGGCCTTCGCGATAAAAATGTCACTTCCCTTATCCTGGAAATTCCAAAAAGTGTTTTGTTAGCGGGCACTAACACGATTATTGGTGGATGGACCACCTCCAGCCGCATCACCGCCACCGGCACCAATCAGGTTTCCCGCCTGGGCCAGCCGTTGATTAACGAGGTCGTTATCGGACTCGGCGAAAAAGCGATTCCCGGCGTGCTGGACAAAGATGCCTTCAACCTCGTGGAGCCGGCCGTACCTGGCGACGCGGTTTTGATTGATTACGTCACACATCCGACGTTTCCAGCGATTCTGGAATTGCTCTTCGGTAGTGCGGGCGTGCGCGCTCCGACCAATTTTCCTCGCGCCGATCTCGTGGCGGTTTTCCTGACTGGCGTGACCGGTTTAAACAAGACAGCGACACCCGCGGAGTATCTCCGCCTCAACACCGCCATCCCCGCCGTGGCCGCGGCCCAGCAGAATAACCTGGGCGTGATCGCCGGGGACACTGCTGGCTTTCCCAACGGACGACGACCGGGCGACGATATCATCGACATCACTTTGCGTGTCGCGATGGGAAAACTCCTCTCGACCAATGACGCTCCCAGTGGGCAGCTTCCGTTCACGGATGGGGCTTTTGTGGATGCAACGATGTTTGACTCCGTGTTCCCTTACATCAAACCCCCGTTGCCAGGCTCACCGAACGACTTCTCGGTCCTCGTGACGCTGCAATCCTCGACCAACGCCGCCGGGCCGTTTACGGACGTGCAAGCCGTTTACAATCCGGCCAAACGAAAACTCGTCACGCCTAAAACCGATTCGACCGAGCGTTTCTTCCGTTTGCGCCAGGATACCCCGAGCGACAAACCGGTGACTCTCGATAGCCGGATCGAAACCGTGCCAAATGTGCAACTCGGGATCACCCGATAAATCCGCCGGTTTACTCCGGGCGCCCGAGGGAATCTCGGGCGCCCGGTTACCGCCTTAATTAATTCTATGAAAAACGCTAAATCGAATTCTCTCACCCGGGCCTTGACCGCCGGGGTTTTCGCTTCCGCGATCTTGCTCTCGGGCTCGCGCGGTTCCGCTGAAACCCTCTACGGTCTCGGCTCCAATAACTCGCTCCTCACCTTTGACAGCTCGTCTCCCGGAACGGTCGGACTTCGCTCCATCATCGGCGCCGATCCTCTGGTGGGTCTCGATATCCGCCCCGCCAATGGCGTCCTTTATGGCGTCAGTTCGAGCCGGCTGCTTTACACCATTGATTTGTTCACCGGGGCCGCCTCGGTCGTCAGTGGAACTCAATTCACCACCTCCACCGCTGGATCCAGCTTCGGATTTGATTTCAACCCCACGGTGGATCGAATTCGCATCGTCAATGACGCGGCGGAAAATTATCGCGTCAACCCGGACACCGGGACCGCGATCACCGATGGCACCCTCGCCTACGCGGTCAATGATCCCAATTTCGGGCTCGACCCCGCGATCATGGGAGCGGCCTACGATAACAATGTGCCGACCGCTTCGCTGACCGCACTCTGGGTTCTCGATTCCCGCTCGGACACGCTGGCCCGCCAGAATCCGGCCAACTCGGGGGTGCTCACCACCATTGGCGGTCTCGGAGTCAACTTCACCAGCACCGGTGGCTTTGATGTCTCGGGCTTGACCGGAAACGCCTACGCGGCGTTAACCTCGCCAGGTGGCGGACCAATGCTCTATCAGATCAACCTCGCCAACGGCGCCGCGACATCGCTGGGAGCCATCGGCTTCAACGGGGATGTCATTGGGTTGACCTCGGTGGTTCCCGAGCCATCGACTTGGGCGCTGTTCATTGCGGGTCTCGGTTGCCTGGTCGTCATGACGCGCCGCAAAGTGAATAAAAAAGCGTCCGCCTGACCGGAATTATTTCCGTAAAGGATTCAACGAGCAGCCGTCTGGCAACAGCGGCTGCTTTTCTTTGCACGAAATGCGGTCGGGACTCGCCATCTTGCCTCTGGGGCGTTTGCCGGATTTTATCCCGTCGCACGGCCCGGGCTGGATGCGTTCAATGGGCCGCTTTGCCGGAAACTTCCGCCGCGTGTTGTGAAAACGATTTGCCTCGCCCCGTTGGACTGATGACGGAGTCGATGACGCCCTTCTCAAATTCATCCCACATCGGCGACATCCCGCGCAAACGGATCACGATTTCCTCGAACGCCTCGATCACATAATCCACGTCCTCCTCGGAGTTGGCTTCGCCGAGGGACATGATGATGTTGCCCTGCGCCAGCGCGTGATCCAGACCGATGGCGCTCAACACGTGGGAAACTTTCAACGATTTGCTCACGCAACTGGAGCCGCTGGCAACGGCGATGCCCCGCATGTCGCAAAGCAGGAGTTGCCCTTCGCCCTCGATAAACTCGGTGCTCAGGTTCAAGCTGGTCGAAATGCGTTTCGGTCCCGGCTCTGGCCCGTTCAATTTGATGTAAGGGATTTTTGTTTTCAGTCCGTCCCACAAACGCTTTTGCAATTTTGCGGCGTGAGCGATGCGTTTCGGCATTTCGCGCAGAGCAATTTCGCACGCCAAACCGGCTCCGATGATGGCCGGAACGTTTTCCGTTCCTGCGCGCCGCCCGCCTTCCTGCACGCCGCCGTGCATCATGCTGACGATGCGCGCCTTCTTGTTGCGATAAAGAACGCCAACGCCTTTGGGTCCGTAAAACCGGTGCGGCGAGAGCGAGAGGAGATTGGCCCCCATCGCCTGCACATCAATCGGCAACCAGCCCGCACTCGCCTCGGCATCGACGTAAAAGGCGATCCCTTTTTCGTTGGCGATCTTGCCGATCTCGCGAATCGGCTCAATCGTCCCAATGTCGTGGTTGACGTGATGCACCGCAATGAGCGTTGTTTTGTCGGTGATGGCGGCGCGAACGTCTTCCGGGTTGATCAAGCCTTCGGCATCCACTTTGACGCGGGTGCAGGTGAATCCCTGTTTCTCCAGGAATTCGACCGAGTTGATGACCGACGGATGTTCCGTTTCGCAGATAACCAAGTGAGTGCCCTTGCGCTGATTGGCGTAGGCGACGCCCTTGATCGCGAGGTTGGCCGATTCCGTCCCGTCCGAGGTGAAAAAGATTTCGTCCGGCGACTCGGCATTGATCAGCGTGGCGATCTGAGTGCGCGCTTTAGTGATCGCATCCCGCACGCGCAGACCGTGCTGATGCAGGGACGACGGGTTGCCGAATGCCTCCATGAAATAGGGCTTCATCGCCTCGAAAACCTCGGGGGCGAGCGGTGTGGTGGCTTGGTGGTCTAAATAAACGTGACGCATAAAATACTTTCAGATCAAAATCAAAAATTGCAACTGGCTCATAGCCCCGCTTTGCTCCGGGCCAATCGCGGAACCCGGCTTCAATCCGTTGCTCCGCCCGTCGGCATTTCGGGGAGCGTGTGAAAAATGAAATCCAATCGGGTGCGACTCACCGTAACACTATGAGCGAGGGCGTCGCACAAAGCAAGGCGGGGCAAAACCAGCGGCGGACCCGCAGCGATAACATCCCGGGTGGAATGTCAAACTCCTGAGCCATCGGCATCCCAAGAATTTCAACTTAACACGTTCAAACATTTGAACTGTGGTTGAACACATACGCCATTGACGTATCATTCACCAGTGGAGTGCATCGAAACGCCAACCTTTACTCGTTCGGTGTTGAATCTTATGGAAGATGAAGATTACGCGAAGATGCAACTCGCTTTGGCGAAAAATCCGGAAATCGGGAGAATTATTCCGGGCAGCGGCGGCGTTCGCAAAACGAACTGGGCGGGAAGAGGTCGCGGTAAACGAGGCGGACTGCGGGTGATTACAGCGTAGCGGCGTCTCGGCAGAGCGCCGTCACTGGTGGAAATGGGAAGAAAACGGCGCTCTGCCGAGACGCCGCTACGACCGAACAAGCCTTTTGCAGAGATTTCAACGTTATGAAAAAAGAACTTTTCGACGAGTTAAAACAGAGCTTGCGTGAAGCGGGCCAGATTAAACGCGGAAAACTCAAGCCATCGCGTGTGATCGAAATCGATCCGCAAAACGACATTGCAAAAGTTCGTGGCAAACTCGGTTTTTCCCAATCCAAGTTTGCGGCGATTTTGGGAATCAGCGCCGACACGTTACAAAACTGGGAACAAGGTCGCCGCTCTCCAACCGGTCCGGCAAAAGTGCTTTTAAAAATTGCGACGAAATATCCTGATGTTTTATTAGAAGTGGCGTAAGCAAAGTCGTTAAGCTATTCCATCACAGCGCGTCGCCGGTCGAGCCTTTGGCAGGCACGAGGTGGGTTTTAAACCCGTGTTCAAAGTCGTTAATGAAGGCTATTTCGCCCATCAGCTCATTGAGTTGTTGGTGGGCACCGATCCCGCCCGAACGGCGGATCAAACCCCGGCCTGGCTCGGCGAATTTTCTTTCGCCGCCGGTGGCCGGAGCAACGCTAAACCGATCAACGTCAAACCCAGCGCTCCAAACGTAATGCTCCACGGAATCATCGTGATCTCCGGCATCGTTCCCGGGCCGGACCGCGCCTGCCAATGCACGTAGGCTACCACGAGCCCGTTGTTCAAGGCGTGAATCAGGATGGAGCAATAAATCGAACGGCTGCGCCAGAGCGTGTAACCCATCAGCAGTCCCACGCCGAACGTTGGCAGCAGCCGGTAAATCGACGCGTGCGCGATGCCGAAGAGCAACGCGGAAATCAGGATGGCCGGCCACGGTCCCATTTTCTGGAATCCACGAAAGATCAATCCGCGAAAGATCAGTTCCTCGCAGAGGGCGGGAGATATTGCCAGGACCAGCAACGCCAACCAAAGCGGGGCGGGAGGATCGCCGAGCAACAGCAACTTCTGCATCCCTTCCATCAAGGTGTCAGGCGGGGGCATCAGGCGCAGGGCGAGGCCACCCACACCGATGGCCCCGGTGGCGCCGATCAGCACCGAGCCCAACACGCTGCGCCAATGCGGGGCACGCAGGGCGAACGTTTCGCGAAGGGGAAAGCGCTTGAGCAACGTCCACGCGATCCCGGGCAACAGAATCCCGCCATACAGGCTCACTAGGATGGCTGGAATCGGTTCCAGTCGTTCCGAGGCCATGCTCACGTAAAAAAGGCTGACCAGCACCACAACGAAAAGAACCAACGCCCCGCCAGGCGACGGGAATTCGTTTGGCCGCCGCTGAAAAAGAAATATCGAGCGCAGCCCCCCTTTGCCACCGAGGAGAATCTGCTCCCGGCTGAACACGCGCGCCGCGAAGAGCAACGCGAGCGCGGCATAGGCCGTCGCCGCCACCAGTGCCAGAAACACCAGTTCAATCTTTGCTTCCCCCAAAAACAGCATCTTGATGAGCAAGGCGATGTTGATCATCGGTAAAAACGAGGTAACCGCATTCAACTCGATTCCTGGGGCGAGCGTCACCGCCATCGGCATGACCACGATCATGAAGGCCGCGCTCAGAAAGTGCCCGGCGTCCTTTGCATCCCGCGCCAGAACAGCGACCGCGAGAAAGGTTGCTGCAATGGTGCAGGTGACCAGCAGCAAACAAGGCAATACGAGCAGAATGATCATCGGGGACAGGCTTAACCCTCCAATGGCCGAAGCGAGCCGGCCCATCGTCAGGCTCAAACTGGCGGCGTTGGCCAGCGCTGCCACGAGGCTGACAACCCAGATCGTAAAAAACTTTCCGGCGACGATTTCAATGCTCGAGACTGGCGCGCACAGCAGCGTTTGCATTGTCATTCGATCTTTCTCCCCCGCCGTCAGGTCGATCGCCGCGTACAGGGCGCCCATCGCGGATAGAACGATCAATAACAACGGCAGTACGTTTCCTAAAATCTGGTTGACCTTGCGCTGTCGCGACGCGAGATCCTCGCTGCGGGTTTCCAGCGCCCTGGCAAAACCTGCGAGCAGAGCGTGGTCGCGCTCCCGTTCCGCGACCAATTCGCCCCGGAGGTTCGAGAGCTCGTCCGCCAACCGGTCACGCGCTTGTTGCGACGCTGGCCGGACGGAATCGTAAAAAATTGTCACCTTGGCCAAACCATGTTGCTCCAGCGCGTCCGCGAAGCCCGGTCTCACCACCAGCACGGCATCCGCTTTCTGGCTGGCGACGAGATCACGCGCGGCTGCGGCTAACATTGCGTGGTCCGTTTCATTCGTGGAGGTGGCGGCGCTGTCGGGCGCAGAATTCGTCGGACTTGCTTCCTCCAAACCTCCGGCGAGTGTTTGATTCCTCCATTCGAGGCCGGGTTCGACTGTGAAAATGTTGGTGCGCTGAAGCCATTCCAGAACTCGCGCGGGGGCGTCGCCCCAGATGGCGATGCGAGAAATACGTTTCTCCGCTGTCGATTCCTCGGATTTCTGAATCTTCGCCATGCCCATAAAGACCAGGGGATACAAGAGGAGCGGCAGGAGAATCACGACCGCGAGCGTCACACGATCCCGCAACGCCTCGGTGATCTCTTTGCGGAAAATGGTCCAGATGATGTGCGGTCGCATGCGATGAATTAGCTTTGGCCGGGGCTTGCTGGAGAAGGCGCCGCGCTCAGGTGATGGAAAAAAGTGTCCGTCAAATTGCCGCACCCGGAGCGGGCGAGCAATTCCGGCAACGTCCCGTGATCCGCGATGCGCCCTTCATGCACGAGGTAAATCCTGTCGCACAAATATTCCGCCTCGCTCATGATATGCGTGGAAAACAGAATCGCCCGGCCCGCAGCCCGCTCGCGCCGGATGGCCTCGGTGATGAATCGTCCACTCACCACGTCGAGGGCGGAGGTTGGCTCGTCCAGGATCAACACGTCCGGTTCGTGGAGAAATGCGCGGGCAAGATTGGCCCGCTGCTTCTGGCCCGAGGAAAGAGTTCGACACGGCCGATCCGCGAAGGAGGCCATTTCCAGATCCTCGATGAGACGTTCGATTCGGGCGGGCAACCTTGCTTCATCGACTTCATAAAGGCGGCCAAAGTATTGCAACACTTCGCGCGGGGTGAGCCGCTGATAGAGTTGCGTATCGCCGGAAAGAAAGCCCATGCGGCGCTTGGCTTCACGGGTTTGTTCGCGCAGATCGACCCCATTGACCAACACCTGCCCGGCGTCCGGGGTCAGGATTCCGGCCAGCATTCGCAGCGTGGTGGTTTTGCCGGCGGCGTTGGGGCCCAGCAACCCGACGACCTCCCCGCGGTTGACGTGCAGACTCACTCCCTGAACGGCGAGAACCTCGCCAAAACTCTTGCGCAGATCCCGGGCCATCAATTGCTCGCTCATTTTGTGGAAGCAGAATTGAACAGGGAGACACAGGATGGACAGGATAATTTTTCAGAAAGATCGGGAAAGTCTCGCGTCCCGGAGAAAATCAACCGGGTCTTCAAACCAAATGCCGCGTCTCGATGTTCCTCCATTTCCCGGAAAGGTATTCCGCCACGAGCCGACGATGACACTGATGCGGCTTGTCTTCGCTGCACAGCAAGCAGCCGTATTCCAGGATTTCCGGCGGGACGGTTTTTTCGATCGCCCGCTGCGCAATCAGTTCGAGAAACCTGGATTCATAAATCGACCAATCACCCTTGTTCTTCTTATATTCATCGAGCATTTCCTGGGTGGGGGCGAGTTCGGGCAGGTGGACGTAATCGATCCCGCCAATCTTCTTCAGGAAATAAATCAAATCCTCTTTCTTGGCGAAACCGGCCAACTGCGAGGTGTTATTCAAACGCACATCGACCACGCGCCTGACTCCCGCGTCCATCATCTTCCCAAAAAACTCCTCCGCATTTTTCTTCGTGAAACCGATGGTGAACAGTTGGATCGTTTTCATGCGGCGCTCAGTGGCTTGGGCAATTTGCCGCCCGCCCAGCCGGACCGGAGCGCGGACATTTCTGTCCGCGTCGCCCCCGCAAGTCTGACGCCAGGCGGACAAGAATGTCCGCGCTCCGGTTCACCAGAAGCTCCCTCGACCCGGATGTCGTTTGCGCACGAATCATATCGCGGGTATCGCCTCGCTGCCGTCGCCCTCCTCGGCGTAGGCAATTTTTCTGCCTTGCAGCGCGTAGGCTTCGTTCAAAATTTCCGACGGCGTTTTGAAAAGATCCTCGGGCGGCAGTTTCAAGGTTTGCAACAAGCGCGTCTCCGCCTCGGCGTGGCTTTCCAGATGGCCGTCGGAATGGATGTGTTGAATTTCAATCGGCGCGCAGGTTTCCGCCGAGTGCGACTCGGCAGCACGTTTTTTCAAATTGCGGCAAATCAAAATTGTCCGATGACAGGTGAGCGGATCCTTTTCCGCGCACATCAAGGCGATGCGAAATTTTTGCGCGCCGCTCAGCAACCGTTCCAGGCCGCTTTTGAACAAAGGCGTTTGCGCGATGCGTTCATAAACCGCCTGCCCGTTTTCGTAACACTCGCGTTCCGCGCGCCGCGCGCCGAGTTCATCGCCCAGAAAAACGTAGCGAACCCCAGCTTGTTTGAGCGTCGCCTGCAAGATCTCGCGATTAAACTGCGGCGTGTATTGGCTGTAGGGCGACGAGCGGACATCCGCCACCGTTTGCACACCATGTTGGCGCAACAACCCCACAAACGCGGCCGCCTCCATGTTGGAATGGCCAATCGTGAAAAGCGGTTTTGCATCGTTCGCGTTCATTCAGGCGCCTCCAATATCGTCGCGACGACTTTGTAATGGAAGCCGTTAAAAACCGGTGTGCAACTGACACACATCAGGCAATTGTTTCCCGCCGCGAGATCGATGCGGCGCACGCCCTCCTTGTCGCCTGGAAAATTAGGGAAATAATGCGCCTCAATTTCGGGATCGGTCAGCGGCAAAGCGTAGTTGAGCCAGTTGTAGGTAAAGAGAACGCGCCGCACTCGTTTGTTTCGGCCTTCGGCGCGGAGGTATTCGGTGTGGGCTTCAACGTGAATCTTCTGCGGGCGAATCCAATAGAGCGATTGCACATTGGGCTGACGCCGCAAATAGCCGGTCGAAACGCGCTCGGGGCATTTGCGATTCTCCAACCACAGATCGACCGGACGTTCTTCGCGCCTGGCAACTTCATTCCACGGAATCGTTCCGAGCCATCTCCAGCCTCTCGCGGAATCCACCAGCCAGTTCTCCGGCTGAATCGGATCGGCTTCGTGTTGCTTGAGGGCGATTTCGATGACATCCAGAATTTGCGGTTCCTGGCTGTCCCGGCGATTCAACAGGCGTCGCTCATTGAAATTCACCGCGCCGTTGTCGTGCGGGCTGATCGGGCGAATCCACGAACCCCATTCAATTTCTCCATCAGGCTTTTTCTTGACTTCAAAACCCGCGACGCATCGGTTTCGGTTCTTCACCGAATTCGCCAGCACGCAAATTTGTTTGATGCACATAATTTTCCCCGGTGACGGTTTTGCAATTGCATCTGCGTTACAAGCCGAAAGGATCGGAGCGCCGGTTTGCAACCGGCTTTGCGCTTAATTGATTGCCGCGCGCAGATTGTTTTTTCCAGCCCATTCTGGTGTGTCATGCTTTAAGCCGGTTGCAAACCGGCGCTCCGATCTGGTTAGAGTTCCTGACATAATTCCATTTGGTTCCTTGGCAGCGCTTCGCAGCGTTCGGCGCATCGTGATAAACAGATGAGTCTCGAATTTTCACGCGCGCTGCGGCTGGTCGAGGACGACACAGCCGCGCTCCATCAGAAGCAGTTGTCGTAAACCGAATCTTCCGGCGCATCTTCGCGCATGAATTGTTCGTAGGCGGCCTTGCGCCATTCGTTTTCATCCGCGTCGCCGGTGAGAACAATCACTCGTGCGGGGCCGGGTTTGGGAAGTTTCGCCGCGATCTCTTGCGGAATCGGCAAAACAGGTTTGCCGCTCAACTCGGTGAGAAATTCGACCGTGTCCATGCGCCAAATCTATGCCTTTCAAAAGAGGGCGTCAACGCGCCATTAACTTCAAATTCCGCGACGTACCGGTTCTCGTTTTTCATCGAATTTGCCAGCACGCTAATTTGTTTTTTGGGTATAGATTTCCTTCAATTTAAGTCACCCGAAACAATGTGAAATGCTCAATGACGCAGTTTCGAAAACGTGAATTTTTGTTGAGCCAAACCCGGTCTCGAAAATTGGCTCCGCACTTTTATACAACGTCATTTGGTATCCATCGAAACTCAATATCTGACGCTTCAATAATCCAACGCGCGCCATCATCGTGGTGAAAACCCGCCCATTCAATCTCGTGAATAATGTTGCCAGAAGATGACAGTGTAAATTCGTCATAAAGCCAATCACCCTGCCCTCGCACCGAAGACGGAGCGCCAAGCGAGTACCGAAACACCTGTGCATATGACAATTCAATAAAACCATCGTGATAAGCGCCCAACAATCGGACTTGAATCGTTGTGTGACGCTGCTCCCTCCGCTCCCCACTGGCTGGCTCTGAAATCTTGATGTTTTCTAGCCATGCATCGTGCGGACACTTGTGATCTCATGCATTCTGCCACCACTCGGCCGTAGCCAGCGTAAATGCTCCGGACGGAAATCTTTGTTGATTCTCGCGAAGATACTGCTGATAGCGTCGGTATGAGCCAAAACAGTCTTCGTCCCGTTCTTTGCTGAGATAGTATGCCATTACGAAGCGCGTAAACCCGCTTGATAAATGTTAAGTGGCCGCCGCCACATTCCGCTTGACCATAATTGCCTCAACAATTTTCTTCGCGAGTTCTGGTTTTTCCGCAAGCGCTTTTTGCGCGGCTTCTTTTCCCTGCCCGATCAGGTCGCCCTCAAATTGCAGCCACGCCCCTTTTTTATCAACGACACCGTGTGCGATTCCCACCTCGAGAATACTGCCTTCTTTGTTGATGCCGTGATTGTAAATGATGTCGAACTCCGCCTCCGCGAATGGCGGCGCGACTTTGTTCTTCACGATTTTCACTTTGACATGGTTGCCGGTCGCCACCCCCGCGGCGTCTTTCAAAGTTTCTTTGCGGCGGATGTCGATGCGAACGCTGGCGTAAAATTTCAGTGCCTTGCCGCCCGGCGTCGTTTCCGGGCTGCCAAACATCACGCCGACCTTTTCGCGCAACTGGTTCGTGAAAATGCAGGTCGTTTTCGACTTGCTCAAAACGGCGGTGAGTTTGCGCAAGGCCTGGCTCATCAAACGGGCCTGCATACCCATCGTCGCCATGCCCATTTCTCCTTCGAGTTCGGCTTTCGGCACGAGCGCGGCCACTGAATCGATCACGATCACATCCAGCGCATTTGATCGGGCCAGCGTCTCGCAAATCGTCAGGGCCTCTTCGCCGCTGTCCGGTTGCGACACCAGAAGTTCATCGAGGTTGACACCCAGTTTTTTGGCGTAACCAGGATCGAGCGCGTGCTCGGCATCGATGAACGCCGCCAGCCCGCCCGCTTTTTGCGCGTTGGCAATGACGTGCAGCATCAAGGTCGTTTTGCCGGACGATTCCGGCCCGTAAATTTCCACCACTCGCCCGCGCGGCAATCCGCCTACGCCCAACGCCAGGTCCACCGCCAGCGCCCCGGTCGGGATCACGTCGATTTTCTTGGCGGCGTGCGCGTCGCCCAAGCGCATGATCGCGCCGTCGCCGTAGCTCTTGGTGATGGTGGAGATGGCGGCGTCGAGATCGCGCTGGCGCGTGGCGGACACCTTGGCGGCATCGGCTGTTTTTGTTTCGACGGCGGAGGAAGTTTTATCTGTGGATTTAGGAGGCATAAAATTTGGCTTTCTTGGTTTGAGAATCTGACTTGGTTAATGGTTAATAGTGAAGCGGGGAAAATTAGTCAATGGCGGCTTCGTCGTCGGCCTGGCCCACATCGGCGCACAGGCCGCGTTTGCTGGCGGAAATAAAATCCAACATTACCCGGGCAACGTCGCTGGTGAATTCGCCTTTCATCTCGGCGATGGCCGCGCTGAATTTTTTTCCGCTCCGAAACAGCGCGCGATAAAGTTTCTTCAATTCCAGCCGTTGTTCAGCCGTGAAGTCGGCCCGGCGCAACCCAATGATATTCAGCCCGCAAATTCCATTGTCTCCGCGAGCGATTGTAAACGGGGGCAAATCCTTGCTGATGCCCGAACCGCCCTGCATGAGCGCCAGCGTGCCGATCCGGACGAATTGATGAACCAGACAATTTCCCGAGATGAAAACGCGGTCATCCACCGTCACATGCCCGCCCAGCAGCGCGCCATTGGCGATGACGATGTGGTCGCCGAGCCGGCAATTATGGCCAACGTGACTGTTCGCCATGAGAAAATTTTTGGAGCCGATCACGGTGTCTTCGCCGACTTTGGCCGAGCGGTGGACGGTGACATGTTCGCGAAAGACATTCTGGTCACCAATCCGCAGGCGTGTCGGCTCGCCTTTATATTTCAGATCCTGCGGCGCGTCGCCGAACACGCAGCCCGCGTGGAAAATGTTTCCCGCGCCAATCGTCGTGTGGCCGGTCAGGTGGACGTGCGGGCCGACAATGCAATTTGCGCCCAGTGTCACCTGTTGATCGATCACGGCGAAAGGCTGCACCTCGGCGCTCGGATCGATTTGCGCTTTGGGATGGACGACAGCGGACGGATGAATCATGTCACGAATAAAAATAGCCCAGTTCGCGGAGCGACGCGTAATCTTTTTGGCGCTCGCGGGTTTTTTGCCCCAGAATCACGTGATCGAGCACCTCTATCTTGAGAAGTTGTCCCGCCCGAATCAAGTCGCGTGTCACTTTAATGTCGGCCTCGGACGGAGTCGGGTCGCCGCTGGGATGATTGTGCAACAGGACGATGGCCGATGCGTTGCCGGCGATGGCTGCCCGGAAAACATCCCTGGGATGAACCAAAACAGTATCGAGCGTTCCGTCGGCGACGGTCGCCAGTCGAATCAACCTCCGTCGTGTGTTCAAGAGAAGAATCTGGAACTTTTCCACGTTGTAACCGCGATTTCCCTCTCGCAAATAATCGGCAATGGCCTGGGGATTGTCCAACAAAGGAGATTCACCGTGCAGTTCGCCTGCCATGCGTTTAGCCAGAGCGAAGGCCGCGATGAGCGTTACCGCTTTGTCGCGGCCGATTCCAGGGATCTTGCACAGATCATCCACCGACGCTTTCGCTAACGCTTGCAGGGAATTGTCATATTGCAGGACGAGATAATTTCCAACATCGACCGCATTCATCCCCTTGAGTCCGGTCCGCAGGAGAATGGCGATGAGTTCCCCGGTTCCCAGAGCGTCCGAGCCTTTTGCCGCCAGCCGTTCGCGCGGCCGGTCGCTGGCCAACTGGTCCTTGATACGAATGCCGCTCACCCCCGAGGTTTAACCACCAAGACACAAAGACACCAAGGAAAATTTTTCCCGGCACCTTGGTGTCTTGGTGGTGAAAGATCTTAAACCCTTTGCAATTCCTGCACAATGAACGGCGCAAACTCGGCATGGAAATGCGGCGGAATGCGCGCCTTGAATTTTGCGCTGCCGCCCTCGTAATTTCTCTCGATCACCTGCGCCACCTCATGCAGGCGGGCGATCAGGGCCGAATTGTCATGCGGCACGTCCAGCTCCACAAACTCGCGGATGGGCCGGAGTTGCGACCCGATCTCCGAAAGCAACGCCGGAATGCCCGCGCCCGTTTTTGCCGAAATTCCCACCGCATGCGGAAAGCGTTCGTAAAATCTGTTCGGCAAATCGTCTTTCTCGAATCGATCCGTCTTGTTGAAAATCATGATCGTCGGCTTGCCCGCCGCGCCGATCTCTTCCAGCACTGCGTTCACCGCCACAATTTGTTCCTCGGCCTGCGGATGGCTCAAATCAACGACGTGCAGGAGCAGGTCCGCCTCGACCACCTCTTCGAGGGTCGCCTTGAACGCCTCGACCAGGCCGTGCGGCAGCTTGCGGATGAAACCCACCGTGTCAGTCAGCAAAACATTCTGGTTCGTCGGGAGCCGTAGCCGGCGCGTCGTGGGATCGAGCGTGGCAAACATTTTTTCCTCCGCGAAAACCGCCGAGCCGGTGAGGGCGTTGAGCAACGTCGATTTTCCCGCGTTGGTATATCCGACAATGGAAGCGAGCGGCCACAGCTTGCGTTGTCGTCCGTTGCGCTGCGTGCCGCGCTGGCGACGGACAATTTCCAATTCTCCCGAGATCTTCGAGATGCGATCCTGGACCCGGCGACGATCGGTTTCCAACTGCGTTTCACCGTCACCGCGCATGCCGATGCCACCCTTTTGCCGGGACAAGTGGCTCCAGAACCGGGTCAGACGCGGGAGCAAATGCTGGAGCTGCGCGAGTTCAATTTGCAGCTTGCCTTCTTTGGTCCGCGCGCGTTGCGCGAAAATATCGAGAATCAACGAAGTGCGGTCGAGAATCTTGCAGCCGAAAACCTCCTCAAGATTGCGACTTTGCGCGGGAGAAAGCTCGTCGTCGAAAATCACGGTATCGACATCCTGCGCGTGGCAATCGTCCGCGAATTCCTTCGCCTTGCCGCTGCCAATAAAGGTGGCCGCGACCGGGGTTTCCAATTTCTGCGTGCCGTCGCCGACGACTGCGGCACCGGCGCT
>Ga0163152_10002739_pt1 | contig 24220 bp, 12 predicted proteins | sample OliLakLV19MP8IB2_FD_148635 | JGI IMG/M metagenome (GOLD analysis project Ga0163152, IMG submission 148635) | Freshwater microbial mat bacterial communities from Lake Vanda, McMurdo Dry Valleys, Antarctica - Oligotrophic Lake LV.19.MP8.IB-2 | ecosystem: Environmental > Aquatic > Freshwater >...
TCTTCTTTTCGGCCAGCACTTGCAGGATCCACGCCAGAACACGTAAAAGACCCTCGACTTGCTCAAACAGTGCCGCGGGCAAATGGGTTCGAAGTTGACCCAACAACTCTTCCAGTTGGGTGGCACAATCTTCCGCGGATAACTGGATTGATCGTGAACCAAACAGGTGATCGCCAGTATTGGCCGGGGGGAGATTATTTTGACTCCAATGGCCGACCAGATATGGATGGAGCCTGGTGGGAAGCTCAGGCAAAAAACGCAGCCAAACACAATTGGCAACCTTACATCTGATGAATTCTTTAATTCAAAAAGGTAGCCAAAAACACTTACTTCACGGGATTTGCGGGGGTGAGCCTTGGCATCAGAAAGATGACGTTCTATGACGACAATCGCGACACCTAAAATGGATCAACCGGCCGTGAAACCAATTGTCGTCTTAATTCATGGCATTCGAACGCACGCTTCGTGGGCGGAAATGGTTGCCGCCGTCACGGAACCGGCGTGCGGGGTGCGGGTTATTCCACTGCGCTACGGCGATTTCGATGTGTTTCGTTTTCTATGCCCGTTCTTTACCCGCAACGCGCCGATTCAGCGGATTGTGCGCGAACTGCGGGACATTCGAGCGGATAATCCAACGTCTGAGATCTCGGTAATCGCCCATAGTTTTGGCACCTACGCCCTGGTCAAAGCGTTGGCAGAGCGGGAGGTCCGGCTGCATCGGGTGATCCTGTGCGGCTGCATCGTGGCCGAGGACTTTCGCCGTGCGGACTACCGGTCACAACTCGGTGCCGACGACATTTTGAATGATTGCGGAACCCACGACATCTGGCCGGTGCTGGCGCGTTCGGTGACGTGGGGCTACGGAGCGTCCGGGACTTTTGGACTGGGGACGACGGGTGTGCGCGACCGCTTCAACAAGTTTTCTCACGGTGATTACTTCAACCGGGAATTTGTGGAGCAATACTGGGTGCCGTTCCTGAAAACCGGAGAAGTCCGACCGACGGATTGGGAAAAGGAACGAAACACGCCGCCATGGTGGCAGTCGGCGTTGAGCTGGTTCCCGCTAAAATATCTGCTGCTGGCGCTGCTGATTCTGGGCGGCATTCTCTCCTGGAACTGGGCGCAGAAGCTTCAGCGAGTCGAATTGGATACAGGACCGGAGATTAACATCGGCCACTACCTCGGTATGCCGACGCTGATCGCACCGCTCAAGGTGCGCAACGGAACCTCACATGAGGTCACGGTGCAGACGATTCGGACCACCCTGATCTCGCCCAAAGGCCGTGAAACCCAGATGCAGATGGAGGGAATCGTGATGTTTGGCCAGGCGATGCAGGCAATCCCCACATTGGTTGTGAAGCCCAAGGATTCCATCGATTTCAATTACAGTTATTTTAACTACACGACCGCTTTCATGGCGCTCCAGCAAGAGGCGGTGACCAAGGCAATCCAGTCCGGCAAGCAAGCATCTGCACCAGATGCATCGCTGGAGTTCTTCACGGTGGAATTCACAAACCGATTGACCTCCTTTGCCCGGGAACAGTTTATTTGGGAGACGGGTGAGTGGCGTCTGAAGATTCAGGCGCAGTGGAAAAAACAAACGCTCACGGTCGAGGGCCGCTTTCAGGTCTTGGATGCCGATGTGCAACGCATGTGGCGGATCACCGAGCATTACAAGTCAGGTATTGGAGTCCTTCCCAATTGGCGGGTCGTTTCCCTGGGCGATTACCAGCCTGTAATGGTGAAGCGGTTGGAGGTTCAAAGATGATAATATGAACAGGGCTTCATTTCATTCCCACCTACTAACCCGGGTCATGGAGGCCAAAGCACCGGATGAAGGTGCGGAAATGCTGTTGAGCCGCCGTTCGGAAGCTATCGCAGCCCTGGCATTTCCAACCTTGATCCCGCACGAAGGAACGAAGGTCGTGGTCGGATGGACCCTTGCGGCCATCTCACGCGGACACGAGTTTTCAGCCTGGGTAAGGTCCGGAACTCCGGGCTGGCGGATCACTCGGGCCCGGGATGGTGTATTGATTTCCGAATCCAAGGTCGGCGCGACACCAGCCATTTTGAGCTTGAACGGCGAGTGGCTTGTGGGAGTGCCGGATGGGGACACCTGGGAGCTCTGGGACATCACCCAGCCATCGGCGAAGTTGAAACATCGTCAGAAAGGAAATCCTGAGGATCTGAGCGATGACGGAAAACTGGTGGCATTTACAGAGTGGAATGAAAACTCGCGCAATGTCGCCAAGGTGCAGGAAACCCATTCTGGAACCACCCGGTTTCGAATTAATTTTCCGATCGTCACCGTGAAGATGCGATTTAATCCAAAGGGCGATCTTTGCGCGGTCGCTCCGAGTTATTATCTCAATGAGACGGATTTTCCCTATACGGTTCGGACACATCATTGTTCGGACGGCAGCCTGGCGAGGGAATACTCGTCGAAAATGGCGAACTGTGTCTGGGCGCTGACCTGGAGCCGGGATGGAAGTCAGCTTGCAGCCAGCGAGCGTGGAGGCGTGACCAGGATTTGGGATGCCCTTACGGGAAACACCCGGCATGTCTTCACCGGGGTCGGGGCGAATCTGTGGCAGATGCCGGATAATCTGCGAATCCATTTTCGTTGCCGGCCCAGCGGATCGTCGCCAGCCGGCTCTGAAAAACCATGGCCTGCGATGCATGCTTTGCGAGGATGTCTTTGACCGGCACCACCAGACTTCCCTCAAACATTGGAGAATCCGATCCCGTTCGCGACAACGAAGATGGCAACGAGAAAGACGGGCAATAACTGCTTCATCATGTCATGGGTTTGGCTTAGCTGAAGTTGATGATCACAGATTTGACCTGAGTGAAGAGGTCGAGGCCATACGGACCTTTCTCGCGGCCCCAACCACTCTGCTTGAAGCCGCCCCACGGCGAGGCGTTGTCGAAGGCGTTGTAGCAGTTCACCCACACGGTGCCGGCATCAAGGGCGGCCGCGGCCTGGTGGGCTTTGCGGATGTCGCGCGTCCACACACCGGCGGCGAGGCCAAAGGGGGAGTCGTTGCCTTGCGCGATAGCGTCGGGAAGATCGGTGAAGGGAATCGCGCAGACGACGGGGCCGAAGATTTCCTCCTGAGCGATACGCATCTGGTTGTTCACGCCAGCGAAGACGGTAGGCTCGACGAAATAGCCATCGGCCAGCGCGCCGCCGGGAGCCTTGCCACCGCTCAACAGGTTCGCCTTCTCGTCCGCTCCAATTTGCACGTAGCTGAGCACGCGCTGCTGCTGTGCCTGCGAGACCAGTGGACCCATCTTGGTTTCCGGATCGAGTCCATGACCAAGCTTCACGCTGCGGGCCATGTCGGCGAGGCGAGCGACGAATTCATCGTAGACGCCACGCTCGACAAACAGGCGTGAGCCAGCAGAGCAGATTTCGCCCTGACAAAAGAAGATGCCCATGAACACGCCCTTGAGCGCCGCTTCGAGGTCGGCGTCGGAGAAAACGATGTTGGGCGACTTGCCGCCGAGTTCGAGCGAGACTTTCTTCAGGTTGCCGGCGGAGGCGCGGACCAGGGCGCGTCCCACCTCGGTGCTGCCCGTGAAGGTGATCTTGTCCACGTCATCGTGATTCGCCAGCGCGGCACCCACGGTTTCACCGAGGCCGGTGACGATGTTCAGCACACCATCCGGAAGCCCGGCGTCGCAGAAGAGTTCCCCCAAGCGCAACGCAACGAGCGAGGTGTCTTCGGACGGTTTGAGCACGATGGTGTTGCCAGTCGCGAGCGCGGGTACCGCCTTGTAGAGCGGCATTGTCAGCGGGTAGTTCGGTGGCGTGATTCCGGCGACGACGCCGAGCGGCTCGCGCGTGGTGTAGTTCAGAAACTGGCCGGGAAGCGAAAGCGGAATGGTCTCGCCCGTGAGCTTCGTGGTCCAACCCGCGTAATATTCAGTCCAGCTCACAGCGGTGCCGACTTCCTTCTTCGCCTCCCAAAGCGGTTTGCCGTTTTCGAGCGTGATAAGCTGCGCGAGTTCATCGCCGCTCTTCTCGATGAGCGCAGCGGCTTTTTGCAGCAACCGTCCGCGGTCATACGGCGTGATCTTCTTCCAGGCTGGAAACGCCTGCCGGGCGGCCCGCACCGCTTCATCGGCATCGGCGGCGGTGCCTGCCGGGAAAGTCGCGATGACTTTGCCGGTCGCGGGATCGATGGATGGCAAGGTCCCGCCGTTCGCCGCCGAGCGCCACTGGCCGCCGATGAGCATCTTTGCCGGCTTGGCAAGGAAGGCGCGCGTGGTGGGAAGGAGTTCTGGGATGTGCATGAAGTTCAGTGTTGAGGTTGATCAAAGTCGGGGTAGCCGCCGAGTTCCGATGATGGCCCGGGGAAGCCGATGCGGTGCCACACGCCCGCATCGCTGAGATAGAGGCCGCAGACATCGGCACGGAGTTGGCGGAAGAAGGCGGGCGAACTGGCGCGCAACGTCGCCAGCAAGCCCTGCATCTGGGCTTCACTCAATTCCTGCACCGAAACACCGTAGGCGGATTGCGCGGCCTGCTGCGCGGCCTTGAGTCCATCTACATAAACCTGGCCGTACGGGCTTCGCCGCATGCGCTCCGCGATGCCAGGCCCGGCATGGACGCAAGCCGCGCCGGTGTCGCGCTCATCGGCGGGGATGATGCCGTTCGCGAGCGCGGACAGCGTAGCAATGTCGGCAAGCGTGATGGGTGTCTCGGTCACAGTTCGCCTTTCCTCGCTGAATCAGCGATGTGGCCCGCCGCGCGGTCCACGATGGCCATGGCAGTCAGGGTGGGATTCAGGCCGGAGCCAGTGACAAAAACGCTGGTATCGCAGATGAAGAGGTTCTTCACGTCGTGCGACTGGCAGAACTCATTCACGACGGAAGTCTTCGAGTGATGTCCCATGCGGCAGCTTCCCATCGCGTGCGCGCCATAGTTCAAGCCGATGCGCACGCGCCTGGCTCCAGATGCCGCCATCATCTCTGCGGCTCTGTCGCGCGCGGCGGCGGCGAGCTTAACGTCGTTTTCGCCCCATTGATAGGTGACGCGCGCCACGGGCAAGCGTCGGGCGTCGCGCATTTCCGAATCAAGGGTAATGGTGTTTCCCACATCGGGGAGACCCTCGGCGTGCGCCCACCACGCCGCAGTGTGCGAGTAGTCGTGAAGAAAGTCTTTCAGTTCCTGACCGAACATGAGGCCGCTCAGATTCCCGAACGTCACTGGCGTCATCATGTAGCTCAGCAGGATGAAGCCGCGCGCGTAGGCATTGCGTGTGTCAGGCCGATAGTGGTCCTGCACCATGATGTGGCCCATCTGCATTCCTTTAAACGGATTCACAGGTTCGTCGAAGGTACCGAACACCTGCCACGTCGGATGGCTCATGAAGTTGCGGCCCACCATGCCGCTGAAATTCGCGAGTCCGTCGGGAAACGTTGCGTTGGCTGACATCAACAACAGCCGGGGAGTTTCGAGCGCGTGGGCCGCGAGCACGACGACCTTTGCCTGAATGCAATGCTCCCGGCCTTGGGAATCCAGATACTCCACGCCCGTGACACGCCCTTTCGCCGCGTCGTAATTTACGCGATGCACGAAGGCTTCACTGACGACGCGGGCACCGAGACGTTCTGCTTTCGCAAGATAAGTGTTGGCCGCCGTGGCTTTCGCCTCAGTGGGGCACCCGGAGGCGCACCATCCACAGTAGATGCATGCGGGGCGACCGTCACGCTGCTCGGAGTTGATGGCGATGGGTGGAGCAAAGGGATGTGCTCCAAGCTTGCGGGCACCACGGGCGAGTAGTTGCGCGTGCCAGTTCATCCGATGAGGCGGCATCGGCAGAGAATATTTCTCGGGTGCGAACGGCCCACAATCGCCGGCTACGCCAAACTCCCGCTCCACCTTCTCGTAATGAGGACGCAGGTCGTCGTAGCTGATCGGCCAGTCCGCGCCGACGCCCTCAGTGGAATGCGTGCTGAAATCTTCCCGATGAAAACGCGGCATCACGCCGAGCCACGGCAGGGTGCCGCCCCCGACGCCCATGCCGGTTTTCGGCACAACGAAATCCGCACCGACATGGTTGCGCGGCTCGGACCACATGATCCTGGCGGCGTTGGCCTCCGAGTTGGGCAACGGCTGGCTTCCGCCGTAACGGTGCCCCGCTTCCAGCACCACGACCGACAACCCGCTCTGAGCCAGTTCCTTGGCGACCAAGGCTCCACAGGGGCCGGAGCCCACTACCACGACGTCCGTCTGTTTGATAGTCTTCACGGTGCCGGCTTAGCGTCGAGGAAGTTGAAAGGGATTCGCAGTCGTTCCGCCATGCGGTTGGGGCGGCGAAGCGATGAGGCCCAATTCATGGAGCACATGTGCGGTGCTGTGTTTATAGGAGGCGGCGCTCATCGTTCCGTCGAGGCGAAACACTTGATCCTCCAACGATTGAAAGGCTTCGAAGACATCATCGGTGAACTCAGAGCGCGCTTCACGCACCCAGCTTCTTCTTGATCTCCTTGAGTTGCGCGAACTCCGGCCGCTGTGTGTAGAACTTGTCTAGCGGGTAGCAGCCGCTGATGAGGCCGTTGCGCGGCGCGGTGGTGCATTCGCTGAAAGTCCTGCAGATGAATTTCTTTTGCGCCGGCTTGCCGGCCATGGCATCGGTAAGCTGCGTCGGATACGAGAGCACGGCTCGACCGAGGCCGATGGCATCCGCCCAGCCGCGACGAATCACGGACGTCGCAACCGCCGGAAGAAAATCCTGCAAATACGTGTAGCCCGAACCAATCACATACAACCCTTGCGGAGCACAGGCCTTCACTTCGCGCACGGCGTGAATCTGTCGTGCGACATCGATCAACGGATCATACGACGGCTGGTAACCATCGCTGGGCGGAAAGGCTGCTGGCCGTTGAATATGCGGCGTGTAGTAGGGAGAGCCGGCGCTGGTGTTGAGCACCTTGATGCCGAGTGCACCGCACAGGGAGACAAACGCGTGCGTCTCGGTGAGGTCGGTTTGAGTCGGATCATTTTGGTTCATGCCAAAGCCATAGCGATACGGCAGGCACGCGGAGAAATCCTCAGGGATGCCCGGCCCGAGCTTGCCCGGCTGCGAGCACGAGGGATCGGGACGATGCGGCACCATGTCGAACAGGCTGAGACGAACACCGAGATCGATGAGATTTCCGCCGGCGCGAATGCCCGCCACGATCTCGCGCAAGATTCGGGTGCGGTTTTCAAAGCTGCCGCCGTATTTTCCAGGCCGCGTGTGTGCGCCGAGAAACTCGTGCAGCAGATAGCCGTGGCAGTGCTTGAGGTCCACGAAATCCGCGCCCACTTCCCAGGCGATGCGCGCCGCGCGCACGTAGTCGGTGACGAGTTCCTCCACCTCCGCGTCGCTCAACATTTGATCGTCGCTGGTCACGTTGAACTTCTTGTCAAGAATAGGATGCCGAAACGCCACATGTGATTCCCAGCGTGCTTTGTCGTGCGGACGACAGAAGCGACCCGAGTGCGTGAGCTGAAAGCCGATCACGAGATCATCCGCCGTGCCGTAACGCTCGGTGTGGGCGCTCTTCAAAATGCCGACCAGTTCCGCAATGCCCGCCTTGTTATCATCGGTGATGATGAGCTGATTCGGATTCGCGCGACCATCGGGACGCACGGCCATCGCCTCGGCTCCGCAGATCATCTTTGCTCCGCTCTCGCCAAAGCGCCGCCAGCGCCGGCGCATCTCATCCGACACGCCCCCTGTTGTTGTGCCGTCCCAGCCTTCCATGGGATGAATCACGATGCGGTTGCCAGGACGCTTGCCATTGATGACCACCGCAGCAGGGTCCGCGAGGGGCGATGGGCCTGCGCCCAAGGCTTCGGCAGGCAGCACAATACCTAGTGATGAGCAAACTGCATGGAAGTCATCCAGCGACTTTACCGCACCGAGGCGCGTGGGAGAAATGAATGCGTGAGTGCTCATACGATGGACCATTTAACCCTGTTCCCAGGCGTTGGTAAAACAGGTAATTTCATCTGCGGCTCGTAACGGGGATCAATCATCACTTCTTGGCGGTGAGGTAGGCAATGAGGTCGCGCAATTCCTGGCGGCTCAGAATCTCCGAAAACCCTTCGGGCATTCCCGAAAGCCCTTTCTCGCGTTTGGCGATGTCTCATTTGTTAACCTTGATGGTTCCATCTTCCGGTGCGTTGATTTCAAGAACGGAATCAGGATCCAATTTCAAAACGCCGGCATCTAAAATCCCGTTCAAGCGGATCACTTTGAGGACGTTGGCTTGATTGCGTCTTCCAAGATGAAATCGAACCACGCCAGATTGTTTCCTTTGTTGTGATACGCCACGCCCTCGCCACCGAGATCAAAGTAAGCGGCTTGCACCCGGCCGGGAATGACCTGGGCACCAGCCAGGGAATGATTGTCCTCGAATGGCCAGCCTTTGTAGGCACCGGGAAGATTCAAACGCGCGGCGGAACATGCGGTGAGCACAAGGCCAGCCACGAGCTAGGTCAGGAAGCAGGTGGCAAGAAATTGCTTCTGGGTGCGCGTATGTGCCTGGGCGAGGGGCAGGCCCTACCGCGACTCCGGTCGTGGAGGGGGAGAGGATTTATGCAGTGGGGGCAAATGGCAACACTCACTGCCTGGACGTGAAAACGGGAAGAACCATCTGAAAAAAACATTGGACAGGCCAGAACTCGGTAGCCACGAATGGGGGTCTCAAGATTACAATTGAAAACATTCAGGAAAGGCGGGAAATCTTGTAAGATTGCAACCGAAGTCGTCTGAAGTTGTAGAACGATCCGAGGAAACCAGTTTTGCACTTGGAAAATGGTCGAACCGGGTGGAAGTTGACTGCCATCTCATGAAACCTGGAACCGTCTCATTCGGATCGTTTTGCAATTGTCTGGTCCTTTTTTTTGTCGTCCTGACCTCAACGCTCTCCCAGGGCGAAACCCTCGGGCCTTCAAGCAAACGCACCGGATTGGTGATTTCGGAGGTGATGTATCATCCCGCTCCACGGTCCGATGGTCGCAACCTGGAATTTGTAGAACTTTACAATTCCGAACCGTTTCCCGCTGATATCAACGGTTTTAAACTTTCAGGCGACGTCAGCTTCATTTTTCCCACGAACACCCAGATTCCTGCCCTGAGTTTTCTGGTGGTGGCGGCTGAGCCCGGCCATCTCACGGCGGTTTATGGAATAACCAATGTCACTGGAGGATTTGGAAACAGGACCAACAGCATTCCCAACGGCGGCGGAACCATCATCTTGAACAACAAGAGCGGGGCGGTGTTGCTGGAGTTGAATTATTCCGACGACCACCCATGGCCGGTCGGAGCCGACGGTTCGGGGCCCTCCATGGTGCTGGCGATTCCTTCCCTGGGTGAAGCTGACCCCCAAGCCTGGGCTGACAGTCTGACCATTGGCGGATCCCCCGGCCTGCCAGAACCCATAGCCCCTGATTCTCTCTCCAATCTTTTGATCAATGAATTTCTGGCCCACACGGATGATCCTGAACAGGATTTTATCGAACTTTACAATCATGGGAAAATCGCGCTCGACCTCTCTGGTTGCATTTTGACAGACAATGCGCAGAGCAACAAATTCAGAATCCCGGACGGGACCATCATTGCCGCCGGCCGGCACAAAGCCTTCTTGCAATCCGAGCTCAAATTCGCGTTGAGTTCAGAGGGTGAAACCATCTTCCTGAAAAACTCTCAAGCAACGCGGGTTATCGATGCTGTGAAGTTTGGGCCGCAAGAGAATGGAGTTTCCAGCGGCCGCTTTCCGGATGGAGCAAAAAACTTTTATCGGCTTGAAAGAAAAACTCCGGGAACAGCGAACGCTCCGATTTTCATCAGCCAGATTGTCATTAATGAACTGATGTACCATCCCATATCTGGCGATGACGACTTTCAATTTGTGGAACTCTACAATCGCGGCACCGACCCTGTTAATCTCTCTGGCTGGAAGTTAAAAGATGGTATCAGCTTTACTTTTGCCCCCGGAACCATCGTCGGTTCCAACAGTTATTTGGTCGTGGTGCGAAATTTACCCAGATTCGCCAACAACTATGCAAACGTCCCCCCCAGCAAAATGGTGGGCGATTTCAACGGACGGCTTTCCGGCAGCGGGGAAAGAATTGCCTTGAGCATGCCTGATGAAATCCTAGTAACAAATTCCACCGGCGGGATTGTCACCAATAAAATGGATATCGAAGTGGACGAGGTTACCTATGGCACCGGTGGAAACTGGCCTGAACTGGCCGACGGTGGGGGCAGCAGTCTGGAATTAATTGATCCACGAGCCAACCACCGGTTGCCTTCCGCTTGGCGCGCTAGCGATGAAAGGTTTCGAGCCACCGAAACGCTGGTGGAATACACGGGTATTCTCGACCACGGCACCGGAAGCCCAGACTCTTTGCAAATTCTTTTGCAAGGGCCCGGGGAATGCACCATTGACGACGTTGAGGTTCTTGACGCCAACGGGATCAATCGTGTTTCTAATTCAAGGTTTGAAAGCGATGTTTCGGGATGGGTTGCTGAAGGCACTCACAAGCATTCAAGCCACGGAATGGATCCTGGATTATTCAGGGGCAGTTTCCTCCACCTCCGGGCGGTGGACCGGGGTGATAACACGGTGAATCGCGTTCGCACTACTCTCACCAGCCCGCTGCCCCCCGGCACCCGTGCCACCATCCGCGCCAGAGTCCGCTGGCTCAAAGGTCACCCGGAGGTTTTATTTCGTATCCGCGGGAATTATCTGGAAGCAGTGGGAAAAATGAGGCTTCCGCTCACACCTGGAACACCGAGTTCGATTACATCAGTAGTCAATCTTGGCCCCGCGATCAACGAAATATCGCATTCTCCCATCCTTCCGGCCGCAAACCAAGCGGTGGTGGTTTCGGCACGCATCGAGGATCCAGACGGCTTGTCAAATGTCAGACTTCAATATCGGATCGATCCCTCCCCCAATTTGCAGGCAGTTAACATGAACGATGCGGGCACAGCAGGAGATTCGGTGGCTGGTGATGGAATTTTCAGCGGGACCATTCCAGGCCAGCCTGCGGGGGTTCTGGCTGCTTTCCATATTTCAGCAACTGATGCCTCTAATTCGTCCGGGTTTTCTCTCTATCCCAACGACGCTCCGGCCAGGGAATGTTTGATTCGTTTTGGAGAGACCAAACCAGCCGGTTCTCTGGGAACTTACCGGATTTGGATGACACAACAAACCTTCAACGAGTGGAGCAGCCGGTCCAAACTCGACAACTCACCGTTCGACATCACCTTCGTTTATAATGATCAACGGGTCATTTATAACACCAAAGCACTGTACGCCGGCAGTCCGTATATCAGCCCGGGTTATAACAACCCCAGCGGCAACCTGGCGGGTTACACCGGTGATTTCCCCAAGGACAATCAATTTCTCGGCACCACAGATCTGGTGCTCGACTGGCCGGGACGGGATTCCACGGCCCTTCAGGAACAGGCGTCGTACTGGATTGCTGAAGATGTGGGGCTTCCAACCAGCTACAGGCGTTTCATCCGGCTGCACGTTAATGGCGTCACTGAAACGCAACGAGGCAGCATTTATGAAGATGTGCAACAACCAGGCCGCGAAGTCATTCGCGAATGGGTTCCGGAAGATTCGGACGGCCAGCTTTTCAAGATCGAACGTTGGTTCGAATTTTCCGACGGCGGCGGCTTGATGTCCGACGCGATGCCGACATTGGAATCGTTCAAAACCCTCGATCTAGCGACACAAAAACAAATCTTCAAAACCGCCCGCTATCGCTGGAACTGGCTGCCGAGGGCAGTCCGAGGATCGGCGAATGATTTCACCAATCTTTTCCACCTTGTCGAGGTCGCCAATGCCCCGGCTCCAGAACCTTATCGCTCACATATCGAAGGTTTGGTTGATGTGGAGCAATGGATGGGGATTTTCGCTGTGGAGCATATCGTTAATAACTTCGACAGCTACGGCCACAACATCGCAAAAAACATGTATGCCTACAAACCGTTGAACGGGAAATGGAAGATGTTCATGTTCGACCTGGACTGGATGATGATTCCCAGCCGACAGCTCGGTTATGACACCAACTCCTCCTTGTTTGATGCCAACGATCCCAGGATTCGTTCCATGTATAATTTTCCCGCCTTTCGCCGGGCCTATTTTCGCACGGTGCAAAAAGCGGTGGACGGACCGATGGCCAACATGAACGCTTGGCTCGACAAAAAGCGGGCCGGACTGCTCGTCTCCGGCGTCACACGAAGCGCAGGACAAAATCTCAGCACTGTCGATCCGGTAAAGATCTGGGTCGCGGGAAGACGCAGTTACCTCATGCAACAACTGGCGACGATGGCGGCAAATTTCGCCATCACCACGAGCGGGGGCAATGATTTTTCGACAACTACCAATCTGTTTTCCCTGGCCGGAACGGCTCCCATTAAAATGCGAGGCGTCCGGCTCAACGGCATCGAATACCCCGTCACCTGGACCGGATTCACGACATGGTCCCTGAACCTAGTGCTCGAACCGGGTCGGAACAATTACGTGCTCGAAGGCTCCGATGAAACTGGAGCGGCGCTTCCTGAATTTACCGACAGCATCAACATTCATTACAACGGGGCGGCGGGCGAATCGGCTTTGGGCCGGCTGGTGATCAACGAGATCATGCATAGCCCGCAGGTGCCGGACGCGGAGTTTGTTGAACTACACAACACCTCTTTGACCACTCCTTTCGATTTGTCGGGATGGCGGCTGAACGGCTTGGATCTTGATTTCTCTCCTGGAACGATCCTCGCGCCGGGTGGCTTTTTGACCGTGGCCAAAAATCGTGGAGCTTTCGCTAGCGCGTATGGCAACGGTATCCAGCTCTCTGGAGAATTTTCGGGACAACTCGACGGTGGTGGTGAAACACTGACCCTCATCACCTCCTCGGATACCAACCAGCCGGGAGTTCAGGTCGATATTGTCAGCTACGAAGATGATCCGCCCTGGCCGCCCGGCACCAAAAACACGGGATCATCACTGCAGCTTGTCGATCCGTTCCAGGACAATTTTCCCGTAGCCAACTGGGCGGTGAAAACCGACGAATCGATTTCAAACGAACCTCCTCAGTGGCAATACGTGACCCAGACCGGAACCGCCAGCACCTCCAGGCTGTACGTTTATATGACCTCTGCCGGAGATGTTCATATCGACGACCTGAAAATCGTCTCGGGTGAGGTTCCCGAAGCAGGCGCAAACATGATCATTAATGGAGATTTCGAAACGGCATTTCCGGGACCGTGGACTGTTTCCGGCAATCTTTCAGCTTCAACAATCAGCACGGTCAACCGTCATTCCGGCTCGCGGAGCCTGCGTCTGATTTCCTCGCAGGCCGGAACAACCTTGGGCTCCTCGGTCTGGCAGGATCTCACACCGCTGAACCCTAATGGTGTTTACACCTTGAGTTTTTGGTTTCTGCCAAGCGCCAACGGTAGTGGTTTGACCATTCGTCTGTCGGGGAACGGAATCAACACCACCACATCGATCGCGCCGCCCTCTTCCCCCTCGGCGCTGGCGACTCCCGGCGCGGTCAATTCAACCCGGCGCATGCTCTCCTCACTCTCACCAGTCTGGCTGAATGAACTGCAGCCCAACAATCTCGACGGCCCGGTCGATGACGCAGGCGAATCTGATCCGTGGGTTGAATTGTACAACGCGGGAACTGCGCCGGTCACCCTCAACGGATGGTATCTCACCGATCAATTCACCAATCTCAGCCGCTGGGCCTTTCCCCCGGACACAGTTCTCGCGCCGAAAGAGTTTAAACTCGTCTGGCTTGATGGTGAACCATTGGAAACAACCAGGATCCAGCTTCATACTTCCTTTCGCATCCCGCAAACCAACGGATCGTTAGCCCTGGTCGCTCCCGTAAACGGCGAGCTCAAAGTTTTCGATTATCTGAATTACGGAGCGCCGTTTGCGGGTTATTCTGCGGGCTTCTATCCCGACGGACATGCAGGGCTCCGTCGTCTTTTTGCCAGACCAACCCCGGGCGCTTCCAACGCCATCTCGGCACCTCTCCTGCGGGTATTCATCAACGAATGGATGGCATCAAACACCAACACTCTCCGAGACCCGGTGGATCAACATTTCGAAGACTGGTTTGAACTTTATAATCCGAACGATGCTTCGGTGGCCCTCGGAGGTTACGCGCTCTCGGACAGCCTCGCCCCTGGTGGCAGATGGGTCATCCCCAACGGAACAATCATTCGCGGCCGTGGCTTTCTCCTAGTCTGGGCCGATGGTGAAACGAACCAAAACCGTGCCGGTTCACCGGAGATCCATGCAGATTTTCGACTCAGCAAAGATGGTGAATCCATACACCTTTTCGCGCCGGGCGGAGCTGTGATGGATTCCGTCACCTTTGGGGTTCAAAAAGACGATGTCAGCGAAGGCCGTTATCGCGACGGGACGGCTTCGATTTACACCATGAAATTCCCGACTCCAGGTGCCGCAAATGTCATCGAGGGAGGGGAGCCAGCCGAGATCCGGATTTCCGCGTCGTTGAATGGTCAGTCGCAACTTGTGCTGACCTGGAACGCCACGCCAGGAACCAGGTTCAGCGTCCAGTCCAAAACCGACCTTATCTGGTCAGAATGGACCAACATCGCCGAGATCACACCGGCGACAAATGTGGGATACCACACTCTTTTGGTCATTGAACAGAACCAATCTTATTATCGCATTCAAAAGATTAATCCTTGAGCTCATGCAGAATTGCACGAAAAGAATGCCAGGGGCGCTCGAGTTGGAATGAAAGAGGAAAAATAAATCCACAGATGGACACAGATCGACGCAGATTTTTCCGGAAAAACTCGTGCATCCGACAAGTGAGTGTTTTGGGTTTCGCAACTGTTTCTGATCTACGCGCGCCCGTCATCTGCGGATTGAATCGGCTTTTCCAGGTTTATTACTTTTCATGAGATCATTTCTTATTTTGTTCGCGGCCCTGTGTCTTGCAACTGCCTCTGACCTTTGTGCTGATGAGATTCCGCCAACCATGGAATTGGTTCTGCCCGAGGCAAACAGCACCGTGGCGGAACTCAAAACCATTGAAATAATTTTCTCCGAACCTGTTTCTGGGGTGGATGCACAGGACCTTCAGATCAACGGTACGGGAGCGACCAACCTCATCGTCCTGACCGACAATCAATACCTGTTCCAGTTCAAGAGGGCGCTGGCGGGATCGGCATTTGTCGGATGGCGCAGCGGACATGAAATCCGCGATCTTTCCTCGGCCAGCAATCTCCTGCAATCCAGCTCATGGGGGTACACCGTGAACCCCACCAACTCCGACGGCGTGTATATTTCCGAGTTCATGGCCTCCAACGACAAGACGTTGACTGATGAGGACGGACTGGGCGCAGACTGGATCGAGATCTACAACTCCACGAGCACCTTGATAAGTCTGAATGGCTGGAGCCTGACTGATTCCACCAACAGTTTGCAGAAATGGAAGTTTCCAGATATGGGGCTTGCCCCGAAAACATTCCTTTTGATTTTTGCCACGGAAAAAAACCGGACGAACGTCACAGGAAACCTTCACACTAACTTCAAGCTCAATCGCGATCCGGACTATCTCGCACTAGTCGATCCGGCGGGAAAAGTTGTGTCTGCTTACAAGTATCCCCGCCAGGAGGTCGATGTTTCGTTCGGTCGCAACCTGGACGATCCGGACAGGACCGGATATTATCTCGAACCGACACCCGGCAATTACAACCGCACCTCGGGGGCGGGATTTGCTCCGGGAGTGACCCTGTCCCGTCCGGGCACCGGTTTCACCTCGCCGTTCAACCTCACCATCCGTTCAGATGATCCGGCCGACACCGGCGCAGTCATTCGTTACACCACCGATGGAGCGGTTCCTTCGGAAAGCTCCCCGGTTTACCTGGAACCGCTCAGGATTTCATCCTCCATGCAGGTCAGGGCTCGCGCCTTTAAACCTGGATTTTTTTCCGGCCCGACGGCGTCGGAAGGATACAGCCTGATTTCCCAGAGTGTCGCAGGATTCAAGTCGAATCTTCCGCTGATTGTGATCAACAATTTTGGAAAAGGTTCCTTTCCAGCAACGGTCGACAAGTTCGCTTATCTGATGATTCACGAAACCGGCACCGGCGGTAAAAGTTCCATTACCAACCAGCCGGAACTCCGCACCAGAACCGGAATTAATATCCGGGGATCAAGCACACAGGGTATCGCCAAACAAAGTTTTGCCGTTGAATTTTGGGATGAAAACAATTTCGACCGGGACCTTTCTCCCCTGGGCATGCCAGCCGAATCTGACTGGGTGCTTTATGCACCCAATTTTTTCGAACCGGTGATGATTCACAACCCCTTCATGTTTGACCTCAGCAACTCCATCGGTCGATACGCTCCACGCAGCAGGTTTGTGGAAGTTTTCGTCAATACAGGAGCGGGCGCGTTGAGCACCTCCCATTACCGGGGCGTTTACGTTCTGATGGAAAAAATAAAAATCGGGAAAGACCGCGTGAACATCGACAAGCTTTCAGAACGGGATCTCCGCGAACCCGATGTTTCGGGAGGTTACCTCCTGAGCGTGGATCGCAGGGACGAGGGAGATGGTGGCTTCAGCGCCGCGGGGCAAAGTTCACTGACATACATCGAGCCCAAGGAATTCGAGGTCGAGCTGCCTCAACGCGATCCACAGGAGCAGTATATCCGGACCTATGTGGCGCAGTTTGGAACCGTGCTCAATTCCATCAACTACCGTGATCCGGCGCTCGGTTATGCCAGGTTTATCGATGTTGATTCCTGGATTGATTATCATCTCCTGAACGTGCTGGCGTTAAATGTCGATGCTTTGCGGTTGAGTGCCTATTTCCACAAACCACGGGGGGGGAAACTTGCTTTTGGGCCACTCTGGGATTTTGACCGTGCGCTTGGTTCCACCGATGGACGGGATTTTAATCCCGAACTTTGGAGGGGAGGTGGTGATGGAACCGACTTCTTCAGTTACACTTGGTGGCGGCGGCTTTTTACCGACATCGATTTCTGGCAAAAATATGTCGATCGCTGGCAGGTGCTCAGGGATCAGCAGTTTTCCGACGCGCAACTTTTTCAACGAATCGACCAGCTCACCGACATATTGAGGGAAGCTCAACCACGCGAAGCCGCCCGCTGGGGCGGGGGTGATTATCAGAACGAAATCGATCACATGAGGGATTGGCTTGGTCGCCGGACACGGTTTATCGACAGCCAGTTCCTTTCACGGCCGGTTTTCAGTTCTCCATCCACCAACATCAACGCCGGCTTCATGCTCTCTCTCAGCGCACCAGAAGGAGGGACGATTTATTACACCACCAACGGAACAGATCCGCGCAATCCGGGAGGATCTGTTTCGGCACAAGCCAGCACCTATTTGTCCGCTTTAAAGTTCGGTGCGAATGTCAAGGTCGCCGCCCGAGTTTTCAGAACTTCGCACGTGAACAGGACCGGAGCGAACAACCCGCCTCTTTCCACTTCATGGTCGGGGCTGACCACCGCGACATTTGTCCTAAACACCCCCGCGCTCCGTGTGACCGAAATCATGTACCATCCCGCAGACCTTGCAGGGAGCACCAACAGCAGTGAAAACTTTGAATTTGTGGAACTGAAAAACACCGGGGACACATTATTAAATTTGACCGGATTCCGTTTTACGAATGGAATTCATTTTGATTTTTCCACCGGCAAAGTTTCCACACTTGCTCCGGGTGATTATGTCCTGGTGGTAAAAAGTGCCGGGGCATTCGCCAGCCGCTACGGCACCGGTTTGAAGGTTGCCGGAGAATACTCCGGAAACCTTGATAACAACGGGGAACGCCTGAATCTCATTGGGCCGATGGATGAACCGATCCATTTATTCTCGTACAACAAGCGATGGTATCCGATCACCGATGGAGCTGGTTTCGCCCTCACCCTGACAGATGAAAACATCAGCCCGGTTGATCTCGGCCTCGCCACAAGCTGGCGGCCGGGCACCAGACCGGGCGGTTCGCCCGGAGCAAAAGATCCAATTCCTGAAAACATTTCCGCTGTATGGATCAACGAAATCCTTGCCAATGCCGCCGGCAAAATCAGTGACCGGGTTGAACTTTACAATCCCAACACTGAACCGGTCGATATTTCCGGATGGTTTTTGACCGACGACTTTCTCAATCCAAAAAAATTCCAGATCCCGTTACCAACAATGCTTCAACCTGGAGGATACGTTTTTTTCACCGCAGAACATTTTCAAACTGGAATCGTTCCCTTCTCGCTCAGCGCTTTGGGAGAATCAATTTATTTGTTCAGTTCCAGCAAAGGGGAGTTGAGTGGTTATTTTCACGGGTTTGAATTCGGGCCCACAGCCCCGAACGTCTCCCTGGGCCGGTTCACCAATTCCGCTTCCGAAGAGTTTTTGCTCCAACTCTGGAACACCAGTTTCGGAAGTCCAAATTCAGATCCCCAGATCGGGCCGGTGGTGATCACCGAAATCTTTTACGACCCGGCACCAGTCGATGGAACCAACAATAATTCAGAGGAAGAGTTTGTGGAGCTGCACAACAGTTCCGCGCAACCGGTCGCTCTTTTCCAATCAGGAAACCCGACAAACACATGGCATATGCGTGGCGGGATCGAATTTAATTTCCCCACCAACATCATCCTGCCCCCAGGCGGATATGTTTTACTGGTTAATTTTCCACCGGCCGGATTGCGGCTTAACTCGTTTAGGACGAAATATTCTGTCCCTGCGGAAACATTCATTCTCGGTCCATACGGTGGAAGTCTTGGGAACAGTGACGACCAGATCCGGCTCGAACGGCCCGATGCGGTGTCGCCAGGAACAGGCACCGTGCCCTACATCGAACTTGAAAGCGCTCGTTACAAAAACAGCAATCCCTGGCCCACCAACGCGAATCGCACTGGATTGTCCATCCAACGCAGATCGGACTTTTTCATAGGAAATGAACCCGCAAACTGGTTTGGAGCGGAACCGACTCCGGGCAAACAATCCAACGTTCCTGCTGAAGACCGGGACAAGGACGGCCTGCCGGATGATTGGGAAAGTCTCCACGGATTAAACCCAGCCAGCGCAGAAGATATGGACGGTGCCGCGGGTGATCCGGACGAAGATGGTGCCACAAACCTGGATGAGTACCGGGCTGGAACATTTCCGAAAAATGCGGCCAGCGTGTTGAAGCTTTCGCAGTTTCGATCCATGGACAACTCGCCTCCGATGCTTCGATTTTTCCCTAGTCCGGCGAAGACCTATTCACTGCTTTTCAAAGAGAATGTCGATTCTCCGATTTGGATTCGCCTCCGGGATTTTTCCACTTCTTCCGCTGGAGGCGAGATAACTGTTCCCCTCGACTTCTCCCTGCCATCGCGAATTTTTCGCCTGGTAACCCCCGCGCTTGCACCGCCATAAGGATTATCCATGCACTTTAAAACGGGCGTTTATTTATCGAGTGACACCGGTCTGGAGAGGGTTTCAGGAAAATTAAAGGTTTCCTGCAAATACAAATCGTTGGCCACTCCAAAAATTGCGGTTGCGTCTCGTTCGGATCGCAACGCCTCTTCGTCAGGCTCCAATACATGGGTCGGTTCAGATGTCCGTGGATCTCCATAAAAAAAGCTCCGTTGCCGGTTGAGACCCAGAATTGCCATGCGTTGGTTGCGGTAAAGTCCGATGTCCCGGTTGTGATGCAAAATCACCCAGCTTTCCCCCCGGTCTTTTTGCAGCAGGTCTCGTCCAAAAAAAGTGCTGGAATAGGGACGGCCCAACAATCCCAGAATCGTCGGGCCAACATCAAGCTGTCCCCCCAGAATCTCATTTCTGGAAGGTTGCGTGACCACTGCGGGTCCGAGTATCAGGAATGGAATTTCGTAAGATTTCATCGGGATGGTTTCCTTGCCATAAACCCTCGCACCGTGATCCGCCACCACGATGAATATGGTGTTGGTCCAATACGCCTCCTTCTGCACCTCCGCAAAAAATTTACCCAACGCATAGTCGGTGTATTTGACGGCATTTTCCCTTTTTCTTTCCGCAGGATCCTCCTTGATGCGCCCTTTGGGATAAGTGAATGGTTTATGGTTGGAGACTGAAAGCATGGTGACAAAGAAGGGTTTTCCCGCCTGGTTCAATTCCCGGCACTCCTCCAGGCCGCGTTGATAAAGATCCTCGTTCGAAACACCCCAGATGGTGCTGAACACAGGATTTTTGTAATCATTCTGTTCGATGAAGCGCTGATACCCGTTGTCGGTCATGAATGGACGGAGGTTGTCAAACAGCCCGCGACCACCGTACATAAACGTCGTGGAATACCCGTCCCGGGCCAGCACCCGGGCCAGCGTCTCGATCTTGTCGTTGCGGGGTCGCACCACCACGGAATCACCCGGCAACGGCGGAAAGCTGCAAAGAATGCCTTCCATCCCGCGCACTGTCCGGTTCCCCGAGGCATATATATGGGTGAACAACAGACCTTTTGTTTCGGCCAGTTTGTCCAGTTCAGGAGTCAAGGTTTCTTCCACCCGCCCGAGGCTGCCAAAAAATTCCGAACCCAGGCTTTCTTCCAGGAACAAAACTACGTTGTGACGGGGTTTTGAAAGGTCGCCAGGGATGGATCGGCGCAGAGAATTAGACTGTTCCAAAAATGAGGAGGTCGGGGTGGCGACAAGTTTGCGAACCTCCTGATAACTTTCATCCAACGGCATGGTCCGATAAAATGGAACATAATCGAGTTCACGGGTTATCGCCGCTTCCATGAACGAATAAGTGCCGTTCTTGGCAATTTCATTCACCACCCGGTCGGAAGAAACCATCGCCCGCCGACTTCCCACGAAAGGCCACATCAGAACCATGCCGGCCATTAGCAAAACGATGCGGAACAGGACGTAGCGCCGTTTCGGAAGCATGGACGATTTCCAGATGGAATGAAAAAGCACCGTGCTGAGTATGGTCCAGATCAACGCCCCGATGGAGCAAACCAGGATGACCTTGGCCACCGGGTAGGTGTCCCAGATATTGATGAAAACCTCGTGAGGATATAGCAGGTAATCGACGGAAACCGTGTTGAACCGCGATTTGAATTCTTCGAAAAAATAGCGTTCGGCCACGCTCTGAAACAGTGCGATGCCGGAAACAATTAAACTCCCCGGAACCCAGAGCAGGAGCCAGATTTTAGAGACCAACAATCGCCTGGGAAGCACCAAGCTCATGAAAAGCAGACCGATGAGAACGCCGAGCGCGATAAAGACGTCTGTTAAAAAACCGCGGCTGAGCACAGCGAAGCCTGTGCCCGGACCTAATTCGGAACTCCGGTTGTCCCATGCGAGCACCAGACGGAGCAGTAAATTCAGGGTCAGAAGGGAGCCGGCCAGAAAAATCAGGTAACCGTTGAATGTCTTGAATCGTGAGCCTGCCTCATGGTTGTTCACTGCTGTAATGGTGTTCATATTTTACACGGATCCCGGGGGTCACACAGATCCCGGCTGAAAACTGGAACGGGTTCGTCGCGACTTTTCGGAACTTCTGGGCCGATCCTATTCACTTTGCCTGAAATCACACAGGAAATTTTAAATGGCGCAGGCTTAAAAACTGGCGAGATTAATTTTTTTCGAATCGACCCGGCTTCAACCGCATGTGGAGTACGGGGGCAGATGGCGGAGCGGAAAACCGCCATTCAGCGGACGTGTGGTTTGTTTCAAACATTTTGAAACTGAATCAGGCACATTGGCAAAGCGGCGTGGCGCTCGGCGCTTCCCGCCGCACTCCAAAAAACCGGGGTCCCGTGGACTGCCTCTACTGCGGACGGAGATTTCCTTCCATCTGACCGCGCGTCACCCCCAGCTGGTTCGTAAGCTTTAGTTCTTTCCACAGCTGGTGGCCTGGAATCTCGCCACGCAACAATTTCCGATACAGGGTGATGGTTTGAAGCACTTCGTCGGCGGATTCATTGAGAAATTCCAGTCGAAAATGACGAATGCCAAGTGAAAGGAATTTTTCGACAAACTCCGCCCCGGTCTGGGCGCGGGAATTAAAAACGGTGTTGCGGCATCCGGCATCAGCTTTTAGCGGATGTTCCGCACCCACACGGTCGCGAATCTTTACTTCATGGCTGTCGCAGGGCCTCCCGCAATTTCGAAAATCGGTACCATCGGATAGGAACGCGCAGAAAACACAATGCTCCATGTGAAACATTGGCATGTGTTGATGGATGGTTATTTCGAACCATCCGGGCGGCGCCTGACGCAGGAGTGCGTCGAGCTGGCTGACATTCAAATCATAGGAAGCGGTCAGTCGTTCCAGTGAAAAATTCTTGATGAAATATTCAGCTGCCAACGGATTGGCCACGTTGAGGGAGAAATCACCGATCATCCGGTTTTTTTTGAAAAACTTCAGATGATCATAGTTGCGGACCAGGTAACCATCCGCGCCCGAAGACAAAACCTGTTTCAGAATCCATTCTTCATCCATCTTGGTAATGCGGGGAGGAGCGACCCAGATTGTCTTTGCGGGACCAGCGCAACCGAAAGACTCGTGGGCGGCAAGGACCGCTGCCCGATATTTTTTGGGATCTTCGAACTCACAATAAATGGTTTCAATCCCACATTTTAAAACCACGTCGAGCTGCTCCAGATTCCGGACCATGACAATCAACTCAGACTCATTGACCGCAGCCCTGCGACCCGCAGCAACATCAACTTTTTCCCGATGAAAATCACCCGCGCCCTGGTTCAAAACCCCGACCCGCGCAGAATGTTCGTTTAACATCCATTTCCTGGGGCGTGCCCTGAGTGTTTGCAGTTGTTGCACCAGATCGCGCCTCAACCGGTTCAGTTCGCTAATCGCCAGATGGCAATCTCCGGTCAGATGGTTCGCCAAGCGCCCGAGCTTGAATGGAGTTCCGCCGAGGCGCCCGAGCTGTTCCTCCAGCCTGGCCGAATCAAGCGGCTGACGCGTCGCGGCTTCAAGAGGTGCCAGGGAAACCGTCTGACAAACATGCCCGGTTTCATCCTGAACAATCACCGTCATCGGGTGACCAGGATGGCCATGGACATCCATTTTTACCGGTCTTTGAAATCGAACAGCATCACCTTCAAAAGTTTGCCGCAACCGTTTGTCCAGTTCTGGATCGCTGGTTTTCCAAAGCTTGTTGCCCGGTTTAACGCGGCTAAAATCCACGCAACCACGTCCAAAGGTAAGTGCGGTTTCAGTTCCTTTAGGGATCACATGATAAACACGTCCACCCTCCTCCGGTTGATCCGGCTGACCGGCATCAAACACCACGCCGTCACCCGGCTTTAAGGCCGATTTGAGCCTGATGATGACCCGCTCAGGTTCAACCCTCAGAATCTCTCCTAATAAAACGCCGCGCTTTTTTCCGAACCGCGCGTGAACCAGTTCCTGATTGTTGATTCCTTTGAACCAGCCGGAATGGAGCCCGCGTGAAAAACCCATTTCCAGATTGTAACTCGCTTCGCTCTTCAAAACTTGGACGTCGATTGTTTTATCCCGCGCAAGCTCCGGGAAAATTTTGTCCAGCGCCTTCCGGTAAACGCTTGTGATGTTGGCCACGTACTCAGCGGTTTTCAGACGGCCTTCGATTTTTAGTGAGGTCAGGCCAAGCCGGATCAGGTCGGGCAACACCTCGATTCCAGAAAGGTCTTGCGGACTCAGGAGATATTGCCGGTCGCCCAGCGGGATTTTTTTGCCATCGGACAACAGTTCATACGGCATGCGGCAGGCCTGCGCACACTCGCCACGGTTGGCGGAACGGCCCCCGAGCGATTCGCTGGTCAGGCACTGGCCTGAATACGCCACACAAAGCGCTCCGTGAACAAACACTTCCAGGGGCAAGGCCGCCGCCGCGCCGGCAACCGCAGCTGATTTCATCGATGATTGAATTTTTTCGATTTCTGCGACCGAACATTCCCGTGCCAAAACCACGAGCTGACACCCGAGATCACGGGCGAATTCAACCCCGGCCACACTTGTCACCGTCATTTGGGTCGAACCGTGAATGGGAAAATCTGGTGACAACTTTCGGATCAAACGGCAGATGCCCACATCTTGAACAATGGCCGCATCCACTCCTGCGGCGATGATGTTGCGCAGATACTCCTCTGCCAACTCCATCTCGTCGGCGAAAACCAGGGTGTTGAAAGTCACATAACCGCGCACACCCCGTGAATG
>Ga0163152_10002740_pt1 | contig 24219 bp, 20 predicted proteins | sample OliLakLV19MP8IB2_FD_148635 | JGI IMG/M metagenome (GOLD analysis project Ga0163152, IMG submission 148635) | Freshwater microbial mat bacterial communities from Lake Vanda, McMurdo Dry Valleys, Antarctica - Oligotrophic Lake LV.19.MP8.IB-2 | ecosystem: Environmental > Aquatic > Freshwater >...
TTCGGCGAGCGGTGACCCGAGATATCCGGCTTCGACTAGGGCGGACTGTGCCCGTTGCGGAATGGTTTGATAGAGCACCAAGTGGCCGATGTCCCGGAGCAGGCCCTCGATAAAGAAGCGTTCGCCTTCTTCGACATCGATCGCTTGAGCAATCTTACGTGCCAGTAAGGCACAACGCACGCTCTTCCGCCAAAAGGCCGGGAGGTCCATGAGGTCTGCAGTCATTCCCGTGAATGTTTGTCCGATAGTGGTGGAGGCGACTAAGTCACTGACGGGTTGCATGCCGAGTAGGGTGACGGCTCGAGCGATGTTATCGATCTGCTTAGGAAATCCATAGAGGGGGCTGTTCACAATTTTCAGGAGACGCGCGGAGATGGCCGGATCGAATTTCAGGGCATTGGCCAGATCGTCCATGGTCGATTCTGGATTGTCGACGACATCGCGAACGCGGAGGTAGATTTCTGGGAGGGTGAAGAGGTTTGAGCAAGATTGGACGAGCTCATGCGCCGAGGCCATCACCGTGCACTCCTTAATATTACGTGTCTACACCTGGTTGAAGAGGCGTTCGACTATCGTTATCGGTTATGGCTCAGCTGAACTAAAGGGGCGGAGCGAGGGTTATCCGGATATCGGCTGCCGGTTCGATTGAACCCGCTGAACATGCCCTCCTCAGCGCGCATGTTCCGGGGGCGAAGAACCAACACGGGTTTCTCCTCTTTTCATCTTGATCCCTTCCCCTCACCCGTATAGAATGGCGCAACTTTTCGGCTAGTTAGCTGCAAGACTAAGCCTGCACCACCCCGCGGTTTTCCCCCCACACGTACTTTTGATGGGTTGAAGCCAGAGGGAACCGTGTGACATAAAGAGCCCTTGAATTCATTGGGAGGAGAGCACTGTGAGCGACTCAGTCATCATTACGTTTGCATTGATAGCGGCGGTGACCGGCATTGCCTACGGCCTGTATCTGGCCATGTGGGTGTTCAAACTCGATGCCGGGAACCAGAAGATGCAGGATATTGCCAAGGCCATTCAGGAAGGTGCAAGCGCCTATCTGAACCGCCAATATAAGACCGTTGCGGTCGTTGCCGCTGTATTGTTCGCTCTCTTGTGGGGGGCGGGAGCCTTCTCCGATAAGTTCGGCCTACTGACTGCCGTTGGGTTCTTAATCGGCGCCGGTGCGTCGTCGCTGGCCGGCTATGTGGGAATGGTCATCGCGGTGCGGGCGAACGTTCGTACGGCGCAGGCTGCCCATAATGGAATGAATGCCGCGCTCACCGTGGCGTTCCGTGGAGGCGCGGTGACGGGACTCTTGTTGATCGGGTTGGGCTTGTTGGCCATCACCCTTTTCTACTCATTGGCTGCCCAATTTGCGGGGCAAGAGCATGCAATCCATGCGCTGCTGAGTCTTGGGTTCGGCGGCAGTTTGATTTCGGTATTTGCCCGTGTGGGTGGCGGGATCTATACCAAAGCGGCGGATGTCGGCGCAGATCTCGTCGGAAAAGTTGAAGCGGGAATTCCGGAGGACGACCCTCGCAATCCTGCAGTCATTGCAGACAATGTGGGTGACAATGTCGGCGACTGTGCCGGTATGGCTGCGGATCTTTTTGAGACCTACGCGGTGACGACGGTGGCGGCGATGGTCTTGGCCTTCACGCTGTTCAAGGGAGTCAGCGCCCCTATTCTGTATCCTCTCGCCCTCGGAGGCGTCACAATCTTCGCAACGATCATCGGTATTTTCTTTGTGAAGGTAAGCCAGGGCGGTGAAATTATGACCGCGCTCTACAAGGGCCTGTTTGTGGCGGGCGGAATCGCAGCAATTGCCTTCTTTCCCGTGACCTCTTCGATTATGGATGGTGTGGGCGGCGTAAGTGGGTTGAGTTATTATCTCGCGGCCTTGATTGGCTTAGCCGTGACCCTCGCCCTTGTCTTTATCACCGATTACTACACGTCCAAGAGCTATACGCCGGTGAAGGCTATTGCCAAGGCTAGTGAAACGGGCCATGCGACCAACATCATCGCAGGGTTGGCCGTTGGGATGGAGTCAACAGCCTGGCCGGTGGTGGTGATCGGGGCAGCGATACTTGGGAGCTATTGGATCTGCGGCGGTGCGGCATCGGGCGGCTTATACGGCGTGGCCGTGGCGGCGGTGTCGATGTTATCGATGGCTGGTATCGTGGTGGCGATCGATGCGTTCGGCCCGATCACAGACAACGCAGGCGGTATTGCGGAGATGGCTCACCTCGGCAAAGAGGTGCGGGACATCACTGACCCGTTGGATGCGGTCGGTAACACCACAAAAGCGGTCACTAAGGGCTACGCAATCGGATCAGCGGCTCTTGCGGCGGTGGTGCTCTTTGCCGAATATGCGCGTGAGGTGGCAAAAGGGAGCGGGGCGAGCACGTTTGACCTCTCCAATCCTTCTGTCCTAGTCGGGCTCTTCTTGGGTGGGATGTTGCCATTTATTTTCGGAGCCCTTTGTATGAAAGCGGTGGGAGAGGCAGCCGGTCTTGTAGTGGAAGAGGTGCGTAGGCAGTTCCGGACGATTAAGGGGATCATGGAGGGGACCGGCAAGCCGGAATATGGGACTTGTGTGGATATTGTGACGCAGGCAGCAATCAAGAAGATGATGGTTCCGGGACTGATTCCAGTCATCTCTCCGATTGTGGTCGGTGTGATTTTGGGACCACAGGCTTTGGGCGGCATGCTCGTCGGCAGCATCGTCACTGGTCTGTTCGTTGCGATCTCGATGACAAGTGGCGGCGGCGCCTGGGACAACGCCAAGAAGTATATCGAAGAGCAGGGCAAGAAGGGGACAGACACGCATAAGGCGGCAGTCACCGGCGACACCGTCGGCGATCCCTATAAGGATACGGCTGGTCCGGCGATCAATCCGATGATCAAGGTCATCAACATTGTGGCGCTCTTAATCGTCTCACTGATTGTGTGATAACTGAGATTGTGAAGCGATTGACTCATTGAATTAATGGTCCAATGAGTCAATCGTCGAGAGCCGAACAACGCTTCGCGGTTTCTGCCTCGGCTTGACGGCTGAAAGAACTGTGGAGTAAGGTGATCGTAAGGGATCACGCTGGTGGCTGATCCACGAGGGTTTCCCAGAATCGCGGGAGGTGCTCGGATGGAGAAACAAGAGCGCAAGCAAGAGCCCAGGCGAGAGCCGCAGGGGAAGGACGACGTCAAGGCCAATCCGAAAGTCATTGAGGCCGGCAAGAAGATGAAAGAAGACATCGATAAGCTGGTCGATGAAATCGACGACGTGCTCGAAACAAACGCAGAAGAATTCGTCAAGAACTACGTGCAAAAGGGGGGAGAGTAGCACCGGTAGTCATCTGAACCTACCTCCTTCTTTACTCTCCTCTTCATCACACTCCGGTAATCACTGTCCGACCTCTGTCCGTCACCGCGCGATGGCGTGGTTCTCGGTTTGACAACGCAGGGACGAGCGGCTAGTATCCCTTTAATTCTCAGATAGTTAGCCTCAGAATTCTTCGAGAGGTCCTCATGAAGTCCAAGCTCTGGGTCTTCCGTGATGTCAATCTATCTCAGCGGGCTTCGTTAGCCCAGGCCCTCTCGATTTCTCCTGCAACCGCGTCGCTTTTTTTGGCTCGTGGCGTAACCACACCGGATGAAGCGACGACGTGGATGTTGTTACAGCCGCCACACGACCCATTTTTGATTCCCGATATGGACCAAGCAGTTGAACGGTTGCATCGAGCTGCCACAACTCAGGAGCCGATCTGTTTTTATGGCGACTATGATGTCGATGGGATTACAGCGACCAGCATCTACCTGTCTTTCTTTGGAGGCTTGGGTGCGCAGGTTCGGGCGTATGTCCCGCATCGTCTCCGCGAAGGCTATGGCCTCAACCTTGGCGCTGTGCAGCGCTTGCATGACGAAGGAATTTCGTTGTTGGTGACGTCCGATTGCGGCACGACCTCACATCAAGAAATTGCATTGGCTGCCCGTCTTGGTATGGATGTGGTGGTGACGGACCATCACCAGACTGATGAGAACATGCCGCCGGCTGTGGCGGTACTCAACCCCCATCGAGCCGGCGCCTGCTATCCCTTTCGGGGGCTCTGTTCCGCAGCGCTGGCCTATAAGGTGGCGCAGGCTTACCAGCGACGCTATGGGGTCGCTGGGGTACCGTTGGAGTCGCTGCTCGATCTCGTGGCGTTGGCGACGGTCGCTGATGTCGTTCCCTTGCACGACGAGAATAGAAACTTTGTACGCGAAGGACTCGTTCAATTGTCTCGTGGCGCGCGCTGCGGCGTGCGGGCGTTGAAGCAGGTGGCGGGGGTCACGCGGGATTGCACGGCAGAAACGATCGCCTTCAAGCTGGCGCCGCGCATCAATGCCGCCGGGCGATTGGACGATGCCATGTTGGCTGTGCGGTTGTTGACGACCGACAACCCGGCTGAGGCCCAGCAGTTGGCAGATCGACTTGAGCAGCTGAATCGAGAACGGCAGCGCATCGAAGTGGATATCATGGCGGAGGCACTGGCCTCGCTGAAGGATCAAGAGGTGCCGCCCGCAATCGTACTGGCTTCTCGGCACTGGCATCTCGGCGTGGTCGGCATCGTGGCGGCGCGTTTGGTCGATCGGTTTCAGCGACCGGCGATCGTGATGGCGATTAACGAACAGGGCATCGCTAAAGGCTCGGCACGAACGACCAGCGGCTTCGACCTCTACCAAGGATTGGCGTCCTGCCGAGAGATGCTGGAGGCCTTCGGTGGGCATCCGAGTGCCGCAGGGGTAACGATTCGCGAGTCTCGGATTGCTGAATTTCGTGCCAGATTTTCCGATGTGGTAGCCGGGTGGAACCACGATGGCGCCAAGGTTCCAACACTGAACGTCGATGCCGAAGTGCGTCTGGACGAAGTGAATCTGCAGTTGATCCAAGAAATCGGTTCGCTGCACCCGTTCGGCGAGGGCAATCCAGAGCCCACATTTGCGGTGACTCGTCTCGAAGTGTTGGATGCACGCACTGTCGGCGAGAAGCATCTGAAAATGACCGTACGCCAGGGGACATCGCTGCCGTTCGATAGTATTGGATTTGGCATGAAGTCGCTGTTGGAGCGCGGCATTCCGTCCCGTATTCCAGTCGATCTGGCCTTTACGCCGGAACTGAACCACTGGAACGGTCGTGACCGGATTCAACTTCGCATTCGCGATGTCCGACCGAGCGTGAGCGAGTAAGTAAGTGAGCGCATCATGGTGTACCAAACTGTCACAGACCTCGACCAGTTGCTGGATCGGATTAGAAGCTATGCTGCCGATGCCGACCTCGGCCTCGTTCGCAAGGCCCACGAGTTTTCTGCGAAAGCGCATAAAGGGCAACGTCGCCGGTCCGGAGAACCCTACCTTCAACATCCCATCGCCGTCGCCGGAGTTCTGACCTCACTGAAAGCGGATGTCACCGCCATTGTTGCAGCGCTGCTGCACGATACCCTGGAAGATACGGTCGCCAAGCCTGAGGAACTCGAACGGGAATTCGGGAAGGATGTCGTCCATCTGGTCGACGGAGTGACCAAGATCGGCAAGATTACATTTCGGAGCTATGAAGAAAAACAGGCGGAAAATTTCCGCAAGATGGTGCTGTCGATGGCGGATGATATCCGTGTCGTTCTCATCAAGCTCGCCGACCGACTGCACAACATGCGCACGTTGGAGTATCTCAGCGCAGCCAAGCGACAGGAAATCGCCCAAGAGACGTTGGAGATCTATGCGCCGCTGGCGAACCGCCTTGGAATCGGGTGGATTAAGAATGAGCTTGAGGATTTGTGCCTCAAGCACCTCAAGCCTGAGGCCTACGAGACATTGCGTGTTCGTGTGGCGAAACGAGATGAGGATCGGCAGCAGTATATTGATGAAGTCAGCCAGCTCGTGAAGAAAGCGATGGAAGAGAATGGATTGGCTGGACAGGTCTATGGTCGGCCCAAACATCTCTACGGTATTTACCAGAAGATGAATAAGCAGTCGATTACGTTTGAAGAGGTCTACGATCTGACGGCATTGCGGATTGTGACCGATGCCAAGATGAACTGTTATGCCGTGCTTGGGGTGATTCACTCAGTCTGGCGGCCTGTGCCTGGGCGCTTCAAGGACTACATTGCGATTCCTAAGTCTAACCTGTATCAGTCTCTGCATACCACGGTGGTGGGCCCGAAGGGGGAACATGTTGAATTCCAAATCCGCACGGAAGAGATGCATCGTATTGCTGAGCACGGCATTGCCGCGCATTGGAAGTATAAAGAACAGGGCCATGTGGAAGATCGTGACAGTAAGGCCTTTGGCTGGCTTCATCAGTTCGTTGAGTGGCATGAAGATTTGACGGATAACCGGCAATTTATGGACTCGGTGAAGCTGGACCTTTTCCACGATGTGGTTTATGTGTTCACGCCCAAAGGGGTGGTGAAAGAGCTGCCGAGGGGATCGACACCCGTCGATTTTGCCTTTGCGATTCACACCCAAGTGGGAGACCATTGTGTCGGGGCCAAGGTGGACGGAAAGATTGTGCCACTCAAGTATCAACTGGCGAGTGGGGATACGGTCGAAATTCTGACGTCCCCGACGCAATCGCCGCACAAAGATTGGTTGAAGTTTGTTCGCACCTCGCGGGCGAAGACCAAAATCAAACACTGGATCAAGGTTGAGGAGCAGAAGCGAAGTGTCGAGATCGGCCGCCGCCTGCTGGAGTCGGAGTTTCGCCGTCAGGGGATGGCGCCGGCCAGGATGTTCAAATCGGCGGAGCTGGTAGAGGCCGCTCGTCAGTCGGGATTCGAGAGTACCGACGAATTGGCTGCGGCAGTTGGGTTCGGTCGCGTGGCGACGTCGCAGGTCATCGACAAACTCATGGTTTCATCATCTAAAGCGCCGGCTCCAGCTTCCGCTCCTGAACGTCCCACTGCGCGTAAAGCGGTGAGTGGAAAAAGCGACGGCACCGGTGTACAGGTGAAAGGATCTCGCGATCTTCTCATGCAGCTCTCGCGCTGTTGTCATCCTGTGCCCGGCGACCGCATTCTGGGATACATTACGCGAGGTCGCGGGCTCACAATCCATGCCGTCGATTGCCCGAATCTTGAGGCGCTGGACTACGACAAGGAGCGGTTGGTGGAAGTGGAGTGGGATGCTGCCACACCCAGCACGCACTCGGTCAAAATGTCCATTGTCGCTGTCGATAAGACCGGGGTCTTGGCGAATGTGTCCTCTGCGATCGCAGAATGCCATGCCAACATCAGTCGTGCGGAGATCACGACGCGGGAGGATCAAAAAGCTGTGCTGGATTTTGTCGTAGAAATTTCAGATACCCGCCATCTGGATCAAGTGCTCAAAGCTGTTGAACGTGTGGAGGGGGTCATTACGGCAAGGCGGATGCGGGCCTGGCAGGAACGGTCTTAGGGGTCGGATGCTGAAAAAGCTCGCCAGCTTCGTTCTCGCCTCGAAAGCATCCTCAACGTAGCCCAGAGTCTACGCCTCCGGTGCTTCCATCGGCTGCGGCCTTGCTGGACGAACTTTTTGAGCATCCGAGAGGCCATTGAGTTCCGGCCACGCCACTACGGGACTTGGAACTGAAGCTTCGATCCTCGCTGCAACTTTAAACTCTCAGCTCGTCCCCCCGCGAGTTCCAAGACATAGAGTGCGCCTTCGTTGGGCCGGTATTGGGGGCAGCTGTCATCCGTCCTCGTGCAGATCGGGACGTTCTGTTCCATATGAACAATCTGCTTTTTCTCATTGATCCAGATGAGATCGAGTGGAATCTTGGTGTTCTTCATCCAGAACACCCAGGCCTCTGCTTGCGAGAATGTAAAAAGCATGCCGCGGTCTGGGGCTAACTGCTCGCGGTACATCAATCCCTCTGCTCGTTTCTGGGGAGTGTTGGCCAGCTCCGCGTGAATGATGGTTCCTCCCGGGAGGGTAATCGGGATTAGCCCAGGCTGGGATGGATCGTTTCCTGCCATGGTATGGCAAGGGAACGAGAAGAGGAGAATGAGAAAAATCGCAAGTGGTCGGTGTCGTTGCACGGCGGCATCCTATCGGCGCACTGGAGACGAGTCAAGCCGGAGGCTGCATGGGGCGGCATGAGATCGTCGGTGGCACTGGCTGCCCGCATTATTCATGACGGTTCGTCGCGAAATCGCGCAGTCGCGTTGCGAGACGGGCACGCGGAGCAGTGAGACCCCGAGGCATACTTGAACAGTATGTCGAGGGAGCGAGCGGTGAGCCTGCCCATAGCAGCAGCGAATCCGCGAATGCAGCAGAAGCGCTCATGAATAATGCGGGCTGAGAGTATCTTGCAATCGCGCGGGTGCCTATGCCATCCTCGGTCACTCACGTAAGAGAGGGACGCATGAAAGAAACACGAAAAGTGCATTATGTGAAGGGCGTGTTTGTGTGCCCGAAATGTCGGCAGTCGTACGTGCAGGAAAAGTGGATCGAAGAATGGCGAGTTCGCTGCCACAAATGTGACTATCGAGGAACGCTGACCGAAGTTTCCGTTGAAGAACGGATGGAAGAAGAAATTGTCCGTCGTTGAACCGCGGCAATTCTAAGCGCCGGCTTCTTCTCTCGATTAACTAATTGATGATTCTCCCTTTCCCCATCTCTTCTTCGCGCCTCCGCCTTTGTGGTTCCCTTCTTCTGAGCGCTCTTTTTGTAGTGTTCGCAGCCGGTTTTGGTGAGGCATTTGCCGAGGATGCCGCGCCATTGGTGAAGGTGCTCGTGACCTACCATTCGCTCTCCGGCAATACGGAACGCATGGCCGAAGCAGTGGTCGATGGAGTAAAAAGCGTATCGGGCGCCGAGGCGATCTTGAAACGAGTCGGCAAGGTGACGGCGGACGATTTGTTCTCTGCCGATGCAGTCGTGGTCGGCTCGCCAGTCTATTGGTCGAACATGTCTGGTGAGGTGAAAACCTTCTTCGACAACTGGCAGTTTAAATTCGGCGTGTTTCCTGACTTCAAGATGAAGAACAAGATCGGTGCCGCTTTCGCCGTGGGCGGTCAGGTGTCGAGTGGGAAGGAAGTCACGATGCTGACGATTCTTGCCGCGATGCTGGGGAATCAGATGATCGTCGTCAGTGGGGGCGGGGCCTTCGGCGCATCGGCCACCACAGAAGGCAACAGTCCCGGCATTGATAACAATGAATTGGCCGAAGCCAAGGCCTTGGGCCGTCGTGTGGCTGAAGTTGCGGCGAGATTCAAGGCCGGTTCTGCCAAGTAGCGCCTTTTCGTATGCTCTCCATGGTGTGACTCGAATTGCCTGCAGCCAATCAGACGAGACAGGAACGATCTACGTATACCATTGGGTCATCTTGATGACCGTGTCTTGATGGATCTCACTTCTCTCCCTCATAGATAGTGGGGCGCCATGCGGAAAAAGACCTCATCCAGTTTCGGTCGAGAGAACAGTTCCATGTCGGAGCCTGGAGTGGTCGTTCCGAACCCTGTCCCCGAATCCTTCGCGCTCCTCAATGCGTTTCGCGCGATATCAGCCAATGCGGTCTACACCATGGCGCCAAAGGAATCCGTCGTCCGCGGATACGAATATTACCGACAGCAGCGCCTTCATCACTATGTGTGGAATCAGAGTCGCACGACACTGACAGCGCGGGTAGAAGGGACTAAACTCTATTCGGTTGTCTTTTCTCTCGCCGACGAGTTCCTTGAGGCTTCCTGCGATTGCCCGGCCTGGGATCCTGTGTGGCTCTGCAAGCATGTGCTGTGCGCCTGCTTCATGACCAAACATCTCCTTTCACCGGAGACATTTAGTATGCCGGCCTGGCAGCAAACGAGGGTGCCTGTCCTCCGAGCCGAGTTGCTCGGCGGCATTCCGGAACCAGTCGTGAAGCCGGCAACGTCTTTCATTGGAGCGCCGAGCAAAGGATATCCCCGCAAGAAACCGACCTATGAGATTGTCATCGATATTCGTCCTACGTACCCACAGCTCCTGATCCACCGGAACGGCCTGCCTCTTTCAGGGGGATGGGTCTCCGCGCTTCCATCCGAATTGGTTCCTCTCCTCAATAGATCCTGGTATTCCGGGTTTGGAGAAGATCCCTTGCTCCACTATCTCCGGCTGCATGACAAGCCCTGGCCGATCGTGCTGGCATCCGGCAAAGGATCTATCCCGCTCCAATGGAACCAGTCGGTCAAGTGTCAGAGCAAGACGGAGATCGATCTTGCCGGGGGCCACATGAGAATCCGCGCGGTCTGTCTGGCCGATGGGGTATCTCTCGAACGAATCGTTCGTTTCAGGAATTTTGTGGCTGATTTGAACGGCGGACGGCTGCTCTATTTGAAGGACGAGCTCGGATGGGCCTCGTTTCGTTCACTGAGACAACGATTCGTGGAGGCCGAGCCGTTCAACCCATATGACGATCCCGACGCAGCGTTTCGCGCGGTCGCATTATCGGGTGGGCCTGAATATTGGCGCTGGCAAGGTATCGACAGGGATACAGAGTTTACGATTTCGTTGGACGAGTTCCAGTCTGCGCAAGTTGAGCTGGCTCAAAAGAAGGCCGACCAAATCTTGCGCAGTCTTGTGTTGAAGGTGGAGGGAGAGGACCTGTCGGTTCAACGTCTCACGTTCCCTCCAGCTGGTATTGCGCCGTCGTGCGCGCTGATCCTGAAGCCTCCCTCAGCTGCCGGAGACCATCCATCCGCCTCGTGGACGCTGCAGGCGCAATGCCGCCGTGGCGATGTGCTGTTTGCTCCGAGCGTCTCAACCTTTGGATTCATCTTGGCGTTGGAGCAAGGGCGCGCGGTTTCCGGAGCGCTACGCGCCATCAAACGGAAGGCCGTACTCTACGACACATTCTTTAGGTTTCTTTCTGTGCATGAGGCCAAGGAGCGAGACCAACGCATCAAAACAGTCATCGGCTTGGAGGGCTGGTCGCGCGCTGTCAGCGACGAAGCCGCGCATTGGCTTAAGCAGAATTTGACGGGCTATGCCAGGCTGGATGCGCGGCTACAGATTTGCGCAGGGCGATGGGAACTACAGCCTATCGACAAGGCCCGCGAGGGGTTGCTGTACGAGATACCCTTCAACGTCTTCGGCCCAGAAATTTTTCGCGGTATGCGGCGTTGCGATGAGATGACAATCGATGCGCCACGGCTATTTCAACGACTACCGGCTCTCCTGGAACAGCTCACGACCGCCGGAATCGAATTGCTGTATGAAGACAAGCCTCTCCAGCCCTCTCAGTGGGATTGTTCGGTTCATGTAGGGCGTGGCGACGGGGAAGGGACCGGGATCGACTGGTTCGAAATCAGACCGGAGATCCGGTGCGACGGCGTGGCACTGGATGAAGAGGAATGGCGGGCAGCCCTGCAACAAGGAGGGTTGATCGATGTCAAGGGCGGTCTGCGAGTTCTGGATAGCCAAACTCTGGAACGGTTGCAGGCGATCCTCGCCCTCAGCGGAGAGGCGCAGGCGGATCGGGGCGTCGCGCAGATCGTGCGGGTACCGCGGCTACAGATCCTCGACTGGCTATCGTTGCGCGAACAGGGCATTGCGGTCTCGCTGCCTGCTGAAGACGAGGCCGTGCTCGCTCGCCTCCTGGGCTTCACGCGGATCGCCGCGGTGCCTCTGCCGAAGGACGTGCGCGCCACTCTGCGCCCCTATCAACAGGACGGCTACGCCTGGCTTGCGTTTCTCTACGAGCACCGGTTTGGCGCCTGTTTGGCAGACGACATGGGATTGGGCAAGACGCTCCAGGCCATTTGTCTTTTGGCCGCTATCCAGGAAGGGCACATCAAGACGTCGTCGGGTGTGAAGGGGCCTCATCTGGTCGTTGTGCCGACGAGTCTCCTCTTCAATTGGGAACAAGAACTTGCGCGGTTTGCGCCAGGATTGAAGGTCCATGCCTACAGCGGCAGCGAGCGAACGCTTGACGCCAAGGACGGCGAGGTTGTCATCACGACCTATGGGCTGGTTCGTCGGGACATCGACATCTTGGAGCGGATGGCGTTTCACATCATCGTGTTCGACGAAGCGCAGGCGGTGAAGAACATTCTGGCGGACACCACGGGGGCAGTCCGCCGGCTCAGTGGACGCTTCAAACTCACACTGACCGGCACCCCGCTTGAAAACCATCTCGGCGAATACTTCTCCATCATCGATCTCTGTATGCCGGGACTGCTCGGCGAACACGACCGATTCAAGCCGGTGTTGAAGCGGGTCGAGGGCCGCACGCTGGATCGGTTACTTCGCCGGACCAGGCCGTTCATCTTGCGGCGGACGAAGGCCGAGATTCTCCATGACTTGCCTCCGAAAATCGAGAGCGAGGTGTTTCTCGATTTGACCGAGCGGCAAAAGGCGCTCTACCAGCAAACAGTCGCTCAGGTCCGCTCCACGATCGACGAGGCCTACCGCACCAAGACATCCGGCCAGGCGCAGTTCATCGCGTTGACGGCGATTCTCAAGCTCCGCCAGGTCTGTCTTTCGCCCCGCCTCCTGACGAACCGGGCCGACGAGTCCTCGCCCAAGATCAGTTTCCTGATGGAGCGGCTGCAAGTCTTGCTGGACGAGGGGCACAGCGCCTTGGTCTTCTCGCAGTTCACCAGCTTTCTAGACCTCGTTCAGGAATCCTGTGTTCGACAATCGCTGCCGTACCATCGGCTGGACGGCTCTACCGCGGCAGTTGCGCGCAAAGGCCGCGTGGCGGCGTTTCAGACCGGCGCACAGCCGAGCGTGTTTCTCTTAAGTCTCAAAGCAGGGGGACAGGGGCTCAATCTCACCAAAGCGAGCTATGTCTTTCATCTGGACCCCTGGTGGAATCCGGCGGTGGAAAACCAGGCGTCGGACCGCGCGCACCGCATCGGGCAACAACGAACCGTCTCGATCGTGCGGATTCTCATGCGCCACAGTATCGAGGAAAAGATGATCGCGCTCAAACAACGGAAACTCGAACTGTACGACGCGGTCATGGCCGGCGCCGTGCGCGGCTCCGGGCAAGGGGTGCTGACCAAATCCGATTTCGAGTTTCTGCTGGCGCCGAGCGGGCAGTGAGGATGTGTCCGTCGAGTGAATAAGGGATCGTGACACAGTGTTCCGTTCCAACGGGATGCCAGAAAGGTAAGACTCCTAATCTCGCGGTATCCTGTGTAGAGACGAGATTGTCGTCGTCGATGGCGAGTGGTTCTGTGCCGCAGTAGTCTTGTGGGGGACGGGTGGGGGAGAAGGCCTTAGTCCGGACTATCTCCGTAGGCTGTTGGGGGAAGGCGCTTGATGGACACTCATCGCGATTTGCGCATATTCTTGAATATTCTTTGAGCAGCGACCGCAGCACCCTGGGTCTTTCAATCCGAACTTTGCTTTAAGTTGACAGGGCATGACAATACCGGCTTGTCCTGCTTCACGGACATCCGATTCAGTAATTCCCTTGCAGAGGCAGAGATACATGGGTCGCATTCCTGTATCGACGAGCTAGGTCTCACTCGCCAGCAACGATTATGATAACTGTTATCAACTAAAATAACTATACTCCCGCCCTTTCCATCTGTCAAGAGGGTCTGAAAGACAGGTGCGATGAAGAGGGTTGGAATATGTAAGTACTTGAAAATGCTTTGTTTACAGCGTCAGTTCCAGCTGATCGACCATCTCGCGGATCGTATCGAACCCCGATTGCCAAAAATCTTCAGATGCCATATCGACGCCGACTTTAGCGAGAATCGTCTGTGGCGCCTCTGATCCGCCGGTACTCAGCAAATCGAGATATTTGGGTACAAACGTGGCTCCTTCCTTTTGATACATCCGGTAGAGGGCGAGGACGAGTAAGTTGCCGAAACTGTAGGCGTAGCAATAGAAGGGGCTGGCAAAGATATGTGGAATGGTCAGCCATTCCCATTGAAACTCTTCCGGGACCTTGATGCCCTTCCCAAACTGCTGCCGCACCTCGGCCAAATAGGTCTTGGCCAGATCCTTCACGGTCGCACCCTGAGCGATCATCTCATGGGCCTGATTCTCAAATTGGACGAAATAGGCTTGCCGCAGGACCGTGGCGTAAATGTCGTCCAGTTGGTTGAGCAGAAGTCCCTGCCTTACTTTCTTGTCCCGTTCCTGGTTCATGAGGGCGTCGGACAGGATACGTTCCCCGAACACCGACGCGGTTTCTGCTAGTGGCAGGGTGGAGTGAAAGGTAAACATGGAGTGTTTTTCCGCCAACATCCCATGGACGGCGTGGCCGAGCTCATGGGCCATGGTCGCGATATCACGTGCCTCGCCGGTGAAGGTCATCAGCACATAAGGAGCCATGTTTGGGACGACGCTGTAGCAATACGCGCCCCCGATTTTTCCGGGTCGCGCTCGTGCATCGATATGACGTTCATGCACCACGCGTTCTGCCAAATCGGCTAGTTGCGGAGAGAATCCCCGATAGGCCTCCAGCACCATTCGGACGGCATCCTGATAGCGATAGGATTTCTGTGCGGTGCGATGGGGCGCATAGATGTGATAGCGGCTCATCGGTTTGATCTTGCAGAGACGAGCCTTGATGCGGAAGTAATCTTGAAAGATGTGCGCGTTCTTCTGACAGACCTTCAGGAGCGATGTCACGGCTGCATCGGGAATGTCGTTTCCGAGGTTGCGGGTGGCAATTGGGGACGCGAATCCGCGCAGCTGAAGATTCTCAGCCTTCCAGTCGTTCACCAAGGTTTTGTAGATCTCCCCAAGCAGGTCGTGCTGGCCGGCGTAGACGCGATACAGTTCTCGATAGGCGGCCTCACGCAGCCGTCTCTGTGCATGGCGGAGATAGGACGTCAGTTCCTCGCGCGTCATCGTCTTTCGTGTGCCGTTGATGGTGAGCGTGAACGTGAAGGAGTTCGTCACGACGTCGTATAGCGAATGGACTGCGCTACGACCTGTGATGTTCTTGATGTTGACGATCTTCTCTTCCGGTTCAGACAGTGTGTGAGGTTGAAAACGGCGGATGGTTTCAAGGTGATACCGGAGTGTGCCTGTTCCGGTCATGAGTCGGCGGGCATTGTCTTCATCGACGCTTTGCCACCAGAGATCGAAAAACACCAACCGGTTCTGAAGCGCTGTGAGTCGCTCCTCAACCTTGGTTTTAAACGAACGGGCGGCCAAGTCTTTCGTGTTTTCGGAGAACCAGAGGTAGGCATAGGCGCCGATTTTGGAGGAGGCCGCTGTGATGTTTTCGCTTAGAGTCAGTAGCGGGTGGAAGTGTGGTGCGTCCATAGTCGGGCTCAGTTGGCCTCGCGCAGCTTCAAATTGCACCACCTTGGCCTCGATCTCTCCCAAGAGGATTTCAAAACGTTCAACCGGATTTTCCAGTAAATGTGAGAGGTCCCAGCGCTCGGAGTAAGAGAGTTTCTGCCGTTGAGGGGAGGAGGTCTTGCGCGAGGTTGAAATCTTTCGACTCGTTTTCACAGGCATAGGTTGCATCTCCTTCGTCTCATCTGCGTACATCATGTACGGTGGGCTTTCCGGCGGCGATCATACCATTCCCACTGACGCGCACGCAGAGTTTTTCACTCATCTAAGATCAGAGAGAATCTTCCATCTGCAAAGGCATTCTCGGTATGATAGGCCAAGCAATACGGGAGACGCCATGACCGATCAGGAACTCAACCGGGCAGTTCAATATGTCACTGCCAGCACCTCCTACGGGCGTGACACGGTGGCCGAGATTCTCAAGACTGGCATGGGTGAAATGACTGCTCTGGCCATGCAATCGTCGGAGCGATTTGAGCGGGATGTGCTGTTGGAGTACGTCTGCCAATGGACCATCAAACGAACGGGCCACACGGAACCGTTGGTCAGAGAGATTCTTGGCTGCGCGAGCCGCTGGCTCGATGAAGTGTACGAGGAAATTTCGAAACGCCAGCCGGAAGCGCTCGGCCTCGCATCCGATGATGATGACGAAGGAACGGAGCCGGTTTAGCAGAATGCTGAAAACGTCCGCCAGCGGCGTTCTCGCATCGTTTAGACCCTCAACGTACCCCAGAGGGTACGCCTCCGGGCCTTCACTCGCTGCGGCCTTGCTGGACGGACTTTTTGAGCATCCTGCGGGATTATATCTTGTCGCCGCAGACGTGCGGGTATTCAATTCGAATCTAGCGGTTCGCGTTCCTGAATCGCCTCTTGTCAAGGCTTGTGTCCGATTATTGATTCAAAATGTGCGCGTGTAGTCACATGTACCGAAAGACAGGAAGGCAAATTTTGGAAGACTCCGTAATAGGCATTGGGAACGAAAAGTATCACTCTGATATGCGTTGCTCGATCTGCGGAATAAGAGCAGCTACAACTCATGATCACGTTCCTCCCAAAAGCATCTTCCCAAGGCCACGACTTAACGACCTTGTCACTGTTCCTGCTTGTCAAGAATGCAATATGGGAGCTTCAGGATTTGATGAGAAGTTCCGCGTCTACCTAAGTCTTCATGTGGGTCTTGATACACCAGATGCCACAAGACTGTGGACTCAACACGCCGTTAAAACGTTTCGTCACAACAATAGACTCAGGCGAGAGATTCTTGGGAAATCTCAGCGAGTCGATATGGTAACCAAAGCAGGAATAATCATAGGAGAAGGATACCGGTTCGAGTGGGACAGTGCAGCCCACGACACGACTGTGGATAGAACCATTCGTGGCCTGTACTTTCATCATTTTGGAGACAGTTTGGGAGAAAAAGTCAGGGTCCAAGTTCACTGGCACCAAAATCTCACTAAAGAAATAATTGAGCTGTCATCGGAATGGAGCATGAATTCAATGGGGAATGATATTTTCGTGTACAGATTTTCCAGAGCCGTGGATCAACCACTTGCATCTATATGGCTGTTACAGTTTTACGGTCGGCACTGGGCGAGCGGAAGCACATTTCCCAATAGCTAGGCAGGCAGTGAGCCTTTAAGTATCTCCAAGTTCTTCGTTACCATCATATCGCCGTTTGTTGTGGAGATGTCGATGCCGGTGGCGCAGACGGTTTGGCATTCTTCGATTCGACCCAGCTTCTCTAGTGATTGGGCCAGAGCATAGTACGCGGCTGAATAGGTGGGTTTCACGTTCACGCATTGTTGAAGCGCCTTGGCCGCTTCTTCGAAGTTTGCATCTTCCATATAGGCTTTCCCGAGACCAAACCAAGCCACCTCGTCGTTTGGATCGATTGCCAACACTTTTTTGAGCGGTTCAATGCGGCGATTTGCCATGTCTCCCTCCAGGTATGAGTGACGATATCAGCGCCGAGCGCTCGTTGTCTATGCGCTTGCCTGCATGCTACGATTCGGCGGGACGCTGAAAAAGTCTGCCAGCTTTGTTCTCGCGTCGCTCAACGCCTCAACGTACTAGAAGTACGCCTCGGCATCTCGCTCTCTGCGGCCTCGCTGGGCAGCCATTTTGAGCGTCCTGCTGGGCAAGTAAGCTGGAGCATTTATGGGTAAGACAGGTCTCGTGTACCATCCGGCCTACCTCGACCATGATATGGGGGCCGGGCACCCTGAGTCGCCCAATCGGCTGCGTGCCATCTTTCAGCAGCTGGAGCAGAGCGGGACGGCGGCTCGGCTGACTAGGATCGTACCGCGAGAGGCTGAAGACGAATGGATTACGCAGATCCACACGCCTTCGTATCTTGCGATGCTGAAGAGTCATGCACCGACGAATGGGCGAGTCTCGCTCGACCCTGATACCTCCATGTCTCCCGGCTCATTGACCGCTGCCTATCTGGCAGCCGGAGGGGCATTGGCTGCAGTCGATGCGATTATGAATCGGCAAGTGGACCATGTATTTTGTGCGGTGAGGCCACCGGGGCATCATGCCGAAGCAGGGCGTTCGATGGGCTTCTGTCTCTTCAATAATGTGGCGATTGCCGCGCGCTATGTGCAGAAGAAGTATGGCCTCACGCGCGTCTTGATTGTCGATTGGGATGTGCACCATGGGAACGGCACGCAGCATAGTTTTGAGGTTGATCCATCGGTGTTGTTCTTCAGTACACACCAGTATCCACATTATCCTGGAACGGGCGGTGAGACGGAACGAGGCAAAGGAGCAGGCGAGGGCTTCACGATTAATGTGCCGATGGAAGCGGGTGAGGGTGATGAGGAGTATCGCGCCGTCTTTCTGAGATCGTTAGTGCCGGCAGCCGATGCGTTCAAACCGGAATTCGTCATCGTCTCCGCGGGTTTCGATGCGCACAAAGACGATCCGCTTGCGAGCATGGGGTTGACGGAAGAGGGCTATGCAGATCTCACCGGCATCGTGGCCGGTATCGCCAAGCGCCATGCCGGTGGACGCATGCTCTCATCGCTCGAAGGCGGGTACCACCTAACATCCTTGGCCGCCTCGGTCGATCGCCACATTCAGGCGCTCTTAGCAGGATGCTGAAAAAGTCCACCAGCGGCGTTCTCGCATCGCTCAGAGGCCCAACGTACCGAAGCGTACGCCTCCCCTCTTTGCTCGCTGCGGCCTTGCTGGACAGCCTTTTTGAGCATCCTGCATGGTGCACTCTTGTTGGCCTAGAGATCCAGACCAATGGAATTCCCGTGCGCACTGAGTTTTTCCACAGACCCTTAGCCGCATGAAGACCCTTATAAAAGCTCTGCTCGGTTGTGTTCTGGTCGGTGTGCTCGTGTATGTGTATTACACCGAGATCAAACCGGTCGTGATTTTTGGATTGCGGTCGGACTACGCCCATGCGATTCCATATCAAAAAATTCCTGAGGGCCTGACGAGCCTGAAGGCTGAGTCGTGCGGGGAATGCCATCGCGAGATCTACGACGAATGGAAAACGAGTATCCACGCCCATGCCTATGAAGATCCGTTCTTCCAGGCCTACTGGAAAAAGGACAAGAATGTGTGGGTGTGCTTGAACTGCCACACTCCGCTGGAAAACCAGCAGCCGACTTTGATCAAAGAGATTCCGCGAGGGCGGGTAGAAAAAGCCGTTCAAGAGCCCAACCCGCAATACGATCCTGAGTATCAGAAAGAATCGGTCACCTGTGCCGTCTGTCATGTGCGGGACGGAGTCATCTACGGGCCATTCGACGATTCGGCTGCGCCGCACCCAACCAAGTTCGATCCAAATTTCAGGACGGCGCAGGTGTGCTATCGCTGTCACAACGTTGTGTCCGGACCGGCCCAGTTTTATAACGTGGGACCTTGCGGGACGTACGCGGAATACGAAGGCAAGTTTTTCATGCAGGAGCGGGGTTTCATTTGCCAGAGCTGCCATATGCCTGAAGTCGACCGCCCGGTCGCGACCAATAGTCCGATCAGGAGAGGGCGGAAACATCTCTGGCGCGGCGGGCACGATCCCGATATGGTGAAGCGGGCGGTCGGCATCCAAGTCAAGGCCGACAATGCGTCACCCAAGCCGGGTGATCGAGTCGGATTTACGCTCACGTTGATCAATGCAGGAGCCGGCCATAAGATTCCGACCGGCGATCCCGATCGATACTTCACGGTGGAGTTTTCCGTCGAAGATCAGAAGGGGCAGGTGCTGGATCAGCATACATCGACGATGGGCCGCTGGATCATGTGGCAGCCGGCCATTGTCGAGTTGTATGATAACCGCCTGTTGCCATTAGCCAGCCGGGAATATCAGTTTTCGTACCAGATTCCGACTCAGGCGGAGGGCTTGAAAGTGAGGACTCGTGTGCAATACCACATCCTGACCGATAAGCAACATGAGATGCTTCAGACGAAGTATGGGCTGACGGGGAACGATCCCTATCGATTCGTCGTCTACGAGCGGGAGTTCCCGCTGTCCGGCGCGCTTGCTGCAGTATTAGACGAAGGCAATCAGCTCTCAGCGGTCAACCATCAGCCAGATGCGTTAAGTTGTAAGGCCGGAGTTGAAGGCTGACCAATGATGTCTAACAGGCTGCGGAAAAACTATTGCGACTTAGTGGAAATTCAAAGGTCTGCACATTTTGGACGACAGGAGAACACCACGCAGGATGCTCAAAAAGGCTGTCCAGCAAGGCCGCAACGAGTGAAGGCGCGGAGGCGTACCCTCTGGGGCGCACGGTGCGACGAATAAGTCGCACCAAGTCTGTGCGCGCCGCCGAGTGGTGAGGCGGCCGGGTCCCCGTTGAGGGTCTGAACGACGCGAGAACGATGCTGGTGGACTTTTTCAGCGTCCTGCTAAAGGGAATGACATGACACACGCATTGCTCATTGATACCGACACTCTCCAGCAGAGCCTGGGACAGCCCGGTCTGGTGGTGCTCGACGTGCGTGGGCGGGCCGCCTACGAATTCGGCGGCCATATTCCGGGGGCGGTACATTCGACGTGGCATGAGTACAGCGACCCTCATGCTGTGCCGAAGGGATTGCTCGATCCCGATCGCGGACGCATCGAACAGAAGATCCGCGCCTTGGGCATCAGCCAGGACAGCGATGTGGTCATCTACTCCAATCCGTTCGACAACTGGGGAGACGAAGGCCGCATGTTCTGGATGTTGGAGTATCTGGGGCACACACGCCTCCGTATTCTCGATGGCGGCTGGGTCAAGTGGGTGCAGGAAAAACGGCCGTTCGAGCATGGATGCGTGACGCCCACACCGGGGACCTTCACCGTCAATCCGGTGACGACCGTGATTGCAAGCAAAGACGAACTGAAGCAGCTTGTGAAGCAGCCGCATCCAGGCACCGCGATCGTCGATGCGCGCAGTCTCGAAGAATATCTTGGGAAAGAGGTATCGGGGATTCCGCGACCCGGCCACATTCCCTCGGCGATTCATCTGGCCTGGACAGGATTTCTCCATGCAGACGCCACGGTCAAAGATTTGTGGGCAATTGCAGAGAGTCTTGCCGAGAAAGGTCTCACGCAGGATCAAGAAGTCATCTGCTATTGCACCGGCGGCGTCCGTTCATCATGGCTGTATTTTATTTTCAAGCTCGCCGGGTATCGGAAGGTCCGTAACTACCCTGGGTCATGGTGGGAGTGGAGCCGGGATTTTGCCTGCCCGGTTGAAAAAGATGCCAAGGGATTGCAGCAGATTCTGAGCGTCGATCCACAAGTGAGACCTTCTTGACAGTAAAAAAATGGCTGTGTAAGGTGATAGTCAGTTGAGAATGTTGTAAATACCGCTTACTTGTCGAGTAAACCCTAACCACTGAGGAGGATCCCATGACCATGAAAATTCGTCGCGGAGCACTGGCTGTGGCGGCGGTTGCCGCGCTCGTCGGTTTCCCGCTGTTCAGCGGGCTTGCCCTTGCTGCTGACAAGCATGTGGGTGAAGCCTTGGCACATGCGAAGGAAGCCGTGGCGCATGGCAAACAGGGACATGCCGATGCCTTGGTGCAGCACGCTGAAGAAGGACTCAAGCATGCCATGGCCGGTGATATGAAGAATCCGCATCTGGCTGAAGGGGTCACACATCTTAAAGAAGCCGTGGCTCATGGCAAGGCCGGTCATGCCGATGTGGGCACACAACATGCCGAAGGAGCGGTCACCCATTTGTCTGAAGTGAAGTAAACGGTCGAGGAAGAGTGTTCGTGAACGGGCAGGGGCGACCCTGCCCGTTTTGTTCTTGAGGGCATGACGATCATGCGGGTGGGGTTTTTTCAGTTCGCACCACGATTTGGTGAAGTCTCGCACAATCTCGACAGGATTGTGGAAGCCCTCGATCGGGCCGACGCCGATCTGATCGTCTTGCCGGAATTGTGCACGTCCGGGTATCAGTTCGTGTCGCAGCATGAAGTGATGACCCTGTCGGAGTCGGTGCCGAATGGGCCGACCACGCAACGGCTGATCGATCTAGCGAAGCGGCGTCGGATGACGATTGTCGCCGGCCTTCCGGAGCGTGCTGGGGCTGCCTGCTATAACTCCGCTGTGGTCGTTGGCCCGTCGGGGTTTATCGGGTGCTATCGTAAGACCCATCTGTTTTTTGAAGAAACGCTATTCTTTACGCCCGGCGACACAGGATTTCAAGTCTGGGATATCGAGCCGGCCAAGATCGGCGTCATGATCTGTTTCGATTGGTACTACCCTGAAGCGGCTCGTACGTTGGCGCTGAAGGGCGCAGAGATCATTTGTCATCCCTCGAACCTCATCTTGCCAAATTGTCCGGACTCCATGCCGGTTCGGTGTCTGGAGAATCGAGTGTTCGCCATTACCTGTAATCGCACCGGGAGCGAAATGCGAGGCGGTAAAGATCAGCTGACATTTATCGGGAACAGCGAAGTCGTCGCTCCTAAAGGGGCGATTCTGCATCGCGCGCCGCGAGACCAAGAAGAACTCTATCTCGTCGAGATCGATCCTGCCGATGCGCGCAACAAAGCCCTCACACGCTACAACGATCTTCTCCGCGATCGACGCGAATCCCTCTATCATTAGAGCAGCCAGATAGGGCTGCGGCGCGTGAAGCGCGAGACATGCGCGAAAGGCGCGACTCGAACATCAGACCTCGAACCGTCGTCCGTCTCGCCACTCTCGTCCGTCTCGCTCGTCTCGCTTGCGCCACACGGGCCGGCGCGGTAGGATTACCTCTATGAAAGCTCCACTCGGGAAAGGCATCTTCCTCATCGCCGCGCCGTCCTTGCGCGATCCGAACTTTCGCCAGACCGTCGTGTTGCTCTGCGAGCACGGGGCCGAAGGTGCATTGGGTGTCGTCGTCAACCGCCCGACTGCGATGTCGGTCTCAGAGGCCTTGCCACAAGTTCCGATCCTCGAAGGGCAACGGCACGTCCTCTTTTCCGGAGGGCCGGTGCAAACAAATCAGGTGATGATGCTCTATCGCTTGGATCAATTGCCTGAGAATTCCCACCATGTGTTCGATGGGATCTGTCTTGGCGGGGACACAGAGCTCGTCGATCGTATTTTGACGACCAGTGAGGGGAGAGAGGCGTTTCGCGCCTATATCGGATATTCCGGATGGGGCCCAGGGCAACTGGAGTCTGAAATGCAGACCGGATCGTGGTTTACCATTCCCGCAGATCCCAGCGCGGTGTTCGACAAGGATCCCACACGTATCTGGCCGGACATCGTGAGCGCCCTAGGCGACGACTATCGCCATTACGCGGATATGCCCTTCGACCCCTCTTTGAATTAACAGAATGCTGAAACAGGCCGCCAGCTTCGTTCTCGCCTCGAAAGCATCCTCAACGTAGCCCACTTGGGAAACGAGCTGTCTTGGCAGCGTGGGATGGGCGGTTGGGAATGTTACGCCTCCGGTGCTTCCATCGGCTGCGGCCTTGCTGACAGCCTGTTTGAGCATTCTGCGCGAGGGATGCTGCGAGAAAGTTCTCCGATCGCCTCCTCCCTTTTCCCATTCCATTGCAGCATTCTTGTGCAGGGTGGTACCCTGCTGCGTCATGCGATGATACCCCTTTGGAGCCGACTAGTATGGTCAAACGGATTGGCTGCTGGATTGGCCTGACCATCCTTGTCTGTGCTTGCTCCGGGTGCGGAGTCCTGTATACCGTGATGAAGTCGGAGTCCAAGCTGGACCGGCTGGCTGTGCCGATGACGAAGGCTGAGGTCGTCGCCCAGGTCGGACGTCCGGATCGTGTGTTGCGTGACGATGGCCAGATGCTGGTCTGGGAATATTCCTTTACCGCTCGCAAGCAGTGGCTCTACGAATTAGCCCTCTGTCCACTTTCCATGTGGGTCGGTGGTTGTCTGTTCTATCCGTTCACCAACATTGTGGCAGACCATCAGCGCGAATATCCGCATCACATCGTGCTGGTGAACGAGGAACTCTGTGCCTGGGGCACGCCGGCCGCTATTTTACAGCGCCGTCGCGCCTGTGCGTCATCAGGCACCGCTGCGTTAGGAGTCGGCGGAATGCGTGGACGTCCTGAGCCGGCCGTGACCGGCGTCGGCCCGATAAATCGAGAAACGATTGATCGTTATCGGACGATGGCCGTGATGGCGTTTGAGGATGCGCCCGGTGCAGAAGAATCGGGCTCGCGTGTGGCTGGGATCGTGACGACGTTGCTCTTGGATTTGGATGTCAATATGGTCGAGCGAACCGAACTCGACGAAGTGTTCAAGGAGCAGGTCGTCCAACTGAAGCACGCCGACGATGCCGAGGTGTTGAACGTCGGGAAACTTGTCGGTGCGCAGGCCATCGTGGTGGGAGAAGTGCAGCAATGGGGGCGACCCGATGGAGACCAGAACAGCCGCGTGTCGCTGGGCTTTCGAATCATCGATGTCGAGAGCGGTGTGGTGTTATTCAATGGGGAGGGATACGGTTCTGACACTACGGCTGATGATCCTGAGAGCCTGGCCCGCGCCAT
>Ga0163152_10002745_pt1 | contig 24187 bp, 17 predicted proteins | sample OliLakLV19MP8IB2_FD_148635 | JGI IMG/M metagenome (GOLD analysis project Ga0163152, IMG submission 148635) | Freshwater microbial mat bacterial communities from Lake Vanda, McMurdo Dry Valleys, Antarctica - Oligotrophic Lake LV.19.MP8.IB-2 | ecosystem: Environmental > Aquatic > Freshwater >...
TGGCCATTTCCACCGCCCCGCACTTGAACTCCGGGCTGAATCTTCGTCTTGTTTGCTTGGACATCGTCTATTCCTATCGCACCCTTGGGTGCTCTGTCGAGATGTCCACTTTTTCGGGGCAGGGTCAATGTGGGTGCCCAACAAGCTTGGTTGTGGAGCGGACGTGGGTGTCCAACAAGCCTGGTAGTGGAGCGGAATCCAACTCGAGGGAGCGGAGCCCTAACCCTTCAACTCCCCGATCCATCCCCCCATAGCCGTAGGAGTTCCACGGGGTGGGCGAGCGTGACGTCGGGGCGTTCGCGTTCCATGCCTTCGCGGTCGTAGCCCCATAGAACGCCGATGGCGAGGGCGCCGGCGTTCTTCGCGGTGAGGATGTCCACCGCGGAGTCGCCGACCATGGCCGCGTCCGCGGGCGCCACACCCGCGATCGCGCAGAGTTTGAGGAGACCTTTAGGATCCGGCTTGCGCGTCTCGAGATCGTCGCCGCCGATCACGTCGATGAAACGTCCTTCAAGACCAAGGGTGCGGATGATGGTGCGAGAGAAGTCGCCGGGCTTGTTGGTGAGCACCGCCATCTTCGCGTGAGCCTCGACCAGGCCGAGCGCGTCGCGCATGCCCGAATAGAGCAGCGTCGTCTCGACCAGACGGGCTCGATAGACAGGCAGGAAGCGATCGAACACCGCGCCGACATCGGCCGGAGGCCGGCCCGAAGCGGCGAGGCAACGCTCGATCAGCTGGCGCGCGCCGCCGCCGACGGAACCGCGAACCGTGGCCATCGGCAGGGCTCCCGAGGCGCCGTATCTTTCCACCAGGGCCGCGTTCACGGACGAACCGATGTCGCCGATCGAGTCGACAAGGGTTCCATCGAGGTCGAAGGCGACCAGGCGGGGGCGGGGCCGCGCGGTCACTTCGTTCCGCACCGCTGATCGCAGGCCTTGCCCGACAGGTAGCCGAGCGCGCACAGCTCCTCGACCCGGGCGCAGTCGATGTCGGCCACGGTCCGGCCCTGGGGCTGATCGAGGTAGACGGCCACGCCGAAAGTCGTCTTCCCCGGCTTGAAGGCGCCGGTCAGCACATCGGAGTCGAGGCCTGGAAACTCATACGGCATCGCCAAAGGATGGGCGCCGGTCTCGCCGAAGAAGATGTCCGAGGGTGCGAGAGAACGGGAGCCGATGCGGCCGGTCAACGTCACGGGAACGCCCACCGGGCGCACCCGGAAAAAGACCTCGCGAGGCGCTCCGGGCCTCGGCTCGAGGTAGATCTGGAGCAGCCGGCCGTTGTTCCTGATCTCCGCTTTCTCGATCAGACCCAGGCCGGCGGTTTCCACCCCCTCGATCCAGCCCGTGGTCTCCACGAGCAGGGTTTGTGGCTGCGGCGTGAGGGCGCGGATGACGTAGCGATAAGGCGTCACCTGCATCGTGGCTTCCACCGCCGAGCGAAGGCGTCTCAACCTCTCCGGTTTCTGTTCGACGAGGTTCGTCTGCTCTTTCGGGTCGGTGGCGAGATCGAAGTAGAGCTCGTCGGTCTGCGGTGAAAAGCGGCGGATGTACTTGTCTTTGCCGGTGCGAATTCCCGTGGATACGAACGTGCGATGCGAGATCTCCGAAACCACCGGGGGTTCGGGGACCTTCGAAAACGCGACGCCTTGAAGGGGCCGGCCGATGATGGCCGGCGGATCGGGCACTGGCTGCCCCACCGCCTCGAGCACCGTCGGCAGCACATCGGAAAGCGCCACCATCTGGCTCACCCGCGACCCCGCTCCGCGCGCGCCCTCAAACTTCACGATCATGGGGATGCGCACCAGTTCGTCGAAGACCGACCGGCCGTGCAGCCACCCGCCGTGATCGAGGAATTCCTCGCCGTGGTCGGAGACAAAGAGAATGAGCGCGTCGTCGTAGATCCCGCGCTTCTTCAGCTCATCGATGAAACGGCCGAACTGCTGGTCGCCGTACGCGATGTCGCCGTCGTACTGGGCGATCAGACGCTCCCGATCAAGCGGCTCCTTGTAGTCGGTGCGCGGATCGATACCGGGGTGATCGGGAAACACCGCTTTGGGCTCGAACATGGTGTCGAAGGGCGCGGGCGGCGAGTAGGGCACGTGGGGGTCCATGGTGTGGACGTAGAGGAACCTCGGGCGGCCGCGGCGGGAGTCGAGGAACTCGAGGGCGCGGTCGACGAGAAGCCGCGTGTCGACCATCTTCGAACGCCGGCCCTCCTCGCCATGCATGCCGGCAAACACGTCGAAGCCCTGGTGGAAGTTCGAGTCGGCGGCGTAGACCACAGAGTTCGCAATCACCGCACCGGTGGAGAAACCGCGCGAACTGAGCATCTCCGCGAGGGTTACCTGGCCCCCGTCGAGGGGATCGCGCAATTGCACCGCGCGGTGACGCGAGGGCAGGCGCGAGGTCATGAGGGAAGCCACCGAGGGCTTGGTCCACGATGAATGCGCGATCGCGGCTTCGAAGAGAACCGCGTCTTTCGCGAACTTCAAAAGCCCGGGCGTGGTGTTGCGCCCGTATCCGTAGGGTGTCGTGTGATCGGCGCGCAGGGTATCGACGAGATAGACGATGACCAGCGGATCCTTAGGCACCCGGAACTTCGGGTCCACGGAAATCGCCGGGGCGCCCCAGTAGGCACGGAAGAGGTCGCCGTCCTTTTCGAAGGCGCGGGTCTCGAGCACCAGAGCGCGGTCCTGGCCGGCGAAGCGGGAGAGATCGGCGCGGAGATTCACGAAAACGCGGTGCTCGGGCCGGGAGATGGGATCGATCACCTGCGAAAGGACCGTGTGGTTCTTGCCGTTCTCCATGACCCCGATGACGAACTCGACCGCACCCTTCGACTGGCGGTCCTCGGGAATGCCGGCGGCGATGTTCAAGACGCCGCCGCGCGGGATGTCGGTCCGAAGGACCATCTTCGAAGGCGGCGAGGCCGGAAGCACGCGCAGGCCCACATCATCGATGTGGATCATCCGGCCCTGAAGGTCCGCCACGAAGGTCGTGCCCTGGCCCGCGACGCTTCCCTCGACGAGGCGCGCGGCATAGCCCGAGAGTTCGACCCCCGACTCCGGCGCACAGGCCGCGCCGAGCGACGAGACGAGGAGGGCAAGGCCTGAACCGCGGGACATCGGGATCATGAGAGGAGGAATTCTCCGATAAGGCGGGCTAAATCCGCCGGCTTCTCTTCCTGGGGCATGTGACCGGTCTCCACGATGACCTTGCGCGAGCCCTTGATGGCGGCCACGAACCGGTCGGCATCCTCCTGGGGAAGCCAGGGGTCGAACCGGCCCCACACCACCAGGGTCCTCGCCTCGATGGACCCGAGGTCGGCCTCGAATCTCTCATCGAGTGAAGACTGGAGCAGGGCGCGCGCGGAGGCGAGCGCTCCTTGACGAAGAAGCGGGGCCGCGTATTCGTCGATCCTCTCCCCGGTGACTCGGGTCTGGTCGCGGAAGAGGCGTCGCAGGGTGATCCCGGTGAGGAATCGGCGAATCGGAAGTCCATCGCCGATGACTCCCGCGGCCCTCGAACCAAGGAAGCGAAAGATGAAGGGCCGCTCGTTCGGCTTCATCCGGAAACCCGCCGAATCCAGGATCACGACGCGATCCACGCGTTGGGGCTGACGCGCGGCCAGAAGGAGCGACACCGCACCCCCGAGGCTGTTGCCGGCGAGGTGGGCCCGGCGCACCCCGAGCGCGTCCATCAGTCCCGTCACCGTCTTCGGAAGGTCCTCGAAAGCAAGATCCGCGGGTTGCGATGAGCCGCCGAAGCCGGGAAGGTCCAGGGCGATCACGTCGAAGGACTGGGAGAGCGGCCCGATCACGTCGGACCACGTGTAAACCGATGAGGCGAGGCCGTGGATCAGGATGAGGGTGGGACCTTGACCCTTGCGCACGTAGCGGATATCGATGCGACCCGAACCCCGGGGGAGGCTGAGGGTGCGCGGCTCGAGACCAACGCGAGACAGCCACCGGCCGGCTGGTGGAACCTTCTCCGCAGGCAGGAGCAGGGCCACGAGGCCCAGAACGACCCCCCCGGCCAGAAGGAGGGCGACGACACGGCGCGCGAACTTCGCCAAATCGTCCCCGGCCTATTTCTCGATCAGCCGGCGGATCTCCGGAAGCGCCGTGCGCGCCGCTTCGCGGCCGGCCTCGAAAAAAGTGGGAATCTTGCGAGGCTGCATCCAGCCCGACTCACCCATGGCCGGTGCGATCACGAGGTCGGCGCCCGAAAGTTCGACCCGGGTCCGTGAACGGAGCAGAGTGAGGCCGGCGCGCAGGGCGATCGCGACGAAAGACTCGGCCGCGGGCCACCGCGTACCGCCGTTCACGTCGACCGCGATCACCACGCCGTCATCGCCCGCGAGTTCGCGCGCGAGCTTCACCGGAACCACGTCGGTGACGCCGCCGTCGTACAGGCGCCGGCCGTCCTCAAGGATGAAGGGCGGGAAGATGCCGGGGAAACTCGAGGACGCGCGGACCGCGTCGCGGACGTTCCCGGACCGGAAGACCACACCCTGGCCAGTGTCCATGTCGGTGGCCAGAACCGTGAGCGGCGCCGAGAGATCCTCGAACCGCTCCTTAGGAAGGAACTGGTCGATCAGGATGCCGAGCTTGGTGCCGGAGAGGAGTCCCCCGCCCCAGCCCCGCACCCAGAACCAGGGGTGCAGGCGCGACGCTTCTTCGACCAGGGCCTCCATGCTGGCCCCGCCCAGATAGGCCGCGGCCACCAGCGCGCCGCCCGAAACCCCCGCGTAGCCCGTCGGCTTGACGCCGTGGGCCGCGAGTTCGAGGATGACGCCTGCGTGAGCGGCTGCGTGCCCGCCTCCTCCGGAAAGCGCCAGCACCAGCGGCCGGGCGGAACTCACAACGAGAGGATCTCCTGCAGGGATTCGACTTCGAAGGAGTCCGTTCGCAGGGCCCTTATGGCATCCACCGCCGCGGCCGCGCCGGTGAGCGTGGTGAAGGCCAGGACGCCCTGCTGGGTCGCCTGTTTCCTGATGGCGCCGTCGTCCACGAAGGACTTCCGGCCGAGCGGGGTATTGATCACGAGGTGAATCTGACCACCCCGGATCAGGTCGAGGCAATCGGGCTTCGCCTCGCCCACCTTAGAAACCGGGGTGGCGGGCACGCCGCGCCCTTCAAGGAAGGCCGCCGTCCCGCGGGTGGCGAGGATGGTGAAGCCAAACTCGTGAAGGGAGCGCGCCATGTCGAGGACGCCCGGCTTGTCGTTGTCGTGCACGGAGATGAACACCGTGCCACTCGTGGGGATCGACGTCCCTGCTGCGGCCTGGCCCTTGGCGAAGGCCATGCCCACGCTGCGCGCGATGCCCATGACCTCTCCGGTCGACTTCATCTCCGGCCCGAGCAGGATGTCGCTGCCCTGGAACTTCACGAAGGGCAGCACCGACTCCTTGACGAAGACCCGCTTCACCTCGAGGTCCGCGAAAAGCCCCAGCTCCTTGAGGGTGCGGCCGGCCGCGATCCTGGCCGCGATCTTGGCCATGGGAACGCCGGTGGCCTTGGAGATGAAGGGCGTGGTGCGCGAGGCGCGCGGATTCACCTCGATCACATAGACCTTGTCGTTCTTGATCGCGTACTGGACATTCATCAGGCCGCGCACGTTGAGGGCGAGGCCGAGACGCCTCGTGTAGTCGCGGATGGTCTCGAGGTGCTCGGGCTTGACCTTGTAGGTGGGCAGCACCATCGCGGAGTCGCCGCTGTGGATGCCCGCCTCCTCGATGTGCTCGAGGATGCCCCCAATGATCACCCGCTCGCCGTCGCCGAGCGCATCCACGTCCACTTCGAAGGCGTCCTCGAGAAAGCGATCGACGAGGATCGGATGGTCGGGCGAGGCCTTCACCGCTTCCCTGGCGAAGCCTTCGAGATCATCGTCGGTGTAGACGATGGCCATGGCCCGGCCGCCGAGAACGTAGGACGGACGCACGAGGACGGGATAGCCGATCCGGCGCGCGACCGTATGAGCCTCTTCGATCGAAAGCGCGGTGCCGCTCTCCGGCTGGGGAATCTTCAGCTCGTCGAGAAGCTTCGCGAAGCGTTTGCGGTCCTCGGCGAGGTCGATCATGTCGGGCGAGGTGCCCCAGATGGGCACGCCCGCACGGAAGAGGGGCAGCGCGAGTTTGAGCGGGGTCTGGCCGCCGAACTGGATGACCACACCGTCGGGCTTCTCGCGTTCGACGATGTTCATGACGTCTTCGAAGGTGAGCGGCTCGAAGTAGAGGCGGTCGGAGGTGTCGTAGTCGGTCGACACCGTCTCGGGGTTGCAGTTGACCATGAGGGTCTCGCAACCCTCTTCGTGGAAGGCGAAGCTCGCGTGGCAGCAGCAGTAGTCGAATTCGATGCCCTGGCCGATGCGGTTGGGGCCGCTGCCGAGGATCATGACCTTGCGCTTCGTGGTCGGATCCGCCTCGCATTCATTCTCGTAGGTCGAGTAGAGATAGGGGGTGTGCGACTCGAACTCCGCCGCGCAGGTGTCGACGCGCTTGTAGACGGGGATGACGCCAAGCTCCTTGCGCTTCGCGCGGATGTTCGCCTCGGAAGCGCCGGTGAGATCGCCGATGCGGGCGTCCGAGAAACCGAGCTGCTTGGCGTGACGGAAGGCGCCGGCGTCGAGCCCGCCCGCCGCGATGGTCCGCTCTTCATCGACGATCTGCTGGAGCTGATCGAGGAACCACGGGTCGATCGCGGTGATGTCGTAGATGTTCTCGATCGAGCGGCCCTGATCGAAGGCGGCGCGCACATGGAACAGACGGTCCGGACTCGGTCGCGCCATCTCCGCATCGAGGGCCGCGCCGGTCAGGCCGGAGTCGGTGACCCCCTTGAGGAAGAAACCTTGGGCGCCGATTTCGAGGCCGCGCAGGCCCTTCTGGAACGCTTCCTTGAACGTCCCGCCGATGGCCATCACTTCGCCCACCGACTTCATCTGGGTGCCGAGGGTCGACGATGCGCCGGGGAACTTCTCGAAGGCGAAGCGCGGAATCTTCACCACCACGTAGTCGATGGTGGGCTCGAACGACGCCGGCGTCACCTTGGTGATGTCGTTCTGGATCTCGTCGAGGGTGTAGCCGATGGCGAGAAGGGCCGCGATCTTGGCGATGGGGAAGCCCGTCGCCTTCGAAGCGAGGGCCGACGATCGCGAGACCCGCGGATTCATCTCGATCACGATCATCCGGCCGGTCTTCGGGTCGGTGGCGAACTGGATGTTCGAACCGCCAGTCTCCACGCCCACCTCGCGGATGATGTCGCGGGCCGCGTTCCGCATCCGCTGGTACTCGGGATCGGAGAGGGTCTGGGCGGGGGCCACCGTGATGGAGTCGCCGGTGTGGACGCCCATGGGGTCGAAGTTCTCGATCGAGCAGATGACGACGAAGTTGTCGGCCTTGTCGCGCATGACCTCGAGCTCGTATTCCTTCCAGCCGAGGATCGACTCTTCGATCAGGACCTCGTGGACGGGCGACATCATGAGGCCGCGGGTGACGATGTCCTCGAACTCGGCTTCGCTGCGCGCGATGCCGCCGCCCGAGCCGCCCATGGTGAACGAGGGCCGGATGATCGCGGGGATGCCGGTGTTCTTCACCGCGGCTTTCGCCTCTTCCATCGACTTCACCACTGCGCTCCGCGGGACGTCGAGGCCGATGCGGTGCATCGCTTCCTTGAAGAGCTGCCGGTCCTCGCCCACTTCGACGGCGCGGCGCGAGGCGCCGATCAGGCGAATGCCCAGCCGATCGAGGGTGCCGCGCTTCGCCAAAGCGACCGCGAGGTTGAGCGCGGTCTGGCCGCCCACCGTGGGCAGCACCGCGTCGGGCCGCTCCTTCTCGAGGATCTTCTCCACGAACTCCGGGGTGAGCGGCTCCACGTAGGTGGCGTCCGCGTACTCGGGGTCGGTCATGATGGTGGCGGGGTTCGAGTTCACCAGGATCACCCGGATGCCTTCGCGCTTCAAAACCTTGATGGCCTGGGTGCCCGAGTAGTCGAACTCGCAGGCCTGGCCGATCACGATGGGACCGGAGCCGATGACGAGGACGGACTTGATGGTCGGATCTTTAGGCACGGGAGAACCTGCTCCTCTTCGAATCGGCGAGGAAATCAGTGAGGCTGACCGTCAGCCTCTGAAGCAGGAAGGCGGCCCCGAGGAAATAGACCAGGCCAAAGGCCTGCGTTTCCAGGCCGCTGGCCGTGGAGACGACCAGCGGACACGGCAGCGACGCCGCGGCCACCGTTGCCAGAACGCCGGCCTCTCCGCCCGGTCTGCCCCGATCCATGGCGGTCCAGACGAGCAGAGCGAGGCTCGGCAGGTACAAGACGGCAACCGGGACCTCGTACAGCCGGTCCTTCCAGCCGAACCAGTCGATGGGCATGGTGTACTTGTAGTGGAAGAAGGGCGCCGATCTCGACTCGCCATCCCGCGGGCCCCACGGGGCGAGCTTGGTGAGACCGACGGTGGCCCAAAGCCTCTTGGCGAGGACCGAGGCGTACCATGCGGGCGAGGTGAGCACCCCTGAGAGGAAGGCCTTCTTGAATGTGGCCTCGTGAGTGGCATTGACGTCCTTGGGATCCGCGAAGCCACTGACCCCCTGGCTCGCGAGGAAACGATTGGCATCCTCGTCGTACCAGGAGTAGCCGCGGTCGGTTCCGAAGTCCCCCAGGCCCTCCCACAGCGAAAGCCAGACATTGTGGGTCTGGTGCGGACGCAGCAGCAGGGTGGGCAGGAGAATCATCGCCGCGGCGAGAGCGATCGCCCGAAAACGCGGCAGCCCTCCACGCTCAAATCCGGCGGCCGCGACCAGGAAGGCGGCGGGCACGAGGAAAACGGTGCTGCTTCGGCACCACAGGGCGACAATCAGGATCGCGGCGAGAAACGCGGCCCTCAGGACGAGGGCCGGCCAGGGGAGCTCGGAACCCTTTCGCCGGAGCAGGGCGGCCACCGCGAAGGCGGCGACCGCGACGAGCGCGCCGAGGTCGAAGGCGATGGCCGAATGGGGCAGGGCCAGGCTCTCGAAGAAGAAGGGAGAGAGACCGATCAGGAGGCCCAGGGTCGCGGCCGCGACGCTGAACCCCGCCGCGACCAGCTCATAGGTCACCCAGGCCAGGACTGGAATGAAGGCGATGGCGCCGAGCCAGAGCAGCAGATAGGGGGCCACCCCTCCGATCACGCGAAAGCCCAGGCTGAGCAGGAGGCCCCGGCCCGGATCCTCGAAGGGAGGGGCGGCGTAGGGAACCCGACGGGTGCGGAACTTCTGGTCGTTGACGGTTCGCCAGAACTGGTGCGGTTCGATCTCGAAGGTCCGGACTTTCTCCTCCACGAGTTCCCGGTAGATGGAAACGAGCGGCGCGAGTTCGCCCTTCTCCTGCTCCATGGGCGGAGCCTCGGAGGTGGCGTCCACATATCGGGCGATCCCGAGGGTGGTGTCGTCCCAGAATCGCCAGGAGGAAGGAAGGCTCTGAATGCCTTCCCGTCCGAAGAAGGCAATCTGGCTCCAGAGCAGCACGGTCGCGAGCACGGTCACGGCACACACCCGGGCCCCGATCACTCAGGTCTCCCCCGGCCGGCGACCGCCATCATCTGAACGAAGCCTGCGAAGAGGTGCCGCGAATCATGCGGGCCGGGGCTTGACTCCGGGTGATACTGAACCGAGATCACCGGAAGCTCGCGATGGCGGAAGCCCTCGACGGTGTCGTCGTTGAGGTTCACATGGGTGAGCTCGAACTGCTGGTTCTCGAAGACGCTGCGATCGAGGGCGAAGCCGTGGTTCTGGGAAGTGATCTCGACCTTGCCGGTCTGAAGGTCCTTCACCGGATGATTGACGCCGCGATGCCCGAACTTCAGCTTGTAGGTTTTCCCGCCGCAGGCGAGGCCGAGGATCTGATGTCCAAGGCAGATGCCGAAAAGCGGGGTGCCTGAGTCCACGATCGCCTTCGCCGATTCGATCGCGTAGGTGCAGGCATCGGGATCGCCCGGGCCGTTCGAGAGGAAGACGCCGTCGGGCCGCGAGGCCAGGGCCTCCGCGGCGGTGGTGGTCGCGGGAACCACGCGCACGTCGCATCCGGACGCGGCAAGCAGGCGGAGGATGTTGCGCTTGATTCCGAAGTCGTAGGCCACGACCGAGAACTTCTTTGGAGAGGCCGCGATTCCCGCTTCCTTGAAGTCATACGCCGTCGCGGTGGTGACCTCCTTCGCGAGGTCGAGACCGTTCATGTCGCGGGAGGCGCGGGCGCGCTTCACCAGGGCATCGACGTCGCCGGTGGCCAGGGAGATGACGCCGCGCTGGGCGCCATGGGTCCGGATGTGACGCACGAGCGCCCGGGTGTCGATGCCGCAGATGCCCGGAATCCCCTGCTCGGCGAGCCAGCTCTCGAGCGATCCCTCGGAACGGTAACTCGAGTCGGCAGACGCGATCTCGCGCACCACGAAACCCGTGACCTGGGCCTTGTTCGACTCCATGTCCCGGGCGCAGATGCCGTAGTTGCCGATGTGGGGGTAGGTCATCGTCACGATCTGGCCGGCGTATGAAGGGTCGGTCAGGACTTCCTGGTAACCCGAAAGCGCGGTATTGAAGACAACCTCGCCCGTGGTGTCCGCGGACGCGCCGAAGGTCAGGCCGAAAAAGGCCGCGCCATCCTCGAGAACCAGTGCGCACGAAGCCCGAACCCCCGACCGGGGCTCCTTTTGCGACCCGACCCGGCTCACCGAACGCGGCCCGTCTTGGCGATCGGCCAGACGCAGAACGCGGCCTTGCCGTAGATGTACTTCTCGGGAACCGAGCCGAAGGAGCGGCTGTCCATGCTGCTCGAACGATGATCGCCCATCACGAAGTAGTGCCCGGGCTCGACCGCGGTCAGGGCCATGTCGTAGCGATCCCGGTACTCGGGCAGAAGATAGGGTTCCTCGATGGCCGCGCCGTTCACGTACACCCGTCCGGACTGAATCTCCACACGGTCGCCGGGCAGGCCGATGACGCGCTTGATGTACGAGACGGACGGATCGCGGGGATAGTAAAACACCACCACGTCTCCCCGGGCCACATCCTGGAACCGGTAGATCGCTTTGTTGACGACGATGCGCTCGTTGTCCTCGATCCTCGGCTGCATCGAGGCTCCCTGCACGCGCACGGGCTGGGCCACGAAGGTCACGATGAAGAAGCAGAACAAGACGGTGATCGAAACGTCGTGCAGCAGGTCCCAGGCCCCGGAAAGCAGAGGCGGACGCGCAGGCGGCACGGGGGGCTCAGGGGAAGGCGACCCGGGGACCGCCAATGGCGCGTCGGCGATTGGGACGGCGGCGATTGGGACGGCGGCGATCGAGCCTTCAGGGATTGCGGCCTGATGGATCCCGGTCACAGCCGGCGCTCTACCACGCGGGTCTTCGCCATGCGGTCGTGGAGGGTGTCGCCATCCACCAGAATCAGCATGAAGCCGAGGCCCAGGGTTCCGAGGGAGAGACAGAATCCGAGGAAACGCACGACCGCCTGTCGCAGCCCGAAGCCGGCCGGGCTGTCCTTCATAACGATCGCGAGGCCGATGAGCTCCTTGCCCGGGGTGGCCCCGCGCGCGGCCCAGAAGCCGATGAAGTAGGCCGGGAAAGAAAGGATCGGCAGGGCCATGAGCCAGACCGCGATCGAGCTTCCATTCTCGAAGTTGAGATAGATGCCGAGCGGCGGCAGCGAGAAGAGGGCGAAGAGGGCGGAGACGGCGAGGAAATCGACGAGCGAGGCGAGCAGGCGCTTCTCGGCGGAGGCCGAAGGGAGGATGCCATCGAGGGAGGATGTCAAAGCGCGCTCCGCCTGGTCGAGGCGCCGTTGATAGGCGATGTTGCGGCCGGCGCGGGGGGCCAGAGAATCGCCGCAGGCATTGCAGAACCGGGCCGGGCCCACCACCCGCGCGTTGCACGACACGCAAAGGGAAACCGCCTGTTCCGTCTCAATAGTGGCGCCGCAATGCCGGCAGAACACGTCGCCCGCCTGGAAAGGGTGTTCGCAGGCCGGGCAGCGCATCCGCTGCGACGAGGGGTGCTGGATCACTTTGGCGAGGCTGCCTTCGGTGGCGGTTTCGGGCGCGCGGAAGAGAAGCCTTGAAGCGCCGAGCCACAGCACATCGCCGTCGGTGAGCCTCCTCTCGGAGATCCGGTCCCCGTTGAGGAGGGAGCCATTCGACGATTCACAGTCGTGGAAAAGGTACTGCTGGCCGTCGAAAACGATGCGGGCGTGACGCCTCGAAACCAGCGCGTCGGGAATGACCACATCGTTGGTGGGATCCCGCCCGATGGAAAGATCGGCCTTCGGAAGGTCGATCTCCTTCCTCGAGGGCATCTGCGGATTGATGATCAGTTTGGCCACTTCAAGAACCTTCAGAACTGCGTTGCCCGAACGTGTACTTGCGGAGGACTCTCACCGGGACGGTTTTTCCGCCCTTGTATCCCGGTTCGTAGCGCCACTTTTTGACCGCTTCCACGACGAAGGCATCGATCTCGGGGGTCGCCGACACTTCGATTCTAGGGTCGTCGACCGTGCCCTCCGGAGTCACGATCCAGGAGACGGTGACGGAGACCACACGGCCGGGTTCGAGCTTCGGCTTCGGCACTTCGTGAGAGAAAAGAAGCGGGCTCTTCTCGACATCGGACTCCGGATAGACGGTCAGATTGTTCCAGGTCTCGGTCTGGCTGGCCGCGGGCTTCGCCGCCTTGCCCAGGAAGAGGGCGCCGAGCGCCACCGCCAGAATCGTAACGAAGACCGCGCCGCCAAGGAGGAGTTTCGGGAGAATCGAGGACCGGGGCTTAGCGAGGGTCGAGGTCGGGGCCACCGGCACCATGGTGGCTCCCCGCGGCGGCTGGGAGCGCTGGGGGGGTGGCGGAAGTGGAGGCGGAATCCTCGGGGCCGACGACGACCCGATGGGAATCTGGCTGGCCGATCGGTCGCGCAACCGCGCCGCCGCCTGCTTCTCGGACTCCGTCATGATGATCGTCTTGTCCGCCGCGGTCACGCTTGGCTTCAACATTCCGCCGGGCCGGCTGGAGGTCCGGCTCGGGTCAGACGTGGTTCCCGCGGGCGAGGCGAGCTTCGGCATTTCGCGGGTCGGCGGCAGCAGGTCTTCGATGACGCTGCGGTCGGCCGGCGGTTGCGGCTTGTCGGCGCCGGGAAGGGTCTTTTGCAGCGGCATGGTGGGCGGAGGCGGGGCCTGGCTCGGCGAAGACTTCTGAAGCAGGCTCTCGACGGCCTGTCGGGAGAGGCGCTGCTGGTGGGCCGTCGGCAACTCCTGATCCTGGTTGGGCGAGATCATCGTCGCGTCGGCCGAGATGTCCATCTTGTTCGCGTGCCGTCCCTGATCGAAACCCACGGTCGAAATCAGGGTGGCCTCGGCCTGGTCGGACCCCTCACGCGCTCCCTCGGCGCCCGGATACGACGAGATGAGGGTGGCGTCCGCGGAGGCTCCCGCCCTCGAAGCCGGGGCGCCGCTTTCGAGGGCCGCGGTGGCCGCGGTGTCGACCCGGTACGGTGCGGGCGGGGGCGGGGCCACGGGAGGGAGAATCGCCCTTCGCGTGCTCGGCAGGGGATCGGGGATCGCGATCCTCGAAACCGGTGCGGGCTCATCGCCCTGGGCCACCACGCCGAGACAGGACTTGACGGCGCGAGCGAAAGCAGCGGCGTCGGAGAAACGGTGGGTGGGGTCCTTGGCGAGGGCTCGCTCGAAGACGAACATGAAATCGCGGCTCGGAATCCCAAGCTGACGCAGTTCTCTGGGCTCGGCGGGAGGTGAGTAGACGAGAGCTTCGAGCATCTCGGGCTGGGTCTTCCCCCCGAAGGGCCGCTGCCCGGTGAGCATCTCGTACGTGCACACCGCGAGCGAGAACAAGTCGCTCTCCGCCGAGAGTTCCTGCCCGCGAATCTGCTCCGGCGACATGTAGGCCGGCGTGCCGAGGACCTCCCCGTGCTGGGTGAGCTGGGAGCCTTCGATGCGGGCGATGCCGAAGTCGGCGATGCGGACCCGCCGGTCGGTCGCGAGGATGATGTTCGCGGGGCGGATGTCTCGATGCACGATGCCCTTCGAGTGGGCGAAGTCGAGGGCCGAGGCGGCCTGCTCGACCACGCGGATCGTCTCCGCGGAATCGAGGCGGCCAGCTTTCGCGATGGCCACGTCGAGGGTGGGTCCGTCAACGTGCTCGAACACGAGATAGGGCAGACCCTCCACCTCGCCCACGTCGAAGAGGGCCACGATATTGGGATGCGAAAGGCCGCCCGAGATACGGGCCTCGTGGTAGAAGCGCTGGAGGAAGCGGTCGCGCACCGGCCCCGCCTGGAGATCGACCCGGAAGGTCTTGATGGCGAGGACCCGGCCGATGAAAGGGTCGGTGGCCCGGTAGACCGTCCCGGTGGAGCCCGACCCGAGCTTTTCGGTGATCTCGTACCGCCCGATCTTCGCCGGGGTTTTCAGCGCGCCTTCGGAAGGCGCCGGAGTTTTCGGGACAGAATCGGACATGAGTTCTTCGTTTTTCGGTTCAGATCACGACTTGAACAAGGGCGGGCGTGTTTCTTCTGATGGTCAGAGGACTGAACATCCGAACTATAAGGCGAAACGCGAACCGGCCCCTCAGCTGAAGACGGCGATGAGGGGGGCGTGGTCTGAGGGCTGGGCCCCTTTCCTCTCGTCGCGATCCACCCGGACCTCCGTGCAGCCTCTGGCGAGGGTCTCACTCGCGAAGATGTGGTCGATGCGCAGGCCGTCACCCTTCGGAAAGGCCAGCATCCGGTAGTCCCACCAGGTAAAAGGCCCTTCGCCTCGATGGTGCAGGCGGGCGGTGTCGACGAGGCCTTTGGAGAGCAGATCCTGGAACGCCGAGGTCATTTCGGGGTGGAAGAGGACGCTGTTCTTCCAGCGGTCGGGCTTCGCCACGTCGCGGGCTTCAGGAGCGATGTTGATGTCGCCGCAGATCGCGACCCTGCCCGTGAGGTCGAGCCGCGCCGCGTAGACCGAGAGGCGCTTCAACCAGGAATGTTTGTACGCCCACTTCTCGGTTCCGACGTCGCCGCCGTTTGGGACGTAGATCGAGACCACGCGCACGCCCAGGATGTCCGCGGCGATCACCCTCGCCTGAGGATCGTCGTCGCCGTCCTCGAACGTGCGGGAGACGTCCTCTATCGGAACACCTCTTCTCGCCAGAATGCCGACACCGTTGTAGGTCTTCTGGCCGAAGGTCACGGCTTGGTACCCGGCGGCCTCCACGGCCTGGTGCGGAAAGTCGTCGTCCACCACCTTCAACTCCTGAAGGCAGAGGACGTCGGGCTGTTCCCGGGCGAGGAACGCGGTAAGCCGCGCTTCCCTCACCCGCACCGAATTGACGTTCCAGGTGGCGAGTTTCATCGGTTGAGGCCAAGGGGGTCCAGACACGGACCCGGCCCCCCTTGGAACCCCCGTCCGCAAGTGATCCGCGGAGTCGGTGATGCTCGACGCGCCCGAGTGAATCGGTCGCGTCGAATATGGAGGCGTCTCACTTGCGGACTCCTTAATAGTTGAGGCCAAGGGGGTCCAGACACGGACCCGGCCCCGCCAGCAGCCCGCGGTGAAAGTCTGCCGGCATTCGGGCGCGCCAGCCTGGCCTTGGGCCACGAACGCTGCATCCCGCCTGGACTTCTTCGCTCAGGAGCCCGAATATTCCCGATATTCGGGCCCTTCGGCTCATCGCCAGCCGGGCGCATCGCTCCCCTCGGTGCTGCGGCACACTTTCACCACGGACTGCTTGGAACCCCCGTCCGCAAATGAGCCGCGGAGTCGGTGATGTTCGCCTCAACGTGAACTCTGCTGGGGCGGCTTCCGCCACTCGTCGATGAGGCTCGCCACGAGGCCGGTCCATCCGGTCTGGTGGGAAGCGCCGAGGCCTTCGCCGGTGTCGCCATGGAAGTACTCATAGAAGAGGATGAGGTCGCGCCAGTGTGGATCGGTCTGGAACTTCTCGCGCCGGCCGTGACAGGGCCTGCGGCCATCGGCGCCGCGGGTGAAGATCGAGACCAGGCGGTCGGACATAGTCTTCGCCGCATCAAACAGCGGCTTTTCCTCGCCCTGCTCCCCGCCCACCCGCACCTTGAACGTGGGGCCGTAAGCGGTGCCGAGCTTGCGCAGGGCTTCGATCATGAGGAACGTGGTCGGGAACCAGATCGGGCCGCGCCAGTTCGAGTTGCCGCCCTTGATCTTGGCCAGGGCCTCGGCGGGCTCGTACCGGACCGTGCGCTCGCCGAAGTGGAAGGGTTCGCGCTCGTGAACCTTCGACATGCTGCGCAGGCCGAAGTCGGACCAGAACTCGTTCGGGTCGAAGACGCGGTTCAAGAGCTTGCGCGTCTGCTCCGGATCGACGATGGCGAGGACATGGGTGGTGGTCCCCTCGCGGTTCAGCGGATAGCAGACGTTTTGCACCACGTGCGACTTGTTGCGCACGAACCAGATCATCGACTCGGTGAACTCCTTGAAGGGCGCCATCCACTTCTCTTCGAGGCGCTCGATCGCGTAGAGCGGGACCAGACCCACGAGCGAACGCACCCGGAACTTCTCGAAAGCGCCGTCGGGAAAACGGAGGACGTCGTAGAAGAAGCCGTCGGCCTCGTCGAAGAGCTGGTAGTTGCGGCCGCCCATGCGCTTCATGGCCGCGCCCACGTAGATGTAGTGCTGGAAGAACTTGGTGGCGAGGGCTTCGTAGGCCTTGTTCTCGCGCGCGAGTTCAAGGGCGATGCGCATGAGCTGGAGGCACAACATGCCCATCCAGCCGGTGGCATCCGACTGTTCGAGGATCGCGCCGTGGGGGAGCTTTTCCGAGCGGTCGATGACGGTGATGTTGTCGAGGCCCAGGAAGCCGCCTTCGAACACGTTGTTGCCTTCGCGGTCGACCTTGTTGACCCACCAGGCGAAGTTGATGAGGAGCTTGTGGAAACACTTCTCGAGAAAGAGGCGGTCGCCCTTTCCACTCCGGGTGCGGTCCATGTTGTAGACCCGCCACACCGCCCAGGCCTGAACCGGCGGGTTCAGGTCGGAGAACTCCCACTCGTAAGCCGGGATCTGGCCGGAAGGATGCTGGAACTGCTCGAAGAGGAGCAGCCAGAGCTGCTCCTTCGCGAACTCCGGGTCGATCGCGGCAAACGGGATGCAGTGGAAGGCGAGGTCCCAGGCCGCGAACCACGGGTATTCCCACTTGTCGGGCATCGACATGATGCGCATCGAGTTCAAGTGCCGCCAGTGCTGGTTGCGGATCTGTTTGCGCGAATCGGGCGGTGGCCAGTCGGAGCGATCTCCCTCGAGCCAGACGTTCACGTCGAAGAGGTAGATCTGCTTCGTCCACAACATCCCCGCGAAGGCCTGGCGCTGGACGAGCTTTTCGTCCTCGGTCGCCTGGGCCGGATGGACAGCCGCGTAGAACTCGTCGGCTTCGGCGCGACGCTTCTCGATCACCGCGGGAACGGTGTTGATGGGGTCTGGATGAAACTGATTCGAGAAGCGGAAACAGAGGTCGACGCTCTCCCGCGGGGGCACCATCATGCGGTAGTGGAACGCGGCCTTGGTGCCGACGTTGTCCTGGTTGGTGGAGTCCTCACCGTTCACGACATGGCGATGGAAGGCGTCCTTGGTGAAGGGCGACCGGCTGGCCGCGCCGGGTCCGTAGCAGGCCGCGGCGTTGGTCTCGTTGTCGGTGAAGAGCGCGGCCTCGACACCGGTGGGGCCGAAGAGGTGGCGAGGGCCGAGCTTGTACTGAAACGGGAGCTGCCTCGGCGGAAGGAGTTCACGATCGTCGGCGGTGATGCTGACGAAGCCCGGGCCCGAAGCGCCGGGAACGATCCGCGGCTGGGGGTCGGCCTTGGGGCCCCAGCTCCAGCTGTTGCGGAACCACAAATGGGGGAGGACGTGCAGGGGGGCCGCGTCCGGGCCGCGGTTATGCGCGCGGACTCGCATCACGATGTCTTCGGCGTTGTCCTTGGCGTATTCGACTTCGAGGTCAAAGTACCGGTCGTCGTCGAAGATGCCGGTGTCGAGCAGCTCGTATTCGGGCCCTTCGCCGCGACGCGCCTGGTTTTCGTGGACGAGATGTTCGTAGGGGAACTCGCGCTGCGGGTACTTGTAGAGCCACTTCATGTAGGCGTGGCTTGGGAGGTTGTCGAGGTAGAAGTAGTACTCCTTGACGTCTTCGCCGTGGTTGCCTTCGGACGGAACGACCCCGAAGAGGCGTTCTTTCAAGAAGGGGTCGCGCTCGTTCCAGAAGGCGAAGGCGAGGCAGAGGATCTGATAGCGGTCGCAGATCCCGGCGAGGCCGTCTTCACCCCAGCGGTACGCTTTCGAGCGAGAGAGGGCATGGGGGAAATGCCCCCAGGCATTGCCGTCCGCCGAATAATCCTCGCGAACCGTCCCCCACGCGCGCTCGGAAACGTAGGGGCCCCAGTGGCGCCAGGTCGCCAATGAACCGTCCTTTTCGGCCAGGCGATCGTGTTCACGCGTCGCGGGGGGCATCGCGCGGAGTCTATGGCAAAGGTTGAGCGTGCAGGGTTTCGCGGATGAGAGACGGCATTCCGCGCTAGGCCCCGGCTCTAGGCCGGGGTGACGAGAGGTCCAATCGGCGCGGTAGCAGATGGAGACGGAGTTCCGCGCTAGGCCCCGGCTCTAGGCCGGGGTGACGAGAGGTCCAATCGGCGCGGTAGCAGATGGAGACGGAGTTCCGCGCCAGGCCCCGGCTCTAGGCCGGGGTGACGAGAGGTCCAATCGGCACGGTAGCAGATGGAGACGGAGTTCCGCGCCAGGCCCCGGCTCTAGGCCGGGGTGACGAGAGGTCCAATCGGCGCGGTAGCAGATGGAGACGGAGTTCCGCGCTAGGCCCCGGCTCTAGGCCGGGGTGACGAGAGGTCCAATCGGCACGGTAGCAGATGGAGACGGAGTTCCGCGCCAGGCCCCGGCTCTAGGCCGGGGTGACGAGAGGTCCAATCGGCACGGTAGTAGATGGAGACGGAGTTCCGCGCTAGGCCCCGGCTCTAGGCCGGGGTGACGAGAGGTCCAATCGGCACGGTAGTAGATGGAGACGGAGTTCCGCGCTAGGCCCCGGCTCCAGGCCGGGGTGACGAGAGGTCCAATCGGCACGGTAGTAGATGGAGACGGAGTTCCGCGCTAGGCCCCGGCTCCAGGCCGGGGTGACGAGAGGTCCAATCGGCGCGGTAGGGGGCGGCGGTGAGCAAAATTGCCCGGGCACGCGCGGCGTGCCTCTACGGGTTAGCCTTTCGCCCATGTTCTCGCGGCGGACGCCCCTTGACTTCGCGGAGAACCCGCTCTCACAGCGAATCGCGGCGATGCGCGCGGCCGGGGCGCGGATTCTCGACCTCACCGAATCGAATCCGACGCGAGCCGGATTCCTGGCGCCGCCTGAGCTTCTGGCCCTTCTCGGCAACCCCGCGGGCGCTCACTACGCGCCGGATCCCCGGGGGCTCGTTTCCGCGCGCGAGGCGGTGAGCCTCGACTACACGACTCGCGGGCTCACGGTGGCGCCCGAACGGCTGCTCCTCACCGCGAGCAGCAGCGAGTCGTACTCCCTTCTTTTCAAGCTGCTGACGGATGCCGGCGATGAAGTCCTCGTGCCGACGCCGTCGTATCCCCTCTTCGGCTACCTCGCGGATCTCGACAGCGTGAGGGTGCGCCGGTATCCGCTGAGCTTTGACCACGAGTGGCACCTGAGCATCGATTCGCTGCGTCCGCTCATCACGGACCGGACCCGCGCCGTGGTGGTGGTGCATCCCAACAATCCGACGGGATCATTCCTGAAACGCGACGAGGCCGCGGCCATAGCCGGGCTGTGCGCCTCACGCGGCGTGGCGATCATCGCCGACGAAGTGTTCGCGGACTTCGCTCTGGGCGGAGACGGAGCCACCCGCCATGCCTCATTCGCCCTCGACTCCCCCGCTTTGAGCTTCGCGCTCGGCGGCCTCTCGAAGTCATGCGCGCTTCCCCAGCTGAAGGTGGGATGGATCGCGGTTTCCGGGCCAGGCGCCCTTCGCGACGAGGCGCTCAGGCGACTCGAGTTCATCGCCGACACCTACCTCTCGGTGGCCACCCCGAGCCAGCTGGCGCTTCCCGCGATCCTCGAGGAAAAAGCCGCGTTGCAGGCTCCCATCAAGGCGCGGCTCGCCCGCAATCGGCAAGCCCTCAGAGCCGCCCTCCCCGCCCGGCCCGAGCTCACTCTGCTCCCCACCGAGGGCGGATGGACGGCGCTCATCCAGTGCCCGGCCACACGCTCGGATGAGGAACGAGCGCTGCTCGCCCTGGAGGCTGGAGTCCTCGTCCATCCCGGCCACTTCTTCGACTTCGAGTCCGGCTGTTACCTGGTGGTCAGCCTGCTCTGCGACCCGGACATCTTCGACGAGGCCCTTTCCGCGCTTCTGGACGCGGCGGTGCGGTAAGGTCTCCTCCATGAAGAGAGTCTCCCCCGAAGAGGCCGCCGCGAAGATGGAAGAGGGCTACTTGTACCTGGACGTGAGGTCCGTGCCCGAGTTCGAGGGCGGCCACCCCAAGGGTGCCTACAATATTCCCCTGATGCACGCGGGCCGGTCCGGCATGTCGCCCAACACGAGCTTCATGGAGGAGGTCGTCAAGGCCTTCCCGAAGGACGCGAAGATCGTGGTCGGCTGCAAGAGCGGCGGCCGATCCGTGGGGGCGGTGGGCATCATGGAAATGGCGGGATACAAAGACCTCCTCGAACAGCGCGCCGGCTTCGACGGCAACGGGCGGGAACCGGGCTGGAGGGATACGACACTGCCCCAGTCGACCACGGCGGATCCCGGCAGGGCGTACGCCGACCTCAAGGGTTAGCCCTCCGGAGGAATTTCCCACCGGGCCCTGGACCCGAACCAGACCGGGCTGCGGTTACGCTCGACGCCTCTCCCATTTCAACTGTGGGAGATTTCATGCCCGACAACCGAGCGGAAGTCGTTTCGGCCAAGCCCCGCCTGCTCGACCGCGTACGCGAGGTCATCCGGTCGCGCCACTACTCACCGCGCACCGAAAAGGCCTATGTCTTCTGGATACGCCGCTTCATCGTCTTCAGCGGAAAACGCCATCCCGACACGATGGCCGAACCCGAGATCACGAGATTCCTCGAAGCCCTGGCCACGCGGCTGCGCGTCTCGGCTTCCACGCAGAACCAGGCGTTCAGCGCGATCCTCTTCCTCTACCGGAGCGTGCTCGGCCGCGAGCTCAGCGGAATGCAGGGCACACCCCGTGCAAAGCTGCCCGAACGCATCCCGGTGGTCCTATCGCGGGAGGAGGTGGCCGCCATCCTCGGCCAGATGTTCGGCCCTCCCGCGCTCGCGGCGGCGCTTATGTACGGTGCTGGCCTGCGGCTGCTCGAGACGCTGCAACTCCGCATCAAAGATGTCGATCTCGACCGCAAGGAGATCATCGTCCGCCGAGGCAAAGGCCAGAAGGACCGGCGCACCATGCTGCCGCCGAGCCTCGAAATTCCGCTGGTCACGCACCTGATCGAAGTCGAGCGGCTCTACAACAACGACGTCAGGAATCGCATCTCGGTGGGCCTGCCCCACCGCCTGGCGCGCAAGTACCCAAACGTCCGCCAGGAATGGGCGTGGCAATGGGTCTTCCCGGCGGCTCGAACCTACCTCGACCCGGAATGCGCCCTTCGGCTGCGCCACCACGTTCACGAAACCGTGGTTCAGCGGGCCTTCAAAGATGCCGTCCGTCGATCGGGCATCGCCAAGGCAGCGAGCTGCCACACGCTGCGCCACTCTTTCGCAACCCACCTTCTCGAGAGCGGCTACGACCTGCGCACGATTCAAGAACTCCTCGGGCACGCCGACATCTCAACCACAATGATCTACACCCACGTGTTGAATCGGGGCGGCCGCGGCGTCCATAGTCCACTCGAAGGCCTTCCCTCACAGCCCTTATCGAAATACGCAGCAAGGAACCGGGGCGCGGTTTGACTCAAAGGGACGAAACGGGGTGTAATTGAACCTGGCACTAGAAGTTGACTCAAGGAGGGACCACGTGGGCCGAAGAACTTCGCCCGACTTATCGATTTATACGGTTCCGCATACTAAGTGTTCGGCAGACCCACTACCTGGGAGGTGAGCCATCGTGAGTGAGACCGATCCCAGTCCCAAGTTCCAGCGATACCCGGTTGTGTCCCTTGGCGCCGAGTACCTTGTCATGGGCCACCTGCTCCGGCGGAATGTCCTCGCCTACAAGGCACCCCCGAACAATGAGGGCTACGACCTCATATGCATCCACCCTGATCCGCACGTCGTCGGTCCCCAGGTCAGGGTGCAGGTGAAGAGCAGACTTGCGACGGACTGCGACCGTGGCTTCCCGGTCAAGGAACGGAGCATCGCGGCGTTCGACTTCTTGGTGGTGGCGTTCCTCAACGTCGGCTACTTCTTTCGTAAGGCAGGCCATGGCGCACCCGAGGCGGGTCGTTGCCCCCCCGAGTTCTATACGTTTCCGGCTGACTTCATTCGGCAGCACCACAACAAGTCCAGTTCCTGGGAGAAGGTGAGAACCCGAGGCATCGACATCTCCGCATACCGCGACGAGGCCGGTCTCGAGCTGATCGCGAAACGCCTGAACGTTGCGTACCCTGTCCGGGTCCGAAGCGCCAGCGCACGGCTGCCGAACAACGAGATGCACCTGACGAGCGCGCGACGGTCAACGACGGCGCGCGCTCGCAGGTGATCTCGGTGTTGGACGGACAAGAGAGGTACGAAGAGATGATCGCTGCTGTCAGGTCGCACCCGTTGAGCGCATACCTGATCCTCACGTTCGTCGGGTTCTGGAGTTGCATCGCGTTGGGGACCATCGCCGCGCTGCATTTCTGGGTCCCGATTCTCGGGGCACTGACACCGGCCATCGCGGCCGTCCTCGTGACAGGGCTAACGGCGGGCGAGCCCGGAATACGTCTTCTCGTTCGGAAGCTAGGCAAGTGGCGGTGCAACCCTGTCTGGTATTTCGTCGTATTCGGCCTTCCAATAGCCGAGGGGCTGGCATCGCTGGAACTCGCCCGATGGCTTGGTGTTGCTCGCGGCACCCCACTCGCGGCGTTTCGGGCCCTCGGCCCGATGCTGCCCGCTCTCTGGGTGGTCTTCCTATTTGCCGCGGTGGAAGAACTGGGCTGGCGTGGCTTCGTGTTGCCCAAGCTCCTGGCGTCCGGCCGCAGTGCACTCGTGGTCAGCCTAATCGTTGGTTCCATTCACGAGATATGGCACTGGCCGCTCATTCTGCTGCCGCATCAGATGCTAAGCGACGTGCCAATCGTAGCTCACTCAGTCTCCGTAATCGCGGAAGCGCTGGTCCTCACGTGGGTGTTCCAGAGTACGGGCGGGAGCGTCCTCATGGTGGCGCTCTTCCATGGCTCGACCAATATCGCGATGGTCGTATACGACCAAATAGATCCTGGGTGGATGCCTTGGTTCAAGTCGGGCATGACTCTACTCGCAACTGTAGGCGTGCTCGCGCTTGTCGGGCCCCGGCTAGGATCCGGGGAAGTTGGGAGCCGTCCAACAACGCAATGCACCTGACAAAGCGCGTAGGTGTGCCCGCTTCGCGGGCAGTCGTTGAGGTGCGCTTTGCAGGTGATTGCGGGTGTTCTACGAATGTGGCTGGGAACGGCTTCGTTTCATAGAGCGCTTGGATAGGAATAAGCGGCATTCCTGTGAGAAGAGCAAGGGCGGCATGATCGAGGGGCGGGCGGTGCGGTCATCAGCCCAGGCAAAGCCGGCCTCTTCGTAGTGCGGGCGGGCGAAGCCAAGGACCCTCGTCGGGTGCGTTTGGCCTTGACAGCACGAAGGGGTTGTCAGCCCAGGCCAAGGGTTCGTCCTCGGCCTGCGCGCGGTCGCACCAACGAGCGCTGGTGTGCGTGGGCATGGCATCCGGATCCAGAGTCGCAACAAGGTATGGTGAGGGTGTGGCACCAGTCCCCCAAACCAGGGCATCGCAGAACAACGGCTTGCACCAGACAGGGCGCGGAGGTGTGGCCTTCGCGTCTCGTCGGAGGCCAGTCGTTGAGGCGCGCCCTGCAGGTGAAGCCGGGTGTTATGTGGGCCTAGAGTCCGGATCAGCGATGGCGTTTAGCGAGATCGAGCTGGCTCGGATCCAGAAGACCGTCGGGGCGCTCTGCGCTCGGCGGAACCGCCCGGAGCTGAAGGACGAGGTTAG
>Ga0163152_10002751_pt1 | contig 24143 bp, 22 predicted proteins | sample OliLakLV19MP8IB2_FD_148635 | JGI IMG/M metagenome (GOLD analysis project Ga0163152, IMG submission 148635) | Freshwater microbial mat bacterial communities from Lake Vanda, McMurdo Dry Valleys, Antarctica - Oligotrophic Lake LV.19.MP8.IB-2 | ecosystem: Environmental > Aquatic > Freshwater >...
CTCATCCACGTTGAAGATCTGGGCAGCCACGAGACTGTGGATGTCTCGCCCTTCGGCAAACGCCGTTGCTAGTGCTTCGTCGCCTGCGAAGTGGGCCATCAGCCGCAACTCGATCTGCGAGTAGTCGGCCGTGATCAACACCCAACCTTCGCGGGGCAAGAACGCCTGGCGAATTTCACGCCCCATATCGGTCCGGGCGGGAACGTTCTGCAAGTTGGGATCGCTCGAACTGAGTCTGCCCGTTGCCGCAACTGTTTGATTGAATGATGTGTGCAATCGTCCGGTGTCCGGGTTCACCAACTCCGGCAACGCATCGACATATGTTCCCTTGAGCTTGCTAATTTGCCGATGCTCGATGAGCGACTTCGGAACCTCGTGCCCCATGGCCGCGAGCTTTTCGAGCGTTTCCTGGTCCGTGCTGGGTTCATCGCTCAGGTTCGTTCGTTTCAGGATCGGCAGATTCAAATCTTTGAAAAGCACATCGCGAAGCTGTTTAAGCGACGCGATATTGAACGCCTTGCCGGCCAGTCGATGGATCTCGGTTTCGAGAATCTCTAAACGCCCGGCCATGTCTTTCGACACGCGTTTCAGAAACGGCACATCGAGCCGAATGCCGGTCGCTTCCAAATCGGCGAGCACTTCAATCAGCGGAATTTCCAAAGTGTCGTAAATATTCCGCAGGCCACCCGTGTCCAGTTCGGCTTCCAGCTTGTTGGCCAGCCGCCAGGCTGCATCCGCATCTTCGGCTGCATAAATCGCAACCTGTGCGATTGGCACATCAGCCATCGACTTCTGATTTTTCCCTTTGCCGATCAGTTGCGTGATCGAGATATTCTCATGCCCGAAGTATTTTCGCGTCAGTTCATCCAGGCCATGCGTTCGTTCACCGGAGTGCAATAGATAGTGGGCGATCATTGAATCGCCGGTGACCCCTTTCAACTCGATCCCTGCCGCTCGCAACACGATTTGATCGTACTTGATGTTCTGGTTCACCTTGGCGATATTGGGATCTTCGAGAATGGGCTTCATCTCGCTAACCACCGCATCCGGATTAAGCTTCTTGTCCCCGGCCGGGCCACGCACAGCCACGTACCAGGCCTTTGTGTCCTCCCAACTAAACGCATAGCCTACAATCTTCGCTCGCAATGGTTCCAGCCCCGTTGTCTCCAGATCAATGGCGAATCGCTTTTGCTTGCGGAGTTGTTCGAGAAACTCCGACCACGATTCTGGATCGTCCACGAGCTTGTAATCGGTCTTCCACGAATCGACCGGCTTCTGCAAGTTCGAGCCGAAGGGGAATTCCTCTTCTGTCCCGTCCTCCGAACTTTCACCAAACAGATCGCCTTGACTCATGCCGCTTGCAGTTACTGGGGCAGTGACGCTGATAGATTTGAGAAGTTCCGCGTTCTTGGCCTGGCCGACGCTCTTGAGCGTTCCACGCACTCGCTGGGCATAGCTGCGGAAACCGAGTTCCTCGAAGATGGCCAGCAGTTTCGGGCCGTCCCACGGCTTGCGGTGCCAGTTGTCCCAATCGAGATTCATGGGCACGTTGGTTTCGAGCCGAACGAGTGTGCGGCTGAGAGTCAGGTCGCCATTCTCGATTGCCTTCTTGATGTTCTCCTTCAACTTCACTTGCTTGATCTCATCGACATGGGCAATCAGGTTTTCGAGTGTGTCATACTGTTGCAGAAGTTTGGCCGCCGTCTTCTCGCCGACGCCTTGCACGCCTTTTACATTGTCGGCCGTGTCCCCCACGAGTGCTTGAAAATCGACGACCTGATCGGGCCGCACTCCCCAGTCAATGAGTAATGCCGCCGGGTCCATCACCGTCTTCTTGCGCAGATTCAACATGCGAACGCGTTCGCCGATGATCTGCCGGCAATCTTTGTCCGATGTACACAGCGTGACATCGATGCCGCGGGCCGCCCCGGCTGCCGCGACCGTGGCCATGATGTCGTCCGCTTCCCAACCCGGAATCGCCAGGATCGGCAGATTCATCGCTTCCAGCACGGAGTAGACCGTGGGAATCTGCAACAGCAAATCCGGAGGCGGCTCCGGTCGCTGAGCCTTGTAGGCGGGATAGATTTCGTTACGAAACGTCGGCTCGGGGGTATCAAACGTGGCAAGCAGATACGTGGGCTTCACGTCGTCGCAGATCGAAATCAAATCGCGCGTGACGCCGAAGACCGCGTTGGTCGGCCGGCCATCGGGCGATGACATCTGCGGGATCGCATGGAACATTTGAAAGATGAGTGCATGCGAATCGAGCAGGTACAAAGTCGGCGTATCGGCCATGGTGCAAATTTCGTTTAGCGTTCGAGCCAACGGCTCGAACGAACATCGTGTGCTGGTTTCTAACAATGGTACGGGATTCGTTCGAGCCGTTGGCTCGAACGCTAAACAAATGCAGGGCGTATTCATACGCTTTCCTCCGACGGGGACCACCGTCCTTCTGGAGTTCATCTCATGCATCGGGCCATCATCGTGTCCTTGACGTTTCTCATTCCCTCGGCCGGCTTCGCGGAGGAGCCAAAAGACCCATTCCAATGGCTCGAAGACGTGGCCGGCGAGAAATCGCTCCACTGGGTCAAAAAGCTGAATGCCGTCAGCACCGGCGAATTGACCAAGAATCCCGAATTCAAGGCACTGGAGGAGCGGCTGCTCAAGATCCTCGATTCCAAGGATCGCATTCCGATGATCTCCAAGAATGGGGCCTGGTTTTACAACTTCTGGCGCGACGACAAAAACAAACGCGGCCTCTGGCGGCGAACCACGCTCGAAGAATATCGCAAGGACAAACCGAACTGGGAGGTCGTGCTCGATCTCGACGAACTCTGTGCCAAGGAGAAAGAAAACTGGGTCTGGCACGGTGCCAATTTCCTGCAACCCGATTATAAGCGATGTCTCATCTCCCTCTCGCGTGGCGGAGCCGATGCGGACGTCACGCGTGAATTCGACATGACCACCAAATCGTTCGTGAAGGATGGCTTTCTCGTTCCTGAAGCCAAGAGCCAGGTGTCTTGGAAGAACCTCGATACGCTTTACGTCGCCACCGATTTCGGGCCGAACACGCTCACGAAGTCGGGCTATCCGCGGATCACGAAGGAATGGAAACGCGGAACGCCATTCGAGAAAGCAACGCTCGTCTACGAAGGCAAGCCGGACGACATGCGGGCCGTTGCTGCTTGGGATCTGACGCCTGGCTTCGAACGCGAATATGCTTCGCGCCGTATCGGCTTCTACTCGGGCGAAACTTTCTTTAAGCGCGAAGGCAAATGGGTGAAGGTCGATGTCCCGGACGATGCTCGTGTGAGCTGGCATCGTAAACGATTGTTCGTCGTGCCCCGAACCGACTGGAAAGTAGGTGAAAAGATGTTCGTGGGCGGCTCGCTGATCGCGACAAACTTCGAAGATTTTATGGACGGCACGCTCGGCTTCACGGTGTTGTTTGAGCCTACCGAACGCACGTCGCTGGCCGGATTTACTCCCACCAAAACCAGGGTCGTCGTCAACGCGCTTGACAATGTGGTAAACAAGTTTGAAATGCTGACGGACCAAGGGCAGTTCTGGACCCGCAACGGAGAGATTCCAGGTGCGGCACCCATGAGCAGCGCCAACATTACGGCAGTCGATCCCGACGAGACCGACGAGTACTTCCTGACCGGCTCGAACTATCTGAATCCATCGAGCCTGTACTACGGCACGCTCGGCGGCAAGCCAGCCGAGAAGCTCAAGTCCGGCCCATCCTTCTTCGATGCAAAGGGACTGGAAGTCACTCAGCACGAAGTCGCTTCGAAGGACGGCACCAAGATTCCGTATTTCCAAGTGTCCCGTAAGGACATGAAGCTCGATGGCACGAACCCGACCTTGCTCTACGGCTATGGCGGGTTCGAGATTTCCATGTTGCCCGGCTACAACTCCGCGACCGGTGCCGCCTGGCTTGAAAAGGGCGGCGTCTACGTCGTTGCCAACATTCGCGGCGGCGGTGAGTTCGGCCCCAAGTGGCATCAGGCCGCACTGAAGGAGAAACGCAACCGCTGCTATGAGGACTTTGCGGCGGTTGCCGAAGATCTCGTCAAACGGAAGATCACGGAACCCAAGCATCTCGGCACGATGGGAGGCAGCAATGGCGGGCTGCTGATGGGCAACATGCTCACGCAGTATCCAGACAAGTTCGGGGCCATCGTCTGTCAGGTGCCGCTGCTGGACATGCAGCGCTATCACAAACTGCTGGCCGGTGCGAGTTGGATGGCCGAGTACGGCAACCCGGACACGAAGGACTGGGAGTTCATGAAGAGTTTCTCAGCCTATCAGAACGTGTCGGCCGGCACGAAATATCCGCGCACGCTCTTCACGACCAGCACCCGCGACGACCGCGTGCATCCCGGCCACGCTCGCAAGATGGCGGCCAAGATGATCGAACAGGGGCACGACGTGCTGCTTTATGAGAACATCGAAGGGGGCCACGGCGGAGCGGCCGACAACAAGCAAGCCGCGTTCATGCAGGCCTTGTCATATTCGTTTCTGTGGAAGCAGGTGAAGTGACCGCAACCGATTTCCGTCGCGATTCATTGCGATTCGCTGACTTTCGTTACAGGCAGCGCGACGCAATGAAACGGCTAATGTGGCCGTTGGCCTCTAGGCCTTCCGATGACCCGCCCAAAAGTGCAACGACTGGAGGCCCATGATCGCAAGATTCTTGCACAGCCTCGGTGCGAAATGCGACATTACCGGCTCAAGTTCTTCGCATTCAAAACTCGTTCAAGCTTCTTCGATCGCATATCGCCCAAGAGTTCTTCGACAGGAACAAACGCGGCTCGCTGCGGCAGCGATATGAACCCGTTCCGTTCGAGTTCATCGAGAAGCATCTTCTCCAGTCGAAGGATTTCTTCCAGTCGGCGCTGATTGTCCTGGTACAGTCGCGCGGCCACTTAGTTGGTGACTTGCAAGACCACTCGTTCCTCATCGGTGCGTGGCACGAAAATCATGGAATACGGACCACGATCCGGTAGGTGCCCGAACGGAGCATCCTCCGGGTAGTTGTTGATCTCCAAAATAATGCGGCCACTTCCCACAGTGAACGACGACGAGCAATGAGGTCGTCAGCAAGTCGGAGTTTAGCTTCAGCACGAACTGCCAGCCAATCGTTTGGTAGCTCGTGGACAAGGTTCACCGTGCCTGGTCCGAAGCAGTACGGCTCCGCTTCGTCCATCCAATTTTTGCCAAGCTGCATCACGCCAGCGAACATGACGGCGGCCAACAGTAAACTACGTGCGACGATCGCATTCATCGGAATTGCTCCGTGAAGAAGGTTAGGGAATCGCGGGTTTGTCAGTAATGGTTGGGGTCAGCCAGTTTCTCGCGTGCAACCAAAACGCGGGCCAAACGTGTTCGCTGCTCGTCCGTCTTGCTGTCAGCAAGAGCCTTGCGAAGCCAGGAGAGTGGAGCGCGGATCACCGGTTCCGTGAAATTCTTCAAGGATCATCCCGACGACATCGGAGCGATGATCCACGAGACCGTCCATTGCGTGCAAGGCTATCGAGGCCGCGGCTTGCCCGGCTGGCTGGTCGAAGGCATCGCCGACCACGTCCGCTTCTGGCGGTACGAGCCCGGCAAAGCTGGTCCGCTAAATCCGGCACGCGCCAAATACGACGCCAGCTATCGAACGACGGCCGCGTTCCTCGCCTATGTGAGGTATTGTTGTGCCTGGAAAGCGATGCGACTTCCTCAAAAAAACCAAGCCTTATGATTCCCGAAATCGAACGCAAGCCCGATTTTTTTGTAATCTTGTGTCCCGGACACCCAAGTAAAAAAACTTCCGTTTCCCTTATCTGGGCTATGTTTACGCCATTTCGCCGACTACGCTCACTCAATAAGGCGTCGGTGACTTGCTTGGGAATTCGGGTCTCCTCTACCTCCGGCAAGGAAGCCCTATACAGGTTTACCTTGACGAGCGACTGCTAGGAGCATTCGAGAAATTCAGGCTTTCCCAGCGGATTCCGCCCACAAAGACGGACATTGCAGTTGTTGCAATCCAAGAGTTTTTGCATGAAGAGGGCTATTGGCCCCCAAAGAAAGATGAGCCATGATCCGAGCATTATGCTTCGCGGTGGCCATATGCACCACAGCCATCGCCGACGAAGGCCCAAAGGCCGTCGCCACAAAATTCGTCTTGGACAAAACCGCGACCGAAATCGCCAAGCAAACAAGGGCGGCCGAAGACGCCCACGACAGGGCCATTGCAAGATTGGCCCAAGCCAAGTCCGCGAAGATCAATTCGTCAATTAGGGGCATCGTCAAACCAAATCTCGAATCCACCGAGCCCGTGGTTGTCGAATCAAAAAAAGCAAAGGACGAATTTGTAGCCAAGTGCCAGGCGATGGCCGATGCACGCAAAGACGCAATGAGAAATCAGACCGAGAAGTGGAAGGAGGCAATGCCGCATATCAACACGAACGCTGTAAAGATCGGACAGGGCGGCCAACTTTCAGAGTGGGCCGAAGTCGTGAGAGTAGTTGACAAGAATACAGCAGTATTAAGGATCGATATTGTTGTTGCCGGGCCAGACAGGCTCGGGAACGTCAAATTTGGAGACTATGACTTTGTGTCCATCGGAATGAGTACGGCAGGCCTCGCCGACATGCAGCGTGTCAAAATTGCCGGAATCCCGTTTGCTTTCACGGGAACCGAGAAAATAGGCGGGCGGACCTATCACAAATTCGAGTTGCTCGACATCAAGGAATCTGACTTTTTTGGCAAAGACAAGGCGAAGGAATAGTCAATGTTCCCCCGCTAACTAATCTCTCCCGTCGCCATTACCCATCGTGCTGGCTCAAGCCGATTCCCTTGATGTGTCATGGTGATGCGAAGTAGTATCTGCCTACGCGCCATGCCCAGCGAACCCGAGACAGAACGTGCCGACCGGCCCGCCAAGCCTCGGCCCCGGAACGATCAGTTCGCCCCATGCGTCCGAGTGTTGCGGATTGCTCGCAGGCGGGGATCGATTACACTCTCGCCGGGCCGCAGGACGTCCAACGTGCCCCGTTGATCGAGTTGATCGCGGAGCCGATTGAGAAGTGTTTCACCGGCCGCCGTGCCATGATTCTTCGCCAGCGATTCCCAGGCCTTGGGCTGCGTTCCTTGCACCCAGGCGAGCACATCCTCCGGAAACAACGCCCGTGCCCGATCGTACTTCGCGTTGTCCCCTTCCGCATACAACCAGCCGTGGGCGGCGAGGTGCTCGCAGATGTCGATCTCGAAGGCGATTTCTTTGTGGAGGCTCATGGATCACTTGGTTGTGCTGGTGCCATGAAAGCCTGGTTGGATATGGCTAATCTTCGCGTTCGGGTTTTTTCTCGCCGTCCCGGGAACTTCGGAGATTGTCCACGGGAGTACGAGGAACAGACACGGTCGGACGCGAACTCTGTTCAAGAATATTCCGCTTCCAGGCTGGCCAGGTTGCCACGAGTGCGGTAGCTCTAGCGAGTTGCGCCCGAAATTCCTTCTCACTCATCGGTCACCTCATTCGGCCGAATCCTATTCAAGGCCGTGTTGAATAATGTAGATGCTACCGTCTCTTCTTCCAGATACGAGGTCGGTTTCATCTGAATCCGAAGCTGCGACTGCTCGATTCGCCAGTCGACTCGTTTTCCGTTCTCGTCTTTGCGGATTAACTCGTAACTCGAACCCAGATGCATGGAGAATAGATCAAAAAAACGTCGTGGGCCAATTCCCACGAAAGCGTCGAAGCGAACACGTTTCTCCTCGTCCGTCGTATTCTCCCCAGATGGTATGATCGAATCGTCGTGAAATTGCAAGGCCTTGCTCTTGGGGTAGGGTTCCACGTAAACGACTCGCGAGACGCCCGCTGCGACGATGTGCTTGGCACAATTGTGGCAAGGAAAAGTCGTGCAGTATAGAGTAGTCCCAACGGTTGAAAGCCCATTTCGCGAGCAACAGAGTAGGGCTTCCATCTCTGCATGAACCACGCGCCCGAATTCCGTCAAGTCTCGCAGTGGGCCCTTGTCCAACAATTGTCGGAGTTTGACCCCGTCGAGGTCATACTCAGGTTTTGAGCCCTCTTGAACGATTCGCTCGATCATACGGAGTTGTTCCGCCCGATTGGAATCTCCATCTTCGCGACGAAAATCCCGACCCGTGGGGTGGTCATCGATACATCGAGAGTCCGGCATGCGGACGGGCCAGTAAAGTCCACCGCCCGCTTTGGGACAGTCGTTCGCCCCGGTCGACAGAATCTGTGAGTTGAGCGTGACTACGGCTCCGACTTGGCGGGACATATCCGCCGACCGCAGTGCGGCAGCAAATGCCAGGAACATGGCATGTTCATCGAACGTCGGCGTGATGAACGGATTGCCAAACCATAGCTCCACCATCCGATTCACATCGCCCCGAAGCTGATCTTGATCGGCAGGAATGCGAACGAAAAAGTCGGCCATGTGAAAAGTTTTGTTCACCCGTTGGCCATGCGGCACCTTGCTCTCTTCGCCGTCTCGTCGAATCAAGTTGTTCGCGTGCTCTTCGGCCATTCCGCGAACGGCAGTCAGGTGCTTCTTTCGCCGTGCTTCATCTTCGTGAATTCCAACCAGCACGAAACCGGAAGGATAGATCGAACGCAACTGGGAGACTTCTTCCGGTCGTTTCAATGAGTCGATGATGTACGCCTTTGGATTAGCGGCCTCCTCTTTGGCTCGTTTAGCATAAATCGCCGATGCCGCACCCAACGCTAAAACCGAGTCGTTTCCGCAATCGGCACGGGCCTTGTTACCGGCATCCATAAGATTCGTAACCCGCGTGTAATCGCACCGGCCAGGCTCCGGGACCGGGCACAGCAACGGGATAACGTCTTTAGAGAGTTTGATGTCGTGAACCGTGTAACCGGCGAGGCCCAACCGCTCCTTCAATAAGGCGATTACGCGGTTGTTTTCGGTTCCCACGGCGCTGACGAGGCCGATTACGATTTCCGAGTCGAACTGATCAGGCATGGCTTACCTCGCTTCTGTTGTCCATCTTCCCCGTCACCGCCGCGTAGCACAACCGAGACGGTTGTGCTACGAAATGATGACACCATGTCTCAAGCACCCTCCGCATTCACCCATCCCCGTACATCGATCTTTCCCGTCACCGCCGCCGAGATCAAGGCCGTCCGGCGTTCTTGCAGCAGGTCGATGGCCCGCTCGGCTTCGGCGGTGAGGGCGTCGGACTTCGTGGTTTCGAGTCCAAGAAATTCGGCGATCCTATTCTGTTCGGCAATCGGAGGAAATACCGTTCGGAGATTCCCTACGAACTCCATTGAAAGCCCCGGCTGGGCTGCTGAGACAGAATGTTGATTAAGGTTCATCGCTCTTAGCATTTCGCCTAGCCATTCGGTACTAACCGGCCGCAACGGCGCAGCCACTACGGCATGTTCTGATGCCCAAAATTTCCCTCGGGCATAATTGATGTTGCCGCACAACGCGCCTTGCCGTCCTATTACGACATAATGGCCATCGTGCGTAAATCTTGATGTGTACCCGCGAAGTCCGTTCCCGCCTAGCACTGGATATTCGCCCGTCTCCTGAATGCTTTCGGCAGTGATTCCGTCACCACTCTTAAGGCTTGTAATTCGTTTTAATGCGAGAGCCGCCCAATGCTCCGGCACCTCCCCCAGCCATTCAATCCCCGAGGGCTTCATGGGCACATTCGGGTTCAGGCCCTTGGTGACGGCGTGGGAGATGACGGCCTGGCGTTTCTCTTTCAGCAACTCAATCAGCCGCCGTTGCTCGGCCACCAACTCGTCGATTTTTTGTGATTCTGCCGCAATCAGGCCAACGACGAACTGTTGCTCATCGTCCGGCGGAATAGCGATGGGAAAATTCGTGAACAGGGGTCGTCGCAATGAGTCTACGGTCGACTTTGCACCACCCTCCAGTGCGACTTTGTAGAAATTCTCACGAAGAAAATGAAACAAAAACGGCCCCGATACATCCCGAAACTTATTGAGCATGTACACGCGTTGATGAAAGTCGAACGGTCCTTTGTGATAGTGGAAAACCTTGCCGACTCCGGCTCCGTCGCCGGCCGTTAATATCGCTTCACAATCGAACGAGCATGAATTGATACGCTCAACCGTTTGAGATCGAACAAAAAACGGGAACGTGCCATCCTCCACCGCATTCTCTGTGTCTTTGTCGCCGGTCTGTATGTCGCACAGGAACTTTAGCCTCCGAATGTCCCAATGCTCTGGCACCTCGCCCAGCCATTCGACGCCGCTGTCTTTGTACTTCGGGTATCTCGGAAAACTCATTTAGAGAGCCCCCCGATCATGGTCAGGATGCGATCGGTGACGCCCTTTAACTCGGCGTCGATCTCGGCCAGCTCCCTGGGCGGCTTGAAGACGTAGAAGTGCGAATCCAGGGTCATTTGAACACGGCCCGAAAGCCCGCCTGCTCGAAGTGATGGTCGGCCGTCAGGGCATCACTCACTCCGCGCAGCCGCATGACTTCAAACGAGATGCAATCGGTGAGCGACCAGTCCTTGTCGGGCCGCTTGGAGAAAAGGTTGAAGCCGGCCTCATACACGGCGGCTTCGTAGACAACGATGTCAAAAGCAGGATCGGTCCGCAGCTTGGGCAAGTAGTGGACGGCCGTGGCGCGCAGCCGGCTTGGAGAAAGAGCATCGGCCAATTCCATCAAGACCCATTCCGTGGTCAGGAACCGGCCATCGTAGGTTTCGAGCCACTGCGTCACGCGAGCGAACGCTGCGTCGCGCGGGTTCAACCACGCCAAGAAGGCGAAAGTGTCCATGAACACCATCATCGCTTGGGCGTCCCTAATCGGTAGTGGTCGTGCTGGGTCGCGAAATCCTCGGGTAAGTCGGTGAGGCAGCCCTTGAATTCCGCGTACCGTTGGCCAAAGGTCGTTGGCCGCTCCCTCTCTGCGAGGCTGATGCGGACACGTGACCCTTCGGTAAGTTCTGTCGCGTCATCCGGTACGATCACACCGTCGTGAACCGTCCCTTCGAGTTCCACGTTTGGCCCTCCAAATAGGTCTCATGGTATGTTGATTCTATCCGTTGGTGGCAGAACGGACCACTTTTCACGCTTGGTCTGCTGCTTGTAAAAGTGCGGGCTCGACGCCGGCAGTGGTTTGGGATCGCTCATTTCGACAGCCCTCCGATCATGGTCAGGATGCGATCGGTGACGCCCTTTAACTCGGCGTCAATCTCGGCCAGCTCCCTGGGCGGCTTGAAGACGTAGAAGTGCCGATTGAACGGGATCTCGTAGCCCACCTTCGTCTTCTCGTGGTCGATCCAGGCGTCCGGTGCGTGCGGCAGCACCTCGCGTTTGAAATAGGTTTCCACCTCCTCGCTCAGCGGCACGTTCTCCGTATCGCGCAAGTTGGCGTCCGGTTGCGGCTGGCCTTTCAGCTTGCCCTTGGTGCCGAGCACGATCTTTCCGGCCGCGTCGCGCAGCGGGCGTTCGACCGTAATCGTTCGGTAGCCGAACTCGCTGTTCTTGAAGATGCGGCTAATCGGCACGCCGTCGTGCGTGGCTTTCTTGCACTTGCCGAACAGCGTGGTGATTTCGTCGATATGCTCCGGGCTGAGTTCCTTACGTTTGCTGCCCAGGCTCTTGCGCATCTTTTGCCAGAAGCCGCTGGCGTCGATCAGTTGCAATTTGCCCTTGCGCTGTTCCGGCTTGCGATTGCTGACGATCCAAATGTAGGTGCTGATGCCGGTGTTGTAGAACATGTCGGTCGGCAGGCCGATGATGGCTTCGACCAGATCGTTCTCGAGCACATACCGGCGAATCTCGCTCTCGCCGGAACCGGCCCCGCCCGTGAACAACGGCGAACCATTCAACACGATGCCGAACCGGCTGCCGCCATCCTTGGCCGGCCGCATCATTGGAGAGCAAGTGCATGAGGAACAACAGCGAGCCATCGCTCACACGCGGCAACCCCGGCCCAAAGCGGCCGCTATAGCCTTGCTGTTCGTGTTCCTTGCGGATTTCCTTGTCGATCTTCTTCCACTCGACGCCGAAGGGGGGATTGGAGAGCATGTAGTCGAACTGCTTGCCGGTCAGCCCATCGTTCGACAGCGTGTTGCCGAAGATGATGTTGGCGATGTCCTGCCCCTTGATCAGCATGTCGGCCTTGCAGATGGCGTAGGACTCCGCGTTCAACTCCTGGCCATACATGACGAGCCGAGCATCCGGGTTCAGCCCGGCCAGATGCTCGCCGCCGACGGACAACATGCCGCCGGTGCCTGCCGTCGGATCGTACAGCGACCGCACCACGCCGGGCTTGGTCAGGGCGTCGTCGTCTTCGATGAAGAGCAGGTTGACCATGAGCCGAATGACTTCGCGCGGCGTGAAGTGCTCGCCTGCCGTTTCGTTCGACAGTTCAGCGAACTTGCGGATTAGCTCTTCAAATACCGCACCCATCTGGGCGTTGCTCACCACGTTGGGGTGCAGGTCGATATTGGCGAACTTCTCCGTGACGAGATAAAGCAGACCCGCCTTGGCGAGCCGATCGATCTGGGTGTGAAAGTCGAAGCTTTCAAAGATGTCGCGAACCGCGGGCGAGAAGGCTTGCAGATAGGCGTAGAGGTTTTCCTTGACGTGGTCCTGATCCCCCATCAGGCCCAGCATGTCGAGCGTCGAGGTGTTAAAAAACAGCTGGCCGGCCTTGCGGAGCAGGAACGGCTCGGGGTTCAGCTTGGCCTTGGTGCGTTTGTCCAGTTCGGCCAAGACAGCGGCCTTGGTTCCTTCGAGAACGCAATCCAGCCGGCGTAGAACCGTGAACGGCAGGATGACCTTACCATATTCGGACTGTCTAGTCCCCCCGCAACATGTCGGCGACGGACCAGATGAAGGGCGAAAGATTGGGATCGGTCATGGTTGGGCAATTCTAGTCTGATGGACTAACAACTTACCCCATAATGATTTAATATCATTCGCACACGTGTTCATCCGATCAAGTGAAATGATTTCGGGAAACTGCAATGGTTTCGCAAAGGGGTGGGGGCATACCCGCCGAAATCATTTGTCGAGTGTCTCCAGTTGGAGTCCCGGCTTTAGCCGGCTAAAGCCGGGACTCCAACTTAGGATCTCTACTTCGCAGCCTTCTTCGGCTTGGCCACATGGGTCGCTCCGCCCAAGGCCATCTCGGCGCTTTCCATGATGGTTTCGCTGAGCGTCGGGTGCGGATGAATGCTGTCGGCAATGTCTCTCGCCACGGCCCCCATTTCGATGGCGAGTACGCCTTCCGAGATCATCTCGCCGGCACCGATGCCGACGATGCCCATGCCGAGTATGCGTTGCGTGCCTGGGTCGATCAGCAATTTGGTCAGACCATCGTTGCGGGCGAGCGTCGTCGCTCGGCCGGACGCGGTCCACGGGAAGCTCATCTTCTCGAAACGGATGCTCTTCTCGGCGGCCTCGCGTTCGGTCAGCCCAGCCCAGGCGATTTCCGGATCAGTAAACACGACGGCGGGGATCGCACGCGGCTCGAAAGCACTCGGCTCGCCCAGGATTGTTTCCACGGCCACTTTCGCTTCCGCGGTTGCCTTGTGCGCGAGCCCCGGCTCTTCGGCAACGTCACCGAGCGCGAAGATGTGTGGCACGTTCGTGCGGCGTTGCTTATCGACGGGTATGTAGCCGCGATCCGTAACGTTCACGCCGGCCTTGTCGAGATTCATGTTGGCGCTGTTCGGCCGCCGGCCCACGGATACGAGCACGCGGTCGAACATCTCCTCGCCCGGCACGTCCTTGCCTTCCAGCGTGGCCAGGATTCCCTTGTCGGTCGGCTTGAGCGATGCGACTTTCGTGTTCAGATGGATGGCCTCGAAACTCTTACGCAGTCGCGTTTCGAGCGGCTTGACCAGATCGCGGTCCGCCGCGGGCAACAGACCATCGGTGAATTCGACGACGACAATCTTGGTGCCAAGTGCCGCGTAGACCGTGCCGATTTCAAGACCGATGTAGCCGCCGCCGATGATGAGCATCCGCTTGGGGATGTCCGGCAACAGCAAGGCCCCCGTCGAGTCCATGATTCGAGGGTCGCCGAGCGCGAACGCTTTCGGCATGGCCGGCACGCTGCCGGTGGCGATGACGGCATTCTGAAACTTGATCGTTCCCGTTGTAGTGCCTTCGAGCTTGACGGTGTTCGCATCGATGAACGTAGCCCGCGTGCCGCTGATGACATCGACGCCACGCCCCTTGCACAACATGCCGATGCCGCCGGTCAGCTTGCCGACAACCTTCTGCTGGACGAAGGCCTGCATCTTGGCGAGATCGATTTTCGGTGGACCGAACGAGACGCCCCATTCCTCGGCTTCCTTGGCCTCGTTGATGAGTTTGGCGAGATGCAGCAGGGCCTTCGACGGAATGCAGCCACGATTGGTGCAGACGCCGCCCATCTTCTCGCCTTCATCGACCAGAATCGGCTTGATGCCATGATCGGCCGCGTGAAGGGCGGCCGGATATCCGCCCGGCCCGCCGCCGATGACGAGGAGTTGGGTCTCTTTGTTCACTTCGCTCATGGAGTCCGCCTGTGTAGTCGCTGACTTGAATTTGCCGGGAACTATCGACAAATCTCATCTTAGAATGGCGTGGGAAATTGGGAACGGGCCAGTTAGCGAATGAGACGTGAGTCTGGGTGGGCCGCGTGCCAAGCGAACCAGAAAGCGCGATGACCGGGAATGCGATTTCGGATTTCACCAGTTTCGCACCGAAGGGTTTCTTCGGAAACGACCCACGTTCTGCCTTTGGCGTCGCGAACGGATGTGGGGGAGACCAAGACGGTCAGTTGAAGCCCAGTCCCGTCATATGCCCGGTTGGCGCCGACAGGAGTAGTTAAGACTACTAAGTCGATTCCGGGCTCAGAAACATGGAACAAGGGCTTGTTTTGAAGAAAGGCAGTCGAAATTGCGATCGGCCTCGTAGGTTTGGCAACTCGAGGTACGAACACTTCATCCTTGTTCTTCAGGGTTGTATCGCGGTGCGACACGGGAAACATCAGGCGGTCGCTGGACAGATATTGCCAGTATGCTTCATCCTCGATGTACTTTTCGCTCAATGGCCGACCTTGCGGATTCAGCGGTAGTCCCTCAAGAGTGAGCACTTGAGTGTCCGGGTTGGAAGCGCGCCATTCTCCCCAGGTTGTCGTGACGACTGGAAGGCGCTCAAGCTCGATTCTTTCGTGGACCAGCCGCCCGACGACCGGTTCTCCGTCGATCGTCGACCAAAGCGAGAGAGTCACGGCGTCGTACATCAGTTTGTTGGAACGGTAGAGGAAGCCGCTAGTGCCGAAAGAATGGACCGTGCCGTTCGCGGTGCGATTCTTATAGACGATCATAGTTTCGCAGAGCGGGCAATAAACGCCGGTGACAGGATTGCCTGCAATCACATCGCTAACCATCTCGTGAAAGCCGAGAATACGTCGCGGATAAGCCCTTGACTCCCCGCCGATGCGAACGCCGAAAACCTTGTCCGTATCTGCTAGGAAATCTGCATGGCCCGCGTCGCGCATGCGAGGCTGGCGGATGGGCGGGATACCGTCGCGAGTCACGCCGCCCCAGCGAATTTCATCGAGACGGATACTCGCCGGCGGGTCGTCGCGAAAATAGTCGGCTAGGCTGGACGAATTCGCCATGCGATCGCTGAGAAAATCATAAAGTTCGACTCGAAAGCGAGCCATCTCGCCGCGGTCGGCTGAGGGTTGAGACCACAGCCATTCGTACAATTCGTTCGGGTTCTCGGCGAGGATGATCGAGTGTTTTTTTTCCAGCAGGTTCTTGATGCGGAGTCGCCTGGGCGAGTCGGCGAGGATCCAAGGTAAAATCTCCAAGAGCTTGGCTGAAGAAGAAGCGTTCCACTCGCTTTCCACCAGCGCGAGAGACGCATCGAAAGTATCCTCATCGACCATCGTCAAAGCCAAGTGCGGATCGGCAGGCGCGCGTATCCTTCGGTCGTGGCGAATCGCACTAAGTAGTAAGGCGACGGTTAAGCAACCGAACAAGATCAGGACAGCTCCAAGGAACTGCCGCCCGCGAGGAGACGTTGTCGATGCGATGGGTGTGGAGTTCACCGGTGAGCCCGCGAGGAAGAGAGCATATCCCGATTGTGATGTATGGAACGTTTGACTGTGTGGGAGCGGCAAGATGAAACTCGGAGTAATCTACTCGGAAGTTTCACTCGACGGAGCAATAATCTGCGCGAAGGATTATTCTTCGCCATCGCTCTCGCCAAGGCCGATTCCCGTGAAGCCCTGGAACATGCCGATCAAGCCGATGACTAGCAAGATGAGCGGGTAGAATCGGAAGCGGCCATCGCCCAGGAGCATCCATGCCAGCCAGCCGCCGCCGACTAAAACGGCCAATAACCCGCCGGCGATTGCACTGACTTTCTTTCCGTTCGTGCTCTCGGGCGGCTTCGCCTTCTTACGCTTCTTCTTGCGTGGCGGCGGTTCGTCGTCATCGTCATCGTGTCGAACAAGTTTTTTCTTCTTGGGCCGTGGTTCATCGTCCTCGTCGTCGTCACGTGAGATTTTTTTTCGCGGTCGCGGTTCGTCGTCATTGTCCACGGGTCGACGCTTACGTGGCCGATCGTCTTCATCGTCATCGCGGGAGAATTTAGATTTGGGTTTGCGCCTCGGTTCATCCTCGACGATGTCGGGATCATCCCCGACCGGACGTGGCGGTTTCTTCGGCGGCATCGGCGGCGGGGCTAACTTCGACTCAGGACGCGAGATGGGAATATGCTCGCCACAAGTCGGGCACTTGCCGGTCTTGCCGGCCATCTCGTCCTTGACCTTGCCTTTCCAATCGCAATGGGAACACTTGATAGGGATTGGCATGGAGTCACCTCGTGAGCCATCGATACGTCAGTCATGGGCTACTGAGAAGGCCGACGATCCGCTACTTGACGTCGAGTATCTGCGAACTCCGAATATCCACTTCCTGCTCGTTGTTCGGGAAAATGGTCTCGCCAGTAAAACGAATGGTCTGCCCGACGACGAGTGCTTTCACCCTGGATTCCATGTATTCGTCGCCTTTTTCCCAGGAAATATGCACGTCGAACCTCCACGGTTTGCCATCGGAGCGTTGCCCTTGGATACCGAGTATCAAGCTGCGCTCGGGTTTCAGCTTATCCTTCGAAATACTTCCAATCGTCCCGGTCAGGATGATGGTGTCGCGACGATACAGTACTTCGGCTTTGCGGCCGCCTGTGATGATGCCCTTCACCAGTTCCTCGGCAGTGAGATTCTGAACTGTTGATGTGCCGGCATCGACTAACACACACTCGTTCAACACAATTTCATTCCCTGTGGCGACCAATTTGCCACGAATCTTCACCTTCTGACGCTTGCCCAGTTCGAGAATTGTCGATGTCTGATCCTTGGGGAAGTCGCAGCGAACGGGCACGTCAAAGCCGAGGTTTCGATAGCTTGATTTCAGCGAGACTGCCGGCAGGTTCTTGTAATAGGAGGTGCAACCAAGCACTTCGCCGGAAACGATGAGTTCGCGAGTGCGGTACTTCTCAAACGTCCTGTGAAAATCCTGCTGGACTTCCTTGCCGAGTTGGTCGGCAGTGATTTCGACAGGGGCGGCAGGGGCGGGCGGCTGTTTGCCGTAATCCTTGCCGGGAATGGGCTGCGATGGATCGCCCGCGTTTTTTGAATCGCATCCGTTTCCAAGAAAAACGCATACTACAAGGGAAAAGTGGAGACTGGATCGAAGCATTGGGCTATCCTCAGCTTTCCATCAATAAGCGAATCGGATCCGAGAATAGTTGAACCAGCCGAGTCGTGAATCTGGCACCATCCGCGCCGTCGATGATGCGGTGATCGTATGTAAGGCACAGCGGCATCATCAAGCGCGGCACGAACTGGCCTTCCTTGTGGACTGGCTGAATCGCCGCCCGCGACAGCCCTAAAATCGCGACTTCTGGGTAGTTGATAATCGGCGAGAAGGCTGTCCCGCCGATGCCCCCCAGGTTCGTGATCGTGAACGTTCCGCCTCGCATCTCGTCGATGGCCAATTTGCCCGCTCGTGCCTTTTCGGCCAAGGTCGCTACTTCGATTGCCAGATCGCGGATGCTCTTCTTGTCCGCATCGCGAATCACCGGGACCACTAGTCCGCGTTCGGTATCGACGGCAATGCCGATGTGGTAATACTGTTTGAGCACCAAATGCCCGTTGGCCACGTCCAAAGACGAGTTGAAGGTCGGGAACTCCTTTAACGCTGCCACGATGGCCTTGATCGCCAGCACAGTCATCGTCACTTTCGGCGAGCCCTTGGGCAGCCCTTCAGTGATACGCTTTCGGCCTGCCTCCAAGTCCGTGATGTCCGCCAAGTCGAACTGCGTAACGGCCGGGGCAGTGTGCCAGGCGATGGTCAGGTTTTCCGCGATCTTCTTGCGGATGTTGCTGACCGGTTTCTTCTCAATCGGTCCGTAACGAGAGAAGTCCGGCAGGGTCGGAATTGTGACCGCACCCGCGGAAATTCCCGCCGGTTGGGCCAGGCGATGGCGAATGTGCGTCTGCACGTCGGGAACGGTCACGCGGCCACCGCGTGCCGAGCCCGGGACTTCGGCGAGGTTTACTCCATGTTCTCGGGCATAGCGGCGTGTGGCAGGTCCAGCGGGGACTGGTCCGGAAGTTTGCACGGGGGCGGATTGCCCATTGTTCTCAGGAGCAGCCGCTTGCGGCTTCGCAACCACTGGAGCGGGCGATTGGCCGTTGCTTGCGGACGCCTCGCTTCGCCTCGGGCTCCCCGTTGAAGTCCCCGCTCCGCTAATCACGGCAAGCACCGCACCGATGTTGACCTTATCGCCTTGCTTCACGCGGAGTTCTTCGATCTTGCCGTCGGCATCGGCCGGCAACGGCATCGAGGCTTTGTCAGTTTCGATCGTGAACAACTCCTGGCCCGCCGTTACCGCGTCTCCCACCTTAACGTTGACGGCCACGATGATGCCATTCTCGATCCCTTCACCCAGATTGGGTAAGGCGAACTCGCGTCGAGCCCCAGCCGCTTGCGACTTCGCCACAGCGTCCACCGGTTTCGCAGCAGCCGGAAGAGGCGGCGGCCCAGCAGGCTTGGCGGCTGGCGCTGCCGCAGTGGCGGCTTTATCGCCCACGGTGGCAATCAGCGCACCGACCTTGATCTTGTCGCCTGCCTTCACGTGTACTTCAGAGATCGTGCCATCCGCCGTGGCCGGTATAGGCATGGAGGCCTTGTCGGTCTCGACCTCGATGACCGTGTCGCCAGTCTTCACGGGCTGCCCCGCTTTGACTGGCACGTTCACGACCGTGGCGTCGACAATACCTTCGCCCAGTTCTGGCAGTCTAAGTTCCATACTTCCCTCAAAGGATGAAAGATGAGAGATGAAGGGTGAAGGATGAGGAATACTTTCCTTCATCCCTCATCCCTCATCCTTCATCCTTCGAATTAGACCGTCCAAGGCAAAGGCCGCTCCGCATCAATCCCCAATTCGCCGATCGCTTGCTTCACAATCGCCCTATCAATCTGCCCCCGTTCGGCGAGCGAATGCAGTGCGGCCAACGCCACATGCTCCGCATCGACTTCGAAGAATCGGCGAAGATTCTGCCGCGTTTCCGAACGTCCGAAACCATCGGTTCCGAGTGCCAGGAGCTTGCCATTCAAGTACGGGGCTACCTGTTCGGGCAAGGCACGCATGTAGTCGCTGGAGGCAATCGCCGGTATCGATGCATCGCGGCCGAGGATCTGCTCCACATAAGGTACTCGTTTCGCCTGCCCCGGGTGCAGCCGATTCGTCCGCTCGCATTCAATCGCGTCGCGGCGAAGTTCCTGGTAACTGGTCGCGCTGAAGACCGTGCTTGCTACCGCGTACTTCGTAGCCAGGATTTCCTGGGCCCGCAGCACTTCGCGTAGAATCACGCCGCTGCCGAGCAATTGCACCGTGTGCTTTGCTCCTTCTGGCTTGACGGTCTTGAACGAGTAGAGACCTTTCAAAATGCCCTCGCGCGACCCTTCAGGCAGGGCGGGCATGTCGTAACTCTCGTTGTAAATCGTGAGGTAATAGAAGAGATCTTCCCCCTTCACGAACATGCGGTTGATGCCTTCTTCAATAATGACGGCAATTTCGTAGCCCCAAGCCGGATCGTACGCCCGGCACGTCGGCACCGTGAGGGCCATCAGGTGGCTGTGGCCGTCCTCGTGCTGCAAACCTTCGCCGTTCAGCGTGGTTCGCCCGGCCGTGGCACCCATCAGGAACCCACGACAGCGGCTATCGGCCGCGGCCCAGATCAGATCCCCGACTCGCTGGAAGCCGAACATCGAATAATAGACATAAAAGGGAATCGTGTTCACGCCGAAGGTGCTATAGGCCGTGCCTGCCGCGATGAACGTGGACATGCTGCCAGCCTCGTTGATACCTTCCTGGAAAATTTGGCCATCAGGCTTCTCCTTGTACTCCGTCATCGTCCCCTTGTCGACCGGCACATAACGCTGAGTGAGGGGAGAATACAGCCCATACTGGTTGTACAGAGGCGGCAGCCCGAAGGTCTGGCCCTCGTCGGGCACGATCGGGACGATCAGCTTTCCGACGTTCGGATCCTTCATCAGGCCCTGCATGAGCGTGACCCATGCGAGCGTGGTCGATTGACCCTTGCCTGCTGGTGTGCCGAGAAGAACGCGTGAAAAGCCTTCTGCCTTCGGTGGCTGACTGGGAACAAAGGCCGTGTTTCGTGCGGGTTGATATCCACCGAGTGCCCGGCGCCGCTCATGCAGGTATTTCATCTCCGGCGCATCATCGGCCGGGCGCAGGAACTTGTACGAATTGAGGTCCGCGTCGGTCATTTGCAACCCGAACCGATCGCGGAACGAACGAAGCCCCTTGAGTTCCTGGGCCTGCTTCAACTCGATCGCGTCCGCCTCGACCAGTGCCCGTTCTTGAGCAGTAAGCGAGAGTTCAAGCTTCTTTTCTTGGTGAGCCGTGTTATTGGCTTCCGCCGAAGTGCCATACCCCTTGACCGTTTTCACCAGCACCACGCTCGGCGAACCCCGATGGTTGATCGCGGCCCGATAGGCGTTGAACACCTTGATCGGATCGTGCCCGCCACGTTTGAGGCCGGCCAGATATTCATCCGACTTATCGGCGACGAGTGCCTTGAGTTCAGGAGTGTTGAAGAACTTCTCGCGAACCAGCTCGGGTTTGCCTTTCTTGTTCGCGTAGGCATATTCCTGATATTCGCCATCGGGCACTTCCATCATGCGGCGACTCAAGGCACCCGTTGTATCGCGGGCCAGCAGTTCATCCCAGTCGCCGCCCCAGATGCACTTCACGACATTCCAGCCTGCTCCGCGAAAGGTTCCTTCCAGTTCCTGGATGATCTTGCCGTTTCCGCGAACCGGGCCGTCGAGCCGCTGCAGGTTGCAGTTGACGATGAATATCAGATTGTCGAGGCCCTCGCGAGCGGCGATGCCGATGCAGCCGAGCGTCTCCGGTTCGTCGCACTCGCCATCACCAATAAATGCCCATACGTGCGTGCCCCGCGTGTCGGCCAGGCCGCGTGCTTCCAGGTAGCGAGCGTATCGAGCCTGATAGATGGCCATGATCGGCCCCAGGCCCATGCTGACTGTGGGGAATTGCCAAAAGCTTGGCATTAACCACGGATGCGGATAACTCGAAAGCCCGCCACCGGGCTGCAATTCCTGACGGAAATTCTTGAGTTGTTGCTCCGTAAGGCGACCTTCGAGGAACGCCCGAGCATACGGGCCAGGTGAGGCGTGTCCCTGGAAGTAGATCACATCGCCGTGATCGTGCTCGGTGCGGCCACGAAAAAAGTGATTGAAGCCGACTTCATACAGGGTTGCTGCCGAAGCGAAAGTCGCGATGTGGCCGCCGACATTGGTCGTCTTGTTGGCACTGGCGACCATGGCCATGGCGTTCCAGCGAATCAGGCTCTTGATTTTGCGTTCGAGTGCGCGATCGCCCGGATAGGGGGCCTCTTGCTCAAGCGGGATTGTGTTTACGTAAGGCGTATGAATGCTGGAAGTGCTGGAAAGCCCGGCGGAGCGAGCGCGAGTTTGCAGTGCATCGAGGAGGAACGTGGCCCGCTCTGGTCCCTGAATTCTTAGGATCGCGTCGAGGGACTCCGTCCACTCGCTCGTTTCAAGCGGATCGATATCGACAAGTTCATTGGAAATGGCGGAAGGTCGAACCGGCTCGGTCGTTCGGACAATCATCAAGACTCCTCGGCGTTCAATAACCCAGTTAGCGAAGCGATTCCGGCATCGCCCATGATCGGCGGGCTCCCTTAATGGACCGGCCAGCCGGAAGAGGAGGCTTGACCCAGACCCTGGCGAGTGAAACCACTTGGATGCTGCTCGTCTACATTATTAGGATAGGAGCGTCGAAAGGCCGTGTCTAGCGACCAGGGTGCTCCATAGGCGAGCAATTCTCATGAAGATTCATCTCAATCGGACCATTCTCGTCCTGTGTTTCGCTGGCTGGGCACAGGCAGCGGAGAGCGATTTGCCTCCGGGACGGCAGATTGCCTTCCCCGATCCGGCCATGTCGCCTGCTGCGATCTCGAAGCTATTGCTGGAGGGGGCAGGTGCCACGGTCGACGTTTCCGCAATTTCGGACAAACCTGTGATGATGGACGCCAAGCAACTTTCCTTCTGGCGAACTCTGGAATGGCTGGCGGAAGCAACCGAAAGCCGGGTGGTCACGACTGCGGGGAAGATTTCGCTGAAACCGGGTAAGTCGCTTTCGCCAAGCCATATCGCGGGGCCATTTCGGTTTGCCGCACGCGAAGTGCTCATTCGCGGCGACCCGGATGCCGGGAGGTCGAATTACACGGTCGTTCTCGACGTGACCTGGGAGCCATCGGTCCTCGCATATCGCATCGACGGTGTGCCCAAAATCTCGATGGCCAAGGATGAATCGGGCAAGGCAATCGAGATCAGTGGCGGGGGCTCACGAGTGTTGACTACCGGCAACAGTGCCGAGTTGACGGTCAGACCTCAAGGCTTGAGCAGGGCGAACAAGACCCTTTCTATCTCGGGGAGCGTGATGATCACGATGGCCGATGAGATGCTGACATTCACATTCGACACGAGTAATCCAAAAGCCGTCCCCTCGCAAAATGGCGTGTCGGTAGCGATGAAGCGACATGGTGCCGATAGTGCCGACTGGTTCGCGGTTATGGATGTGACCAATCCGAAATCCAACGTCAGCGTCGAGAGTTACGAGTACGCCTTGTTGCGAAACAATGTTGTAAGCCTGCTGCCGCCAAAGGGTGCGCCGATAAAAGCCAACCTGATCGAAGCAGCCGACCTGCGTTACGGGTTCAAAAACTTGGCCAAGCAAGTTGGGCCTGGCTGGAAACTGGAATACCGCACGCCCGGTCCATTGCGTGAAATCGTGGTGCCATTTGAATTGAAGAATATTCCCCTTCCCTGATGCAACTCCATGAAGTGCTTCGTTCCGATTTTCGTCGTCAGTTTCAGCCTTGGTATGCCTGCCATCGGCTTGGCCGGAGAAGGCAAGGCCCAGTCGGTCCGCGTTCTCCTCGCTACCGATGCCGGGGACATTGAGGTCGAATTGAATTCTGCCAAGGCCCCGAAGACCGTGGCCAACTTCTTGAAGTATGTGGACGCCAAACTATACGATGGAGGCCGATTCCATCGCACGGTGACACCCACCAATCAGCCCGACAACAAGATCAAGATCGAAGTCATTCAGGCCGGGATCAACTCGGAGAAAAAGGAATTCGCGCCGATCAAACTCGAACGCACGCGCGACACGGGCATTCTGCACAAGGATGGCTCGATCTCGATGGCAAGAGACGGTCCGGACACGGCCACGGGAGATTTCTTCATCTGCATCGGCGATCAGCCGGAGCTGGATTTCGGCGGCAAGCGGAACCCGGACGGTCAAGGCTTCGCAGCATTCGGCAAAGTCGTGAAGGGGATGGATGTGGTGAAAAAGATTCAAGCCTCGAAGGCCGAGGGGCAATCGCTGAAACCCGCGATTGCGATCAAATCGATCAAACGTAAATAAGGCGAGCGGTGCGGCGTGATAGTCGTGTCACCACAGTGGGAGTTAGTCCCACCGGGCAACTGTCGTTCTAGCCCGTAGCAACCGGAACGGC
>Ga0163152_10002755_pt1 | contig 24103 bp, 27 predicted proteins | sample OliLakLV19MP8IB2_FD_148635 | JGI IMG/M metagenome (GOLD analysis project Ga0163152, IMG submission 148635) | Freshwater microbial mat bacterial communities from Lake Vanda, McMurdo Dry Valleys, Antarctica - Oligotrophic Lake LV.19.MP8.IB-2 | ecosystem: Environmental > Aquatic > Freshwater >...
CGCCTCGCGTCCCGCTCGCTCTCTTTGGATTTCAAAAACCCTTGGCGTTATCTCTCGGAAACTCCAGTCGCGTCGCTTTGCGACGCTCCGAATTTTGGCGAAAAAACGAATTCCGAAACTTGGCTGCCAGACTAGGATTCGAACCTAGATAAACGGATTCAGAGTCCGTTGTCCTACCATTAGACGATCTGGCAGCTTTGAGCACAAATACCAGCGATTCCCTTTCGGGACCGGATGAAAGGAGAAGCAGTTCTCCTTTCATTCCCACCCTTAGACGATCTGGCAAAGACAAAGAGGCTTATGCCTCCTTGATTTACGCACGATACGACAGAAATGACCTCTTTTCAACTGAAACGACCGATATGCTATAGCATATCGGTCGTTTCGTGCACACTGCTTTTCCGACTAAAACGAACCGATGATGACACCCATCACCATCATGGCGACGAAATAGTAGCCTGCGTTTAAGACCCAAAGCTTCACTGACTTTCCTTCCCAGAGGAACGAGCCGGCAGTTAGCGGAACGGCAAAGCCAAGCCAATACCAGAATGCGCCCTGTAGTGCTCCGGCGACACCCTCAGTGCCAATGGCGACATTGCCAAAGTAAATGCCATGCGCGAGTATGTAGGCGAGCAAAAATGACGTAACAAGTCCGCCGATAGAAGCTCCAAGAACAGACATTTTCATACTTTTCATTCCTTCTGGCGTTAACCCAATGAGGTTGCGCCACATCTTTCCGAACAGCGGGCCGTACCACATCCAACCAATAAAGAAGCCTGCGAGTGCGGCAACTATGACTGCTGTGAGATTAACTGGGTCCATGGTGCTGTATTAGGTTGCTATACCCCACAGCATACCAAGTAGACTGACTTGGAGAGTCGTACCCGAGTAACTCTGTGCATTCCACGGTAAGATGAATTTCTTCATGAAGCCTTCATAGTCCTTCCTGCACTATACAGACTAGCGCATGGCGCATCACTAGCCACTAATCTTCCCTTCTATGAGAATACTGGTCGTAGAGGACGAACCGAAGCTCGCTGCAATTGTTTCAAAAGGTCTTACCAATAAAGGGTACGCCGTTGATACAATACACGACGGACAAGAGGCACTCACTCGCATTTTGGTGCATTATAGGGACTACGACCTTGTGGTCCTCGACCTTATGCTTCCGAACAAAAGCGGTAAGGAAATTTGCGGGGAGATGCGCTCACACGACATAACGACGCCCATTCTCGTACTAACCGCACGTAGTGAGACCGAACACAAAGTCGATCTATTACTCGCTGGTGCAGATGATTACCTTGTAAAACCATTTTCGTTTGACGAACTAACCGCGCGCATTCAAGCAATTTTGCGCCGTCCTAGTGAAGCAGTTCCCACCGTACTCAAGGTCGGTGACCTCGAGATGAACCCATCCGAACATACCGTGACGCAGGATGGTACGGACGTTCCGCTAACGCTGAAGGAGTTCCGCGTTTTGGAATACTTCATGCAACATCCAAACCAAGTCATTAACCGCGAAGATTTACTCACCCATCTTTGGGATTTTAACTATGAAGCATTCAGCAACGTCGTCGACGTCCACATCAAAAATCTCCGCCGTAAGCTCGACCACGGCAATGATTCGAGCATATTGGAGACGGTTCGTGGCATCGGTTACCGGCTTTGCGCATAGGTACCGATACGAGATTTTCTTCCGAACCGGGTGGAACGTTATCCTTTTGCAACTTGGCTTTACCATACTCCTTGTTGCCTTGGTACTCGTTGCACTTTCTCTTCTCTACGACGATGTGCTCGCGAAGCTTATATCGAGCGTTGCGCAAACCATAGCGAACGGGCAGATATCGTCACCTGCAGACAATGTCTTTACCGCGCAAGATCTCGAGTATGCAAAGCAAAAAAATATGGTGCTCGCCTCAACTGGTGTACTCCTGCTTGCCACAATTTTCGGGTACCTTATTACGCGTCTTGCGCTTGTTCCTACTAAAAAAGCGCTCACCAGCCAAAAGCAATTTGTGGGAAATATCGCTCATGAGCTTCGCACACCTCTTTCGATAATAAAAACAAACACGGAAGTCGCACTCTTCAATACGGGACTTGATACCGATACACGCTCAATATTAACGTCGAACGTTGAGGAATTAGATCGTATCTCAAACATCATCAATAATCTCCTTTCAATAAATCGCCTGCTTCGACCTGAGAAAGTAATATTTTCGAACGTCGACACCGGTCTCATTGTGGAGCAAGTTACCTCAACACTTAAGGAGCTCGCGACACGAAGACAGGTCACCTTTAGCACTCGTTTTTCTGAGTGGCGAACCGTTTGGGGAAATAGTTCGGGTGTCGAACAAATACTTATGAATGTGGTAAAAAATGCTGTTAGTTACTCAGAGAGCTCCGGTACCGTCTCTATCTCTATAGAGCCTGCAGACCATCGTACGATCGCAATTATTGTTGCAGATACCGGCATGGGTATACACGAGGAGGATTTAGAACATATTTTTCAACCCTTCTATCGAGGCGATCGTTCAAGAAACAGAAATTCTGGTGGTGGTTCTGGCTTGGGGCTCGCGATAGTCTCCGAGCTCGTCAAACTTCATAAGGGGCGCATCACCGTTCGTAGCGCACCACGCAAGGGTACCGTGGTCTCTATATACCTTCCGGAAGGCAGAGCTCGCGGTCCAGAACGTACGGCAGATAAAGAACGAACGGAGGTAGCCGTGGATTTTTCTACGTAGCGCAATTCATGCAGGCTTCACACCTCTGCGCGTATAGTGCAGGAAGGACGATGGATGTAACGGAACCTTAGCCGATAACACTCACTGCCATGATGTTCTTTCACTTTATTCATGCGAAGGGTGGTGACGGTACGAATGTCATCACGCGAATATGCATGTAGTTGGGGAGGAGACAGGTGCGCGCACAGTCTCCTCCCCAACATCGAAACGCCGGCCAAGAGCCGGCGTTTCGTATTACGGTTATTCCGCACGCTTCTTTGCAGCGTTCAAAAATGCAGTGAACAATGGATGCGGAGAGAGCGGACGGGCCTGAAGTTCCGGATGGAACTGTGTACCTAGGAAGAATGGGTGTTTCTCTTTTGGGAGTTCCATTATTTCCATAAGGACACCTGAAGGTGATTTTCCTGAGAATACAATTCCTCCCTTCTCCAAACGCTCAATGTACTCGGGGTTTATTTCATACCGATGACGATGACGTTCTTCAATCTCACTCTTTCCATACGCATCACGTGCAATAGTGCCTTTTGAAATTTCGGCAGTGTACACACCAAGACGCATGGTGCCACCGTAATTTCCTTCTGCAATCAATTCTTTTTGTTCTGGCATAACATCCACAATAGGATGTGTGGTTGCAGGATTAATTTCAACGGTGTGTGCACCTTCTATGTTGAGCACATTGCGTGCATATTCAATGACCGCAAGTTGCATACCGTAACAAAGACCAAGATATGGAATACCGTGTTCACGTGCGTAGCGAATTGCGTGAATTTTTCCTTCAATGCCCGTCTCACCAAAACCACCTGGCACAATAATGCCATCGTACTGTTCCAGCGTTTCTAGCCCTTCTCCATTCTGGAAATCCTTTGCATTTATCCAATCGATTTTTGGCTTCACCGAAGCTTCTGCTCCAGAAAATTTCAATGCCTCAATAACCGAAAGATACGCGTCTGAAAGAATATAGTCTCCCGTATCAAAATATTTTCCAACAATGCCGATTTTTGCGACCGGCGCAGTTATCTTCATGCGCTCAACAAACTCTGCCCATTCGGAAAGATCGGCGCGCTTTCCAGAAAGATCGAGTGCTTCAAGAATTGCATCACCGAAATTATCTTTCTCGAAGTTAATCGGCACATCATAAATACTTTCGACATCCGGCGCAGAAATAACGTGTTCCGGAAGCACGTTACACGACACGGCAAGTTTTTCTTTACGCTTTGCATCTATAGGCATCGTGGAACGCGCGACAATAAAATCCGGCTGTACGCCGTAGGAGTTAAGTTCGCGTATCGCGCTTTGCGTCGGCTTAGTTTTCATCTCTCCGAGCGTACCTGGCACCGGCAAATACGAAACCATTACGAAGAGAACGTCGCGCGGATAGCGCATTTTCATAACTTTCGCCGCATCAATAAACAAAGCGTTTTGGAAATCTCCTACCGTTCCACCAATTTCAATAACCGAAACCTGACTACCATTATGTTCCGCTGCCGCTTCAATGCGACGCAAAATCTCGTCACGCACATGCGGAATGGCCTCCACGCACTTGCCGCCGTACTTAAGCGCGCGCTCATTCTCAATAACGGTCTGATACACCATTCCAGACGTCATGTAGTCTTCGTTCGTAAGGTCGCGCCCAAGAAAACGCTCGTAGTTCCCCATATCCTGATCTGTCTCAAGTCCCGACGCGAGAACAAACGTCTCACCATGCTCCGTTGGGTTCATGGTGCCCGCATCCACGTTTAGATACGGATCAATCTTTACCAGATTCACACCAAACCCGCGTTGCTTGAGAATGAGACCTAAGGAAGAAACTGCGATGCCCTTGCCCACGCCGCTCATCACGCCCCCGATGACGAATATGTATTTGTGTCCTTTCTTCGCCATACGCCCTACACTTTCAGATATCTACGCACTGCAAAGAAACTGGATATGCCTCCCAGCACAATACCTGAACCGACCAAGATTCCTGCAATTTTCGGGAAGTTGCTTATGTAGTAGGAGAAGAGATTGAATCCGCCGAGCCACACTGTGAGCGATTTTCCGGCATACCAGAGTGCTGGATAGAACAACAAGAGCGCAATAACAGCAGCGATGACACCAGCCATAACACACGCGACAATGAATGGACCACGAATATACGCGTTGCTTGCACCCACAAGACGCATCACGCCTATTTCGTCGCGCGCGGTGTAAATAGCAAGCCGTACCGTAGCAAAAACAATGACGATTGATGCGAACGCGAACAAAATAGCGATAGCAGCCCCGGCGCGCTCAGTTGCACGAATAGCGCCAGTTAAACGATCGATGACTACTTTGTTTTGGTAGTAGTTAATGCGATCGATGATAGAAATACCATCCGCAGTGAGCGTAGGTTCGTCTGCAAGGAAATTTACAATACCTTCATATTCCTCTGGGTTTTGTGCCTTGATGGCGAGAGATGCACCAAGTGGGTTTTCTCCAAGCTCTTCCAGGGCCTGCAAAGTGAGCTGATCATCAGCATGACGTTCCTTAAATTCTTCGAGTGCAACATCACGAGAGGTGTACGTGACCTCTGCAACTTCAGGAAGTGATTCAATACGCTGTTGAAGCGCAAAAATGTCAGTTTCTGCAGCGTTTGTAACAAAGTATACGTTCACATCCACCTTATCCTTTATGGAAGTAAGCGTTGTCGAAAGAATGGCCGACAGGAAAATAAGGAGGCCGATGATAATCATCGTCACCGTCATAATGAGTACCGTCGCAAATGAAACCGAGCCGGAGCGCATGAAGCTCTTAGCGCCATTCGTGAAAATTCTACGTAGCTGCATCGTTGATTTCATATACTAGAGAATGTAGTGGCCATGTGGATCATCGCGCACGACGCGACCCTTATCCATCGTAATAACGCGCTTACCCATAGCATCAACGACACCCTTGTTGTGCGTCGTAATAATAATAGTAGTACCGAGCTCGTTAATCTTCTTCATTATTTCAATAATCTCGTAGGTATTCACCGGGTCAAGATTCCCCGTTGGTTCATCCGCAACAATAACGTCCGGCTGATTGATGATGGCGCGACCTATAGCGACTCGCTGTTGCTCACCCCCTGAAAGTTGATTTGGAAAATGATTTGCTTTTGATGCAAGGTCAACAAGGTCAAGAATATACGGCACATCAGATGCTATCTCGTCATCCGGACGGCCCGCAGCTTCCATAGCGAACGCAATATTTTCGTATGCGGTTTTATTCGGTACCAAACGGAAGTCCTGGAACACGGTACCTATCTTGCGACGATAATTATGGAGTGCGTTCTTTGGAACGGTCTGCACGTCAACTGATTCAAAAAAGACAGAACCCTGCGACGGTCGTTCTTCTGCAAGCAACATCTTAAGGAGTGTCGTTTTACCAGCACCAGAGTGTCCAACGATAGAAATAAATTCTTTCGGGGAGATGGAGAGCGTCACATCCTCGAGGGCTGGGGTGCCATCGCGGTAGTGCTTCGTGACCTTGTCGAAATAGATCATATAACCCGGCTATTGTACCGCACCTTCTGGTACTGCGTCTATAAAATCATCAAGGTCACCTGACAATACGGCATCCGGATTGCCCGACTCATGCCCTGTTTCGTGATCTTTTACCATTTTATAGGGGTGTAAAACATAGGAGCGACGCTGACTCCCCCACTCATTTTTTGTTGTTGCTGAAATTGAACGACCGGCCGCCTCTGCCTCACGCTTATCTTCTTCAAGCTTGAAAATTTTTGCTCGCACCAAATCCATAGCTTTCTCACGGTTCGCTTGCTGACTACGTTCACTTGAAACATGCGCCGAGAGTCCTGTTGGTGTATGCACGATGCGCACTGCCGTCTCACGTTTGTTGACGTTTTGGCCACCAGCGCCTCCAGCGCGCGCAAACTGAATATCGAGATCGTCTGGCCTGAGCTCAATTTTTGCAGTTGGCGGTACTTGCGGATGCACTTCCACCATCGCAAAGGAAGTTTGGCGTTTATCGTTCGCATTAAACGGAGAAATGCGCACCAGGCGATGCACACCGTTCTCTTTCTTAAGTTTTCCATATGCTCCCTTTCCTGAAATCTCAAGCAAGACGCTTCTATACCCACCTTGATTATTTTCGCTCGCATCCAGTTCCTGTGCCTGCCAGCTCTTACGAGAAGCATACCCTTCATACATACGTTTCAACATTGCTACAAAATCTTCAGCATCGTCACCACCCGCACCCGCAAGTATGGCGAGTGTCGCGTCACCTTGGTCGTACGGATCACCGTCACCTCCTTCTTTGAGCGATTGATACTCCTTTATTAACGTTTGCGCTGCATCTTTGTTGGCCCAGAATCCAGGCTCGGCCATCATTGCTTCGAGTTCTTGTAGGCGTGGATTTTCAGGTACGTTATTTGCGTCAGTCATGTCAGTGGGCAGTATATCAAACACAACAACCACTATGATATATCATAGTGGTTGTTGTTCTTGAGCCGCCCCGGAGGATCGAACTCCGGACCCCGTCATTACGAATGACGTGCTCTACCAACTGAGCTAGGGCGGCACCAACTTTTCTACCCACCGCGTTGAAAACACACTGTACTCCGTCAACGTGGTTTTTTCCACTCCTCGGCGGAATACAATCGGTTCTTTGTTAGAAACACGCTCAGTTGCTCACTCTCAAATACTGTCTCAAGCAATTCATGATTAGGACGATCAACCGCAAAATCTTCTTTGCAACGCTCCACACTGTACTGAGATGTACGTTTCATACAAATAAGAAAGAGGTAATCCTCAGAACGATACAAATGCTTCGCACGCATAATCGTGTCAGGTCCCTGCTCGAGGATGACGCCGAGCTTTTTTTCTAACGGTATCCAAAATATATACGAAGAAATCTCAACATGCGTGTTGCCGAGCGCGTATACGTTGAAGTGACCGTAATCAGGTATATCTTCACTCATTAGTAATTTTTGGACCGTATGGGAGATGGCGCTTGATGCATCTTCAACTAACCGTTCATTAGGGCGATCGAATGCAGGGATATTTCCGTAGGCATGGACCGTACGAGTGTCAGTTACTGCGCCACTAATAACCATGACACCCATAGTAAGCGCACAGACGACAACTCCTGCTGGCGCACGCGCGCTAATTGGTTTTGCAATAAGTACACCCAATATACTCGCGACCATCCAAAAAGCTGGTTCGAAGTGGCGCGGGACTCCTTCTGCATCCAACGCTATCGTTATAACCACCTGTAGTATGAATCCGGCAAAAAGTATCACCGGGAGCACCTTATGTTTCTTGCTGACATGATGCGATAGAAAAAACCACGCACCTACAACAAGCAACGCGATAGCGAAGATAATGTCCTTAGTGTCAGCAAGTTTATTAGTATCAACAAACGAGCGTAAAATACCGAACGCATAGGGAATTTGCTGAGCCGTTCGATGCAGTGCTTCTGCCGTACTTACCGAAAAAAACGTATGGAGTCGCCTTCCCCATACAAATGTTTGTTCACCGAGCGCCAGGAATGAAGGAAGAAATAACGCAACAAACGTAGCACCTGCCACAAGCGGAACCATAAGTATCTGTTTTGCAGAATACGACTGCTCGCGAAACACGTAGAGCGCGAGTACGCCGTAGAGTAGGAGCATCGGTAACGCTGATTGATGTATGGCAACTGCACCAACCATGCACATAGCACTCACTACTAGTAGTACAGGGCGACGTGCACGTGAGGCAGAAAATAGTGCCAAGAACGAAGCGATGACAAACGACGCAACCGTGTACGGGGGCCACACGAAGGTCGCTGCGTTTTCAATAAACCCAGGAGCAATGGCGAGAAACCCTGCAGCGCACAATCCGGCACCGTCCCCAAATAAACCACGTGTCAGAAAAAATACACCTAAAATCGTGAGGCAGGTGAGCAGAATAAATGCGATTCCAGTAGAAAGAAGTGTTGGATTAAAAGCCGCGAGAAGAATAACAACGTAGTAGTACAACGGACTATTGTCCATTGTCGAAAGACTGTTCTGATACCCACTAATCGGCCACTCCCCATACGTGAGTGCATGTTGTGCAACAAACAAGTCACGGAGTCCTTCCCCTGCATTTGCCACAAGCGGATGGTCGAACAGTGCGAAACGAAGCACGAACGCGACAACAAGTATAAAAAGGAGTGCTAGATATACATACCAACGTGACAAAACGTGAGTTCGTAACCGATGCAAAAGCGCGCGCATGCCTTGTATCCTACCGCATCGTACAGGTGATTCGGACTAAATCCGCGAGCATACGTACCATGTGTCCAAGACGCACGTGACTACGACTATCGTGTGCCCACGTAACTGGTACCTCAACAACACGAAGACCTTGCGAGTGGGCGAGCAACAACACCTCCACGTCAAAGCAGTAGCTCTTTGTATGCAGGTTGCTAAAAAGTTTTTCAGCAACCTGCCCAGAGAAAAGTTTAAATCCATTTTGAGTATCGTGTACTTCAAGTCTCGTTAACATACGAACAAGAAGACGAAAAGCGGACCCTAACATTTCTCGTAGTACATGTTGCCGTACAGCGATAGTTGCGCCCGGAACTCGCCGAGAACCAATAACTACGTCATACCCTTGCTCAAGGTACGGGGTAAGCGTACCCACCTGTTCTATGTGCGTTGAATTATCCGCATCCATGAAAAGACGCATAGCGCCTTTTGCGTGTAGCATTCCCACTCGCACCGCTTCTCCCTTCCCTTGATTTTGTGGTAGCCGAAGAAGCGTCAAGTTCGAGTGCGAAGACGAGTAGCGCATGACAACCTCCACGGTCCTATCCGAAGAACCATCATCGACAACAATGACTTCCGAAGTGAACATCTGGCTTTCTAGGTAGGTCAATACCACATCAAGTGTTGCGCCAATACGCCCCTCTTCGTTAAAGGCCGGAATAATGATTGAGAGTGTTGGGTTCATGTCCTAAAAATAAACGTACGCGAAAGTGCGTACCCCCACACTGCAGTAAAGACCGCTGCTATAAACAGACTAATGAGATCAGACATTCCAAGTATTCGTGTATTAACGATATGGACACCTACGTTAATTAGTACTCCACTTCCCATAAGTGCATAAAATTTCCCAAATTCTTTCCAGGTAACGGAGCCTGATTTCGCAAAGGTCCACGAACGATTCAAAAGATAACTATTTAGTGTGGCCACGAAATAAGAAACTATCTTCGCAACAAAAAGTAAATCGCCAATAAACCCGAGATAGCGCGTGAGAAAAAAATACACGAGAAAATCTATGGCAGTATTACTTACCCCAACAAGGCAGAACATGCTCGCAACGAAGAAGGTCGTTCTGAGCGTACGCTTCCGCTTGCAAAAGCTTTTGCTGAAGAGTTTGTAGCTGAGATGAAGGGACAGCTCGAAAAAGACCGTTCCGTAACTGGAGAAAGCGAATCGGATGTGCGACTCAAGTTACTCATCATGATAAAAGAAAAAATAGACGCCAATCCCGCCTGGAAAGAGGTACGGAACACAGAGGTTCTAGAGAACCTCCACTATAAAACAATGATGGTCACCAATAGCGAAGATGTAAATAATGGGAAGTATGTCGTTGGTGACGTAGAAGTTGCAAAGTAACTACCATCCACGAACAAAGCCTCGTCCTTACGGACGAGGCTTTGTTATTTCTGGAGCCGATGGCCGGGGTTGAACCGGCGACCCCCACCTTACCATGGTGGTGCTCTACCAGCTGAGCTACATCGGCATACTGGCATCGCACCTGGGCATCCTAGCTGATTTATGTGCTTCTTTCAATCAAACAGGGTTCGGGGATACTCTATTGACGACGGCTTACGGGTGCTACCATACCCTCATGAATGAACAATTTCGTAAGTTTGCTCGCCACACCAGTGCCGTAGCTGGTTCCCCTTGGGCATTTGTCTTCGCGTTTCTTGCCATTGTGCTTTGGGGACTCACCGGACCTTTCTTTGATTTCTCAACAACCTGGCAACTCGTTGTAAATACCGGTACGACCATTCTCACTTTCCTTATGGTCTTCCTCATTCAAAATACCCAGAACCGCGATTCTCATGCTGTACATTTGAAACTCGACGAACTTCTCCGTTCAATAGAGGGAGCACGTAACCAACTTATTGATATCGAAGATTCCAGCGAAGAAGCTTTGAGCGAACTCCAGCGCGAGTATCACGATATGCCAAAAACGGATACACCGCGTGCCTCTTAGTCTGTGTCAGATTCGGTACCTCAATTCCTAACTCTACGAAATGGCGCACTAGCGCTTGGTGCGTTAAGTATTGTGAGCGTACTCGTTCTTTCTTCTACTTCTGCGCTTTGTAGGCACACACAGAAAGATGGTACGGCAACTTCGTACGACACAAGCCTCGTGGCCCCGGGCTACGTATTGATACCGATATCGCGTGTATCTGAAAATAACACCGCGAAGGGAGAAGTCCGTCTCGTCGACGCTTCTGGAGTCATTGTTCACACCTGGACAACCCCCTACCAACCTCTTGTCGCCTATCTCGAAGATACTGGAGACCTGTACGTTTCCATGATTGCTCCACTGAAACTTTCTGAACACCCGGGCGGCACTACAGGAATTATCGAACGACTCAACTGGAACGGAGAGACACTCTTTCACTACGAAGACCCGCTCATGAATCATGACTTCGAGGTGTTACCGGACACTACTATCGCATATACGAGATGGGATGGAGTCCCTGACTCATTTGCGTCGCGTATACCTGGCGGTTTACCGACGACGGAAGGAAATGTCTGGGGAAACGAGATTGTAGTCATAAATCAGGACAAGGAAGTTACGTGGTCCTGGCGCACGCACGAACATCTTTCGCCGTACGACTTCCCTATTAATGATTTAGTGCCAGATACTGACTGGACACACATAAACTCAATTCGCTATGTCGAAGATAATCCATTCACCCATACATCTGCATATCTTTTGAGCATCCGAAATTCGAGCACGGTCATATTTATTGATGCTATAAACGGTACCGTACTGTGGCATTCACCCGAAGGCGCGTATTCCTTGCAACACGATGCAACGTATCTTGAAAACGGAAATGTACTGGTTTTTGATAACGGATTAAGCACTAAGGAACATGGCTATGTCCCCGCAAGTCGCGCGATAGAAATTAATCCACTTACTGATGAAATTGCATGGAAGTATGAGGGTGGAGAAAGTCTTTTTGAAAAATACCTCTTTGCATCATCTATTGCAGGAGGTACTGAGCGTCTTTCAAACGGAAATACGCTGATTACCCTTACGACCCAGAACCGTATCTATGAAGTCACCTCGGACGGCAAAGTTGTTTGGGAATATGCCAGCGACTATCGTGATGCAGACGGATTACTTCGTGCCGTCTTCAAGGCCCGTAAGTATGATGGTGTTGGAACCGAGTGGAGTAAACGTCTTCCGTTTACAACCGACGCAATATCCTCTCTTTGCACGTTCTAATACGACCGATTGAAGGAACGACGTAAAGATAGTAAGGTTCAGAATGTTCCCTCACTTGCTGATGTAAGGCAGAACCTTGCATCAGCGGCGTTCACTCTCAAGAGAAACATGGTATGTTCCTCTTGTTCGTTCACTTGCTGATGTAGCTCAGGTAGTTAGAGCATGGCACTCATAAAGCCAAGGTCGAAGGTGCAAGTCCTTCCATCAGCACACGGAGTAACGCGAAGCGTTGCATAGAGGCCTTATGGAAGGACTTGCAGGCCGGAGGCGCGTCGGCGCTGAATTTTGAAGCTATCAAAATATCCGTGACCAAAGCCTTCCATCAGCACAAGAAACGCCCCGAAAGGGGTGTTCGTGCTGATGGAGGATGGCGCCTACGCGCCATCCGTAAGGACTTGCACGTCGGAGCGATGATTTGCGAGCACGCGAATCCGCGAGACGGGGCTCCAGCCGAGTTTGGCTGACGAGCCGTACGAGAGCGAAAGCCAAGCTGCATCAGCACAAATAAAGGATAAATGACCCCTTGTATACAGGCATGAAAAACGGTATATTCCCCCTACGTTCGACCCGCGGGTGACACGCGCTTCCCTAGCCGTTTAGCCTCCGAACGCACCACATGCGGGAGTAGCTCAACTGGTTAGAGCGCCGCCCTGTCACGGCGGAGGTTGCGGGTTCAAGTCCCGTCTCTCGCGCAAGACACAACACCACCGAAAGGTGGCGTTGTGCTTTCGTGAGAGAAGCAGGCAGAGCCTGCGTCGGGACTTGAAAGCCGGAGCGCGTCGGCGCGAGGCGGGCGACCAAGGTTTCTTGAGCGAAGCGATTAGAAACCTGAAGTACTCCTGTGGTAGTCGCGGAATTTTCTAGCAAGAAAATATCTGTGACCAAGCACCGTTATTTTCCGGAGGAAAATAGGCCCTGTCTTCGTGCACTTGTTCGAATCAACACAAAACCTCCTCGTTAGGCGGTTTTGTGTTCCAAATAAAAACGAGCGACGAGACAAAACCACAACTGGGCGTATACTTTTTATATGACAGTCGCAAAAAGGATGCTTGCACTCATGCTCGGAGCCTTCTTTGTTTTCGGGCTTTTCGGTTTCGGAAACTCGATGCTTCAGTCTCACCACGTCATGGGGAATGGGGCTGAACACCATGTCTGTCCTCTCCTGGGCACGACTCCTGATTGCGTAAGTATTCTTGACCACCTCTCGCATTGGCAGAACTCCTTCGCCGCAACTTTTAGTGAGCTTGTTCTGCTCATTCTACTTCTTGGTCTTTCCTGCGCTTGTCTCTGGCTGTCACATCGTCGTCTATGGGAATTGTTCGAATTTATACACGACGTATCGCCTGTCTTTCTCTACGTACACTCACTGCTTCCGCGCCACTCTTTACAGCAAGCGTACTCAGATGGAATTCTAAATTCTAAATTACACTAATCCGATACGCGTTGTACGTATTATCTATTCACCCATATAACATGGACACTAAAGTAATCGGAGTTGCGCTTATCAGTCTCATCGTTGGAGCGGGCGGTACATTCATTGCGGTACGCGATACCAACGAAATACCCAAAGGTAATTCGCATATGATGCCGGGTGGTCAAATGGTGGATGATGAATCTATGGGAAGCATGCATGGAGCAATGGGCGACATGATGGCCGAACTTTCTGGAAAAACCGGAGACGAGTTCGATAAAGCCTTCCTTGCCGAAATGATTGTCCACCATGAGGGCGCAGTCGATATGGCAAGCGCCGCACTCAAGGACGCAAAACACAATGAGCTCAAGCAGATGGCGAATGCTATTATCTCCGCTCAGATGACAGAGATTCAGCAGATGAAGGACTGGCAGAAGAGCTGGTATGACGTTCAGTAGCTGGTTGGGAACGTGGATATGAATTTAGGTCGATAATGCCACTCGTATCCTAGTTCCAATTAGGTCGACGAAGTCGAGCACAACGAAATAGAATAGGGTCACTATGATATATCATAGTGACCCTATTCGCATGCTAGAGTAATTCGAATGAATGAGAGTCACGGCGACCACGAAGCGCTCGTCAAGGAATTAAACAACGATGTCCTTCGTGCTGAGTATGCCCGTCCCTATGACGAGTATCGCACCAGTATGGTGCCACGTCTTCTTGGCGGCTTTCTCATTGGTTCTGGGAACCTTATATACGGTAAAAAGCCTTCGTACGAGAAATTTAAAGCCATTGAGGTCATTGCTCGTATCCCCTATCAGTCTTGGGAAGTAGCTGCCTACACCCTTCTTTCTGCCTTCTACGGTAGCGAGAAACGCGCCATCTCACTCACCAAGCTCGGTGCGTTTGCACGCATGGCCCAAGACAATGAAACCATGCATGTCGTCGTTATGACACACATCACCAAGCACTACCGGTGTGTCGGATTCTTTCGCCACACCCTTATTCCGCTTTTGTTCGCATTCGTCTATTTCTGGATACTCTATTTCCTCTATATGTTCTCGCGAAAAGCATCCCTTGAGATGAACTATTTGTTCGAAAACCATGCGTACGAGCAGTACGACGAATTTCTCCGCACTGAAGGCGCGCGTCTTATGCATGCGCCCCTTATGTCCGACTTCCTAACCTTCTATGGACGACACTTTAAAACCGAACACGAATTCTTTGAGTCCGTTCGTAACGACGAACTCATTCACCGCAACCGTTCACTCCGCGAATTACAGGTACTACGTTAAGCAGAATCCTTTGCGTTCTCAACACGCTCACTAATGTAGCGTTCTAGGTCCGTGAGATTCTGTAGCATGCTCTTGTGAAGCTTTGTTTCTTCTGGCGTTAAGTTCCTTCCTTCACGTGCCTGTTCGAGAACACGCAAGTTCTTCACTAGTTCTTTTTTGTACATACTGAACCCGCGATGTATTTCATTTTCAACAACCGTAAGTGCCGGGTGTGCACGATGCGTAAGACCAAAGAGTCGTAGCAGGCTCGCCGCTGCGATAAGCAACGAAACCACTGAGAGCCCTGCCATCAGAAGCAGGAGTCCGAAGAGTGTGAGCGTGACGCCAGCGTAAGAAAGTATCGGCGTATCCAACACCGATGCAGATACCGTTACTGGACCACTTGCTTCAACCGTATTTCCGGCCTGGTCGAACACGGAAAGAGTAACGATATGACGTCCTGGTTTCACTCCACGAAGTTCATACATTCCTCGAGCAAATGCGTCTTTAGAGAGTACCTGTACTTCTCCTTCATCTATACGAAGTTCATAGCTTGCAATACCAGAACCAGCGTCGTGAGCGGTTGCGTTAATAACTACAACACCCGCATCAACATCATATGAAAATGTGGTGTCAGAAAGTTCTGGTTGTTCGGTGTCGATATTAACTCGATAGGAACTGACAGTCGTCCACGCGTTCGCGACGCGGGCACGCACCCGGAAATACCAGGTACCGTCTTCCAGATTAGCCACGGTTTTCTCAACAATGGCTGGCTTATAGGTTACTGACGGTTGTGTCGTCGCTGAGCGATCAACAATGAGTTGCACAGATTCCGCATTCGCTGGAAGTTTCCAACGGAAGGTTGGTGCTCCATTTGCATACCAAGCCTCCTGGTCAGGGTGCGTTGGCGAAGAAACAATAATATCTGACACAATATCGCGTGACGATGTATCATCGGTCGTCACCGGTACACTCGGAACAGAAACAGGAGGAGGTGCCGTTGGTGCCACCGCTATCACTGTTACCTGCGTACCGTTCGTGCCAGAAAGCACATCCGTTCCATTTCCATCATTCGCACGAATGGCCCCATCCGAAAAAGAAAGTGTGGCCGTTCCCGCTTGCTTTGCAGTAAACGTAACCGTAAGGACGGTGCCGTTTGAGCCAGTAAATCCTGGATTAGGTACGCCTCCGTTATATGAAATAGTTCCTGCAGTATTCGAGAACACTGGTTCTTCCACCCAGAGCGAAAAGAGTGAACTTGCCTTGCTGACAGAAACGACACTCAGCACATTTGTTGGGAACCGTAGTATCGCTTCCCCGTTATTGATAGCGACACCTTGTGAATTCAACACGATACGCGCTGTTACAAGATCACCGACATTCACCTGCGTAGTTGATGGGGCAATACCAAACGTCGCTGCGTGCGCGGACACGCTCACAAACAATAACGCTACAACGAGTGTAAGGCGGGCGTAGTTCATATTTTTTTTGAACGAACAGCACGTCGGCGTGCAATAACGAGCGCAACAAGCACTAGAAGAACCAATATCAAAGCAACAATCGGAAGCAGGTTCGGATGTGCCGAAGGAAGAACTACCGTAGTCTTTGTACCATCTGTCGATACCGCGGTAACACGAACAGCCGAACTTTGTTTCTGATCTTTAAGAACATAGTAACGCTCAGCGCGTTCAGTAGCGCGCCACCAGCCTTCACGAACTTCGTAATAGGCCACACCACTACCTGCGTCTCCACCATAAAATGAGATGAAGGTACGCCCGCCAAAAAGAGTTTCGTCTTGCCCTACATCAACAACCAGTGCGGTTGTCTCTGTGCCTTTTGCAATTTTATTAAAACCATCCGACTCATCTACCGCAACAGACACTCCATCAAGACGAGTTTCTTCTTTTGTTCCCTTTCCATCACTACGGTATGCATCTGCGTACTCAACAACAAAAGGATAGGAACCTGGCACGTCCGCATGCGCTCGTATCGTAAAGAGAAGTGCATTCGTATCTTGCGTTATTCCACGCGGTACACCACCCGAAAACGTAATCTTTGAATCGGCAACAATCAATTCTGGATATTCAACCCAAAGCGGAAACGCTGAGCCAGCAGTATCTAATCCGTCGATACGTACTCCGTCAGGGACTTGAATACTTCCTTCAACCGCATTGATAGCCGCCGTATCGGTTGTAAGGGTTACCTGTACCACTATCTGATTACCTGCGCCCACCGCGCCGTTCTGCTCAAGCTGAACAGTAGCAGCCTGCGTTTTATGTGCGCCCGTGAGCGAAAGCAGAATGAGGACAACTTCCGCTAGACCGCACAATGTAAAAATGTCTAACGTGCTTGGCGCTGGTAGCGACCGACGAGTTCTGTAGTACCAAGAACATGACCGTCCATTGCGGTACGAATTTGTGCGACAGTTGCACCAGCGGGAAGTTCCAAGTTTGAATCGAGAGCAAAGAGACGGAAGAAGTAGCGATGCTCTGCTGGTTCAGAATCCGTTGGCGGACAGGGAGCGGCATATGTCCACGCACCCTTCCCGTTTGCACCCTTCAAGCCAAGTGAAGCACCTGCAGAAAGTTCCGTCGTTGATGCTGGCATATTGAACAGTGCCCAGTGTTCGAAAATACCATCCGCATCAAGTGTCGTCGGGACATCGACATCTTCCATAATAAGCGCGAGCGACACTGCATCTTCAGGTACTCCAGAGAAGATAAGCGGAGGCGAAACTGGCGCAACAGCATCACAAGAATAGGCTACCGGTATCGCCGTATCATTCAAGAAAGCGAGGCTCGCCATTTCAAGCTGTACGTTTGGCTTAAACGACGAACGAAATTCTTTTGGCGCGTTCCGTAGGAAGGCGTACCCGATAAGAATCAGAACACAGGTGACGGCAAACGCGATGATGATATAGGGTCGTTTCATAGTCTCCTATCATAGTACCCAGAGATGAAAATGTCATGGAGAACGCGAGCCGGAGAAAAGCGAATATCCGGCTTGCGCCGGATATTCGTCATTCGTGTTGCGGGGCCCGGATTCGAACCGGGGTCTGGAGGTTATGAGCCTCCCGAGGTACCACTCCTCCACCCCGCTATGGGTGAGCACACTAGTCGGAAGCTTCGCAAGTGATTTCCCGCTGTCGGAACAGTCACTCCTCTACTTCGCTATGACTAAGAACGAAACGGAAGAACGCAACCCGTCGCGAACCTCCATTTCCTATATTATACCGTGTTTCTTGACCTATGCAACTCTCTTAAAGTAACGTGCTCGTTCTGAAGATTCAAATTTCGCCGAATTCTTTGAAGACCGACTCGTACTGCTTAATCGTTCTATACGCGAGATGATTCGAAAGCGAATACGAAGAACCCGTATGTGCTATCTCGTTTCGTACTTTATGAGCGGCCCACGCGTTATCAAGTGTTTTAAAGCGACTACGATCTGCATTCTTCAAGCGGTCACCGAGCGTATCACCAGAAAGCTTCAATTGTTTCAATAAATCATCGAGCATAATATCTGCTTCGATAATTGCTTGACGCCAATCACTCTCGTGCGCGCTTTCAATAAGCGTCATGATGTGCTTGAAGCGATTATGGTCGACCATCGTCTCCAGCGCATCTTCCTCAATGGTCGAATACAGGTGATGTTCAGCGTGACGTATTTGTCGCAGACGCATCGTTGAATAGATAAGAATGGCAAGGGACATAAGCGTCAGCAAGAACGCAATGGAGCTCGCGATATGCCAGAGAGTATTGCCCCACGCTTGAAGCGCATCGAGAGAAAAAGAACGTATGCTAAACCCGGAGAACAGGTTGAGGAAATTCGAAGGAGAGAAATCTTGAAGCGTAAGCGTGGTCGTCGCGTCCATTCCTCTGATTATAACGTCTCTTCGGTCACTAGAGCGCCCACTTTAAACAATACGTCGTCTTCGCCACGTGGTGCAATGAAATGTATACCAACCGGTAGTCCGTCTATTTCACCCATCGGTACCGAGATAGCAGGTAACCCCGTAAGGTTTGCTGTGACGGTAAATATATCTTCCAGGTATAACGAGAGCGGGTCGGATTTTTCTCCAATAACAAATGCAGGAGTTGGCATGGTTGGTGTGGCAATAACATCAACGTGTTCAAAAGCGGTTTCGTACTCTGTACGCAGTAACGCACGCGCGGCATCAGCTTTACGATAATACGCATCAATATATCCAGAAGACAGGACAAACGTACCGAGAAGTATGCGACGTTTGGTTTCTGTGCCGAACCCTTTCGTACGAGTGAGAACATAGTCTGCCAGAAGAGTGTCGCCACGTTTTGCGTTCCCATAACGAATACCATCAAAACGTGCAAGGTTCGCTGATACTTCCGCAAAATTTATGATGTAGTACGCCGCAAGTGCAGGCTCAGCAGATGGTATGGACACCTCAATGACTTCAGCACCAGAATCTTTGAGTTTCTCGAGCATTGCGTCGAAGCGCTCACGCATCGCCATAGGTATGTTTTCCATAAGTTCTCGCAACACACCGATGCGTTTTGGTATTCGTGTGCCTTTTGGAAATTCAACTGAGGTGCTGTCGAGAGAATCTTTACCTCGCACTACTGATAACAGTTCTCGTGCGTCCTCAACAGTTTTTGTTATAGGTCCGGCCTGATCAAATGACGAGGCAGCCGCAATAAGTCCAGAACGAGAGACCGTGCCGTACGTCGGTTTCATACCAACAACACCACAGTAACTTGCTGGATTACGAACAGAACCGCCAGTATCGGTACCCAGTGCTCCGAGCGCCATATGAGCTGCAACAGCGGCGGCCGAACCGCCTGAGGTGCCACCGGCAACACGAGCGAGGTCATGTGGATTCTTGGTTACGCCGAATGCCGAATTCTCAGTTGAACCACCAAGTGCAAACTCGTCCATATTAGTTCTCCCCACAAACAACGCACCCGCTTCCTTCAGCTTTTGAATCACCGTCGCGTCATAGGGCGCGATATGATTCGACAACAGTTTTGATGCAGCGCTCGCAATTTTTCCTTCGATGAGAATATTGTCTTTTATGGCAAGGGGGATGCCACATAGCATTGGAGCAGATTGCCCTTCCGTATCAATACGAGTTTGTGCAGCATCTATCGCAGTGTCGTCTGCGGTAAATAGTTCAAGGTATGCATTCAATTCTGGGTTACGCGCCTTGGCTTCCTGATGACACGCGTCCCATAGCTTTCGCACCGTAAGTTCCCCGGCGCGAAGTAGGCGCGCTGCTTCGGTAATAGTAAGTTCGTTTGGCTTCTTAGTCATGCTGAATGATTTGTTTCACTTTAAGAAGGTCGCCCTGTCGCTCAGGGAATTGCGCCGTGAGACGCTCAGTGTATTCCCCACTCTCGTGCGGTTCTCCGTCTGATCGCAGAGCATTACGAACGCTTGGACGAGTGTCTGGTTCGACGGTAACCGAAAGTGCTTCAATCTTCCCGACGTATGCCAAGATACCGTCGAACTCTTTTGCGAACGCAGCGACTTCCGTCGCATCTACGTCGATACGAGCGAGTGTGGCTAGTTTTTGTACCTCTTCTGGAGTTGCCATTGTCGACACAATATCACAATCCGAGACGGGCGCGGAACGCCGTTTCCGACAGTATCGCGACACCAAGCGACCGAGCTTTTGTTAACTTGCTTCCTGCATTCTCTCCAGCAAGCACATATGAAGTTTTCTTTGAGACAGAACCCGCGACCGAACCGCCCGCTCGTCGTACTAGCGTTTCCGCTTCTTCGCGTGAGAGCGTTTCAAGAGTACCGGTGACCACAACGGTCATACCAGCAAAAGGTCCTGTTACCACTGGCGGTGCTACCGTTTGAAGCGATACATGTACTAGAAGACGTTTAAGTAACAGTGCATTCTCAGTATTCGTAAACCAAGAAGCAACCGACTTCGCCACGATAGGTCCAATACCGTTTATTGTTGCAATATCCTCAACTGAGGCATGCTGTAGTTTTTCGCAATCCTGAAACGCCACTGCAAGAAGATGTGCCGTTTCCTCTCCCACATGATCAATAGATAATCCAATAAGGAATCGATCAAAGGAAACCTTTTTCGCATCTTGTATCGCACGTATAAGATTCTCTGCTGACGTTTGTTTAAATCCAGGAAGTTTCAGCACTTCATCAATGGTCAAATCAAAGATGTCGTCAAAGCTAGAAAGAAGTTCATGCTTCATCAGTAGTTCAACTGTCTTCTTCCCAAAGCCAACAATATCAAGCGCGCCCTTTCCTACAAAATGAGCGAGTTTACGCGCTTGAACCGTATACGAACCGGTAACGACACAACGGTGCGCAGACTCGCCAGGCACTCGCTCGATGAGTCCTTCGCCCCCACACAGTTCCGAACGTTTTGGAAACTTCCACGGTCGCGCGTGCTCCGGACGAAATTCCAAAAGTACCTGCACAATTTCAGGAATAATATCCCCTGCCTTTTGTAAAATTACCGTATCACCGATGCGTATATCTTTGTCGCGTATAAAATCTTCGTTATGCAACGTCGCGCGTGCAACAGTAGAGCCGGAAACTGAAACGGGGCGCAGGTGTGCAACCGGTGTTAATTTTCCCGTACGTCCCACTTGGAGACCAATATCTTCAATGACGGTAGTGACTTGCTCAGCAGGAAATTTAAATGCAATAGCGTACCGCGGACCCTTGCCGGTATGACCAAGTGCTTCCTGCTGTGTGCGCGACTCAACTTTTACTACCACGCCATCAAAAAGATAATCAACGGTGTCACGTTTTTCTTGCCAATGCTTCCAGTACATAACCAGTTCATCAATAGAATCCATTTGCTTAGAGTGCGGGTTTACCGGAAGTCCTAGTTCTTTCAGGTACGTGAGTTCACCTGACTGAGTATCAGGAAGTACTTCACTAGAGCGGTTGATGTCGTACACATACACACCCAGAGGACGCTGTGCGGCGATATTCGAATCCAATTGCCGAACGGAACCAGCAGCTGCATTACGTGGATTCGCAAATTCCTGTTTCCCCGCTGCGCGTTGTGTTTCGTTCAATGTTTTGAAACCCGCACGACTCATAAACACTTCACCCTCAGCAATAAGACTTACAGGGCGCGTCAGCGTATGCGGTACCGAACGTATGGTTCGTATGTTATGCGTTACCTCTTCACCAACGACACCGTCACCACGCGTTGCGGCCATCGTGAGCTTCCCGGCAGTATAGGTAAGCACAATATGCAGACCATCTATTTTATGTTCTGCTTCATAGGAAAGATTCACCGCAGTATCGCCACGCTTAACAAGTGCACGGCGCACACGTTCATCAAACGCATACACCTCAGCTTCGGTGAATGCGTCATCCAACGACCATTGTGGCACTTCGTGACGCACTTTCTTAAGCTCTGGCAGTACCGTTCCGGCAACTACTTGTGTTGGAGAGGTGGCAGTTACAAGCATTGGATAGGCGCGTTCAAGCTCTACCAATTCATGCTTTAAAGAATCCAACGCTTCCGGAGAAATAGAAGAAGTATCACGCTCGTGATACTCCGCGCGATATTTTAGTATTGTTTCACGCAATTGCGTTACACGCGCCTTAATTTCTTTAGAAACAGCCATGCTACTAGTATATCAAGCGACGTGCGCAGTCGCTATGATATATCATAGCGATCGATTAGTAGGAGATTTTTAGGCCACGCTCTACACGACGCAAATCGCTCGCCGCACACGAGTTATACCCGTTTGAAAATATCTGCGTGTCGGCATTACTAGCTTTCTTTACCGTTATGGTTGCCGACGTTCCACCGGTTGGACACTGCACCGAAAAGATTGTAGTCCGTACCCCGCTTGCAACAGCGGTTGAATAGCTACTGAGCGGAAGTGTCGCACAGGTTATCGATCCACTACCAAGCGCTGTCGTGTAGTTAAATGCATCGCGTTTCTGATCCCAGTACAGTGCACACTCAAGCGCAGAGTCAGCTGCCGCGAATGCGTATTGCGATTGCTTTGCGAGCAAGGCAAGTGTTACCTGTTTATAGGCAACATCCAACAACGCGAGCGCGAGCGCGAGCGAAACAGACGAGAGAATAACGGCGATGAGTAACGTAAATCCGCGCTGAGGTGTGTGAGTCATCATATCCAATTAGACAGTATTTCTGAGATGGTGACGGTGTATGGTTTGTGTCCCGACGTAAACGTCACGGTCACCGTCACGCGCATTTCGGTAGCTGAAACACTCGCGAGTGTGACCTTACGAGTGAACGAAGTTGCGACGTTTCCGGACGACTGCTGAGTATAGAGAAAACTCGACGGTATTTGATACAGCACACCACATGCACCTGCTCCAAATGATGCACAGAGCGCTACCGGCGTTGTGCCAAGGGGATCTACAACGCAGTTACGAGCCGTTGCATCATTCGGATTAGGATCAACACAATTAACACCACCCGTACTATCAAGCCCGTAGAACCAAGAGCGGGGAGAACTAGGGTTCGCGACATTATAAATAAAATTGCCATCACGTACTGCCCGCACATATTCGATACCTTCTTGTGCCAGCATGCTTGCGCTCAGTTGGTCACGCGCAGCGTACGAGGCAGTAAGTGCATTTTGTATGGAGACGAAGGGTCCAACAATTGCAACCGCAAGTATGGATATCGCCACCATCGTCTCCACGAGGGTAAATCCACGAACTGGTTTTTGGTACAACAAGGTCATATAAGTTCAATGAAACGTTCAGTTGCCGAGCCTTCCAAAGAAAAACTCACCGTGGTTCCTGGTTCTGGCTGTAGTGTTCCTTTAATCACAAACGTAACTTGCGGTGGCAGGTACGCATCCCCCGCCGTTGTTCCGACACCGCGCACATAAAAATTAAGTGTTGTTATTTGCACGCGCGGATCCGTAAGTGCCGTTACGATGCCATCTATGGTCACGAATATCTGTCCCCCCGAAACCGAATAAGTTACCGTACGGGGCGTTGCACGACTATCGGTAAAGCGAAAAGAGGTACCGGGTATCGTTGCGCAATTTGTTCCCGTGGTATTGCATTTGTAATCCGTTCCCGTGCGTATCTCACGCGTCATGCTCTCAACAACAAACGAAAGATTCGTCATGACATCTGATGTAGCACGCGCCTTCCTATCAAGATGTACCAAGGTCAGGTATGCACTCGTAACAATAAGCATGACCATACTGAAAATACCCACCGAAACGATGAGTTCGAGAAGAGTGTACC
>Ga0163152_10002758_pt1 | contig 24099 bp, 20 predicted proteins | sample OliLakLV19MP8IB2_FD_148635 | JGI IMG/M metagenome (GOLD analysis project Ga0163152, IMG submission 148635) | Freshwater microbial mat bacterial communities from Lake Vanda, McMurdo Dry Valleys, Antarctica - Oligotrophic Lake LV.19.MP8.IB-2 | ecosystem: Environmental > Aquatic > Freshwater >...
CGACGAACCCGGTGCGCGTCGCGATGGGGCGGCTGCGCGGACAGCTCGTCCAGGTGCTGCTGTGGGCGCTCGCGGCGACGGCCGCGATCTCGCTCTTCCTCGCGACGACGATCTCGCGGCCGCTCGGCAAGCTGACGAAGATCGCGGAGCGGATCTCGGCGGGCGATCGCACGGTTTCGCTCGAGCTCTCGCGCAAGGACGAGATCGGCGATCTCGCCCGCGCGTTCCACCAGATGGAACGGCGCCTCGACGAGCGTGCGCGCTTCATGACCGGGCTCGCCGCGAACATCAGCCACGAGTTCAAGTCGCCGCTCACGGGAATCCGCGGCGCGGCCGAGCTCCTGCTCGACGGCGCCGGCGACGACCCGGCGGCGCGCGAGCGGTTCCTCGGCAACATCGTCGCCGACGTGCACCGCCTCGACCGGCTCGTCTCGCGGCTCCTCGAGCTGTCGCGCGTCGAGTCCGACGTGAGTGCGCCGGAAGCGATCGAATGGGAAGCGTTCGTGCACGAGGCCGCCGAGGCGTCGCGCGGCGCGGCGCCGGTGCGCGTCGAGTGGACCGGCGAGGCGAGCGACGTCACGGTGACCGGACGGAAAGCGCACCTCGCGTCGGCGCTCGGCAACCTGCTCGACAACGCGCAGGCCTTCGCCGCGCCGGGCTCGACGGTGACCGTGCGCCTTTCTCTCGCCGGGAAGCGGATCCGCACGGAGATCCACAACGACGGTGCGGCGATTTCCCCGTCGAACCTCGCGCGCATCTGGGATCGGTTCTTCACGACGCGGCCCGCTGCCGGCGGCACGGGGCTTGGGCTGCCGATCGTCGCGAGCGCGGTCGCCGCGCACGGCGGAACGGTCGGCGTCGAGAGCCGCGACGGCGACGGAACGACGTTTGGCTTCGAGCTACCGGTTCGCCGAAGCCGCCGTCTGTTCCACGTCGTCCGGCCGGCTCGAGAAGACGTGCGCGCAGCGGGGGCACATCTCGAGTAGCCGCGCGTCGTCGATTTCGTCAGGGAGGCCGTAGCTCGTCTCGCACGAATGGCAGATCAGTACGATCACGTCGCTGGCCTCTTCGACGATCGTGCTGCCGATGACGACGGGAAGCTCGTCGTCATCGCCACCGAGAAACGAGTTCGCCTGGCCGAAGAGTGGGTTCATGCCCGGCGTGTTTCCAGATGCGTGCCGTCCCGGGTGCACGACAAACCGTGCACTTCGCGACGAAGCCGGAGTGCGCATACACCGCACTCACCCTGAGCGAGGGCCCCTCGGGCCCGAGTCGAAGGGCGGTGTGGTCTGCCCGGCGAGCCCTTCGACTCGCTGCGCTCGCTCAGGGTGAAGAAGCGGGTCGGCGGAGGAGTTGCCAGATTGAGAGGCCGAAGAGGATCGCGCCCACCGGAAAGATGGCGATGCCGGCCACCGTCGCGTACATCGAGAGCGAGATGCCCTCGGCGAGGCGCTGCGCTTTCATCGACGGATCGGTGTTCTCGATCGCGTAGAACGCGCCGCCGAGTCCGACGACGGTCGCCATCACGCCGACGACCGGACCGCCGATCGCGAGCACGCCGCCAATCGTCGCGAGAACTTTCCAGGCCGTGCGGCTCACGGCGACAGTGTCCCACGGGTCGGCGGCGACGAACGCCCTGTCCCACGCGCGCCGAGGCCGGCCTGTCCTCTCGGTGGTGCGTATCGAACGGTCGGTACCAAATGCTCCAACCGGGCGCGGCCGCACACTCCCTGCGTTGTTTCAAGCTGCGGAAAAGTCAACGGAATCCAGGCGTCGACCGTGGCCTTGAACGTGCTTCGAGGGTGTTTCGTGAACCCTCTGTCATGGGATACTCGGCTCGCGCAGCTCGCACCGGAAAGGCTCCACCGATGAAGCGTCGCCACTTCCTGAAAGCCACCGCCGGCGGCGCCGCCGCGGGGGTCCTGCTCCCCCGCTTCGCGCACTCGGCGCCGTTCGGCGAGTTCCCCTCCTCCGCATCGAGCCTCCTCCTCCCGTCGAACGTCCGCGCGCAGCGCGTGCTCGAGATCTTCCTCTACGGCGGCCTCTCGCCCTGGGAGACGCTCTATTACGTCGACGAATACGGAACGGCCGCCGGCGAGCAGTTCCACACCTTCCCCGGCGACATCACCGCGTCCAAGACCGCCTGTGGCACCGGCGCGTCGCCGAACGGTCTCGACTTCGGACTCGACGCCCTGGGCAAGATGGTCCAGCTCGGGCCGTTCGCGATGCCGCTGCGCGGACGCAGCGACCTCATGGATCGCACGCGCCTCCTCGTGCACCGCCACGACCTCGAGCCCCACGAAGCCGCGATCCCGCACGCGCTCTCCGGCAAGCTCATCGGCAACCCCACGCTCGCCGGACTCGGCGCCCACATCCAGCGCTACCACGTCGATCGCCCCGAAGCCGGCCGCGCGTCGCCCTACGGCTACCTCTTCGCCTCGGCGTCGATACCCGGCGACAACGTGAACGCCGCCATCGCCACCGGGCTACACCCCGGCGCGGCACGCCCGCTCCGCATCCGCGTCGACAACACGAGCCTCTTCACGCTCCTCGCGCGCGGAAACGTCGGCGGCGCCGCCCAGCGCGCGCAATACGACGCGACGCTCGCCGCCTACACGCAGCGCTACGCGAACGGGCTCAAATACGGCGGGGCCGCCGACGTTTCCGCGCCGACCGCTTCACGAATCTCGAGCTCGCCGCCGGCAGCGTCACGAATTCCGACGCGATCGCGGCGGTGCTCGACGAGTCGCTCTTCGTGCCGACGAACAACGCCGTCTGCATGGACGGCCCTTCGCAAAACTTCCCGAAGATGAGCCTCGAGCTCGCGGTCCATCTGCTCACGCACCCGACGGAACCCGCGCGGTACGCGTGCGTCGTCGACTCCGGCCTCCAGGAAGCGGACGGCGGCGGCGGCTACGACGGCCACGGCGAAGTCACGCAGACCACCGCGCGCAACTTCACCAACATCCTCACGCAGCTTGCCCTGCTCGTGAACGCGCCCGCCGAGGGCAATGTGAACAAGCTCAACCTCGACGACACGCTGATCATCATCAACACGGAGTTCGGCCGCACGCCGTGGAGCCAGGACGGCGGCCAGGGTCGCAACCACCATCCCTACGGCTACGTCACCGCGCTGATCGGCGGGCCGATCACCACGCGCGGCGTCGTCGGCGCGATCGGCAGCAACGGCACGGCGACGACGTTCGTCACCGCCGCCGAGGAGCGCATGGCCGCGCTCCTCGCGCTCGGCATCTGGCCGTTCTCGCAAGAAGCGTTCGGCGTCTCCGACGTGCAGGGGGCGACCACCGAAGAGGGCGCCGTCCTCGACGTCACCGAGCGCGTGCTGGGGTACAACCTGTGATCGCCTTCAAGCTCCGCGCGATGATTCTCCTGTCGCTGTTCCCCGTTCTCGGCGGCTGCGTGAACGCCTGCGCCACGAAAGACGGTGGCGACGACGACGACGACGACTTCGTGGTCGGCGCGTGCGACGCCGGTGATGCGGCGTTCGTCCGCACCTCGACGCTCGCCGTGCTCGGCCGCCGCACCTACGGCCAGTACGAAGTCGACGAGGTCCTCGCCGGCGCGACGAGCTCGTCGGAGAACGCCCGCCGCTCGGCGAAGACGGCGTCGAGGATCCTCGACGCCGTCTTCGCCGACGAAGAGGCCTACGTCGACCGCTGGGCCGACGCGATCATGGATCACCTGCGCGTGCCTCGCATGGACGACCAGGAGATGGGCTCGTGTTACGGCACGCGCACGCGCAGCGACGACGCCGGCGCCCTCGCGACACACGTGCGCGACAACCTCGCCAACGATCCGGGTGACGGAGGCGGCGCGTTCACGATGCGCGACCTGCTCGAATCCGCGATCCGCGCGGACGACCTCTCGCCCGTCTATCGCGGCCACCTCTTCGCGATGATGTCGCGGCCGATCCCCGCCGCGAACGTCCCGCCCATCGAAGCCGAGCTCGCTCGCCGCCAGGACTTCGGCTACCTCTTCGACGCGACGTATCTCAATCGCGACCTCGTCTGCCTCGGCTGCCACAACACCGAATTTTCGGTGACGGACGACGCCGGCGCACAGGATCGCCACTGGCCGCTGCCCGGCCTCCTCGAAAAATCACTCTACGGCGCGTCCACCGGTCCCGCGTCCGGCCCCGCTGCCGCGCACGCGATGTTCCGCTGCCAGGACGTCGTCGCCGACGGCTTCTTCATGTGCGGCGCGGCTGGCCAGACGCTCGCCCCATGGGGCTGGTCCGGCGGCTGCGGCGATTTCGCGCCGGCGCCTCCCCCGGATCCCGCGGGCATCTCCGTCACGTTCGCCGGTCTCACCGGCGACGCGACGACGGTGTTCGATCTCGAAGCCGTGCTCAAACGCGGCGTGGACGTGCTCGCGACCGACGGCCTCGTCCTCGCGGGCGACGGCACCCCCGACGATCCCGAAGCGGCCTTCGCGTACCTCCTCGCGATGTCCATTTCCGAGATGGTCTGGGAGGAGATCGTCGGTTCCCCGCTCACCATCGCGAATTACTACCCGCGCAATCAGGCGCAGAGCGACGAGCTCAAGCGGCTGACCGACGTCTTCGTCGCGAGCCATTTCTCTCTTCGCTCGTTGGTGACGGCAGTCCTCGGGTCGCCATACATCAATCAGCTCGCGCCTGCTGCCGGTTGCGGCGAGGGCGCCTATCTGATGCCGGCGATCTACAACCCCTGGTCGCTCGGCGAAGCGACGGACGAGCTTCGCAACAACAGTCCCGGTGACGGCGTGTCGCCGCTCAAGTCGATCGTCGCCACGCGCGCCGCGCACACGGCGATGGGCTGGCCGCTCGACGAGAACCGCACGTTCGACGGCAACATCCTCGGCTTCAATCGCGGCACCGGCGTCTTCCTCAAGAACGCCGAACCGGGATTCCGCGGGTTCGACTTCCAGGCGCGTCTCGTCTGGGAAAACGCCTACGCGCCCTGCACCGCCGGTGCGCCTGACTTCATCACGGAGCTCGTCGCCGCTGCCGGCAGCGCGACCGTTCAGGATGTCGTCGTCGCGTTGAAGGACCGGCTGGTGAACGAAGCGACGATCGACGTACCGAGCGGCGAGGCCGCCGCGATCGAGGCCCTCTTCGGGGCGGCGCTCACGGCTCCCGCGAGCGGTGTCGCCGATCTCGAGGGCTCGACGCGCCGGCTCTGCGGCGCCCTGCTCTCGTCGCCGCAGTTCCTCCTGAGCGGCATCGCCGATCCGGTCGTCGGAGAAGTCCCGTCGCTGAACCCGGGACCGTAGTAGAAGGCTCCCGTGCTCGCAGAAGGACGGGTCCGCATCTTCACCGACGGCGCGTGCTCCGGTAACCCGGGGCCCGGCGGCTGGGGCGCCATCATCGTCACGCCCGATCGGCGCGTGAAAGAGATGGGCGGCGGCCAGCCGGCCACGACGAACAATCGCATGGAGCTGATGGGCGCGATCGCGTCGTTGAAACACGTGTCGGAGGTGGCGGCGCCCGTCGATCTCTACACGGACTCCACCTACGTGATCCACGGGATCACGCGCTGGGTGCACGGGTGGAAGCGCAACGGCTGGACGAAGGCCGGCGGCGGCTCCGTCCTCAATCGCGATCTCTGGGAAGCGCTCGACCTCCTCAACTCGGGCCGCAAGAAAACGGGCCCCGTCGAGTGGAAGTACGTGCGCGGCCACTCGGGAAATCCGGGCAACGAGCGCGTCGATGCGATCTCCGTCGCGTATTCGCTCAAACATCCGATCGAGCTCTTCGAGGGCCCGCTCGACGAATACGACATCGATGTCGCCGAGGTGCAGGCCGAGAGCGTCACCAGCGGCGGCGCGGAGAAGACCGCGTCGAAGGCGTCCGCCGGCGCGAAGGGCAAACCCATCTACCTCTCGCTGATCGATGGCGTGCTCCAGCGCCACGATACCTGGAGGGAGTGCGAGGCGCGCGTGAAGGGCAAGCCCAACGCGCGCTATCGCAAGGCGACGAGCCCGGCGGAAGAGTCCGCGATTCTTTCCGGCTGGGGCGTCTCGCGGTAGTCTCCGCGCCGCATGAAGACCGCACGGCCCTCCCTTGGCGAGAGATTCTCCTACCGCCTCGACAACCTGATGTCGCTGAACCCGGCGTTCAAGCTCGTCGGCTTGTTCGGCCTCACGTCCGTGCTGGTGGTGATCGGCGGAACGATCTACTGGCTCGCCACTTTCGGCAACGAAGACTCGAACCTCCTCCACGGCTTCTGGGCCGCGTGGACGTTCATCGCCGACGCCGGCACCCAAGGCGGCGAGAGCCTGTTCCTCACGCGCGCGATCGCGATGTTCATCACGATCGGCGGAATGATGATCTTCGCCCTCCTCCTCGGCCTCGTCTCCGAGACGCTCGGCGGCCTGATGGACAACTTGAAAGAGGGCCACAGCCGCGTCATCGAGACGAACCACACGCTGATCCTCGGGTGGAACGAGAAGATCTTCTCGGTCATCGAACAGGTCGTCGAGGCCAACCGCAGCGAGCGCCGCGCCGTCGTCGTGGTCCTCTCCGAGATGGAGAAGGGCGTGATGGAGGAAGAGATCCGCGACAAGATCGAGGATTTCGGAACCACCGTGGTGGTCTGCCGCTCGGGAACGACGACGCAGAACGTCGATCTCCTCAAAGTGAACGCGACGGAAGCCCGCGCGATCATCGTGCTCGGCGACGACGAAGACCCCGAGGAAAGCGACGTTCGCGCAGTGAAGATCGTGCTCGCGCTCTCGCGCGGCATGGACATCCGCGGCCACCTCGTCGTCGAGATGATGGATCCCGAGAACAGCGAGATGGTGAAGATGGTCGGCCAGGGCAAAGTCGAGGTCGTCGCGGCGCGCGACGTCATCGGCCGCCTCATGGTGCAGACGGCGCGGCAGAACGGCCTCGCGCACACCTACGGCGGGCTGCTCGGCTTCGAGGGCTCCGAGTTCTACCTGAAGGGGTTCAAGGCGCTCGAGGGAAAGACGTTCGCCGAGGTCTGGCCCCTCTTCCCCGATGCGGTCGTGTGCGGCGTGAAGCCGAACCCCGCAGGCCCCCAGGCGCCCGCGCAGGGGCAACCGGCGGTCATCATCAACCCGCCGGACACCTACAAAATCGGAGCGGGTGACGAGCTCCTGTTCCTCGCCGAGGACGACAACGCCTTCAAGCCGAAGGCTGCGCCCGCGAACTGGGCGCCGAAAAAGGCCGCGCCCTTTTCCGTGCCGGCGCCTCGCGCCGAGAACCTCCTCTGGATGGGCTGGCGCAAGGACCTGGGCAAGATGATCCGTGAGCTCGACAACTACGTCGCGCCGGAGAGCACACTCACCCTCGTGTCGATGCTCGGCCGCGACGACGCGAACGAGCGCCTGAAGCAGGAAGGCGTCGCCGAGCTCAAGAACCTGAAGCTCCGCTACAAGCAGGGCAATCTCGCGAGCCGGAAGGACCTCGAGCTTCTCCGCGTGCAGGACTTCGATTCGATCATGATCCTCGCCGCCGACGACGCGGAGCTCACGCCGGACGAAGTCGACGCGCGCACGCTGATGAGCCTCCTCCTCATTCGCGACATCCAGCGCAAGAGCAACATCAAGGGACTGCCGGTCCTCTCCGAGATCCGCGACCCGCGGACGAAGGCGCTCGCCGAGATCGCGGAAGCCAGCGACTACGTGGTGTCGAACGAGATCGTGTCGATGCTGATGGCGGTCGTGTCCGAGAACCGCGAAATGAACGGCGTGTGGGCCGACCTGTTCGACGCCGACGGCAACGAGCTCTACCTGAAACACGCGCGTCTCTTCGCGGGGCCCAACGAGCAGGTGAGCTTCTACGACCTGATGGCGCGTGCGCGCATGCGCGGCGAGGTCTGTATCGGCTACCGCAAAGTGAGCGACTCGGGCGACGAGGATCACGGCGTGGTGCTCAATCCCGCGAAAAAGACGGAGACGACGGTGTTCGGCGAGAACGACCGCGTCATCGTCCTGTCCGAGAACGGCGATTAGTCATGCTCAAGCTAGGAATCGTCGGACTCCCCAACGTCGGCAAATCCACGCTCTTCAACGCGCTGACGTCGCAGGCGGCGCCCGCGGAGAACTACCCCTTCTGCACGGTCGACCCGAACATCGGGATGGTCGAGGTGCCGGACGCGCGGCTCGACCTGCTCGAGAAGCTGGTGAAGCCGAAGAAGAAGGTGCCGGCCATCGTGCAGTTCGTCGACATCGCCGGCCTCGTGAAGGGCGCGAGCGAAGGCGAAGGCATGGGCAACCAGTTCCTCACGCACATCCGCGAGACGGACGCGATTGTCCACGTCGTGCGGTGCTTCGAGGATCCGAACGTCACGCACGTGATCGGCGGCGTGGACCCCGTGCGCGATCGCGAGACGATCAACATCGAGCTCGCGCTCGCCGACCTCCAGTCGGTCGAGAAGCGTCTCGACAAGGGCAAAAAGTCGGCGCGTGGCGGAGACAAGGCCGTCGCCGCGGAAGTCGCGCTGCTCGAGAAGGTCTTCGCGCAGCTCTCCGAGGGGAAGCCGGCGCGCCTCCCCGATCTCGACGAAGAACAGACCGCGCTCCTGAAGAGCTTCGGGCTCATCACCACGAAACCGGTGCTCTACCTCGCGAACGTCGGCGAAGCGGACCTTCCCGAAGCCGAAAACGCTCACGTCGCGGCGCTGCGCAAGGCGGTCGGCGACGAAGCGGCGGACATCATCCCCGTGTGCTCGAAGATCGAGGCGGAGCTCGCGCAGCTCGCGCCCGACGAGCGGCTCGCGTTCCTCGCGGACCTCGGACTGAAAGAGCCCGGTCTCAACCGGCTCATCCGTTCCGGCTACAAGGTGCTCGGCCTGCGGACGTATTTCACCGCTGGCGAGCCGGAAGTCCGCGCATGGACGATCCGCGCGGGTGCGAAGGCGCCGGAGGCGGCGGGCGTCATCCACTCCGACTTCGAGAAGCACTTCATCCGCGCGGAGACGGTGGGCTGGTCGGACTACGAGCGCCTCGGCAGCGTGAAGGCGGCGAAGGACCAGGGGCTCCTGCGCAGCGAGGGCAAGGAGTACACGGTCGCCGACGGCGACATCCTCAACATCCTGCACTCCGGCTGACGGACGCATGCGCTGGATCCACCTGCTGGTGCTCGGTGCGATCCAGGGACTGACCGAGTTCCTCCCGATCTCCAGCGACGGGCACCTCGCCCTCGCGCAGCTGCTGCTCGGGATCTCCGAGGACAACCTCGCGATCACCGTTGCGCTGCATTCGGGAACGCTGTTTGCGGTGATCGTGTATTTCCGCCGCGATCTTTGGCGGCTCGCGAGCGCGCTGCCCGCGATGATCTCCGGCGGCGCGATCGGCGATCGCCGGCTGCTCGCCGCGATCGTCGCGGGCTCGGTGCCGACGGCGATCATCGGCCTCCTCTTGAAGGGGCCGACGGAGACGCTCTCGAAGAGTCTCTGGGCGATCGGCGGTTTCCTGATCCTGTCCGGCGCGTGGAATTGGGTCGTCGTGAGGAAGACACGCGCGGCCGGCGCGACACGCTCGCTCGACGAGGTGAGCCTGCGCGACGCCCTCGCCATCGGCGTCGTGCAGGGACTCGCCGTCATGCCCGGTCTCTCGCGCAGCGGCTCGACGATCGGCATGGGCAACCTGCTCGGCCTCTCGCGCGAAGCGGCCGCGCGCTACTCGTTCCTCCTGTCGCTGCCCGCGGTCGGCGGCGCACTTCTGCTCGAGGCGAAGGACATCTCGCACTTCCCCAAGGAGCAAATCGGTCCGGTGATCCTCGGGAGCGTGGTCTCGTTCGCGGTCGGACTTGCCGCGCTCGCGATCCTCTTCCGCGTGCTGCGCGCGGGGCGCTTCGAATACTTCGCGTTCTATTGCTGGGCTCTCGCCACCGCCGTCTTCTTCGCGGCAGTGATGCCGCCCCCCTCACCCTGAGCGGCGTGAGCCGAGTCGAAGGGCTCTGCGCCGTAGCCTGCGTCCCGGCAGACGCACACGGGGCCTGCCCCCTCCGGAACCCACCACGCACGGGCGCGATAACCCTGCGGAATCGGGCCTGCGGAACCGGCGTGGGGGTTGCTCTGTCTCCAGCTAGGTTGGTTGTGTAGCCAGGTCGGCAGCAGGGAGGCCGTGTGATCGAGCTGCTCGTTCTTCGCGACGGTCGGGAGGTCGACCGCTACATGCTCGGCGCCGGCGCCGCGACGCTCGGTCGCGCCGACGACTGCGATCTGCTGCTCGACGACTCTGCCGTCTCGCGCATGCACGCGCGCGTCACCGTCGAAGGCGGACGCGTGTTCCTTGCGGACCTCGGCTCCGGCAACGGCACCTGGTTCCAAGGCCTCAAGGTCCGCGAGATGGAGATCGAGGACGGCGCGGAGTTCCGCATCGAGCCGTTCACGCTGCGCATCGCGATCTCGCGCACGAACGCGGGCGTCGCCGCGAACGCGACGCGGCCCGTCGACGCGCGTCCTCCCGACGAGCCCTTCGCACTCTTCGAACAAAGTGTCTCGTCCCCGCGCATGCCCGGCGGCTCGGCCGCCGTCGGTCCGCGCCTCGAGCGCGTGCGCGGAAGCGACGGCCCGATCCTCCTCGGCCGCACCGAGCTCGTCGTCGGCCGCGGCGACGACGTGTCGCTCCCGCTGCGCGACGGCTCGATCTCGCGAAGGCACGCGAAGCTGACCTTCGCGGACGATCGCTTCACGCTCGAGGACCTTCGGAGCGCGAACGGCACGTGGGTGAACGGCGAGCGCCTCACGGGCTCGCGGATCCTGACGGACGGCGATCGTCCGCGAAGGCACGCGAAGCTGACCTTCGCGGACGATCGCTTCACGCTCGAGGACCTTCGGAGCGCGAACGGCACGTGGGTGAACGGCGAGCGCCTCACGGGCTCGCGGATCCTGACGGACGGCGATCGCCTCCGCTTCGGCAACACCGAGCTCTTGTTCGTGGACCCGTCCGCAGGGACGGTCTCCGCCTCGGAGATGCTCGTGCCCACGAAGCCCGTGCTCCTTGAAGAGGAGCCCGCGCGGGTCGTGCCGGCCGTCGAGCTCAGCCGCGCGGCGCGACGCTCGCCGACGCCGCATCCGCGCAAAGCGCCGGTCGAGCTGCCGCCTGTGGAGGCGCCGGAGCACACGGAAGCCGGGGCCCCGCCGCCATCCGCGTTCACCGACTTCGACGCGCCGCCGGTCTACGAAGAGACGGAGAGCGGCGGCCTCCTCGAGATCTCGGCGATCGGCCCCGCTCCGCGCGAGGACGGTGCGGTGCGGCGGCGCTGGCTCCTCGCGGGAATTGCGGTCGGCGTCGTGCTGTTTCTCGGCATCCTGATGGTTCGTCCCGCGGGTCCTGCGGGCGTCGAGCCGGAGCCCGACAAGATGCAGCGCACGATGCTGCAGACGATGGAGCGTATGACCGTCGAAGCCGAGGCGGCGCTCATGAAGGAGCCGAAGGATTTCGCGAAAGCGCTCGACTTCTACGGACGTGTGTCGGCGTTCGGAAAGCGCGACGAGCTCCTCTCCTTCGCGCGTGCGCGCGAGCTGCAGCGCTCATCGACCGAGATGGTGAGCGTGCTTCATGAGGCGCTGCTCACGCGCGCGCTGCGCGCGGAGACGGCGCGCCGCTCGATGGTCGACGGCGAGACCGGCACGAGGATCGCCGCGCAGCTCGCGGCGGCGAACGACGGCATCGTCGCGGGCCGCCGCGGCGGCCTCGACGGATTCGACCGGGCGATCCGTGCGCTCGCGGCCGTGCTCGCGCTCTCGCCCGGCCATTCCGGCGCGACGCGGCTCCTCGCCGAGATCAAGCCCGAGCGGGACGCCCTCGCGAGGAAGAACGCCGGGGCGAATCGCGCCACGACCGACCGCGCGTGCGCCGCGATCCACGCACGCGCCGCGGCGAAACATGCGACGGGATCGGCCGAGGGCTTGAAGGCCGCGATCGCGCTTTACGACGACATCCTCGAGAAGGATCCAGCGGGCGTCACCGCCTGGCCAGGCCGCGCTCGCGCCGACACCGATCGTGCGCTGAAGACGCTCGCAGCGAAGGTCGCGCCGCTGCGCGACAGCGCGCGCCGCTCGATGACGGCGGGCGATACCCGCGCCGCTCGCACGTTCCTCCGCAAGGCGGTCGCGACGAATCCGTTCGACCCGCAGATCAAGGTCGAGCTCGACGCGGCGCACGCTGAGTGCCTGCGCAGCGCCGTGCGGCACCTGCAGTCCGCGAAAACGTTCGACGACGCGCGGAACTACGGCGAGGCGATCAAGTCGATCGACCTTGGCCAGACCTACGCCGATCGCCCGGAAGAAAAGCTCTGGCAGCAGCTCGAGGAGCTGCGCAAGCGAATCCGCCGCGCGAACGAGCGCTGACGCAATTCGCAGCGCCCCTTTCGGAGCGCCGCGAACACGCACAGGAGCGGCGGATCAGCGCCGGCGACGGAGAAGGACGAGCCCCAGAAGCGCGAGCACGAGGCTTCCGACCGGCGACGGCGACGTGCTCGAGAGCGAGCAGCCGCAGCCGTTCTTGCCGCCGCCATCGGGAGCCGACGGCGTCTCGAGCGTGCCCTCGGGCGAATGCCCCTGGCGGCCGGCGCCATCGACGGCGTAGATGCTCACACGCACCACGCTGTCGTCGGGCGCGTTGAAGTTTCGCGTGCTGTCGGTACTCACGAGCGATTCGCCGTGCGCGACCGGCACGCTGCCGGACGCCGTGATCTCCTGCGGAATCAAGTCCTCGAAGTTCGCGTCGAGCACGTACAGGACGCTCGTCTCGCCGACGACATCTTCCCAGTCCGCGTTGAGCACCCAGTAGCCCGGTTGCAGGCAGTCGTCCTCGCGGACCGGGTTCATGTAGTCGACGATCGTGATCACGGGCGCGGTCGCGATCACCGGGTCGGTGACGTCGGTGTCGGTGCCGGTGGTGAAGCTCGTCGAGAGCGGCGTTCCCGCGCCCGACGAGTCGACGATCGCGATGGTGTAGGTCGCCGTCGGACTCAGCGGCGAGTCGGGAAGGAAAAGGAACGACTCGGACGGCCCTGCGATGAGCGCGCCGGGAACGACGCCGCCGCCGGAATTCGCGGTGAGCGTGACCGACGGTGCGTAGCCGGCGAAGCGCGGTGTGAGCCCGAAGGTCAGCGCCGCATTCAGCGGCAGACCCGTCGCGCCGTCGGCCGGTGCGAGCGCGTCGACGCGCGGCGTGATGGTGGGGCACTCGGCGCGTGCGGCGCCCGCGGCGAAGAGCAACACGGCAACGGACAGAGCGGATCGCATCGACCGAAGAATCGGGGTCGCGCGAGAGCGTGTCAACGACGGCCGCGTATCAACGGCAAGACGGATGCTGCTCCTTCGGGTCCAGCCAGCGCAGCTGCGAGGGCTTGCCCGCGGCGTCTGGCGACAGCTCCACCATCGCCTCCTCGACGGCCACGTGCACGGCCGCCTTCTTGTCGAGGGCCGCCTTCGCGCTCGCGAGGAGCGCGGTCTCCGCCGCGCCGATCTGGAAGCGCTGCGACGACTTGAAGAAGCTCACCATCGCGCTGCCGTCCGCCTGCACGGCGACCTCGCGCACGGTGTCCTTGAAATAGCTCCAGTGTTTCTCGGCGTTCACGGCGCGCTGGTTCTCCTTGTAGGACGCGGCGCACGAGGGCGCCTGCTTCGACGCGGCCGAGGCGGTGCCCGCAACAGCGAGAATCAGGACGCAAAGGAGGGTCTTCATCGCGGGGCTCCTTCCGCGCGGACGGTCGGTTCGACCGGCGGCTCGTACTCGTACTCGGGGCGCGGCGGCGTCGTGAGCTTCTTCCGATCGTTGATCCACCGCTGCGCTTCGAGTCGGCGATCGAGGTTCGGCTTGCCGTCGTGCGTCTCGCCGGGATGCATGTACATGCCGTCCATCAGCTCGATGCGCTCGAAGTGATCGCCCTTCTTCCAGTACTCCTCCCACTCCTTCGCGGTCTGGACTTTTCCATTGAGGCCATCGAGGACGAAGTCGCCATCGGGACCGGAAACCACGGCGGCGGTGTGGTACCACCAGTTCATGTTCTTCCAGTAGATGTAGATCGTCTTGACGGTCACGCCTTCCGGCAGCTTGCCGAAGACGCCCTTCGAGATGTCGTAGTTCGTCGCGTAGGAGCGCGCGAAGCAGCCGTCACCGGTGTGGCTGGTGTAGCCCCAGCGATCCTTCCCCTCCTTGTCGGCGAGGACCTGCCGCATGACCTCTTCGGCGAAGTCCTTCGCCTTCGGAGCCGGCGCGGCGGCGGCGGCGGCGCCGACGTCGTCGACGAGCCCGCCGAGGACGCTCGTCGTCGGCTCGCAGTCGCCGTCGAGAGGCTGCGCCAGCGCCGTGCTCTGCAACAGCAAGCCGGCGGAAAGCGCCAGCAGCAACGTAAACGTTCGTTTCACGAGGACCCCTCCGTGAGCAGCGACCCGATCATACCGTTTCGCGAGCGCGGCGGCGCAGCGCGAACGCGGCGAGGGCCAGGAGCGCGACCCCGGCCCCGGCACCTCGTGGCGCGGGCGTCCCCAACCGGCAGCTGCATCCGCCGCCCTCGTCGCCAGGAGGTCCGGGCACGTCGAGCTGCGCAGCGGGGAGCGCACCCGCGTTGCCGGCCTCGTCGTACGCGAACACCTCGAGGCTCAAGGTTTCGCTCGCGGGCGCCGCGATCGTCACCCCGCTCTGCGCGAGCAGGAGCCCGCGCACCGCGTAGGCGACCGGCGACGCGTCGGTCGCGTCGTCCCAGTCGGACGCGACCGCGTAGACGCCGGGCGGATCGGGGCAGTCGTCGATCGGACCCACGTCGACGTAGCCCCCGATGTCGAAGGCGACCTCGCCGGTGAGCACCGGCGCGACGGCGTCGGTGCCCGTCCCGGAGACGACGAACGCGATGCCCTTCGAGAAGCCGCCGACGGCGCTGCTGAGCGAGATCATCGCGGTCCAGTTTCCCGGAGCGAGATCGAACCCGGGATCGAACACGAAGACGTCCCCGGCGCCGACGACGGCCGGTCCCGACGCGCCGCCCATGCCGGAGGTGACGACCACCATCGCGGTGACGCTGCCGTCGCGCACCGTCGATTCGAAGACGATCGCCGCGTTCGCGGGGACACCGGTCGCACCGTTGTCGGGATGTGTGCGGCCGACGGAGGGGACGATCGGATCGCAGGCCAACAGCAGCGCGAGCAGCGAGGCGGACATTGGTGGATGGTAGCAATGGAACGACCGGGTTGACGCAATCACGCGCTGCGTTCGATCCTGCCGCCCCTGTGAGCCTCCCTCTCCTCGCGCTGGGCGTCCTGGTCGTGCTCGCGCTCGGATACCGCTATTACGGCGCGTTCATCGCGCGGCAGTACGCGCTCGACGACGCGACGACGACGCCCGCGACGCGCGTGAACGACGGCGTGGACTTCGTTCCCACGCGTCCCTTCTACCTGCTCGGCCAGCACTTCTCCGCGATCGCCGCCGCCGGCCCGATCGCGGGCCCGATCATGGCGGCGCAGACGTTCGGGTGGCTGCCCTGCCTCCTGTGGATCCTCGGCGGCGTCGTCTTCATCGGCGCGGTGCACGATTTCTCCACGCTCGTCGCGAGCGTCCGCCACGACGCGCGCTCGATCGCCGACGTCGTGAAAGCGCACCTCGGCGCGAAGGCCGGCATCGCGATGATGGTTTTCATCTGGGTCGCGCTGGTCTACGTGATCGTCGCGTTCACCGACGTGACCGCGTCGACGTTCGTCTCCGGCGACAAGGACCTTGCCGGGCTCACCTTCGCGTTCAATCCCGGCGGCGCCGTCGCGCTCTCATCTGCGCTCTACCTGCTGCTGGCGGTCGTCATGGGCCTCGTCGAGCGCTACGTGAAACCGCCGCTGTGGCTGCAGACGGTGATCTTCGTGCCGCTCACGCTCGTCGCGGTGTGGGCGGGCATGACGTTCTCCTCCGTCCTCAAGCTCGACGCGATCGCGGGCATCCCGCCGGGCGCGATCTGGGCGATCCTCATTCTCGGCTACTGCTTCTTCGCGTCGCTGATCCCGGTGTGGATCCTCCTGCAGCCCCGCGGCTACCTCGGCGGCTTCGTCCTGTACATGGCCCTGGCCATCGGCGTCATCGGCCTCTTCTTCGGCGGCTTCCCGATCCAGGCCGACGCCTTCCGCGGCTTCGACCTGCGCGAGACCGCAGGCGCGGGCGGCCTCCTCTTCCCGTTCCTGTTCGTGACGATCGCGTGCGGCGCGTGCTCCGGCTTCCACGGACTCGTGTGCTCCGGCACGACGTCGAAGCAGATCGCCGCCGAGTCGCACTGCAAGCCGATCGGCTTCGGCGCGATGCTGCTCGAGGGCTTCGTCGCCGTGATCGCGCTCGGCACGATCATGATCGCCACCAGCGCCGAGGTGAAAGGCCTCGGCGCCGGCGCGGTCTACGGCAACGGCCTCGGAAAATTCCTCACCGTGATCATCGGCGACGACCCGGTGCGCCTCGCGTTCGCGGTCACCTTCGGCGCGATGGCGTTCTCCACGTTCGTCTTCGACACTCTCGACGTCTCGACGCGGCTCGGCCGCTACATCCTCCAGGAGGTGTTCGACTGGCGCGGCCGCGTCGCGGACATCACCGCGACCGCGCTCACGTGCGGCGTGCCGCTCGTGTTCGTGCTCCTCGCGGGGCCCGGCGCGTATCGCAGCTTCTGGGCGCTCTTCGGCACGAGCAACCAGCTGCTCGCCGCGCTGTCGCTCATGGGCATCAGCGTGTGGCTGAAGAAGAGCGGACGGCGCTACTGGTACACGTTCGTGCCGATGTGTTTCGTCTCGGCGGTGACGATCACCGCGCTCCTGCTGCAGGCGCGCTCCGCGATCACCGGCGAAAAGTGGATCGACGTGGTGAACGGCCTCGTCTGCATCGTGCTGCTCGCGCTCGCGGGCAGTCTGTTCTACCTCGGCGGCAAGGCGCTGCTCGCGCCGGAGACGCCGCCGCCCTCGCCCGCCATCCCCACGGCCGCCTGACGGCGCACGTCCCAGATCAGGATCGCCGACATCACGAGGCCGATCCCGAAGAGCGCGAGCCACGCGTTCGACACGGCGGGATCGGGCGTGTTCGTGAACGGCTCGCCGCGATACCGACGCGCCTTGTCGCCGACGCCACCGACCGGTTCGAGACGCTCCGCGATCCGGTAGCTCACGAGCGCCTGCTCGCGATTCCCCTTCAGGTCCTGCGCGTAGCCCTGCAGCAGCTGCTGCCGCGCTCGCGCGTGATGGCGACTCCACGGCAATCCGTTCGGATCGTTCTTCAGCTCGGTCGTGCGAATCAGCTCGAGCGAGTCGTGCGGATGCCCGTTCGCGATCGTGTCCGCGATCGCATGGAGCTCCGGCGGGAACTCCACGCCGTCGTAGAGCCACGCCTGCCCCTGCCGCGACTCGCGCGGCGGACCGCCGATCAGGCCGGCCGCCGAGCCCAGGAACATCGCGACGCACAAGCCCATCCGGAAACGCCGGCGCGGAAGCGTCGAGCGCCGCACGCGTAGCGCGAGCCACACCCAGAGCGCGGCCGCCATCAGCGCGAGCACGCGGCCCACGATCCGCGAATGATGTTCGGGATCCCAGTAGCTGACCGGCGACGGAAACACGCGCGACGTGATCGGCCAGACGATCGCGTAGGCGTCGTTCGCGTGGAGCGCCATGTCGGTCCACACGTGCAGCATCCAGCCGAGCGCGAGCGCGCGGAGGAGAGGCCGGCGCGACGCGAGCGCGACGATCGCGAAGATCGACGCGAGGAGCAGGTTGTGGAGGACCTTCTGCGCGACGAAATTCGCCGCCGGGCTCGCCCATGTCGACCACACGATGTCGGCCGCCGCGACGCCCGCTCGGCGCATCGCGTCCGGATCGCCGCCTGCCTTGGCCAGGAGCGCCGAGACCAGCGACGCGCCGTGCGTCAGGAACCCGACGCCGAGAGCGACCAGGTAGGCCGCATCCGGAACGAAACTCGCGAGCGCGGCCCATCCCGCGTGCGGGCGGCCGTGCACGAGCCAATACGTCGACAGCGGATGTGTCGTGGTGTTCATGGAAGCTCGCGAACGATAACCGCCCTTCGACTCGCTGCGCTTGGCGGAGGGTGAAGGGGGCTGTGGACGGACTCACGGGCGTTCGACTACCGTCCGGCCCCATGAGCCAGCCGACGACGCCCTCTCCCGCTCCCGAGTTCAAGCCGTGGGTTCCCGCGGAACAGAACCCGCTCGAGCTCACCATCCGCGCGCTCGTCATCGGCTCGGTGCTCGGCATCATCTTCGCGGCGTCGTCCGTCTACCTCGGACTGAAGGTCGGCCTCACGGTCTCCGCGTCGATTCCGGTCGCGGTCCTCTCGATCACGCTCTTCCGCTGGGCCACGAAGGCGTTCGGTCTCGCGCCCGCGTCGATCCTCGAGAACAACATCGTGCAGACCACCGGCTCCGCCGGCGAGTCGATCGCCGCCGGTGTCGCGTTCACCCTGCCCTCGCTGCTGCTCATGGGCTTCGACATGGAGCTCAGCCGCATCCTGATGGTCGCGCTGCTCGGCGGTCTCATCGGCGTGCTCATGATGATCCCGCTCCGCCACGGTCTCATCGTGCAGGAGCACGGCAAGCTCACGTATCCCGAAGGCACCGCGTGCGCGGACGTGCTCATTGTCGGCGAGAAGGGCGGCACCAGCGCGAAGACCGTCTTCCAGGGGTTCTTCGTCGGCCTCTTCTACGCGATCTTCAACATCATCATGAAGCTCTGGTCGGACACCTCGACCTTCGCGATGACGATGCTCGGCAAGGGCTCGACGCTCGCGTTCGAAGTGTCGCCGCCGATGCTCGGCGTCGGCTACATCATCGGCTTCCGCACCGCCGCGAACATGATGGCCGGCGGCGTGCTGGCATTCATGATCCTCGTGCCGCTCGTGCACCTCTTCGGCGACTCGATGCCGACGATCATGTACCCCGGCAAAGTCCTCATCCGGGACATGAACCCGTACCAGATCCGCAACGCCTACATCCTCTACATCGGCGCGGGCGCGGTCGCGACGGGCGGCATCATCGCGCTCGTCCGTTCGATCCCCACGATCCTCAAGGCGTTCATGGGCGGCGTGAAGAACCTCCAGCAGGGCAAGAGCACGCTGGCCGTGAAGCGCACCGAGCAGGACCTCCCGATCCAGGTCGTCGTCGGCGGCGCCGCGGTTCTCATCCTCGCGATCTGGCTCGCGCCGCTGAAGATCGGCCTGCTCTCGGCGTTCCTCATCCTGTGCTTCGGCTTCTTCTTCGTGACGGTCTCGAGCCGCATCACCGGCGAGATCGGTTCCTCGTCGAACCCGATTTCCGGAATGACGGTCGCGACGCTCCTCATCACCTGCGGCCTCTTCCGCGCGATGGGCTGGGTCGGGCCGAGCTACATGGCGATCGCGCTCACGACCGCGGCGTTCGTCTGCGTCGCGGCGTCGAACGGCGGAACGATCTCGCAGGACTTGAAGACGGGCTTCCTCGTCGGCGGCACACCGTGGCGCCAGCAGGTCGCGATTCTCGTCGGCGTCGTGACGAGCGCGCTCGTCATCGGCGTCACGATGAAGCTCCTCGACGAAGCGCACACCACCTACCAGGCGGCGCCCGCGGGCACGACGCCGGCCGACGTCGTCGCCGACGCGCCGAAGACCACCGGTCCCGACGGCAAGGAATATTCGCTCCACTACCAGCGCACCGACATCGACAACGGGCTGCAGCGCGGCCGCTACCTCGTCGACGGCGACAAGACCGTCGCGTTCAACGTGGTCGCCAGCGTCGATCCCGCGTACCCCTACAAGCTCGCCGAGGCGCCCGCCGCCGCGAAGGGCAAGATCGTCCCGCTGCTCGCGAAGAAGGAATTCGAGGACGTGAAGCTCGACGCCGCGACGTCCTCCGGCACGCGCGAAGGCCTCGACGGGAAGAGCTACAAGGTCGTCGCGATCGCCGAAGCCAAAGGGGATGCGCCGGCGGGCCAGTACCTCGTCGACGATCAGGGCGTGATCGCGTATTCGACGGCGCCGGAGATCGACTACGGCCTCGACCGCGTCGAGTACCGTGTCGTCGAGACCGAGCGCGAGCAGGACGGCGTCGCCGAGGGCCGCTACCTGGTCACGACGAGCGGCGCGATTGCCTACATCGCGAACGAGAACTGGAAGTTCGACGCCCCGAAGGCCCAGCTCTTCCGCCTCATCATCGACGGCGTCCTCGGCGGCAAGCTCCCCTGGGAGCTCGTCATCGCGGGCGCACTGCTCGCGATCATGATGGAGCTCGTCGGCGTGTCGTCGCTGCCGTTCGCCGTGGGTCTCTACCTGCCGATCTCGACGTCCGCCGGCATCTTCATCGGCGGCATCGTGCGGCGCATCGTCGACTGGAAGACGAAGTCGAAGGAAGCCGAGGCGGAGTTCTCGCCCGGCGTGCTCATGGCGAGCGGCCTCATCGCCGGCGGCGCGATCGCGGGCGTGATCCAGTCGATCATCGCGTTCAACGAGCAGGAAAAGGCGCTCAACATGAGCGGCTATATCGGCAAGCTCGCGCACAACGAGAGCTGGTGGCCGCTCGTCCCGTTCCTCGGGATGGCCGTCCTCCTCTACATCGTCGGCACGAAGAAGCCGGCCGAGACGGGGCACTGACCGTGGCAATCAAGCGCGTCTCGCCCCAGGAAGCCGCCGAGCTGCAGAGCCAAAGCTACACCTACGTCGACGTTCGCTCGCCGGTGGAGTTCGAGGCGGGCCGTCCGAAGAGCTCGGTGAACATCCCGATCTTTCATCGCAACGGGATGCAGATGACGCCGAACCCCGAGTTCCTCGGCGTGCTGAAGGCCGCGTTCCCGGCGGGCTCGAAGTTCGTGCTCGGCTGCCAGGGCGGCAACCGCTCGATGCGTGCGGCGGAGATGCTCGCGGCGGACGGCTACGCCGAGGTGATCGAGCAGCGCGCCGGATTCGGCGGCACGCAGTCCGAGCCCGGCTGGGCAAACGCGGGCCTCCCCGTCGAGAACGGCCCCGCGCCGGCCCGCGACTGGGAAGCGATGAAGAAGAAGCTGTAGTCCAGCCACCCTCACCCTGAGCGAGGCGGCGCTGTTTGCCGCCGAGTCGAAGGGCTGTGTGATCCGTCGCACCGCCCTTCGACTCGCGCCGCAAACTGCCTCGGCGCTCGCTCAGGGTGAAGCGGTCGCTAGCCGGCCGAGGGCTGCGGACTCGACGCGGAGATCGACCCCGTCGCGACGGTCGTCGTCGCGGAGCCGGCGACGGCGCGATCGGCCATCACGCGGCATGTCGTGCAGAAGATCGGGCCCTTGCGGTCGCTGTCGCCGATCGTGCTCGAGTAGAACATCACGCAGTGCCGGTCGTCGCAGTGGTGGACGCCGAGCAGGTGCCCGACTTCGTGCACCGACTCGATCGCCGTGCGCCGCCGGAACGTCTCGAGCTCGTGGCTCTTCCCGTAGAACGCCGGAAAGAGGCGCGCGAGCGAGATCACGGAAACGCCGCCAACGGTGTCCGCCTGCCCGAAGACGAACGAGAGGCCGGGGGCGTAGAGGTCGACGGTGGCGATGCCCAGGACGAGCGTCGCGCCGCGGCGGATCCACCCGTCGGGGCCGGTGCGCGCGGCACGCAAGCGCTGCAGGAGCCGCGGCGCCTGGAACTGGCCGCGCCGCACGTCGTAGGCGTCGTCGGGAATCGGCATGCGCTCCGGCGAAACCCGCGCCGAGAGCCCGGAGATGCGCGCGAGATCGTCCGCGGCATCGTGCACGGGCGCGAGAGGGGTCTCGCCGATGGGAACCAGTAGCACATCCGAGAAAACGATCGCCATGGCCTCTCTTTTTGAGCTTCGCCAGCGCGGCGGCAAGTCTCGCGCAGAGATTGCCCTCGAGGGGCGTGCCCGCTACGCTTCCGCGCCGTGAAGAGCACGAGCGCCCCGCCGTCCCTCCCCAAGTCCCGCCGGATCTCTCGGCGCGTCTCCAACCTCGTGCAGAGCGACATCCGTCGCATGAGCCGGGAGTGCGACGCCATCGGCGGCATCAACCTCGGCCAGGGCATCTGCGATCTCCCGACGCCGCCGGCCGTCGCGCGCGGCGCGAAAGACGCGATCGACCAGCGCAAGTCGACCTACTCGCGCTACGAGGGTGTCGACCTCCTCCGCAAGGCGATCGCGATGAAGCTCGAGAGGGACAACGGCCTCACGGTCGACCCCGAGACGCAGATCATCACCACCATCGGCGCGACGGGCGCGTGGGCGACGACGTGCATCTCGCTCTTCGATCCCGGCGACGAGGTCATTCTCTTCGAGCCGTACTACGGCTACCACCTGAACACGCTGCTCGTCGCCGAGGTGGTGCCGAAGTTCGTGCCGATGGCGCCGCCCGAGTGGAAGGTGGACATCGCGAAGCTTGCAGCGGCGATCACGCCGAAGACTCGCGCGATCATGATGTGCACGCCGTCGAACCCGTGCGGCAAGGTGTGGACGCGCGCGGAGATCGAGGCGGTCGGCAAGATCGCCGAGAAGCACGACCTGCTCATCATCACCGACGAGATCTACGAATACATCCTGTACGACGGCCGCAAGCACATCTCGCCCGCGACGGTCGGCAACCTGCAGAGCCGCACCATCATGATGGGCGGCTTCTCGAAGACGTTCTCGATCACCGGCTGGCGCATCGGCTTCCTCGTGGCGCCGCCCGAGCTCGCGAAAACGATCGGCCTCGTCAACGACCTGCACTACGTCTGCGCACCGACGCCGCTGCAGATCGGCGTCGCGCACGGCATCCTCGACATCGAGCAGGAGTACTACCAGGACCTCGCCGCGAACTATCAGAAGCTGCGCGACATGTTCGTGAAGTCGCTGAAGGTCGCGGGCTTCGTGCCCTACGTGCCGCAGGGCGCGTACTACCTGCTCGCGAACTTCGGGAAACTCGGCTGGAAGGACTCGCGCACGGCGGCCACGGAGCTGCTGCGCCGGGCAAAGATCGCCAGCGTCCCCGGCACGGCGTTCCACCAGTCGCCGATCGGCGACACGATGATCCGGTTCTGCTTCGCGAAGGACGACGACGTCCTCGAGGAGGCGTGCCGCCGCATCGAATCGCTTGCGGGCGGCGTGCAGCCGGTCGCGGCGGCCGCTTCCCGCGGCACGCCGCGCGCTTCGCGCGATTCGGAACGTCAGAAGTCGAGCGCGGTCGTGGCCGAGAAGCCCGTCGCGACGAAGAGCGCGAACGGCAACGGCCACGCGAAGAAGGCGAAGCCGAAAAAGAACGGATCCGCGAAGCCCGCCTCCAAGGGAACGCGTGCATCCGCACAGCGGCGATTCGAGAAGCGCGCGGCGAAGCGTCGCGCGGGGAAGGCCGCTTCCCGCGGCACGACGCGCGCTTCGCGCGTAAAGGGACGTCAGTAGTCCGTGCCGGGCTACGACCCGATCGTGTTCCAGAATCCCGACCGCGTGCTCGCGGACGGTTTCCTGGTCGCGACCTATTACCTGGAAGTCGCCGCGGCCACCGACCTCGTCAAGAAGGCGGGCGACATCGCCGTCGGGCAGACGACGGGCGGCTGGCTCGAGCTGCCGCGCGCGACGCGCGACGTGAGCGAGCGCGCCGTCGGACGCGTGCTCTCGGTGACGGAAGTGCCGCCCTACGAGGATCGCCGCGCGATCCCCGAGGGGGAGCCGCGCCGCGCCGTCGTGCGCATCGCGTTCCCCGTCGAGAACTTCGGCGCCGATCTCGGCGCGCTGCTCGTCGCGGTGTACGGGAAGGTCTCGCTCGACGGTGCGATCAAGCTCGTCGACCTCGAGCTGCCGCCGGCACTCGTCGCGTCCCTGCCCGGCCCGAAACACGGCATCGAGGGGATCCGGAAGATGGTCGCGGCGCCCGAGCGCCCGCTGACGATGTCGATCTTCAAGCCGACGCTCGGCCTACCGCCCGAAGCGCTCGCCGACATGATCGCGGAGCAGGCAGCGGGCGGCATGGACCTCGTGAAGGACGACGAAGTCCTCGCGGACGTGCACGTGGACTCCGCGCTTGAGCGCGGAGTCCACGTGCACGAGGCCGCGAAGAAGGCGCGCCCAACCGGCGCCCAGGTGATCCACGCGGTGAGCCTCACCGGCCCCGCCGATGAGCTCGTCTCGCGCGCGCGGCGACTCTCCGCGGAAGGCGCCGGCGCGCGCGAGACGAGCTCATC
>Ga0163152_10002760_pt1 | contig 24086 bp, 18 predicted proteins | sample OliLakLV19MP8IB2_FD_148635 | JGI IMG/M metagenome (GOLD analysis project Ga0163152, IMG submission 148635) | Freshwater microbial mat bacterial communities from Lake Vanda, McMurdo Dry Valleys, Antarctica - Oligotrophic Lake LV.19.MP8.IB-2 | ecosystem: Environmental > Aquatic > Freshwater >...
GTCACCTGTCCTCCGTCTTCTCGTTAGAAATTATCCAAATCTGTAGGCCTGATCACCCCGAACCATTTCAGGGTTTTTTCTCCAATGCCAGGCACTTCTACATGGATAATATACACGCCCGATGCAATGGGGATATTCTTCGAGTTTTTTAAATCCCAGTCCAGCGAGGTAAGGGGGTCGGCCTTTTTGTATTGGCGGATAAGGGTGCCACTGATGTTGTAAATAGTGACCACACATTCTTCCGGAAGGTTGGTGATTTTTACACGGTTGTCCAGCTTGTTGCTCTCGTATTCGCTGAATGCATAGTACGGATTAGGCACCACGTTTATCAGCTCGAGTGCCGTGGTGAGTGTTTCACTATTGTTGATGCTGGCTGCCAGATTTTTAGTAGAGAAGGTGTAGTACGGGTTCCAGTGATTTTCCGCATTGGTTTCATCGTCAATCAAATCTCCGATAGGCGAAAATTTATCGTACTTCTTGGCCACACGCAATCTTATTCTCGCATCGGAGGGTATCAGTCCATCTTCTGCCGAAAGCATTTCAAAATTGGAATTGAGCAACGATGAGCCTACCCAGGTGCAGGCTTTCATCACCTTTTTCCAGGCACCCGTTCCCAGTCCGGGATCGCTCAGGGTCTGGTAAATAAACTGTCCCTGGTCGTAGGCGGGAACAAAAGTCTCATCGCCTTCCTCTTCGGCCCGGTTATTCTTAAAAACATAAATCCAGTGTTGCCCGCCAAAAAGTGCTTGCCCGCCAATGTCAGTAAAGAGCCGGGATGAGGGGTTCCAAATCATGTCTCTTCCGTTTTCGCCCACCATCCAGGAGTCTTCGCCAAAGGCCATGTTCAACCTCTCGCCTGTGCCCACATCAATGGTGTAGCCGGGGAACCAGCTCATGCCGGTGGTGCCAGTATTATCGGGGTTCCCGTTTTTGTCCACCGATGGACGCTGGCGCAGTTTCATCTTTTCACTCTCCCCGTTTTCGGTAAGTTCCGGTATGCCCTGCATTTCGAATACCGGGCAGCGCGTCCATTTGTTTTTGTCCGAAGTAAACACTACATCCACGTTGTTCAATCCCTTGATGCCGGAGAGATAATCAGAGTTGGTAGTGGCTGAGAGGTCGCCCGAAATGGCTTTCACCGTGGGTGCCGCGTTGGGTATAGTGGCCAGTTCGCCCGTTGTGGAGATGGTGATATCATCGGTATAGGCAACCAGTGCGTAGGGCGACCAGGCGCCACCCAGTACTTTTTCATACACTTCGTTGCGGTCCATCCACAAATCACCGGAGGGGCCGGGTTGGGTGTAATCATTGAAGATAGTTTCTTCAGCCGGGGCGCCTGCCGTGGATTCCACTGTGCCTGCACGTATCCAGTTGAGTTCGGAGAAGCCATCAATATCGGGGATGCCAAAGAGCCACGGTTTGGAGGGGTCGGCAAACTCAATACTGGCTTCCAGAAAATCGGTGAAGTGGCTGGCATTAATCGTTGGGTCATCGTTGAGGTATTCATATTGGCCCCAGGTTATGGCTAGTCCTGTTCCCAGTATTATGTCTTCGGTCTCTATGTGGAAGGCATGATAAGGTGTGAACTGGGTGCCATCGGTCAGGTTGTAAAGTGTCCAGTCCAATGAGTCGCTTTCAAGGTCGGTGCCATCTTCCCCCAATAACAATTTGAAATCGGCTGAGGGTACAAGAAGTGGATCAACCACTTTAATATCTACCGGGCCGCGGCCGGGCATGTATTCCAGGTTTTCAGTGTAAACGTTGGCCAGCAAATCGGCTTCGCTCTGGGGGGTGAGGTCCATAATGTTTAGTCCGTTGCCTTTGCCCTCGTGGCGGGTGATCATCACGCCATCGCCATAAGCACTGTTGAGCAGCGTGCCGCCAGAGGCAGGATCTACTTTGTGCGGTATGGCGGTGAGGGTTTGGATTTCGCCAATTGCCGCTTTGCGGGAAGAGATGAATGTATTGGCTTGGCCGGATTGTGATTCTGTGTTGTAGATCTGGTATTGGTTAAATCCATAGCCAATAACCATAAAGTAATAGGTCTTGTGATTCACTAAACGATTGTCACCTTGGGCAAACTCATCATTGAAAATGCGGAAGGAGTGTTGTAATCCTTCATCGGCTCCTTGAACCCGCAGCACTGGTGTAACCAAGTTTGTTTCAAAATCTTTTACATAATTCACGATGTCGCTGATGCCATCGCGAATATCACTTTGTGCTACAAGCCTTGCTTTAGTAACATCATCGAGCTCGTTAGGCCCCACCTGGTCATTTACGAGCTGGTACACCAAGTAACCCTGGAATTGATAAGAACGCTGAAGGGAATCTATCTGGGTTCCGTCCTCCAGTTGTTCAGGAATGCTAGGATCGAATTCCACATACTCTTCATGATAGTTATTTGAAATTCCGTTTTCATTAGCAAGAATCAGGATAATCTCCTTGTCCAGTTCCACCACATCCACATCCGGTGCATCGGGTCCTGATACCAGTTCGAAACAATTATCGAATAATGATTGTGCTTTGTCATCGGCTACACGCAGCAGGTTTACTGATTCAAAAGGATCGCCAGAATTGGAACGTGCCCACACCACACCGAGAGTAATATTGTTATAATCGCCCGGTTCGAGTGTGAACGGCCCTGCAGCCTGAATAAAGCGCCTGTCAAAAGCGGCATTGCCGCTGCTTACTTCACTCCAGGTATCCACCGATTCGCCACCAGTACCCCAGTTGTAAGGATCAGTATCATCAGGAAACATGTAGTCGCACTCAATAGCTGTGACTCCTGATTGGCCTTCCACACCGTTTCCGCCATAAAGCATCTTCTGGCCATTTTTCCAGATTCCGTTCATATAGTTGTAATAATGAAGTGGCGTATCCGGCTCACCATTGACAGGATTTGTATTATTATTGTAGTAAACAAACCTGCGCATCCCGAAACGTTCATTGTCTTCTACACCGTCTCCATAACCAATACCGATACCCCGATAAGGTATCCCCAATGAGTCATTGGCGTCCTGGAAGTCAATGGTCAATGGATTGTCAATATCATCAGCATCCTGATAAGGCCCTTCGAAAAAATCTACTCCCACCGCAGGTGGATTCTCTCCATAGCCCAGTTGTCCGTCCGCAGTTGCATCATCTGCATCACCGTTGTAGCAATAGCCAAGACCTCGTTGTACATCACATCCCACGTAATCATCGCCAGAGAACCCCAGATCGGCATCAACCCAAACTCCAAAATAAGTCTTGGTAAGTGTTTGCGTACCCTGATTGATGAGCACGTAATTATAAAAAGTCATGTTATTCACCTCATCGGTAGTGTTGAAAGCAAATGCCTGGGCGCGTACTTCCATTCCAATGGGCTGCCCCTGCGATTCGGAATGAACATTCCCCTTGTCATTAAAAATCCAAAAAAAGGTTTGGTCACCAAACAGTGGAATAGGATCATCTCTTCTTCTTTCCTTGCAATTGATTTCGCGGAGGAAATCGTACCACGGGAAGTCACCGTATTCAGGATCATAAACCAGGTTCTGATTGTAGTCATAAAAAGGGGCAAGGAAATAATCCTGACCAATAGCAGTGTTTCCAATGGCCGGATAATCCTGAAAATAAGAGGGCGTGCTGTATCCATCAGGAAACTCCTCTTCCACCGTGTTATTGAGAGTAGCAATCTGGTATTGATAATGCCGCTGAGCATCGAGGCGATAAGAAACAAAAAACTGGTCGTAATACTCACATACATTTTCTGTCACTTCTGCTGTACCATCATTGGTAAGCGGACCCGTCCAGAAGTCGTTTCCGTTTTGGCGAAAAGTTATTGCCGCAAGTTTCAATTGCTTGTCGGGTGAAATACCACCCATCCACAATGCACCGGCATAAAGGGAACACGGTCCGTTGGCATCTTCTACTTTAGGAATTTCATAAGCAGAGGTACTATTAGCGCGATCTTGCCACATGGAGCCCCCTGTTTCAATCAATGCCTCCACGTTGTTCCATGCGAGATCCATCAATGCAGTGGCAGGTGCACAAGCTGCTGCCCTGGTGTTTTGCTCCACATTATTGCCTGTGTTGGTTTGCCCACCGCCACCACCATTGCCATTGCCTCCGGTGTATTTATAAGCAAAGACCTGCGTGCAAAAACTAACAAAAATGAAAATTGCGAGTGCTTTTATTTTTTCTGATTTACTCATCTTTTTATTGAATTCCTTTGTGGTTATTGAATTTTCTTAAACTAAAAATCAAAGCGCAGGCCGAGGCGGATGGTTCGCGGTGCACCAAGGTTATATGGGTTGTCCACATTCATCCTGTAGTAATTTTTATAAGCTGTTACATCGGTCTGTGAATTAATTTCAGGTTGAAACTGCGCTGCAGCCAGGTAGCCATCGTCATTGGGAATGCCTGTGAATCGGTAAACATTTGCGATGTTTTGCGTGTTCAGCACGTTGGACACCCAGAGGTAAACATTGAGGTTGGCGGTTTTTGCTTCATCGCCTTCACCACTAAACTTCAACAGAAAATTGCGGTCCAGATTAAGGTCTAAAGAAAACTGCCAGGGAAGATGCGAACCGTTGATAGACCCTTCGGTGTTTGGAGATCCACCGTTAATGCTGTAAGGATTTACAGACGCTGTATAAGGGGTTCCGGAACCCAGGTTAGCAATAAAATTCACCCCGGTATTTTCCAGGAATGGTTTTAATACAATCGGGCCAGTAAAATCTGTTCCACCGCCAAAACGATAGTCCAGGGTGGTTACAATGCGGTGGCGCTGGTCGTAATTAAGCGGTGAAATGGTGCGGAGGTTGGGCAGGCCAGCATTAATAAGAGCAAGGGCGGTTTCGGTGGTGGAACCCGTACCATCGGCAAACTGCATGGTGTATGACGTTTTTATCCACATATTTCCTGTTCTGCGCAGGTCATAAGTCAATGTAAGACCTTTCACTGTTCCGAAGTCCAGGTTTCCAAACGCACTATAGGTATTGGGATAGGCTCCTGTGAAATTGCGCACTTGTATCATGTCCCGCATCTCCCTATAAAACGCTTCTAGTTTGAGAGAGGATGTACGCGAAAGAATTTGCTGGAAGCCAAGTGCGTAGTCCACGGTCTTCTCAGGCTTCAGTGCTGGATTGTTCAACAGATCATTTCTACCTTCCATAAATAAGTATCCCACCGGGTTGAAACGGTTGTCGGAACGTGGGCGCTGCGTAAGGATGTCGTAGTGGGCAAAAAACAAGGCTTCATCAGAGATCGGGAATGAAAAAGCAATACGAGGCATCACGGTAACACTTGGATCATAGTCCGTGAAAGCTCCCGATGAAAGCGGTGCATCCGGGTCATTCTTGAGATAAGGATTTACTCTGCCACCCGAAGCAATAACATCAGGATTGGAAATTTCCTGGCCACTTGCGTTGTACCAGATATCGCCATTGCGGTAACCCGAAACTCCTGTGGGCTGGTCAAGGTCGTTTACATAGACTACGAAATCACTCCCGATATTGGCGGGGTGATTCACAGGAAATCCTCCCAACTCGGCCACTTCGCCAGCAGTGAATGCTTCATTAATTACATAAGGATCTTTAGGAACGGGCTGGTTGGCATCATACCTGTCAATGCGAACACCCAAGTTAAAAATCAAATCATCAAAAGCGAACTTGTCCATAATGTAGCCCGAGGTGTAGATGGGCTCAAACGCTCCTACGGGCCGTGTGTAATAAAACTTGTCACCTAGTTGGTATTGCTCGGTAAAAAAATCGTCAATGGATGGACGGCCGCTTAGTTTGTTACCATGATGATCATATCCGTAATATGCAACATAAGCGTTCCCACCGTTTAAAAGGTCTTCAGCGCCAAACATGTCGAGCGAAAGCTCTTCCGGATCGAGGTTATCAATGTTGATAAAGTCATTACCATTAGGATCCAATCCCAATGCCTCCCTCAGTCTGTAGTCAAATTCAAACTGTCCGTCACCTATCAGTTGTTCATAGTAAAAGTAAGAGTAAGTTCCATTGATAATTTCGGTGGAATCGCTTAAATCCAATTCCTGGGTGTGAGAATTAGCCAACAACCGGGCTTGCTCCCACAAAGCGACAGGGCTAACAGCGAATCGCGAATCACGCCTCTGTTCATATTCAAACCCAAGTTGGAGGGCGTGATCGCCAATGTCAGCAGAGCCGGCAGCCGTTACACGAAACTGGCCGGTGCTTTCAATACTGTAATCGTTGCTTTGTGTGCCCTGGTAGTTCCATAACCCGTAGGTTTGATCGGGGACCTCGCCATTGATGAGACCATTGCCCCCTTGTATTTGCGTAAATGAAGAATAAGGATCAATGGCGATATCAAAAATGGTTTGACCATCAAGAATAATATCACTTGGATCCTGAACAAGTTGATTAAGTATGTTTTGGTTTTGGTCAAACAGCCCGAAGTATTGGTTTGTCATTGCTGCTATTTCAGGGTTGTATGGAGAGGGTGTAAAATCCACATGCACGTCCTGGATTCCATTCTGCTTAAAATATGCACCCGTAAATTCATAGGTGTTTCCTCTCCAAAGATCGAAGTAGCCCACATGACCATATTTGAAAAACTCGTCCTTGTGTGTGTCGTCCTCATTGCGCCTGTAGGTTCGGCTATAGTCTACCATTACGGAATAGAACACATTTTTAAGGGTGGATGCAGCACTTTCGTCTTCGGCATTTTTGAATCGCTGCGAAAACTTCACATAGCCTCTCCAGTCAAGATTCGTGTTGCGTGAATTGTTCTCCCAATTCATCAACGAATTGGCTCTATTGCGGTTGTGATACCTGTCGAATGCAGCAGTACCTCCAAATGTAAGCGTCATGTTGGGAGAAGTGTTTACATCAATTTTGGCAACCAGGCTTGCGGCACGGGAGCGAATATTGAGGTTAGTATTCACCTTTTCAAAACTATCCTCCTGCAAAAAGTCAGCGCTGTAAAGTGCTCCATTTGCAATTCCACCATTCTGCTCGTTGAGGCGCAGGGGACTGATCAAAAGTTGCTGGCGCGCGTCTTCTTTCATTCTATATTGTCCGCCAAATGCTGGGTCCGGATCCACAATGTCGGTATAGTTAGCCGATACAAAAAAACCGAGGATGGGGCGTTCAGGGTTTCCTTCGGCATCCTTCTTAAATAAGAGTGGACCTGAAACGGAGCCTTCGATCAAGTTGTAGCCATAATGATCAAGGCCAATTGTCTTTTCTCCGGATTTGAATCCGCTGCTCACCACTTCTATTCCACCGGTATACACGGAAGAAGAGTTGCGCAATGAGATGTTGATCACACCACCTGTCACGTCACCAATGTTAGCAGGTATGCCACCAGTGATAACTGAAATTTCTTCGATAGCTGACTTTGGAAGCGAAGTGGAACCGCGCACTTTGATACCATCAATGTAAATCCACGTTGACCCTGTACGAGCACCGCGAATCGAAATACCTCCGCCCGTTCCGGAAGTACTCACACCGGCAACTGTTGTTGCAAGTCCGAGTGCTGAGCGTCCAGGCATCTTCTCAATTTCATCTCTGGTAACGGTTCCACCTGATGCACCACCATCTTTGTCAATAAGCGGAACTTTAAAGGCAACCACTTCCACCACTCCCAATTCCACGCTGCTAGACATCTTAGCATTAGCAAATGCAATTTTTCCGGATGATACCGGAATGCCTTGAATCAGCAATTGAGTGTACCCCACAAAATTGAATTGCAAATCGAATGTGCCTGGATCAATGGGTTTAATGGTGTACTTGCCATCAATATCAGTGGATCCACCGGTAACTATGTTTCCGTTGAGGTAAACCACCACCTGCACAAACGGCAAAGGTTCGCCCGTGTCCTTGTCGGTCACTTCTCCCTGAAGTGATCCGGAACTAATTTGAGCCGATAAAGTGGATGTGAAAACGAGTGCAAGTGCAAGTAGCAGGTAAAACTTTTTCTGCATATTCAGACAGGTTAAAAAGATTTTTTTGATTATTTGGGTTCTGGCAAACGGGGGCTAATATAGAAATTCCATAAGCCCCGAATAGGTCTTGTCGAAATTGCTGCGCTGCACAGCCATTGCGTGATTGCAGTGGTGGTTTTGGGCAGTAGTTTTTGGCGTTGTGGAACTTTGGCATATTAGCGTGTGCTTCTCAAAACACAGCCAAATTTACGTGGGTGCGCTACAGTGGTTTTCAAAAACGCACCACACATTCAGCGTAAAATTTCATGTCAGAAAAAAAAGTCGTGGGATCAGAATTTCTTCTTGCGAAACCAGCGTTTGTAGAATGGAAGTGGTTTCTCATTGCCAAAATCCTTGGCATGTTTATACGTTTTCTTCATGCGCTTTTGGGTGGGCTTGTCCTGCAGGTTCCGGTGTTTCTCCAGCTTGTCTTCGTATTCCTGCTTGATGCGACCCTTGTTCGCAGCGTCCTTTTCAGCCGCAGTTTCGGGTGTGCGAACGTTCTCCTGTTTGGGTGGTTTTTTTTTCTGCTTCTGGGCAACTGATTCCACTGCAATTCCACACACAAGGGCAACAACTAAAAGAAGGATTCTCGTTTTCATATTGGGGTAACGTTACAGCGTATAGAATTCGTATGTGAACTTGGTGATGGTGATGTCGTTGGTGCCAGCATCGAGATCAAGAAATGCCTCGATGAGCATGGTTCCGGTGTAGAGCACTTCCACTTCGCGCAACACTTTTTCACCTTCTCTGTATTCTACTTTCAACAGGTTGCCAATGTCATCGTAGTAAAATGTTTTGGAACTATGGGGCGACCCATTGGTTATTGGATGGAGGTTGTCAGTTGCTTCAATTTTCGAAATCCAACCACGCTCATTGTAAGTGTAAGTATGGGTGGTAGTTCTGCCACTCATTAAAAGTTCTTCCACTTCACGGGTGACGTATTGCAGTTCGTTGATGGTAGTAGTGGTGTTCGAGTAGTGCAATCCGTAGTTGTTGAAATTGCTTCTGCGTAAGGTGCCTTCGCCCGCTTCATTCCACACAAAAGTTTCTGAATTGATAATGATGCTTTGACCGGGTTCGAGTTTGGATTTTTCGGCACTTATGTTTTCAGCCTTGCCATAATCAATACGGACGAGGTGCCCCTCATCGTCATAATTGAATTGTGTGGTGGAATAGCCTTTAGTTCCTTTTTCGCTGCGTAATTCCACTTCGCCCAAATCATTCCGCCTGAAAAGAATGCTGGACGAATCCATCAGGTGGAGTACCGATGTCACCTTATCTATCTGGTTTAACAATCCCACTTCGTTGATGCGGAACACACTAATGTCAGGCCGTTGGTCGATGGGCCTGCCGGTGCGTTTGATGGAAACAGTTCCGGTGATGGTTTTGATTTTGTTCTGCCACAAAAATTCCTGGTTGAAAAACATTTCATCTTCAAATGCATTACCGAGGCGGTTGTCAATTATTTGGGAATTGAGTGTTGAGTATTGGGTATTGAGATAACTCAAAAAAAGGATAAAGAGAAAATTCAGAAGGGCTTTTTTGAAAATCATTGTTGATACAGTTGAAGTGCTTCCTTGATGTTGCCTACTGGAGGATAACAAGTTTTGTCGCGGCAAACATAGATGGCTGTTTTCGTGCCAACCCTGTTCCTGAACAGCGGCAATTCACCTTGGCCTGTTGATGCACATAGAATGGTGTTGGGAAGAAACAGAGAATTCAGTTCCTTCAAAACCTCCATTGCTCCGGGCCCGGTGATGACCATTTCGAAAAACGGAAAAGCATTGCAGGCGTACGCTTGAAGCCAGTTGGAATAGCTTGAAGCAAAATCAATTTGCGGAAGAATGTTGCGCAGCATTTGTTCACTCATCTTTTCGTACTCCACATTTTCAAAATGACGCGCCAGTTTAAAAAGCACTTTGCACATTGAACTGTTGGATGCCGGAATCACATTGTCCTGGATTTCTTTTTTTCGTGTAATGAGCTTCTCTGATTTGGAAGAGGTGTACCAGAACAATACACTTTCAGCATCGAAGAAATTTGCAATCACAAAATCAGTCGTGCGTTTTGCTTCTATCAACCACGATTCATTCATCGAAACTTCATAGAGATGGATGAACGCTTCAGCAGAGACGGCATAATCATCGAGGAATCCGTTGATATGCGAAGTGCCTTTTGTACGTGTTCTGGAAAAACTTCCATCGGTACCTTGTAAGAGTTTCAGTATTTGTGTGGCGGTGTGTTCTGCGCGTTGCAAATATTTTTCATTGCCTGTTGCTTTGTAGGCTTCCACATATGCCGTCACCATCAAGGCATTCCACGAGGTGAGGCATTTGTCATCGAGGCCGGGGCGTATTCTTTTTTCTCTTTCGGCAAGAAGTTTTTGACGGATGATGAGCGACTTTGATTTCACTTCATCCAATGAAAGATTTTCCTGCCGTGCAAATTCTTCATCCGTTTTTGTTCGCAGCAAAATGTTCTGGTGATGCTCCCAAAAACCTTCTTGTCCCACTGCAAAATATTTTTTTGCAAACTCAAAATCATCCCCCAAGAGGTTCCTCAATTCATCTTCAGTCCACACAAAAAATTTTCCTTCCACTCCTTCGCTGTCCGCATCAAGTGCGGAGTAAAACAATCCTTCATCGGAAAGCATTTCACGCTCTGCCCAATTGAGGGTCTGCTCTATCACTTCTTTGAACAATGTATTCTTTGTTGCACGATAGGCTTGTGCATAAAGCGAAACAAGTTGAGCATTGTCGTACAGCATCTTTTCGAAGTGTGGCACCTTCCACACATCATCCACGCTGTAGCGGGCAAAGCCTCCGCCCACCTGGTCATAGATTCCACCGAGTGCCATATTGGTGAGCGTTTGTGCAACAAAAGCTGAAACCGGCAACTTGTGTGTTGTCTCATCCGGCTTTCTGGCTTGGGCATTCAACCCACAATGTTCAACGTGTAAAAGAAACTCCCAGTTGTTTGGCATGGGGAACTTGGGGGCTTTGCGCGCACCGCCTTTTTCCCTGTCCCAATACTGCGACCAATGCTCGACCACTTTCTCCAGAAATTCTTTGTCGAAAGGCAGTTCGTCTTGGTTGGGTGCTATGATGTTGAGCCCGGAAAGGCCTTCTGATAGTTGCTGGGCGTACTCATTCATCTTCATCGGTTGGTTACGATAAAGTTCAACGAGGTTTTCGAGAATACTCAGCCACTGAATTTTGGGGAAGTATGTTCCTCCATACACCGGACGACCATCCGGCAGGGCGAACACATTAAGCGGCCACCCGCCACGCCCGCCCATGAGGTGGACGGTATCCATATATATAGCGTCCACATCGGGGCGTTCTTCACGGTCCACTTTTATGCAGATGAAATGTGCGTTCATGAACCCGGCACATTCATCATCTTCGAACACTTCGTGCTCCATCACATGGCACCAGTGGCAGGAAGAGTAGCCGATGGAAATGAGCACGAGTTTATTTTCTGCTTTGGCTTTTTGCCAGGCATCATCACTCCATGCAAACCAATGCACCGGATTGTTCTTGTGTTGAAGGAGGTAGGGGCTGGTTTGGGTGGAGAGGTGGTTCATGTATAATTGCGAATGAAGGGTGCATTGAGGGGGTAAAGAAAGGGAGTGAACTGTGGCAAGATTTGTAATTCTAACTTTACAGCCATGAAAATCCTTATTGAAATTCCGGATAAGCAATCCACTTTTGGGATGAAGGTTCTGCAGAGTTTGTCATTCGTAAAAAAGGCAAGGCCGTTTTCCGCATCTGCTGCACAGTTGTGGAACGACCTGAATGAAGCAGCCGAAGAGGTTCGGCTTCACAAGCAGGGAAAAATCAGGTTGAAAACAGCACAGCAATTATTGGATGAGTTATAACATTCTTCCTACGCACCGGTTTGAGAAGGAGCTCAAACGGTTGGTAAAGAAAATATATAGTAAGGAGATAAACGGTTTCCGTTTCCACAAAAAGGTATGTAACCCGGATTGTTCTTGTGTTGAAGGAGGTAGGGGCTGGTTTGGGTGGAGAGGTGGTTCATGGGGTATAGAAAGGGAGGACGTCTTTTCAAGATGGGTAGTTTTCACCGCACGGATAATCCACATATCGCGGGAGCGGTGGTGATGTGCGAATTTTCTAATTGCGCACACTCAGCTGAAGCGTGTGAAGTTCTTTCCCTATCTGGCGAATGCCTTGTATGATTCGTTCGGTTTGCTGAAATGTGGGTTTGCGTCTTCCTCTTACATATTGTGAAAGCAGCGCGGGATTCATGCCAATGCGTTCGGCCAGAAAATTCGCATTCAGTACGCGGTAATGCCGGAAGAATTGCCCAAGGTCGAGTTCAAGCATGAGTTGTGTATGCCTGATGGTTTTGCCTTCTTCTTCCAGGTAAAGATTCATGGATTCCACAAGGTTCAACCTTAATTCCAGTAGCGTGTTGCCGGTGGTGAACACCGGGTGATCGGCAAAATATGCCGAAAACCCGGTGCCTGTATTTTCCACAATTACCTGATACTTTTTCAATTTCTCTTTCTTCTTTATTTCCTTACTTAATTAACACGCATCCACTTGTGGGCGGTGCTGAGGACGGGCAGGCAAGTGAGCTGCCGCGCGGTAGAGGGTAATCAGATCCCGGCCTGTTTGCGAATTTTCGCTTCCAGCCCTTTGCCGAGTTCTGCCGCTCCATGATCTGGAAATATGATGGTGTGTTTATGATCATCGTGTTTCAGTTTCATGTGCGAACCTTTTTGCGACACCTGGTACCAGCCGGCACGTTTCAAGAGTCGCAACATTTGCGAACATTTCATGTTCTAGTATTTCATTTTTTGTGGGATTAAAGAGCATACTTAAATAGCATTATTGATGTAATGTTCAGGAATTTCCTGAGTGCCAAAAGTAAATAATTCTTTACCTGTACAACAAAGTTTTCAATCATTACGTTGAATTCGCCCTCCTCAAAACAACCTTCCCCATGCGCGACACCACCATTTTTTCCCTCATCGAATAAGAACACCAACGCCAGCTCCACGGCATGGCACCGATGGCTGCCAAAAAAGCTGTTGTAGATTTAGCCCTGTTTCTTTTGAAAGGTGGTTCATAAAGTAAAACCTTTACAGGAATTTGTGGCACCTTAGCGATTGAGTTATTGAATCAATGAACCCTTAACGCAGGTCAATCTCCATTACTTTTTTTGACGAGGCAAGGAACAATCCTTCATCAATCAATACCCTTTTCAGTCATAGCTTTCAGAAGTTCTCCGTTTTTTATGGATTGCCATCCGCAATCATGTACAGTATGAACCTGGAACTTTGATGAAATAAAATTCTTCAGTAGCCCCGGCCGGTTTTCATCCAGCAAAACTTTCATGCTGCCTTAGGCGATTCAAATGTGAAAGTGGATGCTGTCAAAGCAAGTACCGCAAGAACCTGTTCCCTTTTTACCGATGGAAAATCGTTTATGAAATCCTCGATGCCATCGCCTCCTTTGAGGTAGTCGAAAAGATTTTTTACCGGAACGCGTGTACCCGTGAATACAGGAGTGCCGCTTTGTACATCGGGCGATATGATGATGGGACTGCTCATTCTACAAAAAAAGTGTAAGCAAATTTTGTGGAGCGGGCCACCCAGTTTCCAGAATTTGAAAGCCTGGAATCTACCACACTTACCTTGCGCCCCATGCGCGACACCACCGTTTTTTCCCTCATAGAAAAAGAACACAACCGCCAGCTCCACGGCATCGAACTCATAGCCTCCGAAAACTTTGTGAGCCAGCAGGTGATGCAGGCCATGGGCAGCGTACTCACTAATAAATATGCTGAAGGCCTTCCCGGCAAACGCTACTATGGCGGCTGCCAGGTGGTGGACGAAGTAGAACAACTGGCCATCGACCGCCTTAAAGAATTGTTCGGTGCAGCATGGGCCAACGTGCAGCCACATAGCGGTGCCAATGCGAACAGTTCAGTAATGCTGGCCTGCCTCAAGCCGGGAGATACCATTTTGGGCCTCGACCTCTCGCAGGGCGGGCACCTCACGCACGGCTCGCCCGTAAACTTCAGCGGCAAACTCTACCGCGCCACGTTCTATGGAGTGAACCGCGAGACAGGCCGGGTAGATATGAACGTGGTGCAAGAAATTGCTCAAAAAGAAAAGCCCCGTCTCATCATTTGTGGCGCTTCGGCCTACAGCCGCGACTGGGAATATGAGCGCTTTCGCCAGATAGCAGATTCAGTGGGGGCACTCCTCATGGCCGATGTGGCCCACCCGGCAGGCCTCATTGCCAAAGGACTGATGAGCGACCCACTGAAACATTGCCACATCATAACCACAACCACCCACAAAACCCTGCGCGGCCCCCGTGGCGGTGTCATCATGATAGGTAAGGATTTCGAAAATCCTTTTGGACTAAAAACCCCAAAAGGAGAACTGCGCATGATGTCGTCATTGCTCGACAGTGCAGTATTTCCAGGAATGCAGGGAGGCCCATTGGAACATGTCATAGCAGCAAAAGCCGTGGCCTTTGGCGAAGCACTCCAGCCCTCATTCAAAACCTACGGAGAGCAGGTGATTAAAAACGCAAAGGCACTGGCAGGCGCACTCATGGCTCGAGGCTACACTATAGTAAGTGGCGGCACCGACAACCATTGCTTCCTTTTAGACCTGCGCAACAAAAACATAACCGGCAAGGAAGCCGATGCCGCCCTCATCTCTGCCGACATTACCGTGAATAAAAACATGGTTCCCTACGATGATAAATCACCTTTCATCACCAGCGGCATACGCATAGGCACACCGGCCATCACCACCCGCGGGTTGAAAGAAGGGGAAATGGAAGCCATCGCATCCCTCATTGATGAAACTCTTGTGGGAAGAAATGAAGCAACAGTGATTTCCGGTGTGAAGAAAAAGGTGAGGGAGATGATGAGTGAGAGGCCGCTGTTTGCAAGTGAAAATGCGCAGGCTTATGAATGACCAACGTAAGTTTGACTTCTCATAACAACTTTACTTTATGAAAAAATCTTTAGTCCTTCCATTCATCCTGCTTTCATCTCTGCAAGGCTTCACCCAAAAAGATTCCTCCTTTTTTGAATTGGGGTTAAACACCACTCGCCTCATAACCATGTTCAACCTGGCCGATGGAGCGCAAGTGAGTCCATACCTAATCAACGCGGAGTACAATCTCGGCAAATTTGGTTTGCGCCTGGGTGCAGGACATTCATCGCTCAATTCGAATGAAGAACCGGGGCCTGTCAATGGACAAACTGAATTTCTTAGCGACTCGGTGAACTCAGATATGCGGATTGGAATTGTGTTGCACAACAGGTTATCGCCAAAGTGGTCTTTCAAATTTGGTGTTGATGCCATCTTCAGCACCGCCAGAATCACCAACCAAACTGCAACCAAAGACGGTTTAGGCGAAACCCACACCACCTTCAGCGAATTTCTTAGAAAAGAATCGGGAGCAAGCCCGTTTGCATGGCTTCAATATCATTTTTCCAATCGCGTGAGTATCGCAACAGAATTGCAGGTCTTTATCACATCCATCCAATTCAATGATGAGGAAAGAAACAGCCAGTTCCCCGAATTCGATACGGAACGAATAGTGGCAACAAACCGCTTTTCAATTGAACCTCCAACCGCACTTTTCCTAATCGTGCGTTTTTGAAAACAGTTGCACCTTTGCACGGTGGGAATGAAAAACACAAATCGCATAGTTTTCCTAAGTCTTGCAATCATTGTTGTACTGTTTTCCTGCGACAAAAAATTTACGCAAGACGCTGCGCACAGAATTCCACTTCTTCCTGAATCACCCTACGATTACAATGCATTGCCACCCGACACCACATTCAATCCTTTCGGTGTGGATTCGATTGAGAATGACATGGCCACATTGGGTCGTGTACTTTTTTATGATACACAACTCTCCATGAACAACAGGGTGAGCTGCGGAAGTTGCCATTTGCAGAGCAGGTCGTTTGCAGATGACAAACGTTTCAGCTTCGGATTTGAAAATGTATTGACCACAAGAAATTCCCCCGCCATCATCAACGCAGGATTGCAAGACGGATTTTTTTGGGACATGCGCGAAGACAACCTGAACGAAATGTCGGTTCAACCCATCGCAAACCATTTTGAAATGGGAATCGAACAACAGGAATACATGAGTGCAAAAATCAATGCACTCGATTATTATCCTGCATTGTTCGAAGCTGCTTTCGACACGGCAGAAGCAACACCGGAACGAATCAGCTTTGCTCTTGGAACTTTCCTTCGCTCCATCGTTTCTGTGAGTTCAAAATTTGACAAAGGAGTAGGCACTAATTTTTCAAACTTCACAGAAGAAGAAAATTTAGGTCGCGAATTGTACTTCGTGAAATTTCCATGCGCTGCATGTCACGGTGCCGAAAACCTTGCAGGAGGAAATTCCACTGCAGAGAATATCGGTTTAGAAATGGATTACATTGACAATGGTGTTGAGGGCATTGAGCCTTTTAGTGGAGACCAACGCGATGGCTGGTTTAAAACTGCATCGCTGCGCAACATTGAATTCACTGCGCCTTATATGCACGATGGAAGATTTACAACACTTGAAGAAGTGCTGGAGTTTTACAACAGCGGTGTGCAGGCGCATCCGCAACTTTCAGTGATGCTTCGCAAACCAAGCGATGGAGGATTTTTCAACCTCGACCCATCACCCGGTGGAGATTTTATGCCGGATGGAACAGGACGACAACCCATTCGCATGTTTATGACTGATGCAGAGAAGAAAGCACTTATCGCTTTCATGAAAACCTTCTCAGATGTATCGCTGATGCACGACCCGAAGTTTTCGGATCCGTTTGTGGTTGCAGAATAACTACGTTCCCCTTTGTGTTCTGATGATGACATTCAAACTGAATGAAAACATTCCAAGCGCAAGTAACAAATGCATGGGTTGCATCATTTCAGGGAAACTGAAATAGGTGAGAATTGTTCCAACAGCAATTTCACACAACACAAGAATCATTAAGACATTCACTGCTTTAAGTCTGAACAAATCTCTATTGTTTAAAAAGAACAATCCTATTGTAGTTGCAGCAACCAGCCACGCAAAACTCCGATGAATTAGAAAGAATCTATCCGAAGCTATTTCAGCAATAATTCCATGCCTGCCTATTTTCTCCATCAACAAATCAACCTTTTCGCGAACGAGAGTACCCAACACAATTTGTATGACGATTATCATCAACATGAAAAATGTGACTAGCCTGAAAATTTTCGTCACCAACACTTTTTTCATTTCTCCTGATTTGTGAATGCATAGCATCAGAAACAAAATGATGAACAACGAACACAACATGTGTAGTGTGATACTTCCCTCGTCAAGATTTCCATCCACGACAACTTTGCCCAGCCATGCGGCAACCCCAATCATGAACAATGCTCCCACCGCAGGCCAAAGAATTTTCAGGTTGATTCTTTTTACGAAAAGTGATGTTGCAACAACCACAAGTGCAAAGGCAAAAATTCCAGCCAACGCTCCCACCAGCCGATTGATATATTCCGTCCAAGTGTGTGCAACATTGAAGGCTGCATAATCATGCTTCGGGTATTTGTGCCATTGAGCGCGATCGAAATTTTCTGTTGAAGTAAACATCTGTTCTGCTACCCAAAGTGTGTCGTTCAAAATCACCATCTCTCCGTTTTCGAAATCCCTGCCTGCACTAAAGGTCAGTGGTTCAATATCCATTGGCGGAACCAAGTAGCCGAAACACTTCGGCCAATCGGGGCAGCCCATTCCTGCACCGGTCATGCGCACAATGCTGCCGGCAAGAATTACTAAAAAGATATTAATGAGGGTGAAAATGGCAAGAAGCCGTGCCAATTTTACGGATGGATGCATGCGCCAAAATTATCCGTGAAGTGCAACTGCACGTATGAAACTTGGATTGATGAAGGAAAAAGAAAACCCCTTTATCTAAAGCGTGAAAGGGTTCTCCTCATTGGTAAAATATCGAAATTTCAATACTACAAGTTTGGAAACAGGCTGCAATAAATTGAGCAATTGGAAAATCCGGTTGAAGTCATGGCACTTGCGTCAGCATCAGGCGAAGCAGAGGTGTTGCCCTGCAATCCAGAGTATTTCACTACCTCAACCGATTTCACTTTGTACATACCGTCCATGCTGGAGTTTACGCATGCAATCATTTTTTGCTCATCCACTTTTGTTGGGTCGAATTCAACGGTAACCACATTCTCGGTTCTGCCATCCGCGAAGTCAAGGTTGGTGCTCAATACACCGGCAAGAGCTTGCAAATCTTTTTGGATTTTTCCACCGCAACCTTCTGAGCAAGTCATTCCTTCGATGCTGAGATTGGCAACAGTTTTCACCACTTCTGATGAAATTTCCTTGTGAGTAACCGGAACATCGGAAGCTGATGTTGCAGCAGGTTTTTCAGAGCAGGAAACCTGAACAACAAAAACTACCAGTAAAAAGAAAATTATACGCTTCATGATGGATTGAATTTTGAAAAATTGTCCGCCAAAAATAGTTGGGTCATTTATGTGCAGGCTTTCGTTCACATAATTTTTGAGCGATCTTAATCAACCGCTCAACACGAAATTGCATTCGAGTAGGTTTGACCATTCAATCTATAGCCTCCAATGGCCAGCGCCCGTGCCCAACACTTTATAGTATTTTTTCTTCTCGCTTTAACATGGGGCAGTTCCTTCATCCTAATGAAGCTCGGGATGGAAGATAGCGAAGGCAATCCAGTTTTTTCTGCCAACCAGGTGGCCTCGCTCCGATTGTCAATTGCCGCATTGGTGTTGCTCCCTTTTTCAGCAAGAGCTATTTATAAAATCACCGCGAAGAATCCTGACCGTAACACTCAGCGTGTAGAAAAACAAGACTGGAAATGGTTGATGTTGGTGGCGGTTTTCGGCAGCGGCTTCCCCGCTTTTCTTTTCACCACCTCCGAAACATTTCTGTCGAGCAGCGTGGCCGGAATTCTCAATTCCCTCACTCCATTGTTCACTCTAATACTGGGCATTTTATTATTTAGTAAGCCATCGCATCCGCGACAAGTTGTCGGCATCCTCGTTGGGCTTGCAGGCGCCATCTGCCTCATCAGTATAAATGGATTGGGAGATTCTGAAAACTGGTGGTATTCGTTGTTGGTGGTAATCGCCACTATGTGCTATGGGTTAAGCGTGAACACCATTGGCTACAGGCTTTCACATCTCAACCCAATAGAAATTTCAGCTATCACATTGCTCATTGTTGGAATTCCTTGTGGTTTCATAGCACTGGGCAGCGGTGCAGTGGATGTGCTGACCGAACATCCATCGGGGCCGGCTGCATTCGGTTATATCTGCATACTTGCAGTAGCCGGAACTGCTTTTGCTGTAATTGGCTACTTCTGGCTGGCACAGCGGGCAAGCGTTTTGTTTGCATCATCCGTTGCCTATGTCATGCAGCTGGTGGCAGTGGGATGGGGAGTGTATGCCGGGGAAAAACTTACCGTCTTCCACTTACTCTGTGGGTTGGTGATTTTGGCAGGAGTTTACTTAGTGAATCGTGGTGCTGCTAAGAAGTTGTGAAGCACTGCTTGCAGAACGAGGACACCCGTCTATATTTGCGCCCCTTTAAAAAATTTAGTAATCCGGTACGCCCAAGGCGTAGCACAATTTCAGAAAATCATGTACGCAATTGTTGAGATAGCAGGGCATCAGTACAAAGTACAGAAAGACCAGCAGGTTTTTGTCAATCGGCTCAAGGAGACAGAAGAAGGAAAGAAGGTGGACTTCAACCGGGTTCTTCTCATCGAGAATGATGGCAATGTGACTATTGGCGCCCCGGCTATAGAAGGAGCACTAGTGACTGCCAGCGTGGTCCAGCACATGAAGGGCGATAAAATTATCATCTTCAAAAAGAAACGCAGGAAAGGCTACCAGAAAAAAAATGGTTTTCGCCCATACCTCACGGAACTGAAAATTGAAACCATTTCAGGCAACTAATTCAAGTAGAAAATTTCCCTAACTCAAAAAAGCAATGGCACATAAGAAAGGTGAAGGCAAGGTAAAAAACGGACGTGAGTCGCATAGTAAACGCCTCGGTGTAAAACTCTACGGAGGTCAGGTGATTATTGCTGGCAACATCATCGTTCGCCAACGTGGCACCAAACACCATCCGGGTGAAAACGTGGGTATTGGCAAAGACCACACGCTGTACGCACTGTCTGATGGTGTGGTAAAATTCCAGAAGAAAAAAGACAATCGCTCATTTGTTTCGGTACTTCCTGCTTAAGGCGTATCGGGCTGCAATAAAATTTTTGAAACTCCCGGTTTCGCTCTGGTGCGAAGCCGGGATTTTTTTTAATTATCAATCAACACAAGCAGAATGCTCCAGCTAACTAATATTCGAGAAAACAAGGACAAGGTTCTTGCAGGACTTGCAAAACGCAACAAAGATTTCTCCGTACAGATAGATGAAATCATCGCCCTCGATGACCTTCGCAAAAAAGCGCAGCAGGAACTCGACACCAATCTGGCTGAGGCCAATAAACTGGCTAAAGAAATTGGCGACCTTTTTAAACAAGGAAAACGCGAAGAGGCTGATCGGTTGAAAGTTCGGACCGCAACACTTAAAGAATCTGCAAAGGGGGTTGAAATAACATTGAACGATGTTGAACAGCAACTGAAACAAGCCCTCTACCTGGTTCCTAATGTTCCGTATGAATTGGTGGTTCAGGGGAAATCACCGGAAGAAAATGTTGAAGTAGTTAACTGGGGAGAAAATCCAAACCTCAGCGAAAGCAAAAAGCCGCACTGGGAACTTGCCGAACAATATGGATTGATAGATTTTGAATTAGGCGTAAAAATCACTGGTGCCGGTTTTCCGGTTTACTGTGGAAAGGGTGCAAGGCTTCAACGCGCTCTCATCAATTTCTTTTTGGATGAAGCGCAAAACGCTGGGTACAAAGAAATCATTCCACCACTGATGGTGAACGAAGAAAGTGGTTTCGGGACAGGACAATTGCCCGACAAGGAAGGCCAGATGTACCATGTAGGCATTGATAATCTTTTCCTGATTCCAACGGCTGAAGTACCGGTCACCAATATCTATCGCGACACAATTTTGAAAGAAGATGAACTGCCCATAAAAATGACGGCTTACACACCGTGCTTCAGAAGGGAAGCTGGTTCGTATGGAAAGGATGTGCGCGGATTGAACCGCCTGCATCAATTCGACAAAGTGGAGATTGTCCAGATAGCGCATCCTAACATGAGTTATGAAATTCTTGAAACCATGGTGGAGCATGTGAAAAGTCTTTTGCAAAAACTTGAATTGCCTTACCGAATTCTTCGGCTTTGCGGTGGTGACATGGGATTCACATCTGCAATGACCTACGACTTTGAAGTCTTCAGCGCAGCACAGGAACGCTGGCTTGAAGTGAGTTCCACCTCCAATTTCGAAACCTTCCAGGCGAATCGGCTCAAGTGCAGATTCAAAGGAACTGATGGCAAAACACAACTCGTGCATACCCTAAACGGAAGTGCGCTTGCATTGCCTAGAATTGTTGCTGCACTGCTGGAGAACAATCAAACCAAAGATGGAATCAGGATTCCGAAAGCGTTGGTGCAATACACGGGGTTTGAAATTGTTCAGTGAAATTGCATCACTAAAAATCAAGAAAGTGATTAGAGATGAAAGTGAAAACTCAACCGCGTTAGAAATTGTATTCTCGGGTTTTTGTTGAGCACATATCCATGCAGTTGATTGTGCCAGTTAATTTCAAACCTTTCTTTTCTCAATACTACATATTGAAACACGGCATTCAAACCTGGTACATTGAACTTATCACGTTGATTTATGCAGTCGCTGCTATCCACCAGCGAGCAAAACAAACTCGTGCCCTCCAAGTGCAGATAGGTTAAACCGGTTTCAAAAGAAAAAAATCTGGCGAATGAATTGCCAGTCGGCCTTATTCTAAAACCATAATTGATATCTAACCTGAATGAACTGACGTCATAAAAAAATGAGTATCCTTCGGGTGCGCTCGGAAGAAACCGTTTTTCCCGTGCTCTAATCACGTGTATTGAAATGGAATATTGCGTTTTCTTGAAAAGCCTGTACCTCGATTTGTCTTCATTGAATTGTATCTTGAAGTTAAAGCCTGTTGTTAGCCTAGGCACAAATGATGAACCATAGAAATCACTTTCCAAATGACCGGGAATTCCAACTTCCAGCCCATTCACAATTCCAAAGTAAGTACTCATTCGAAGACTGATCTTGCGCATTTACATCAAACACTTGAAAAAGCATAAGTATGAACAGTACTTGTTTCACATGCACTATAATATAAGTGGCAATATTGAATCCTTCGGAATAATTCTTGAAGGACTTCAAAAATCGAAATTTCATATTATCGCCAGCGTAGTAGTTTTTGCACCATTACTGGAACGCAGCGTAACCTTATACAATCCTTCCGCCAATGCTGACGTGTCAATAATCTTGTTTCCTTGAACTTCGTTTATTGCGAACTGTTCAATCAATTGGCCAATCGAATTATGGATTTCGCAACGAACCAATGTTACCCCTTTATTTGACCAATCAAGATTCGTAACATCCTCAGCAGGATTTGGGTGCAAAATAAAATCAATCTCGGTCTCAACATCACCGACTACTTCGGTACTACGTGGAGTAATTGGGTTGTAAAGAGCGGCTTGATTGCAAATATTTTGTTCAATCCATGAAGGAATTGTGGCAAGGGATAAAACATGACTACATGCATTTAAGTCATCAAGTTTTAGGGTCATGTTACCTGAGAGATTGGATTCTGGCATAACAGCAATTTCGTTTCTAGCCAGTATGTCGCTATTTACAAGGTTGTCTTGATTTGTTATTGTTGCCGAAATCTTTATGTTGTGAGTTGCGTACTTGGACTCGGCAGACTCTAGGTTGACAATTCCTGTAATATCCAAATCGTATGGATGGGCTTGATACCCGATCGGAAATACAGGACCGACACCGTTGGATTTATTAAGGGCTTCAACCCAGAAAGTATGCCCGTAGGCTTCTGCGGTTTCAAAACTGGAAAGACCACCGCTTGTATGAATTTCGTAATTTGAAATAGACAACTTGTATGTGTGTGCTGATTCCGGATCATTGCTGAACGGTGCATTCAGAGTACTCTCTTCCAATTTTACTTTGTAGGTTGCAATCAGAATTACATTATCAGTGTATACATCTGCATCATTGTCAGTGCGTTTCAAAATGTACTTTACCCGAAGGCGGAATTCGGGGTTGTTGTATCGTACGTTCAAATCACCATCGTATGAAAAAGGTGGTGATGCATTGATCGGATGATGTGCAAATAGTGCAGAATATTCCTGCCAGCAAGAGGCTGAAAAGTAGCCAGTACTATAGGTAATCTTGTTTATGTTGTCAACGCCTGAGGTGCTGTTGGCATCAGGCTTAGGCCATTTTACTACCTCAATACCTTCACGAAGAAGTGATTCGGCATAGCCCATTCCAGGTGCAATTTGGTCAAGATCCTCAGTAATAACCGGGCCAATAAACGGATAAAACACACACCAAAATGGATTGGTACACGCACCTCCCGTATTTGGATTGCCCACCACATCCTTTGCATTGCCCGTTATTGGTATTACTGCATTGCCAACATTATCATTCAAGGTATAATCCAGTGCAAATTCCAGGTCAATCAATTCCAGTTCTGAAGCCGGATTGATTGCAAACTTTGGCATTGTCTTCAACCTGTACTGCCTTATCTGTGGGTGATCAACTACAGCAACACACGGAACGTTTTCTCCGTTGGATTCATCTACTACATCCAAAAAATGACCTTGTTCGCAATTGTATTGCACCCATTCCAGTACTGGTGTCTCCACTAAATTCACAATTCCCAAAGTGTGATCGTAAATCGGCTTCGATTCCGGATTGGTGTCAGTGATGGATTGATGGGGCGACCCCGGGGTATAGAAAACAAATCCATTCATTGGTAACCCCCCGCTGAACCCCATCTTGATTCAATGATTTTCGCAGTTCTGCTTTGCGGCCATGAATACAAAAGTAAAAACCGATTGGTTAGCACACATTGAAGGGTGGCTTGCATCTGGAAAAAGCAA
>Ga0163152_10002764_pt1 | contig 24074 bp, 24 predicted proteins | sample OliLakLV19MP8IB2_FD_148635 | JGI IMG/M metagenome (GOLD analysis project Ga0163152, IMG submission 148635) | Freshwater microbial mat bacterial communities from Lake Vanda, McMurdo Dry Valleys, Antarctica - Oligotrophic Lake LV.19.MP8.IB-2 | ecosystem: Environmental > Aquatic > Freshwater >...
TGACGGGTACTTACCCGTCAATGTTCCACGAAGACGACACGCGTCGAAACTCTTGGCTAGGCGTCGAATGTTCAGCGATTAGTTCTGAGGAGAGATACGCCATAGAACTAGCGTTAGACAATGGCGAGCGCGCCGATAGGGTGGACGATAGGATGGTGAAGAGGTATGGCCGGTAAGGACAACTTAGTTCCCGTTTCACAATGTCGTGCAACGCACCTGGTAAATGACGACGATCGATACGATGCGCCTACGTATCGCGCGATATGCGGGCGAACAATTCGGGCGAATGGTGCGAATTGGTCGCCCGATCAATCGCTGGTATGCGGGACGTGTATCAGAGTGGAGAATGCAAGGGAGGCGCAGGGTGAAGAATAGGCCAGTGTACGATTATCCGTTCACGATTCGGACAGCGGATGGTAGATCGTTCTATCGTGCCGAAACAATAGAAGACGCAGAAGGGTATCTAATGGCGTACGGATACGTTAGGGTGAAGTCGCATCCGGACGCGACATATGCGGGATATGCGCCGATGTCCTTATGGCGAAACCCCGCAGAACATTGTAGTATATATACTTTCGTACGTGTGGACGTACGCGGATATCATTCCGACGATGTAGTCTGCGATGCGTGCAAGCTAGTTCCGCCTGCGGAAAGACAAGGCAGGTGTTGGCACAAGATCCGGTAAGATCCTAAGGTAACGGCACGCTCGAGCTCGAGCGTGCCGTTACCCTAATTGTCAAAAGTATTGTATACTTGGGTTATCATTTACCCTTATAACCCCCCTAACCATGCACATTACATTTTTTATTTTTCAAATTGCTCTTTACTATAGATTCAAAAACCCAATCCCTTAGAAAAGGAAATTCAAGTCTTATCTCCTCTAAGTAATACTTTCCTCCGCATTCAATAAATCCTTCCGCCCACTGCTTAATTTGAAAATTAAGGTTGACTTTGCCCTGTAATGCAGAGAATAACAACCTAGGATGCTTAGTTGAAGCCTTTTCCCCATTCTCCCACTTCAAAAAGGCTTTATTCGCTGAATAACCATTATTTTCTTTCTTAATTATGGGATTACTCCCGTTAGTAGGGGGAATGAAGCTTTTATCCCATAATCTGTACCATTTTACATATATCCAGAAATCAGGATGTATTTTTTCATTTTTCAAATTCAACAATGCTAAAGAATCTTTTCTCACTAATAAATCTTCCATCCTTCAATTTCAAATAACATCCAGACAATTTATGATAACGAGATTCAACGTCATATTCTTGCCCCATTTGACTACATCCTCTTCGATCAAAATAAAATCCAATAGAAGCAATTAGCATGATAATGCCAGCAATTATACTAATTGCTCCAAATATCGCAGGTATCATTGGCTTATCAGAGGAAAATGTAGATAATCCATCCAATACCGCTGCTAAACACACAAGTAACACACCAATTAAAAGTAACCCAATTCCAAAAACTAATAACATTATATCCCAAGCCTCCTCTTTACTGCCCTTCTATCTCGGAACCTAAACCACCAAATAATTCTACGCATGATGTAAGCATTCTCCATTGCTAAATGTGCATCGCATTCTGCATGATTCGCAACGCCAAAACTTTGCTGTATACCCTCGCCTGCTCCGCTGTGGAAGCGCATTACCGCAGCAATCACACAATTGACCGGCTGGAGCAATTGTGTTATTCATTCGTGGCAATCACAATTTCATTCGCGCGCCATTGTTCTTTAGTCAATAATTGCCTCATGTCATGCTTATGTTCTTTACGCCAATCCTCTGTGACCAATGTGAAGGAAGGAAGCGTACCCTGATGAGTAATGTTTTCCATAACAAAACTCGCCCCACAGCTACATGTTTCTCTAATGTTCAATTTGCTCTCTCATCTTTCTCTCAACGATTTTTAGGCAGTCTGGACATATATCCATAACGGTTTCTCCGATAATTAACTCCCACCCTTCTTCCTTGTGGAGCGCGTGCCGGATTGTGGACAAGTCACCTCTTCGTGATTGCCGTGTCATGCATATATCGCAAACAATCACATCGATTGTTACGTGCCTTTTCGGCTTAATCATTTCTGGGGTCCCTCACGCCGTCCGGTGTGGATAGGTTACCACGTATAACGCATCTTGCCAAACTGCCTTCCACATGGTACCGTGGCATTATGAACTTACTATCGGATTGGGACGATCAGGTTAGGAGATTGGCAGAAATGCCAGCTAATAAGAGAAAAGCTGTTTTCGAGAAATTGGAGATAGCACCAACGGCAAATATGAAATTAATGAAGACACTGAGATTCTCACTAGATGAGCAACAGAAAAAAGACATCTTAAATGCTATTCAATTATCCCTCTTGTCAAATGGGCTAACTACATTCCCAGAGGGTCTTCATAAAATTTGCAAGGACTATATGGACACGTATTATGATACCGAGATTGATACCCCAGTTGTCTAATGATACTCTCTATACAAAAGATAAGCACTTAAATTTAATTAAAGAGCTTAACATAAAACTCTATAATATAGAGTCAAGTATTAAAACGCTTAAAATGGAGCGTGAAATAGTCCTTAGAGAACTTAAGATAACTTGTGGTATTTATAATTATGAGCACGTAGATGCACCATAGATATATGCTTAATTGGTCAATCTTCTATGCAAGATTTCTTACATGGAGAACAGGGAGATTGGTAATTAGTCCATATATTGATGATGGGCAAAATAGCGAAGACGAAGAGCAGCAACCATTTCGGTGGGAAGATACCGGGGAAGCTGTTACAAGTAAGATAGATGTCTAAGACCGACTCCCGCACAGCATTTCTAAAACAACTTGGGCCGCTTCCGCGGCCCATTTTTGATTTGAATACAGGAACTCATATTCCAACTGATGATGAGATTGTCAAGAGAGTAAATCACAGTATTGGCACAACAAAAGAACGAAAGATACTTCCTAAGATTAAGATCAGGGATAAAAAGCAAAAGCTTCGTATTCTCAACTCGGAAGAGTTTAGACTTCATATGGTAAAAATGGCTGATATTTTCAATATCATCAATGAAATGGACTTGGAATCATTCATAGTAACGTGCCAGAAGTATGAACAGATACAAGGGATTCGTGATGAATCCATTTGGAGTAATTTCGAAGGTCTCATGCAGCAATGGAGTGAATTTGCCGCTGGATTAAGATCGGTTGGAGTAGAGTTCAAAGAGTTTCAACGCAGTAGGACAATATGAAAGTTTTAATTGCTTGTGAATTTTCAGGAACAGTTCGTGATGCTTTTACGGCTAAAGGACACGATGCAATATCTTGTGATTTTCTTCCATCGGATACTAAAGGAAATCACTATCAGGGAGATGTATTTGATATTATTGACAATAATTTTGATCTAATGATTGCCCATCCACCATGCACTTATCTTGCTAATAGCGGAGTAAGCTGGTTGTATAGTAAAAATGGTACACGTAATGAGTCACGATGGGAAAATATGCGTGAAGGAGCAGAATTTTTCAAACGTCTTTTGGAAACTGATATTCTGAAGATTGCTATTGAGAATCCAATTATGCACGGACACGCAAGGGCCATTATTGGACAGAAATATACACAAATCATTCAACCTTGGATGTTTGGAATTAAAGAATCTAAAGCTACGTGTTTGTGGTTAAAGGGGCTTCCTTTATTAAAAGAAGTAAATAATGTTAAAACTGAAATGCTTTTGCTTCCAAAAAATCAAGCACAGAGATTGCATTATTTGCCCCCATCTATAGATAGATGGAAATTACGAAGTAAAACTTTTCCTGAAATTGCCAGAGCTTTTGCAGATCAATGGGGTTAGATAAGAAGCGATTCTAGCGCAGTCGCACAATATAGACTTTTTCAATTCGATAGCCTAATCTGGGTTTATGCCTGACAAGCTAAAGTGCTCACCGGGGAGACACAAATGGATAGTAAGAACTAATCCAAAATGGACTTCTCTAAAATGCGTAACTTGTGGGTTCGTCACTACAGGATATTTACCAGATGACTACAATCGAATATCTCGTTGATAATATAACTTCAATTGTCGTGCCTGATAAGATTCAGGACGGCATCGTATTCTCTCGCGGCATTGACAAATGGGAACGCGGAGAGAATGAGCGCGCAGATGAATACGCCGCGTTCTTGATATACAGAGACCTCGGAGCATTGCAGCGTTCAATTTACGCAGCTCAGGCTGTGGTCGGCGAAGAGAAGTTTCCTAATCTCACGGCAGTAGCATCAAGGAACCGCTGGAAGACTCGCGCCGAGTTGTGGGATGACGAATTAGTTCGGCTAAAGGCCGTGGCAAATGAGCGCGCTTTAATCGAGATGGGCGCGAGGCACGCTACTCAGATTCAATCCGCAGCAGAAGTTTTGATGATTCCCGTAAATGCCGCAATGAAACGTCTTGAAGAAGATCCTGAGATTTTTGGGCGAATGGTTGGAATGGACACCGAGCAATTACTTAATTTGATGATTAAATCAATCAATGCTCTCCCCGGTGTTATCAAGACCGAACGACTCATTAACGGCCAAGCTACTTCCGAGATAAGTGCTACTTCAAAGACAACTTCACTTATTTTGAGCGGCAAACTCTCTGAATTGAGTGATGAACAGCTTGAGGTTCTTGAAGGCGTATTCTCTCCAGTCGAAGATGATGACTAATGCCAGCCACAGCTATCCCGTGGACAGGAAATCAAGTTAAGCTCGAAATAGATAGACGAGCTTGCAAGAATTCATTTCGACACTTTCTCAAATTCTGGAGATTTAAGAACAGAGAGACCGGAGAAATCCTTTCATTCGGCGATGCTCTTTGGCCGGGACAAGATGGGCTTGTTTCTATCATGGAGAAAGAAAAATGGATCATCGCATTAAAGGCCGGGAAACTTGGGTTTACAGAACTTGAATGCGCCTTTGATGCTTGGGTAGCTCTTTTTGGACAAGATAACAGTCGTGTTCACCTTTTCTCTAAAGATCTTAGTGCTTCCCGAGAATTGTTGAAGTATATCCAATTTGGCTTGTCGAAACTCCCGCCCGAGTGGCAGATAGAGATACTATCAGATAAAGCTGGCGGACAAACTGCTACATCATTGATATTCAGAGCGCACTGGATGAATACAGACGATGAACGAAACATTGTTTCGTATGCCTCTACTGGCAACATTGCCATCGACGTATCCGCACAGCATAATCACGTAGATGAATTAGCACATATGCAAGATTCGGAAGGCGTGTGGAACTCAATTGAAACCACAGTCTCTCCCGGCGGCAGTTGCCATATTATCTCGCGCGGGGCTGGCCCCGGTTATATGTCGAAATTATGGGATAAAGCTGTACGCGGAACGAGTAAACTTAGTGCGTACTTTGCTCGCTGGGATGCTCGACCAGATAGAGATGCACAATGGCGCTTAGATCATGCTGGTACTCTTTCTGATTTAGGACTTTCTTATTTTGCCCCTGAAACGCCAGAAGATGCGCTACGGGGCGAAGGCACTTCCATCTATATTCCTATGGAGAGATGGGATACTCTTTATGAGCTTTTCCCTGATTTAGATGATAGGACTCCTCTTGTCATGGGAGTAGACGCTGCTGTTACCGGAGATATGTTCGGTATTTCCATAGTTTCTCGACATCCAGTTCGTCATAGTGATGTTTCAATCAGAATGGTGAAGTATTGGCGGCCTAGAGATTTTGCAAATAGACAGATTAACTTTGAGGAAGTAGATAAATGGGTTCGTTCATTTTGCCAAATGCACAATGTCGTACAGATTGCTTTTGATGTTTACCAGCTAGCTTCCCTCGCACAGGGATGGACTAGAGATAGGATTTCATGGGTTAAGCAGTTCGACCAAGGCTCTGAGCGGCTTGTAGGCGACTCCCTGATGCATAAGCTGGCAATATCAGGTAACCTTACGCACAATGGCGACCTTGTACTAAGGGAGCATATAGATAACGCTGCTACTCGTTTACAAAAGGGCGAAGAGTCGAAAATGAGAATCATTAAAAAAGAAGATGATTTGAAAATTGACTTGGCAGTAGCGTCAGCTATGGCTTGCAAGAGAATTAGAGAATTGAATCTATAGGTGGTTCTAATGCCGAGTCCCGATGACATTGAACAACCGGGCTTTGCCGGTGAAAAAGTCTTTGATCCAATAACTGCTAGAGCTATCAATAGATCCGTTGATTCTCCTCAGCCAATGCAGAATACTGGATTTGGCGGCGGTGCCAGTAATCTGATGTATTTTGCTTCTTCATTTAATGATGGCATTCCTAGGTGGGGAACGAATGTTCAATTTCGTGACATAAAATTACGCGAGTTTATTTCAAGCGAAGCGTATGCAGCATCAGCCTTTGGCTCTATTGTAGCGAAATACGCATCGGCTGGATGGGAAATAACTGGCCCAAAAAGGACTCGTATTGCTGCCCATAAAATGCTGCACCAAGCAAACTGGGGAGCAGGCTGGGAGAATTTCGTCTCGAAGTTTGCATGGGATTATCTCACACAAGACAAAGGCGCATTTGTCGAGTTAATCCGTTCAAGAAATTCACCAGATGCTCCGGTTATAGCATTCCGCACACTAGATCCACAGAACTGCTGGCCTACTGGGAATCCAGATACTCCCGTTATCTTCTTCAATAGGATCACGGGGAAATACCACAAGATGCGATGGTGGCATGTGTGGCATCAACTAGAGCTGCCTGTTAATCATTATCTATATCCTGACATTCAGTTGTCAGCATTATCTCGTTGTTTAGCTGGAGCGAAGGTCTTCAAAAACATTATGACATATGTTGAGGAAAAGACTGGCGGACGACACTCGCGGGCGCTGCACGTTATATCCGGCGTAGGTAAGCAGGATATTGTTGATGCCCTTGCTCTACAGCAAAATGAATCAGACAACCAGTTACTTACTCGATACATTCAACCATCAGTTATGACGATCCTTGACCCACAGGCGCGCGCGAGTGTGGCAACGCTTGAATTCTCCGCACTACCTGAGAATTTTAATTTGAGTGAAAACTTGAAAGATTACTTCATGCTTCTTTCACTTGCTCTTTCCACGGACTACGGAGAATTGGCACCGCTTCCCGGTAAATCATTGGGTTCGGGCGCTCAATCTGAAATGATGGACAAGAAGTCTGAAAGAAAAGGTTCTGGTCTTTTCCGAAAGAATCTTGAGCATTTTATCAACTACATTGTTCTCCCTGAAAATGTACACTTTAATTTCGATCAGACGGATCTTGACGCTGAGCTTAAAGAAGCGGAGATTAAGAAGACTCGTGCCGAAGCGCGTAGCATTATGATTCTTAATCAAGAAGTAGATAGTGCTGGGGCAAGACAACTTGCACTTGACGAAGAAGATATGTCTCCTGAATTGTTTCTTGCAATGAATGAGCGGGATTTGACTGCTAATAATACGATTGGCGATGAATCACAAATGAATCCCAGCGAACCTACGGACGGCCCCGGTTCGGCTACTCCTAGGGCACCCGCCGCGCCTACTGGCAACGGGACTAATAAGACTGACTTCCCGCGCCGATTGCAAACGAATGTTCCGCGCGGCATGACACGGAATAAGCCAATGAATCCTATGGCAATGAATGAAGGTAAAATTACTGACTCAGCGAAGATACGATAATGCCAAATATTGTTACATTTCGAGCCATAAATAAGAAACCGCATATTGGCGCTAGTTCAGCATCAATTAAAGACCTAGAGAAGGTGATAAATAAATTTGCCAATTCTGTTATAGCAGAGGCGAAAAAGTATCCACCAAAAGCGCCAGATCAAAAATATAGAAGAACTGGTAACTTATCTCGCGCTTGGCGCACAACTCGCGGATATTCATCTGGTAATTTTTATACACTTAAAATCGTGAATGACGTTGAAGGAAAGGATGGTCCATATGCCAGTGCAGTACAAGGATTGATAACTGCTTCTATGTGGAAGAGGCAGTATCTTATATTTGCCAGTAGGGGTTGGCGGTCTATCGAAACAATCATGGATGAAGAATTTTCCAAGGCACTGCCTGAAATGCGAAAATCGTTCAAATTGAGGTATGACAGAAGTTGACAACGCGCGCTGGATTTACGATGATTCATTTTGACCGAGAGAGCCGGTCGGCAGGTTCCTTGCGTGGAAACTAAAGAGCAAATTGATTCGATTGTAGAATCGCAAACTCAACTTGCATCTACTCTTGTAGAAAATGGCGCTGACACAAAAACAGCCTCATCATTTCTTACAAGTCTCTCTTCTATTATTCCGTTTTTATCCAAGAAGAATAAGACTCAGAACGGTGCACTTACAGCTATTAAACAGGCTGATGGGCGCTACCGCTGGGTTGCTGTCTACTCTGATACAACTTGGGATAGAGATAAGGAAAGATTTACATCAGAATCCCACAAGGATTTTGTTGACTGGGTAGATAAAACAAAGAATTTTCCTGATCTAAGAATCTGGCATATTCCCGGTACTGCATTCGGGAAATCAGATATGATCGATATGGACAGTAACGGCTACATGGTAGCAACTGGTCTTATTGAATCAGGAAAAGAATACGTTGTAGAAAATCTACAAAAGAGCGGTAAAGTCCTTGGCGTTAGTCACGGATTTTATTTCCCATCACTTATTAGAGGTGAGTATTCTAAGGGATATCGGACATTTGAAATTTCCGTTCTCCCTTGGGAAAAAGCTGCGAATGAGAATACCGGCTTCTTCGCCGGAGAGGAGACACCTATGCTTGCCCCTGAAAAGAAAGCGTTTATTGCTAACGCACTTGGTAGTGAATTTACTACTAAGCTAGAAGCAACTCTCGCCGAAGCCTCTTCAAAGGCGAAGGAAAAGGGTGTTTCTTTCAAAGAATTGATGGAGACAATTCAAAACAGTAATACTGCCAAAGAAATGTCTACTCAATCTGAGAAAGAAACTGAATCTACTTCGCAGAAAACAACCGATCTCTCTTCAGTCAAAGACCTTCTCGCTGAATTTATGAAAGAAGTCAAGACAACTCTGTCTGAATTCTCTGAACAGATTAAGGCAATTGAAGTTTCTGATGATGAGAAGATTTCAAAAGCAATGAGTCAGAAGGCTGGATTTAATCCAACTACTGATGAATCAACTCAGACCAATGCAAATGACAAGGATGTCAAAATTGCAAAGGCAGAAATGAGTAAGAAAGAAGGAACCACTGCGGATGGTTTTGAATATCCTGCTCACCTGAAAGAATACGGCGCACTTCTTGGTGCTTTGACCCCTAATGGAGGGAACTAAGTTGGACAGGGAAATTGGTCAGCTTTTCGCTCAATTAGGCGCAAAGATGCTAGGAGAAAAACACGATTCTGCCGGTACTCCGGCGACTACTGGGCTGCTTCATGGCCCCGGTGGATTGCTCACACTTCCGGGCATTGATCAGGATGTTTATTCTACCGTAATTGGTACTCGCCCCGGTTTGTTTAATCAACTTCCGGCAGTCCCGTCGGTATTTGAATATCCGCTTTTTGAAGTCATTACTGGTATCTATGGTGGTTCTGGCGCTGAACCAGATACTGTTTGTGATGACGCTCCTATTGGCGGCGTAATGAAGGCTGGGAAATATACTCTTCCTTTCGGAAAGTATCAGCGCCAGACGCGCGAAATTGATCTGCTTCGAGTTGGGCAGAGAAATAATCGCGCCGATCCCGTAGACATCCGGATGGTTAATCGTCCTATCGGCCAAGATCCATTTAGCCCAACGGCAGATGGAACAATGTCCGGTGATATTCTGATTAACGAGATGGATGCAGTAATGATGGAACGAGCTGTCGAATTCCATCGTCTTCTTTCTCGCCAGATTTGGAATGGAAACCCGGCCAATAACAATGGTGAAGCCTACAAGGAAATGACGGGACTTTCGTCTCTAATTGATGTGGGCTGGAAAGATGCCGAAACAGGGATTGCTCTGCCATCGCTTTATCCCGATGTGAAGAATTTCCAGTTTGGCAATGTTTCTACCACGGCGGGCGACGAACTTGTTCGCGTAATTACAATGATGGTTCATTATGTGAAAGACATTGCAATGCGAACAAGTCTTGACCCCGTAAGATGGGCCTTTGCTATGCGGCCTGAACTGTTCTATGAAATCACATCGCTATGGCCATGCGCTTATTTCACCAATCTTTGCGGATTTGATGCTGGCGGATCTAAGGTTCAAAATATCGATCTTGGTGACCAGATTCGTATGCGCGATGATATGCGCTCCAACCCTCATCTTCTGGTTGATGGGATGAAATTTGAAGTCGTTCTTGACGACGGTATCACTGAATATACGAATACGACTAAAGCCGGTGTTCCAAACACAGGATATTCGTCAGATATTTACCTAATTCCAATGAGTGTGATGGGCGGTCGTTCCGTTACATTCATGGAATACTTCCAATTCCAGAATCCTTCTGTAATGTCTGCACTTATTCCCGGCCTTACGCTCGCGCGTGCGGTTGCCGGTGGTGCATTCATGGAAACAGTGAAGCAGACGAATTGGTGCATTAAATTCCAGGCCGCAATTAAGCCTAGAATTGTAATGAGAACTCCGCAGCTTGCCGCGCGCCTACTGAATGTGGTCTATCAGCCTCTTCAACATCTGCGCGACCCGTATCCTGAATCGCCTTATTGGGTCAATGGTGGTGAGACTACTCGCTCCGGCCCTTCGTACTACAGACCTACCGTTTAATCTACTTCTCAATTCCAGTAAGAATTGGCCCGAAGAAATTCGGGCCTTTTCTTTTGTCCGCGAGAATGCGAGAATGCGAGCGGAGGTAGAGAGCTAATGTTAACTGGGAAGGTGTTTATAACCGGGGGTGCGGGCTATTTGGCCCGAGCGATTTACAGACGAGCGCGACAAGAGAAGTGGGAATGTGAATTTACCTGCTTCTCGACAGATGATTCCAAACATGCTTTTCTGAATGAAATATACCCAGAAGTTAAATGCTATCGCGGAGATATTTCAGATACGCCAATCGACATTCTTTCGTCTTTAATGGCCGATCATAAATATGTAATTCATGCGGCTGCAATTAAGTACGTTGATAGAGCTGAATTCAATGTCTGGGATACAGTGCGTGTAAATATAAAGGGCAGTGAGAATGTTATTCTCGCAGCGCACGCCGCTGGCGTAGAGCGTGCAATAGGAATCTCAACTGACAAAGCATGTGAGCCAATCAATATTTATGGAATGACCAAGGCTACAATGGAACGCCTTTTCATTGAGTCTTCTGGAAGATTCAGGAATACAGAATTTTCAGTTGTTCGCTATGGTAATGTTGTAGCCTCAACTGGTTCTGTAATCACTCTTTTTCGCAAGCAGGAAAAAGAAGGAATCATTAAGATTACAGATCCTAATATGACAAGATTTTGGATGACTCCTGATGAAGCTGTTGATACTGTTCTTGCTGGTTTACTTATCTCTGAAAACGGTTCAATTCTCGTGCCTTCTTGTCGAGCAATGTCAATTATTGATGTGGCAAAAGCTGCGCTCACAGCAACTGGATCTAAGCTTGAAATCATTGGAAAACGTGCCGGAGAAAAAGTACATGAGAAACTGATTTATAAGCAGGAATCAGTTCGGTCAGAGATTGTCGTAACAGATAAGCTGAAACCCCCTTACGCTTTTTGGGAGATTTCTCAACCGCCTGCTGAAATTACATCACATGAATTTGAACTTTCTTCTGACAATCCAAAAGCTGGCCTTATTTCAATTGAAGAAATGCGAGACATTATCGCAGATTCAGAGACGATATAATGCAAGGATTAGGAGTAATTCTTCTTACATATGATCGTATGGACTATACAAAGACTACAATTAAATCATTTCTCAATAATATTAAAACCAAAGAGAAGATACATTTTCATATAGCAGATGATGGTAGCGGGACTGATTATGTAAATGAGTTAATTGATTATGTTGGAGATTTTGGCATTAAGGCAACTTCTTCTAATTCTAATCGTGGTGGATACGGCGCAAATTACAATATGGCTACCCAAGTCATTCACTATGATTGCGACCTCGTATTTGTCCTTGAAGATGATTGGGAATTAAGAAGGGAATTTAACTTAGATCAATACTGTAAAGTAATTAGGGAAAATAAAGGAATAGATGCTATTCGATTTGGGTACATAGGATATACACAAGAATTGAAAGCCAAATTTGTATCTTCCCATGGTGAGCAATTTCTTCTTTTAGATCCTGATTCCCCTGAGCCTCATATTTTCGCCGGGCATCCACGATTAGAATCGGTTAAGTACCAGAGAGAAGTCGGGGAATGGCCTTTAAATGTTGACCCCGGCACAACTGAATTTATGGTAGCGCATATCCCGCGATCAAGACGCGGAGTAGCTTGGCCGATTGATTTAGTACATCCACGCGGGGATTTGTTTTATCATATTGGCACAATTCAAGCGCGAAGTGACCAGAAGTGAAAGTGTTTTTACAACCACGCGCATACGGTGTAGATGATGGACAAGGCGGAATTCGCCGAGTAGTTGAAGGGCAACAAGATTTTCTGCCGAAATACGGAGTTCAATTAGTTGATAAGATTGACGATGCAGATATTGTTGCATGTCATATTTCCATTCCTCCAGAATTTCTTAAGAGATTTCCTGAGAAGATTTTTGTAGCTCATTGTCATGGTCTTTATTGGCGTGAATATGAATGGGAAAAATGGACTCAAATTTCTAATAGAGAGGTAATGGAGTCTCTTAGGGTTGCCGATGTAATCACGGCACCTTCTCACTGGGTTGCCAGCGTAATTCGCCGCCATACCTCCCGTCCCGTTTATGCGGTGCCACACGGAGTCAGATTCTCAGACTGGAATACGGTAGAGAATAAGGGTTATGTCCTTTGGGATAAGACGCGCCCAGACCCGGTGTGCGATCCTCACTTAATGCAGGAAGTCGCGGCGCTTCTCCCTGATGTTCATTTCGTTTCTACTTTCGGAGAACCGAAGAAGAATGTTTCTATTGTTGGACATCAAACATTTGCTGAATCTCAGAAATTAACAAGCGAGGCAGCTGTATATCTTGCTACCAGTAGAGAGACATTTGGAATTGCTACTATTCAAGCCCTTGCATGTGGCGTGCCAGTTGTTGCTTATAATTGGGGCGCACACCCCGAGATTCTTACGCATAAAGTTGATTCCTATCTTGCCAACATTGAAGATCCAAAAGATCTTGCTAAAGGTATTTTATGGGCATTAGAAAATCGAGCTATTATTAGTAAAGCCGCTCTTAAAACGGCACAACATTATACATGGGATAATGCCTGCAAAGAGTACGTAAGAATCTTTCAAGAAGCCATTGATAAAAAAGCTGCATACAAGGCGGCACCGCGTACCAGCATTATTGTCACTGCATACAAACTGGATCAATATCTGGAAGAATGTCTAGACTCTGTGCTTAAGCAGTTTGATACAAACTGGGAGTGCATTATTGTTGATGATGCCAGTCCAGATAAGTGCGGAGAGATTGCTGATAAATATGCTGCTAAAGACAGTAGGTTTAAGGTAATTCATAATGAAACAAACCAATATTTATCTGGAGCTAGAAATATTGGGATTCAGGCAGCACGCGGTAAATACATTTTGCCGTTGGATGCGGACGATAAACTTACGCCACATGCTGTCAGAATTCTATCAGAAAGCCTTGATTCCAATCGTTCTATTCACATCGCTTACGGTAATGTGTATTTTGTTGACGAAGACGGTCATCCTAATGATTATGGATCAACTCCGGGCCATTCACAATGGCCGGTTAATTTTTCATGGGAGAAGCAAATCTCAAGAATGAATCTTCTCCCGTATTGTAGCATGTTCCGTCGCGAAGTATGGGATTATACTGGCGGCTATAGAAAGCGCCTTAAGACTACGGAAGATGCTGATTTTTGGACAAGGGTATCTAGCTACGGATTCCGGCCTAAAATGGTTACAGAAGTAGATACTCTTATCTATCGTTGTAGAACTAATTCAATGAGCCAAACCGAAGGTCAATATGATTGGACAATTTGGTTTCCTTGGAGAAGGGAATTACAGAAAGCACCGGCGGGGTGTGTGTCGGAAACCCAGCTCTCTATACCGACATACATTCCGCCGGTACTTTCTGTAATTATTCCAGTCGGCCCGGGCCATGAAGAATTAGTAATGGATGCCATTGATTCTTGTGAAGCTCAGTCAATGCGACAATTTGAAACAATTGTCGTGAATGATTCTGGCAAGTCACTACACCTTCCTCAATGGGTACGATATTTCGAGGTAGAGAATGCGCCGCAAGGTGTGGCAAACGCTCGCAACATTGGTATTAGGGCAGCACACGGACTAAATATCCTACCACTGGACGCTGATGATATTCTACAGCCTAATGCTGTTAAGATATTCTATGAGTTTTCTCAAGTTAACCCAGGAGTTATTCTGTACTCAGATTTCTGGGAAGATCCAGATACAGAAGGTGCTTACAGAAGATTCTTTACTGATGACTATGAAGCCAGCCTGTTAGTTTCAAAAGGGGCCATAGCAACAGTTACGGCCTTAATCCCCCGAGAAGTATTTGAAAAAATCGGCCTTTATGATACAGATATGATTGCTTGGGAAGACTGGGCATTTATGCTTAAGGCAGCAGAGAACGGTTTCTGCTACGCCAGAATCCCCAAGCCATTATTTACATATCGTAAGCATACAGGGAGACGAGCTAAAGATAATTTTGAGAATAAAGACAAAAATAAGGAACAGATTTTAGCAAAGTTCGGTCATTTTTGGAACGGGAAGAAGAATATAATGGCTTGTAGTAAATGTGCACAGGGAAGAGCTAAGTCTCCAGATCCAATTGATGAAATGAATTTCAGGTCACAACAGAATATTTCTCCATCACTTGTTGGTGTTAAGGGAGAAATGATTCTCATAGAATATTCAACAGAACGCCTAGCTGATGCTCAGTTTCGTGGGCCTAGCAATCAGCGATATAATTTCGCTAACGGTGATAGGAAATATGTCCTAGCCCAAGATGCATCATTCTTTTTCTCGATGGATGGGTTTAAGGATGCTACTCCGTTGCCAGAAGAAGACGAAATTCGCCCAATTCTTGTATCCAGTAATCCATCGAAAATCAAATGATAGAACACATTTTAATCGCCGGGTTCGCCGGTTGGCGCGCGTCGCGGTTGCTGGTCTATGAGGCTGGCCCCGGTAATCTGTTCGGGCGCATCAGGGCCGCGTGTGGCGTCCCGGACGGCCCCGGGGAGATACGACCGCTCCCATTCCTTGGCCCGCTTGTTTCGTGTGTGCCTTGCGCGTCCGTGTGGCTCTCGGCGGCGGCATGGGGAATTGGCGCTTGGCTGGGTTGGATGCCAGTAGCTATCGCGGCTGCTTGTGGAGTAGCATTGATGCTAGAAATACACGTCAAGGAATAGACTATGGCTATTGCTTCAACTCCTACAAAATTATCACTCTCTCAATTTGCAAAGATTATGGGCCTTCATCCATTACATTTTGAGGGAGTATATGTCGCTGATCAATCTCATTGTGGCTCCGCATGGTTTCAATATGATTGGCAGAATTTCCAACGAGTTAGCCGTGAAACAATTGCACGCGCAATTATGGATGCGGAAAATCAGATAGAAGACTTTTTAGGATATAATCTTCTTCCTGACTGGACTATTGATGAACGAGTTCAAACAAGTAGACCATTTTATAAAGACCTTGTAAATTATGGCAATGGCAATATGCGAGGATATGGACAAACAATTAGACCAGTAAAAAATTGGTTTATTTCTGGTGGTATGCGAGAAGCAACTGTCATAAAATTATCTTCCATTATTACATGGACAGATCAGGATTCTGATGGGTATTTTGAAACCGGCACAGTATCTGCAATTACAACTGTAGAGGATGATTGTGAAGTTCGCGTGTTTTATCCAGCTAAGTCTGGAGATAATCTTTGGGAAATCAGGCCAGCCAGAATTTCGATTAGCGGAGGAACAGTTACCGTTACCTTTCGCCGAGAATTATGTGTACTTGAATCGATATTAGAAATGGTTCAAGACCCTGCCCAAAACGCATTTGCGGATGGATTGAATAATGCAGACTTTCTTACAACAGTTGATATTTATCAAGTAACAAATAATCCAGCCACTTCCGCTAATTTGCTATGGGAGCCTACTGGCAACTGTGGCTGTTCTGTAAATAATTCATGTGCCGAGTGTGCGTATCAAACACAAACTGCATGTTTAATTGCTAGAGATCCCAGGCTTTCAATTGTAACATACTCTCCGGCAGCATGGGATACTGTTACTAAGCAGTTTGATTTTCAATCATTATCCATAGGCCGCCAACCAGATCAATTAAGAACATGGTATTATTCTGGATATAAGTGGCAGCAATCAATTTGCCCAAATAAAGAAATAGATCCATTCTGGGCGCAAACTATTTCTTATTTTGCAGCATCAATGCTAGAGCGAAATCCTTGTGACTGCAATGGAGAATTCTTCGAGCAGTTTAGGGAAGATATGGCATTTGTTAATGGCGCAGATCAATTGAATAGATATGAGATTCGTCGAGCAGAATTGACAAATCCTTTTGGATCAAGACGTGGAGCATTGATGGCATGGATTCGTGTTAAGAATCGACAAATAGGAAAGGTTGGCGCTGGCGGCGCTGTGATAGTTTAATGAGGCAAGTTTTACATGTAGATCATTATGGCCGAAAAACTCTATATGCAATTCCTAATGATGCTCCAGATCACCATGCAACAATGGGAATTTTTATAGGGCCGCCATCTTTGGAAAAATTAAGTCTTCCTCTTGAAATCGAAGTGCGAATAAATAATGCCTTATTCGACAGGGGAATTATCACTCAACGCGACGTAGAGAGAAAGCCAAATGAAGTAAATTCTGCCATTCAGTCGGCCTTGAAGGTGGACGCGCAGAGAATAGCGGCGCTGTACTTTTAGGCGCTTCCCAAATCAGCGCGGGATAGCATATACTCCGCACAGAGAGCCATAGGAGAATGGTTTAGAAATGCCCGCTCGTACCGAGAAATTACTCAAAACAAGCTATTCAAGAGTCTTCACACAAGAAGGGGGAGCAGGCCCGAGCAATCCGCCAGTCTATCAAGGACTTGCACGGGCAACTGGCGTAGCTTGGCCGCAAGGAGATATCTCTCCTATTCGTGTGCCATCACGCGATAAGTATGATCGCTTTGATGTTGCTACTACTATTCAGGGACAACAGGGACTTCCTTCCTTGTCTCTTGAATTTAGAATGCAGCAGACTCTTTCTGATGTTCTTCGATTTGTCAAAAAGGGCTGCGAAATCGACGTTCATGTCCACATTGGAGCTTGCCAAAAGCCTGATGATTTTAACGGCGGATGGGCTGATGGAAAGGCGATTGTTCTTTCGCAAGCGCAACCTACGGACTATACCACAGACGACTTAGGCGCTCTTGATTCAGATCAGCGTGCAATCGTTATGGAGACTGTTCCATTTACTGGTCTTGATTACAATGAAATTGCTCCTATTAAGCCGGAGGAACAAGCAGCGTCAATTATTAGTGATGAAATCGTAGGTATTAAAATCTGCGATTCTATTGCGTGTGGCGAATGCGGACTTCCTTCCGATGGCTGCCAAGTAATTTTTGCACTTCAAGCCGAATCGTCCGGCTCTCCCGGTATCTCTGCTGCCGTACTCTATTCCGTAGATGGTGGTTCCAATTGGACAAAGAGCCTTGTGTCGTCTCTTCCGATTGGACAGGATGCAACTGCAATCGCCTGTGTTGGCACCAGACTTGTTGTTGTTTCTAATTCTGACTTGTCCTTGCATTGGGCCGACATTGCCGATGTCGTAGCCGGTGTGGGAGTATGGACGCGAGTAGCCACTGGATTTGTTGCATCAAAGGGGCCAAATTATATTTTCTCGGCTTCCGCTACCGAAACATGGATCGTAGGCAATGGCGGCTATGTCTACACGACTGCCGATCCGACTGCGGGCGTAGAAGTCCAGAGTTCTGGCGGCGCAACTGTCCAGAATCTTCTTTACATTCATGGTATCGACCAGAATTCACTCGTTGCCGTGGGCGTTTCTAACGCAGTTCTCGTTACCAGTAATGGCGGGGAAACTTGGTCTCTAGTTACTGGCCCGGATGCTGGCGTGCAATTGAATACAGTTGCGATGAAATCGTCTCAGGTATTCTTGATTGGCACTGATGCTGGTAAGATGTGGTATACACTTAACGGTGGCGACACATGGGTTGCAAAGGCATTCTCAGGGACGGGTTCTGGTAAAGTTAAGGATATTGTTTTTGCGAACAAGAATGTTGGCTATATGGCCCATTCTACGACCGCACCCGCTGGTCGAATGTTTCGAACGATTGATGGCGGATACTCTTGGTATCTTCTTCCTGAACAAGCCGGGGTGTCCTTCCCGACAATTGATCGCATCAATGCTATCGCTGCCTGTGAATCCGATGTAAATGTCGTATTCGGTGGTGGATTGAATGCCGATGGAGCCGATGGAGTAATCGTTAAAGTAGCATAGGAGTATGCCATGAATATGAGTCAGGATTTAGCTCTTCAGCATAAAGAGTTTTCCCGGCTAAAATATGATGGGCATAACCGACGTTCGATTCAATCTTCTATGAAGAAGATGCAACACCGTAGGTCTCGTAGGAGTTTTCAATCTAAGTTACGCCTATCAGTCTCGCTGTGGTAAGATGGCACCTAGCAAATTAGGGAGCTAGAAATGCCAACACCAATCGCACCAAAAAGAAGGCCGCGTGTCCAGAAAGAGGAACCGCGGCCTTCTGATTTTAATTCTCAATTAAATGAGATGATTAAAAACGGACAAAAAGAAGCTCAGGTTACCCTGACTAATGGAATCATTATTCAGACTAAGCCAATTTCTCAGGATGCTATTCGTAGGATTATTGATAGAGTTGATAAGCCTACAATTCCAGTAGTCTTTATAGACTCTAGGGATCGTGAAGAGGAAAATCCTAACGACCCTGACTATCTTGATGCGCTTGAAAAATATCATTCTGATATTTTGAATAAAGTATATGATGCTATGTTTATTCTTGGAACTTCTTGTGCATATGTTCCAGAAGACTACTACAAGCCTGAATCAGAAGAATGGGTTCAATTTCTTGGAGTAGCTGGCATAGAAATAAACAACGAGAATAAATTTACAAGGTATCGAGATTGGCTTAAGCTCTATGCATGTAGTTCTCAGTTCGATTATTTTCAACTAACTTCCGTACTTTATCGCAGAGTTGGTGTAATGGAAAAGGAAGTCATCGACGCGATAGGATTCTTTCGGAGTAGAGAGGATGGGGGAGCCATTGTCGAACTTCCAATTGAAGGGAATGAATTCGGGGATAACAATCAAGCCAATGATACCGGGGATAGTATCTGAACTTGAAGAACGAGACGCGGCGAAATTTAGTCTGATACCTTGGCCTGATTTTAAAGTTATGAATCGTCTTGAAAAGGCTGACGTAATCGCTTACTTCCGAATTCGCATGGAAATAGACGCTCATACAAATGACGAAATGACTAGGCGAAGAGAGCGAGAAGCGATAAGGGATCGCGCGAAGCAACGGCAATAGAGTAGACTGGCCACACTGGCGAAGAGAGCCGCCAGTGTGGTTTCTGATGGCGGGCACATCTGGCTTTGGTGACAGTATCCAAACCGTCGGCGTAAACATTGTAGCCACGGGCGGGGCAACATATACCCGACAAATCAATGCTGCGATCAATTCAACAAATCAACTTGCACAAGCTACTACTAAAGTTGGACAGGCTTCCGAGACAAGCACATTCAATATAGTCAAATTTAGTGCGGCAGTTGCCGGTATTTATACTGCCGGTCGCTTCGCTAGAAATATGATGATTCAAACAGTTGGAGCGGCGATTGCATTTGATGATGGTTTCACAGGGGTTCGCAGAACAGTCGATGGAACAACTGAACAACTTAATGAGCTTAAGCAAGGGTTTCGAGATTTAGCTAAAGAAATCCCACTTCCTGTTGGAGAACTTCTTAAAATTGGTGAAGCGGCTGGCGCGCTTGGCATTGCCAGAGAAGATGTTCTTGAATTCACCAAGACAGTTGCTATGCTTGGTGCCACTACAAACATTACAAGTGATGATGCCGCTAGATTCCTGGGAAAATTCTCTGCAATTGTAGGAGCAACTTCTAAAGATTTTGGCAGAATTGGCGCAGTAATGGTCGATCTTGGAAACAAGACGGCTGCCACGGAAACAGAGATTGCTAAACTTGCACTTAGAATAGCAGGTGCTGGTAGTGTTGTTGGCCTAACAAATGCAGACATTCTTGCACTTTCTGCCAGCCTTGCTTCCGTGGGAGTATCCGCTGAAAAGGGCGGGTCAGCAGTATCTCGTATTCTTATTGCGATAGAGAGTGCGGCTCGTTCTGGCGGTGCTGAGGCTGCTAAATTCGCAGAAGTGCTTAAGCTTACTGTTGAACAATTTATTGCACTTCAACAGTCAGATCCCGGTGCAGTGCTTAATGAATTTTTTGCTGGCATTAAGCGGATAACTGATTCTGGTCAGAATACATTTGCCCTTCTTAAAGAACTTGGCCTGAATGAAATTCGCGTTAGAGATACCATTCTTCTTGCATCACAGGCGACAGGTCAATTTACTGAAAATCAAGCTATGGCAAATGACCAGTATAAAGCTGCGAATGCCTTGGTCGCAGAATTTGGTAAGAGAACCGAATCTCTTGCTTCGAAAATTCAGCTACTTAAGAATCGCGCTTTAGATGTTGGTATTACTTTCGGAACGGAACTTGCACCCGGCCTTATCAGTTCTGGAACGGGAATGGCGAATCTACTTGAACTGATTGTCCCGCTTGCCGGTGGGCTAGGAACAGTTGCATCTACTTTGCCGACGGTTATTACTGGATTTATATTACTTGGAACAGTAATTGGCGGAATAAAACTTGCCGCATTCATAGCACAGATTCTAGCAGTAACACAACAACTAATGATTAGTGGAATTGCAAGTCGAAGCGCGGCACTTGGCATGGCTACATTTACGAATGTTGGTACGGGTAGTGCTGCATTAAAAATGGGTCCAGTTATGCTTGGAATTGGTGCTGCTCTTATTGGGATTGATATTGCTACACAAAATATAACTGGTCACAGTCTTATTGACTGGTTTACCGGGGCGGCACAGGCGGCTAATAGGGCAACTGAGCAATTTAAGCAATTTGGAAGTAGTCAAGAAAATATTGAACGGTTAATGCGCGAAGGATTTACAGCAAGTGAAGCTGTAAGTTCTCAAGCAATTAAAAGCGCACAAGAATTAGTAGATGTATTATCTCAGTCAAAAGATTTAGATATAACACTTAGATTTGGATTTATTCCAGGTGTTATAAATAAACAAGCAGAAGATATTGAACTTCTTAAAAATAAGTTAATAGAACTTAAGCTTCCATATAAAGACTTACTTGCATTAACAGAAAAATATCCTGCTATTGCAGCTATAATGTCTTCTGAGCTTGAAAAGCAAAAGATTGCATTTGATGAAACAGGTAAAAAGGCAAAAGTATTTGCAGGCAATGTTAAATTATCTGGCGAAGATATAGGCAAAATATCTAAAAAATTCGGCGATCTTTTCGCTGATATTTTGCCAAATCTCAATAAGTCTACTGCTGATATTAAGAAGGAACTTGCTGCCCTTACTGAGGCATGGAGAAATGAAGCTGGAAATCAAGCATTTTTATCCGATCAACTTTCTAGGAAAAATATAAAGAATTTTGATCAAATTGTTGCAGCCATTGCTTCAAAAGGGCCAGAATATCTTGCTCAGTTTGTAGAGTGGTATTCAGAGCATCCAGATGAAGTTCTAGAACTATTTGGCGTTGCTGCTCCTAAAATTATGGATCAAGCAGTATCAGATATTACTGATTCAATGGCTAATCCTGATGTAGATGCGGCTGATGCGATGCATATTGGAATAACTGGACCAGCATTGAATCAGTTAATTATTGATGGCAATATAATGTCAGAAACGTCTAGGCAAATTGCAAATAATGTCATAAGTAATATCATGAATGCTAGGCGCGCTTTCGATGGTATTGCAATAGGAGCAGATGGAAATATAATTAGCACGGCAGGCAATTCTGGAAAATGGCAAGGTCCAATACAGCCAATAGATAAGTTAGAAAATAAACTTAATAGATATGGCGGCGGCGGCGGCGGCGGCGGCGGTAAAGCTGATAAACCAGACATCACCGCGATTCAGGCGTTTATTGCTCTCGCAGAAGATCGAATAAAACAAGCAGCATTAGAAGTAGTATTTAGTGAAGCTGGAGCTAAGGCAATTATGGCATTCAATAAGGCCATAACTACTGGATCTGAATCCGACGGTAAGACGGCGTTTGATTCGATAACAAGTATCATAGATGACGCAAAAGAACGGAATATACCCAACGCGGAGGCGCTGGGTGTGGCGATCATCGACGCGGCCATCGCGGCATTCACGGAAGGCACGCCAGAGGCTGCCAGTGCCCTCTACGACGCGATCTATGCCTTGGCAGGGGGTAGCGGCGGGCTAAGCGTAGGGCAGGCGTTTGCGGACGCTCTTAAGGCGAACGAGCAGCACGACCTACTTGTAACCGCTATGACCGATCTGGGCGCGTCCGTGTGGGAAGCACTCGGCGAAGCTCTCCGCAATCCCACAGCGGACAACGCTAAGGCGCTCGCTGATGCGCTGGATAATCTTATAGAAGAAGGTCGAAAACTTAAAATTCCAAATATCGAAGAGATTGGCAACAATCTTGGTGAATTACTTGGCAGGGCATTAGCCGAAGGAATTGATGGGCCAGCAACAAGATTACTAAATGAAGCACTTATTCGTCTCGGTCAATCTATCGATGCTAAGGTTAAGGGAATTGGCCCAATAACCGCCGAGACATTTGCAGAGGCTTTTGAGATTGGGATGAAACACGGAGACCTCGTTCGCCGTGTGGGTAGTAGTGGTGCGCGCTTAATCGAGACTCTTATCATGGGAATGAAGGAAAAGAAGCCAGAAGCTATTGCAGAAGTTGGTTCGCTTGCTGCTGACATTATTTCAGAGCTTCTTTCTAACGGAGATATTACAGCATCGGAAGCGGCGTTTTATGGCGCTGCTATTCCGGCAGCAATTGCCCTTGCTATATCAACAGGAACGCCGGGAGCATTGAAAGCACTTGACGATCTCTTTGCTGCGCTATTCGCTAGATTGAAAACGAAGCCATCTGCAACCGAGGGAATAAACATTGGCCCCGGCCCTGAAATAAATGCTGAAAAAACAACAGGCACAGGTGGATCAGATGCTGTTGATGATGCTCGTCAGAATCGTATCGAAGAATACGATGCTCTTGGCGATGCCATAATGGAAGCACTTCGCCGAAGATATAGGGCCGAAGAGGATCTTCAACTTGAATCTATTAACAAGCAAAAAGACGAACTAGAAAAGTGGACTAAGGATCAGATTGAGATTCGCTCTAAGCCATTGCAGGATGAACTTGATGCAATGGATAAGATTGAAACTGACGGTAGAGAATCTGATATTCGCCGACGTCTTGCACTTGCTTATGATGCACGAGACCGTAAGAAAATTCAAGATGAACTTGATGCATTCCTTCGTGGTAAGCGTAAAGATGAAATTCGTGATCAACTTGGTATCATTCGTGATCAAGTTGAGGCAGAGGCAAAACTTAAGCGCGAAGCATTAGAGGCTCAGGAAAAAGCAATCCGCGAAAGTTACGAACGACTTCTTTCTGATGCCAATCTTCAAGCGGAAGCATTGCTACTAATTCAAAGCCATAATCAGCAAGCAATGATTGACTTGATTAAGCAGTTTTATCCCGATTGGAATCATACAGGTCAATCATTAGGTGAACAACTTGTTGATGGACTTCTTTCTAGCGGAATAGAAGATACAATTTCTGGCCTTCTGTCAGGTGTTAACTCAATAATTGATCGCATAAATGTTTTGAACGCCACGCCTGTTGGTAATGGGAGCGGCGGGGGATC
>Ga0163152_10002766_pt1 | contig 24072 bp, 25 predicted proteins | sample OliLakLV19MP8IB2_FD_148635 | JGI IMG/M metagenome (GOLD analysis project Ga0163152, IMG submission 148635) | Freshwater microbial mat bacterial communities from Lake Vanda, McMurdo Dry Valleys, Antarctica - Oligotrophic Lake LV.19.MP8.IB-2 | ecosystem: Environmental > Aquatic > Freshwater >...
CTTGTTTGGTACAACTATCACAAGATCCACCTTGGTATGGGCATGGACAAAAAGACCCCTGCCCAAGTGGTCTACGAAGCCCTTATTTCCAAATCCTCTTGTGTAAGGTTAATGCTGCAACCTAACAAATATTGACAGGATACGTGAAAAATAGTTCCATAGCGTCTATGCGCAATCATGAACAATCTGATGAAATAGTTAACAGCATTTCAAGCCAGGATATTGTTATCTACATGGCAGAATTCACCAAAATAGGAAACTTCGAAGGACAAGCCGCCTACCGGGAACGCCTGTGGACTTTGTACCACAAGGCACTTACCGATGAAGATGTGGCAGCAGAATTTTACGCGCTGGCACAAGAAGTTCGTGCGCAGCGGCAAAAATTTTTAGAGAAGCAAGTCACAGAGCGGGAAAATATCAAAGAGGGATCGACGATGTTGTATGGCAGCAAGCGCGCACTTGTAAAAACAGTGCGAGACCGAGTGGTCATCGTTCTGGAGGGCACCACCAAAGCAAAAGTTGTGAGTGCTTCTGCATTACGACCTCTTCCTCCGGGCAAAGATTAGAATTATTTCTTCAACCGAAAATATCCCACGGTGAACGGAATACCCGGAAGCGCACGGACGTGCACTTTTCCCAAATACGCGTCCGGCCCGGTTTGCACAATTTCATCCAAAACCATTCGCACCCAAAACGGATTTTTAGGCGCATCATAATCGATGCGAAGAACGGAGACCGTCGGATCGCGCAATCCTTTGGAGGCATAGGTTTGAAATGGATATCGTTTGTCTTTTCCATCTTCACCAAAGAGATTAATGCCTGTTTGGGCATCGCGATCAAAAATCTTTCCCTTCCACGAACCTGCATAGCCATCAACCGTTCCGGCATGAAGGCCGTCTGGAAGCGGATGGGGGAGCGTGCCCGCAGCAAACTCTTTTTGCTTCCCGCTCTGATCCATCTGCCAAGTCCGCAGGAGACCGGCTAAGAGAAAAGCGACGACGAGGAAGATGAGAAGATTCATGAAAGGAAGGTGAGACTACAGACTACAGACAACAGACTATAGACTATAGACAGACTACAGAAGAGGAGAGAAATACATCTCTCTATTCTGTAGTCTGTAGTCTGTAGTCTCTTATCTCACAGAAGGGCTTTCTTTAATTCTTCCACGCGATTGGTCTCCTCCCACTTCACACCAAGGTCTTCACGACCCATGTGGCCGTAAGCGGCGAGATTTTTGTACTGAGGCTTTAAGAGATCCAGATCGCGGATGATCGCCGCCGGACGGAGATCGAATACTTTGCCGATGGCCTTCTCCAGATCGGCATTGGACACCGTTCCGGTGCCGAAGGTTTCCACATGGATGGAGACGGGTGCGGCCACTCCGATGGCGTAAGCCACCTGCACTTCACATTTGCGGGCGAGTCCGGCCCTCACAACGTTCTTCGCGACCCAGCGGGCTGCGTACGCCGCTGAGCGATCCACCTTACTTGGATCTTTTCCCGAAAACGCGCCGCCGCCGTGCCGGCTGTAGCCGCCGTAGGTATCCACAATGATCTTGCGGCCAGTGAGCCCGCAGTCGCCAGGCGGTCCGCCGATGACAAAGCGACCCGTGGGGTTGATGTGATACTTGGTCTGCACATCGATGTATTTCCCGCAAACAGGCTCAATAACATGTTTTTTAATGTCCGTACAAATCTGCTCGTGCGTCACGGTGTCCGCATGCTGTGTCGATACAACGATACAATCGACACGTTCTGGACGGCCGTCATCGGAGTACTGCACCGTCACTTGGCTCTTGCCATCGGGACGCAAATAATTGAGTCCGTTTTTCTTGCGGACTTCCGCAAGCTTTTTGGTGAGACCGTGCGCGAGGGAAATGGGGAGCGGCATGAGCTCCGGCGTTTCATCGCAAGCGAAACCGAACATCAATCCCTGGTCGCCCGCGCCCTGCTCTTTTTGCTCACCCGCATCCACGCCCATGGCGATATCAGAGCTCTGCTCACCCACGCTGACCATCACGGCGCACGCCTTGTGATCGAATCCGTACGTTGCATCGCTATACCCAATCTCCCCGATGGTCCTGCGGACGATCTCTGCGATAGGGATATAACCGCGTGTGCGCATTTCTCCGGCAACGACCACAAGACCGGTCGTCGCGAGCGACTCGCAGGCAACGTGCGCGTGGGGATCCTGACGCAGGGCATCATCCAAAATCGCATCGCTGATCTGATCGCAGACTTTATCGGGGTGTCCTTCGGTGACGGACTCGGAAGTGAAAAAGTAAGACATGAAGGGAGGGGGAAAGGCTCTTGATTCTCCGGAGCGGGAGACGGCGACGAAGATAAAAAAATCGTCCACTCGTTCCAGGGAAGAGAGGACGCAATTGACTATCTCTCCCCCGATCGGGGGCTGGAGGTCCCACCGTCTCCCGCGAGGGAAGGTTGGGGAGCGTCTCGTGTCGGGCCAGATCCCTGGACGCTGCTCTTGATAGGACGATGATGTGCAGGAATCCTAGGCCGCCGGAAGGGGAACCGCAAGATCTGATTTGACAGTAAAAAGAACAGGAGGATTATGTTTAATCATATGGCAAAACGCTCACATGAAGGCACTCCCGAATCTAGCTCTGACAAACCCGTCGCTGCAGAAATACGGAAAACAAGAAGAGTGGAAACGGGCCGGGCAAAAACTCTACAAAGGATCTCTGCATTGGTGTGCAAGAAAAAAAGAAAACCTGCGTCATTTCCTTCCATTAACTGCTTAGCAAAATTAGACAATGCTACCTATATGCGCCTTATGTTGATGGTGGAACTCTTACCTGCTGAACCACCTCCACCTCCGCCTCCGCCGTACGTTTGGACCCGCACTCTCACCAAACAGCAACTCAAATGGTGGAGCGAGCAATGCAAATCTTCTACACTGTAATCTCCATGTCGCCTTTTTCCGCCCCCACGCCGTTTTCTTTCATCCTATTCGGAGCATCGGGTAATTTGGCTAAATTAAAAATCTATCCGGCGTTGTATGTACTCGCCCTCAAGAAGCGCCTGCCGAAGGATTATGCCATCGTCGGCTACTCCCGCTCCGGGATGGATGAAGTGTTTTTCCGCAGCATCGTCGCGGAATCGATCAAGAAGGACATGATGGAAGTGAACGATGAAATTTTGGATGAATTTTTATCGCATTGTCATTACGTTCAAGGCCAGTACAGCAAAGTGGAAGATTACACTCCTCTCAATCTCAAGCTGAAGGAATTGGAAAAAAACTGGAAAGACGCAGTTCGCCTCGCCTACTTGAGCATCCCTCCGCAAATCATTCCGGACGTCTTGAAGAACCTTTGCAAAAGCGATGTACGCAAGCACAACGGTCTTTTCCGCTGCATCGTAGAGAAACCGGTCGGCCATGACATGGCCAGCTTTGAAGCAATCCAGAAAGTATTAGTGGAATGCCTAGATGAAGATGAGATCTATTTACTGGATCACTACCTTGGCAAAGAAGCCGTCCGAAACATCTACTATCTGCGCTTCGCCAACCCCATCCTGGAACGGCTCTTCAAAAATTCACTCATCAACCATGTGGAAGTGATCGCGGATGAAGCCGTGGGTATTGAGGAACGCGCCGGATACTTTGAACACACGGGCACGTTCCGTGACATGTTCCAGAGCCATCTCCTGGAAATGGCATCGCTGCTCACGATGCGCCTGCGCGACACCGATGATCTCATCCGCGAATCGCGACAGTTAACCATGGGACAATTCTATCTGCCACCTGCGAGTGACCTCTCGGAGATCGCACTGCAAGGACAATATGTCCAAGGCATGCGCGAACAGAAACCGGAAAACGGCTACCGAAAAGAAGAGGGTGTGGCAGGGGACTCGCGTACGAATACGTTCGTCGCACTGAAACTTTTCAGCAGGGAATCGCGTTGGCAGGGCGTGCCGTTTTACTTGCGTTCCGGCAAGCGTCTCCCCAAACGCGAGACGCGCATTTCTCTGCAATTCCAGGAACCCCGCATCGTCGGAAAAGGAAGTGCTCCAAACCGACTGCACATTATCTTGCAAGGAGAAGCGGGCATGCGCGTGGAACTGCAAACCAAGCTGGGCGGTACCGAGCCAGAATTCCGCGCATTGATCCTGGAAGACCCACTCGTCTGCATGGGCGATTGTCTCCCGGAGCACGGCATATTGCTTTTGGAAGCGATCCACGGCAACAAAACATGGTTCCTTACTTTTGAAGAAGTCCGCACCGCGTGGAGACTCATCGATCCCATCCAAGCGTATTTGGATAAACCAGACACGCCTCTGCATGAATATGCATCCGGAACAAAAGGTCCAGAGGAAATGGATGTCTGGATTGGAAGGGATGGATTGAAATGGTTTTAAGATGATTTGCAGGAGGAAATAATTGGAAGATCAGAGTTTTCGGTGAGGATTTGAAAAATTCCTCAGGAGGACAAGAGCCAGGGAAATACCAAGCATCAGTGTCCAGAGACACAAAAAGGCTTTGGAAAGATGGGAGCGGCCATACTTGGCCGCGTGTGGCGAGAATTAGTGAGTACCAAATCCATCATCCTCCAAGAGCTCCGCCGCCAAGCTATGGCCGCTTCTGGGTTAGTTTTTTTATTTCCAAAATCTCTTTATAAGTTTTTCTTTAAATATTACCCAACGAGTGCGAATGGGCTTGGGAAGAAGGAAGGTGGCACCGAGTAATTCCAATCCTACGAGTCCCAGCCAAGCTCCCGGGGTAAGCGGCGTGACAAGTGCGATCAGCCCAATTATGACAAGGATAATGCCGAGAATGCGCTTGGCAACGAGATAGAACATAACTCCTTAAGCTTTTCATACTTCCGAGAAAAAGAGTAGGGATCTGTGCACGGTTTTCTTCGCAGTGTACGCTTTCATCATGAGTTATGCCCTCCTTGAAACAACGACACCGGACGAATTCTCTTTCAAAGCGACCAATCTCATCGCCGCGCACTTGCGCTTCATGACGAAGGAACAAGCCCGCGTCATCGTGGGACTCTCCGGCGGCTCCACACCGAAGCCGATTTACAATGCGCTTGCACTGGAACCGGACATCGATTGGACTCGCGTCTGGCTCTTTTTAGTCGATGACCGTTACGTTCCCGCCGATTCTCCCGACAGCAATCAAAAATTGGTCCTCGAAACGATTTTGAAAAATGCGCCGATTCCCGAAGAGCAACTCCTCTTCCCGGATACGTCACTCCCATTGGAACAGTGCGTTGAGCAGTACGATCGCCGCCTCTCCACTCTCTTCCGGCGCGGCACTCCGGACATCGTCACGCTCGGCATGGGCGATGACGGTCACATCGCGTCGCTGTTTCCACCCGTGACAGGCGATGCCTTCTTGCCCGGCAAGTCCGCGATCCACACAACGACCGACCGCTTCGCCATTCATGACCGCATCAGTGTCACGCTCCCCATTCTGCAGAGCGCCAAAGTGCCGGTTTTCTTAATAAAAGGCGCCGATAAACGCATCGTTTGGGACGAGATGATCGCAGCCAAAGAAAACCCTCGACGATGGCCCGCGCAGCTGGTCTTGGAAGAGGGAAGGGCGACGGCGGTAATGGGTGCTTGAAATGGTTAATAGACAGCGTTTAGCCACTAGAAACTCTGTTATTTCCATTGACTATTACAATATATTATATAGAATTGTCAAAGTTCTTTTCACCGTCGGCTGGTAATGGAAAACCCAGTGGCGAGTGAGAAGCAGGTGCCTAAAAGGAGCATGTAATGCGTACACAGTCTCGTGTCTCTCCCGAAAAGTGGTCCGACACCCCTGTTCGGCGCGATATCAATCCGCTGACCGGACTCATCGAAGGCGACGACAGCGGCTATCGAAAGATCCGCACGTTGTCAGTGAATGAGTCCCCCTTGGTCGTCCCCGATAAGATCATTATCCGCCCCTCGTATGATGGGGTGGATGAGTACGGCGGAAAAAATCCGTCTATCGCTCTTGCCGGTGGCCTGCCAGGTGGGAAGTTGGTTGTCCGCGAGTGCGTCGCCCGACAACTGGAATATGCGAATGCCATCATGAAACGGATTTCCGGAGGCAATCTGGAATACGTTTTGCTCGATGGTTTCCGCTCAGGCCCCAGGCAGGCAGGAGGCTTCACCAGCTTGCTGCACGTCCAGATGAAGCGAAAGAACTTGGGGATCAACGACATCGAGAATCGCCTCAAGGACTTCATCGACTGCGGTAACCTTGCGGATGGAACGTTCAGTTGGGTCAACGCGGACAGGGTTTCTCACGAGTACACAACTGTTGCCCAGGAACTCTTGAAAGATTCAAAGTTCATGCAGCAACTGCGGGACTGCCTCTCGAAACAGGAACCGCAACTCCGGAAGAGATTGATGAAGGGGTCTGTACCTACATCACGATCAGCGCGAATTCCAAGCTCGGTCGCGCCGCCAATCGGAACATTCCTCTCGTGTTCGAATGCAACGCGCACGCCGGTGGCGGAGCAATTGATCTCATGCTGGTGGACAAAGGCGGACGTCCCATCAGCATCGTCCCATTTGACTACGCGGGCCCCGAGGCCGCCATCGACTTTACGGAAAAGGAAGGCGGCTACAACGCGTACCTTAAGCGGGTAAAGGAAGACCCAGTGCTACAACGCCATCTTGAAAAACTGGGCTTCACGGTCGAGACCTTCAGGCGCGATGATTGGGAGTACTTCCGGATGGTGAATCGCATGCGCTTTCACCTCGGCAAGTCCATGGGATGGACCTACTACTCCGGCGACCAATGCGGAGAAGACTGGCACTGGGAACCGGGCAATATTGGATACGATGTGTGGACCGGCGACCCGATCGCCAGCGAACCCTTCAGCGAAAAAAGTTATCCCAATAGCGGGAATCCCGGACACGCGCTCCAAAAGCTTGGCAGGGATTCCGTCGCGGTCTGGGGCGGAGCTTCCGGCCACAAGCAGGCTCGGAAACTCGGGCTCGAAATGTAAGTGCGAATGCGCACACCAGCCGTAGAAAAGAATGCCGGGTCTCACTTCTGTGAGACCCTTTTGTCTTGTTCCTATTTTAAAAAGGGCACAACGGCAACAAAGTTTTTTGTTTCGAAGAGAATCTGGACTGCCTGTTCGAGAAAGTTAGGACCACATTCATTTACACCCGATCTCAATCCACTGAATTATTTTTGCTATGTACGCACCAGCCAAGAGTGTGCAAATCATTAATAATGATCGCGTAGAAAGTCGTCTACTTAAAAAAATCATGAGCAGAGACACAACGGGAAGGAATAATGTCGTATAGAGCGCCAAGAGTATTGCGGCAATATTGTATTGAAGGCTTGGAACAGGAACTGGGCTGTAATCTATGCAGTTCGAGGCAAGCAACGGAAGCATAAACACGGCCCCTAAAAGATCAAAGAAGAACGATTCGGGTAAATGTCTTCCGATACCCATTACTGATTCACCTGAGATGAATGAAAAAAGCATCAGTAAAATTGATGCACCTATGATTCGCTGAAGTCGCCAGCGAAATGGTTTTGTACGAAGGAAAAGAAAAAGCCAAGGAGCTGCGACCAAGACGGGAACCAATAGGAAAGGAAGATCAATGAGTAAGTTCAGTTGTTTTGATAAAAGCGCATGATTCAATAGGGCACCAAGCGCACAGTTAGTAGCCGTTACAGCGGCCCAGAACCAAGGCTGTCGGAGCAAGGTAATAAAACCACTTTCCGAAGATGTGGGTTTTGCAGAAATCGGATTTGCAATCTTTTGTGAGGCAGGGGACATACTAACATTCTAAACTCGGATTGTCGTGATGGCGAATCCATTCATTGTTTTCCTCACTTGCTCCAGCAGAGAGCTCATGAAATACATTTCTCTCTTTATTACTCAGTTTAGCAAAAAACAAAGCACGCTCATCGAATCCCCACGCTCTGCCGATACTGCAGTGCCTCTGCCACATGCGCGACGCGAATATCGTCGCTGCCTTCCAGGTCCGCAATAGTGCGAGCAACTTTGATAGTACGATGATAGCCACGCGCGGAGAGACCGAGCTTTTCGATAGCCTGGCGGAGGAGCTGCGTGGAATGCGTGTCCAGAGCGCAGAGTCTATCGATATGCTTCACGTTCATTTCTTTGTTGGTATGGATGCCAATTTCGATGAACCGCCGGCGCTGGCGCTCTCGCGCCTCGATGACACGCCGGCGGATAGAGACGGAGCTTTCGATACGAGAGGAGGGTTTCCGCTGTAAATCAGCAATAGGAACCGGGCGGATATCTATGGTGAGATCGATGCGGTCTAAAAGCGGAGCGGAAATACGTCTTTCGATTTTCGTTGCACTGCCCGCGCTGTACTGAGCCGGGTTCATGGCGGCAACCATGATGAAGTCGGCCGGAAACGTGACACTGCCATGCGCACGCGTGATGGTGATTTGCCGATCTTCCAGAGGTTGTCGCAGCACTTCCAGCACTTGCGCGGGAAACTCCGCCAATTCGTCTAGAAACAGCACCCCTCGGTGGGCGAGACTGATCTCGCCCGGACCGGGGATCTGTCCGCCTCCCACGATGGAGACGCCGCTCGCCGTGTGGTGCACCAAACGGAATGGCCGCTCGGCCACCAGCGGAGCGTCTTTCGGGAGAAGATTCGCCACCGAGTAGATTTGGGTTACTTCGATGGATTCCTCCTGAGACAACGGGGGAAGGATGCCGCGGAACGCTCGGGCAAGAAGAGTCTTGCCCGAACCGGGGACGCCGCTCATGAGAACGTTATGTCCGCCCGCCGCAGCAATTTCGAGAGCGCGTTTGGCCTGCTCCTGGCCGCGAATGTCGTTGAAATCAATGGGAAGTTCTTCCTCTTTAGCTGCAGATGCAGGCGGAATAATGGGAGCCGGCATGCGTTCACCGGAGAGGATTTGCACCAGTTCCTGCAGATTATCCACCGCCACAATCTCCACACCCGGAACGAGCGCTGCCTCGGGACCGTTTACGGCTGGAACAACGAGGGTCTTGATCCCCATTTTCACGCAGGCGATGGCGGCGGGCAGCACGCCGGAGACATGCCGCAGACTTCCATCCAGAGCGAGCTCGCCCAGAAACGCTGTCTGTGCCAAGCGTTCATCGGGAACGATGGCGAGACCGTGGCCGAGCAGAATACCAAGCGCCATCGGGAGATCGAAACGGGGACCTGCTTTTTTCAGATCTGCCGGGGCTAAATTGATAGTGATGGTGCGACCCGTCGGAAGCTGGTAACCGCTGTGACGTAAAGCCATCCGTACGCGCTGCTTACTTTCTTGGACGGCAGTGTCGCCAAGGCCCACGATGTAGATGAGACCCTCGCCGGAGGTGGACCCTACTTCGACGGTGATGCGTTCACTGCGCAGTCCGATGGTGGCAAAGGAGGTTAATTGGATGAGCATGGTCGCGAAGGAGGTGATGAGTGAGTGCGCAGAGTGTACGTCCGTCCACCTAACATCTGCAAGGAAATTAGGGTAGACAATCGTACACCATCGTAGAATAATCTCCCTTCTATGGCTGATTCTTCCACAATTTTTCCACTTGTCGCTACACCTGTCGTTTTGCCCTCTCAGGCGGCTCATATGATCGTGGGACGTCAGGGCGAGGAAATTGCCGCGACGTATCTGCGCAAGCTTGGGTACCGCATTTTCGCAAAAAATGTCCGTCTCAGGAAAGATGAAATCGATATTATTGCGTTTGATCCGGGCGACCGCGTCATTGTGTTTGCGGAAGTGAAGATGCGCTCCAAAGATGGGCCGTATCATCCATCCATAGACGCGACACGACTCAAGTGCGCGAAGCTGCGCCGCTCAGCCCGAGCCTGGGTGCGTGCGCATCAGTATCAAGGCGGCTACCGGATCGACTTGGTCTGCGTGATCCATGACACGGTGGTGGAGCATGTGAAGGAGTTGGAGTGGGGAGAGGAGAGACGGACGGGTGTTTAGTGTTTGGTTTTTAGTTTTTGGTGATGGAAGCTCTGATCAGACCAAACTCTTGGTACCAAAAATCCGCTCGTCCACAGCCGCATTTCCACTCCTGCCAGAATCCTCTATGCTTTCTTTAATTCCTCCCCCTGTTTTATGAAGCGCTCTCTCCTTCGCATCGCTCTCGCATCTGGTGTTTTAGTTCCTCTGGTCTGCTCGGCAGCCTTCTTGGCTCCAAGCGATCTCTTGTATGCACTGCATCTGCAGCGCCCTGCGATGGATTATTCCTATGAGTTCCACGGCTCGCATAAGCAGTACTACGCTGCGGCCTGGATCAGTGGTAATGAAAAGAGCGGACCTTGGAGCGATATGCTTGCCAACGCAAAAGTCACGATCGATGTAGCAGGAGAAGGAGCCACCATGCGCATGAAGCTTCAAGTACGCATCAAAGACGGCAACGCGTATTTCTTTATCGAAAACGTTGATGGAAAATATGAAAACGAAGCGGCGATCCTGGCGGGTCAATACATCGGGAAACAGTGGATCGTGCTGCCGTTGGATGAAGCCGGCATTGGAAACATCGACCAGAGCAAAGAGACGTTCATGGCTTTTGATAAAATCTTCTCGCTGCAGTCTGCCGGCACAACCAAAGGAACGGAGCACACCCTCACCTTCAAGCGGGAAGTCGTCAAAGAGATCATGAAATCTCTACGCCAGATGAACATGAGCATGGGCGCGACGCCCAAGGTTTCTTTCGTCATGAACGTGCAGACTAACGCGAACGAACAGCCTGTCTCCCTCAGCTTTGATGCGGACATCGGCAATGAGCTCTTCACGGTTACAGGCACAGGAAAAGCTACGCAACGCTCGACCCCAGTGACAGTGGAGATTCCGGCGAACGCGGTAAACATGCAGGAGGCGATGGAAAATTTCCGCTCATTCGATCTGCCCGCAAACCCCTTCGGTATCCCAATGGATATGAATGATTCATCCCCTGACTGGAGCGAAGATGACGGGAACGATGAGGAATGGCACGCCCCGATGGATATCGACTCTGAGGATTCCATGGACTGGAGCGAGCCCGCCCCCGATGAGGATTGCGCTACGAATCTCTCGCTTCTGCAGAAAGGCTACTGCGGAGCAGTTCGTCCCAGCACCCGCTGATCTATGCATTTCGCAGACGCCCTCACCGCCGTCACGCGCAGCCGCTCTCCGGTCTGCGTAGGCCTTGATCCACAACTGGAAAAATTGCCGGTGGATCTTCCCAAAGACATAGAGGGCGTTCTGACTTTCTCCAAAGGAGTCATCGATGCCGTTAAAGGAACAGCGTGCTGCATCAAGCCTCAGCTCGCCTACTATGAGCTGCTCGGCTGGGAAGGCATGAAAGCGTTTTGGGATATCTGTTATTACGCCAAATCCCAGAACCTGCTCGTCATCGCCGATGGCAAACGCAATGACATCGGGTCCACCTGCGAGGCCTATGCCGATGCGTATCTGTACGAAGGCAGTCCCGTGGATGCGCTCACGGTCTCGCCGTATCTGGGCAGCGACGGCATCCGGCCATTCATCGAGCGCTGCAAGAAAAATGACAAAGGTATTTTCGTCTTGGTAAAAACCAGCAACCCCAGCTCCATCGAAATTCAGGATTTGCCTGTCGGCGATGAAGCCGTTCACGAAGCAGTCGCTCAGCTGGTGGAAGGCTGGGGAACAGAAATACTCGGCGATGAATCCAGTTTCTCCGCCGTCGGCGCCGTCGTTGGAGCAACGTATCCGGAGGAAATGAAATATCTGCGTACGCTCATGCCGCACATTCCCTTTTTGATTCCGGGTTACGGTGCACAGGGTGGCACAGCCGCAGACGCCGCCCGCGGCTTCGTCCCAGACGGCACGGGCGCGATTGTGAATGCTTCCCGCAGCATCATCTATGCTTCCAGCGGACCGGACTGGAAAGAGGCTGCAGGAAAGGCTGCAGAGGAAATGGCGCGCGAAATCAAAATTGCGCTCGGGGTGAAGTAATCTCGAAATATCTCCTTCCTCTTCTTGTATGAAGTTCTCTGCATACTCCTTGCAATGGCTGGTAGCAGCACTAGGTATCTCCTATGTACTCGGGTTATTGCTGATGGGAACGTTTACGAGCGCCCCGGGAGTACCGAGCGATTCCTTGGTGCCCTCTTGGGTGCAGCCCATCGTCTATTTCCCTGGAGTCACCATTATTGTATTTATCGCCTACTGCGTTGTTTGTTTTATGCGAGACGACACCAACAAATAGCAGCATTTTTTATAAATTTTTATCACGCTGCGACCAAATCCTGCAGGACTATTTCCACATGGTTCCTTTGGCGAGCGTCGGCAAATCAATCCAGTTGAAGTCGCCACTGTTGTCTGTCCAGCGCACAGAACCGCCGGCTCCCAAAGTGCCTGCATTATCCAAGGAGATTTGCAGGAATGGGTTCTTTCCTCCTTGGTCCAGGGTGACATCGGCATACAGACGGAGCACACGACCTCCGGAGAGGAGCGTGCCAAGGTCATCGGGAATATTGCCGCAGGTGAGCGTGATATCACTGACAGAGCAGAAGGCGCGCGTCACGCTGTCTTGCGTGCCAATCTGCCAGTTTGAAACAGCAAGCGACGAGGACTTATTGATTTTAAATTCCAGTGATGTGATGGCCAAGACGCCAGGAGGTAAGACGGAGCCAGAGAAAGCGAACGCACCGAGAAGCTGATTTTGGCCGAAGACGAGGCTGTCTTCTTCCTTCAACACATTGCGGACGCCGAGGATCTCTCCAAGTGCGGTCTGATGCTGTGGATACACCAACACCGTAGAAGGAAGGTCCGTAGAAGTACCGGAGTCCACTCCGACGACGGTGATGGAGAACGTATCGGCTTGCACCAAGTCTTCCGAATTGCCGCCTGCCGCATTGGTCTTCATCTGTGCCGCAACACCGATCATGCGTTCCTGACCCTTGGTCAACATGTAGGTACTGTCCGTAAATATACCCTTCCATGTTTTGTCAGTCAGATCGGAAGGATCGAGTCTCAAGATGCCAATGTCCTTGCCGGTGCTATCCAGCAAGATGAGAGAATCAAACGAGACGATCTTCTTTTTCATTTTCACTTTCGCAATGCGGACATAGGCATTCTCCGAAGCAATCGTAAAAGGCGAGCTAATAATGGGCTGCGTCCGCTTGCCGATGACCAGGAAGTGGCTGCGGGCTGGAAAAATAGGTAAAGCAGAAACAGACGATACCGAGGAGCTGGATGAACTGGATACGCTTGATGCGGATGACGAGCTGCCCACAGACGATACGCTGGAAGATGCAGAAGAAACGGACGAACCCGATGAACTAGAGGAGGAACTTGCAACGGACGAACGTCTCTTTCCCTGCTCCGCATCGCGATAGATCTCTAACTCTCCTTGGGCTTTCGCTGTAAACGAAGCAGCCAGACGCGCCATCTCCCCGCGGGTGAGTGGATCATTGTAACCGGTGGATGTAGGGAGCAGCACTTTGTGCACTTGTGCCGCACGCACATAGGGAAGGAACCATTCTTCGCCGGCAACAAGCGCGCTTATGTCATAGCCATGGAGCAGCGAGAGCATTTTCAGTGCTTCCGCATATGTGACCGGACGCTCCGGGTGAAAGAGCCCGTCATTAAATCCCTTCACAATACCGGCTTTCCGCGCCGCACACACATAGGACCAAAACCAGTCCTGCGCTTGCGCATCAGGAAAGCATCCGCGACTTGCCGTAGATGTTGGCACAATGGTGAACGAAGAAAGATAGGCGATCTTCAGAAATTCCGCGCGGTTGATGGAACTCTGTGCCCTGAAACTTCCATCGGGATTACCCTGCACCGCCTTGATGCTTGTCAGGACGCTGATGCCGGCTGCCTCCGGTTGAGAGAAGGGCGCATCGGTGTAGCGGGAACTGATATCGGTAAAATCCAGTGCGAGCGCGGCAACAGGAATTAGAAGACCGACAGTGACCAGGGCAAATTTCCTCATAGATTGGTGCGGAATGAGGGTGGAAGCGTAGCGTAAAAAGGAGGAAATTGCACGAGCATTGGATGAAGATTCAAGATCGAAAGATCAAAGATCAAAACATGGAGGAAAATCAAAGAAAATAATTGATTCAAAACCTTGAAAGTGATTTTTTGGTTTTCAAATTTCAGCTTGTTCTGAGAGTAGATCTTGAGTCTTCAGCCCCAATCTTTTCTAAAACCCTTCCAAGGACTACACTTCCATGTAATTCCCCCTGCCCGATGCCTCTTATCTATCTGCTTCTTGCTCTGCTGATTCTTTTTTATGTGTTCGTGGTTCCGATTATGGTCCTCAGGCTGCGGGCACGGGTGAGTAAGCTAGAGTATTCTTTAGATCAATGGCGCATATGGTGGGAAACCTGGCAGGCACAATTAAAAAATGCATCTGCTCCCAAGCCGACAAAGAGCGCATTGAAAGTGAAATCTCCAAAATTGATCCACGAGAGAGAGAATGGAACGGAGGAAGTGCCGGAAGAATCTTCAATAGTGAAGACGCCTTTGCCAGTGACCGCCCCCGTCACGCAGGAAAAATCATTCGAGGATCGCATTGGAGGAAATTGGTTTCAGTGGCTCGGCATTGCCGCATTGGTCATTGCATTGCTCTTCTTCCTGAAGTGGACCTTTGATAACGGATGGATCGGGCCGACCGGGCGCATCTTTATCGGATATGTGCTATGCGCTGCGGCCATGTATGCGGGAGACCGACTCCGCGCAAAGTACGGCGAATGGTCACTCGCGTTCACGGGTGGAGGAGCACTGGGCTGCTACATCGTCACCTGGATTGCGCTGCATACCTATCAACTTTTCCCTTCGCCGGTCGCGTTTGCGATCTACATTCTTACGACGCTTGTCGTGTGTCTGCTTGCGGCCTACTACAGTGCGTTGCCGCTTGCGGCCTTCGGCATCATCGGCGGCCTCATCACGCCGATGCTTTTGGGTAGCGGGGGATCGATGTTCGGATTGCTCTTGTACATTCTCATTTTAGATCTTGGCATCTGCGCGCTGGCGCATGTCCGACAATGGCGCGTGCTCCACGTCATCGGTTTGATCGGTACCGCTTTGTATGAGGTGATGGCTCTGGCGAGCCGAGAGCTGGAAAGACCTACAGCCATAGCTTTTGCTCTGCTATTTATGGCGATCTATCTGCTGGTGCCGCTTGTCTACAATCTATGGAAGCGCCAGAAATCGGAACAAGCTGATGTGCTCCTGCTGGTGGGAAATGCCCTCTTCCATTTTTGGCTATTTCTTCAGTGGCTTGGCATGACTCCTGGCCTGAGGGAACAATATGATGCGCTCTTGGCCCTCGGCTTCGCCGTTCTCTTCCTCCTCTGGAGTGAAGAAATCTATCGTCGCAACCGTGCCGATACGCCCATGGTACTTGGAAGCGTTTCCCTGGCTGTCTTATTCACCTCGCTTGCCATCCCGATGCAATTTGGGGGCATGTGGGTACCGCTCGCCTGGAGCTTGGAATCTGCCTTCTTGCTGTGGGTCGCATTGGAGCTGAAAGATGCGCGCCTGAAGCGGTTCGGATGGATTGTGATGGGTGCCGCGTATCTGTGGTACTTCTTCGGAGGACTAGAATCTGGAAGAGAAATTATCAATCCTATGTACCATGATCCTATGCTCTTTTTGATCTGGGCCTTCTTGTTCGTGGGTATCGCCTCTCTCGCTTTTGGCCGCGAAGACCGCAAGGAATATGGTCTGCTGCCCTTTGCCGCAATTGGACTGGGCGTACTGACCCTGTCGTTTGGACTCAATCTGCTCAATCCCGCCCGTTCACCTCTGTCCATTTTGGAACGCTTCTTTGAAGCCCTCGCGCTTATCGGTGGCAGTTACGCGGTGCTGTGGCAAGCAAAGAGCAAATGGAGCACGTTGAGTGAAAGCGAGAAACAAGGCTTCACCACACTGGGCATTGGCGTGCAGATTGTGACGCTGTTTTATCTATCGAATGAATATGCGCGTGCCATCTACGAGCGCCGACTCTTTGCAGGCACTCTCCGTCCGCAGCAATACCTGCAAGTCGGCCTTTCGATCCTTTGGGCACTCTATGCTTCTCTCGCGCTGGTCATCGGCATCATGCGCAATTGGAAACCGCTGCGCCTCTTTGGGATGATTGTGCTGCTCATCGCCATCGCGAAGCTGACGCTCATCGATATGTTCTCGCTTGGAACAGGCATGCGCATCATTGGATTTACCATTCTGGGCGGCTTGCTGGTATCGGCATCATTTCTGTATCAACGCAAAAAAGAGGCTCTTAAAGAATTTTTCGTTTCTTCCACTCCTCGTCCATGATTGCTCGCGCGCTGCTTCTTCTTTTGCTGGCTCCGCAGTTTGTTCTTGCCGCACCATCCTATGAGCGCCCGATTGATCTGGGAAAACTGGAAAATGCTCAGGCGGTTTTTGTCGCCATTCCCGCTGATATTTTGTCGATCAGCCCTCTGGAGAAATTGCGCATTCTGCACGGAAATACGGTCGTGCCACTGAAGACCTCGCCGATCAAAGCCGGACGCATCGAAGCAGTGTTGAAAGAGATCAGTCCTTGCTCCGGCTCGGCATCGGAAGGTTTCCTGCACGATGGCGATTCCAATACCACGCTGAGTCCGGACGCGCTGAAAAATCCGTCTTCCTGCATCATCGATATCAGCTTTGTCGCGCCCGTTGAAATCAATCGGGTAAACGTGGAAACGAGTGATGCGCTCTCGACGCTTTCCGTCGCGGCTAAGGACGGGGACAAGTATGTACTGCTACGCGAGTCCAAGGCCGCCACCTCGCTCACTTTTTCTTCCGTGACCACCGATGGCATCCGACTGACACTGAGTTACGAACTGGTCCCGGCGCTGCGAGAAATTACGCTCTCAGGCGTGCTACCCGCACGTCTGCTGTTTGCTGCCGAGCCAGGCCAGTACTACCGCCTCATGTACGGCGATCCGGTTCCTCCCGCACTGCCTTCTACGCCTACATCACTTGCCGCGACATCCTCGACTGTCTATGTCTCCCTGGGGCAACCGCGCATGCTGAATGAAGATAGTGATGGAGATGGCATTCCGGCGGCTCGCGACAATTGTCCGGGCAAGAAAAATCCGCTGCAGGGTGACAGTGATTTTGATGGCATAGGCGATGCATGCGATAACGCGCCGGATCAGCCGAATTCTCCGCAGACTGATCGCGATTTGGATGGCATCGGAGATGCGCGGGACAACTGCCCGCACATCTTCAATCCGGATCAGCTGGACAGTGATCTCAATGAGATCGGCGACTCCTGCGATGATCCGGACACAGACGGCATCATCACGATCAAAGATAATTGTCCGCTCATCGGCAATGCGGATCAAAAAGACAGTGATGGCGATGGTGCCGGAGATCTCTGCCAGCTGGACCGTGATCACGACGGACTTCCGGATGTGGCGGATAACTGCAGAAACTTCGCCAACCCTTCGCAGAAAGACAGTGACGACGATCGTATCGGAGATGCCTGCGACTCTTGTCCGCACCTACGCAATGCAACGCAGGAAGACCGCAATGAGAACGGCATAGGAGATGCCTGTGAAGGAGCGATTCAAGATCCGGATGCGGACAAGGTGCCAAACAGCAGCGACAACTGTCCGCATATTCCGAATCCGAACCAACATGACCGCGACAAAGACGGTATCGGCGATGCCTGCGATAACTGTCCAACCATCCAAAACGCCGATCAATCCGACGAGAATAGAGACCGGCAGGGCGATGCCTGCACCGATGCGGACGGCGACAACATCTTCCCGCCTTTGGATAACTGCCCGACCATTGCCAATCCAATGCAAGACGATAAGGACAATAATGGCAAAGGCGACGCCTGCGAGGACGATGACGGCGACCGCATCGTGAACGCTCTGGATAACTGCCGCTATATGCCAAACCAAGACCAGCAGGATCAAGACGCGGACAAGTCCGGCGACCCTTGCGACCTTGAGGATGATCGTTTCTCCGAACAAAATCCCTGGGTCATGTGGATCGGCATGAGCATCCTTGTCTTCGTGCTCCTCAGCTTCTCCATCAGAATGATCATGCGAATACGAAAGGACGGGGAATAGGGATTCGGGAATCGGGAATCGGAGTTCGGGAGAGTTGTTCCTGGTTCCTGGTTCCTGGTTCCTGGTTCCTGGTTCCTGGTTCCTGGTTCAGTAATCTAGCGGAGTACCAGTCTAGAAAAATAACTGAACCAGCAACCAGCCAACAAGCAACCAGCAACAAATATAAAACCCGAATCCCGAACTCCTAATCCCGAATCCCGCTCACGCAACCATATCCTCCGTCCCCAACACCATTCCCTTTTTTGAGGCGAACAGAAGAAGGAAACCTATGCCCAGAATCAATGCGTATGTTGTCCACATCTGACGATACATATCGCGGATTTCTTCAGCGTCTTGATCGGATGCAAAGTGTAGGCGCTCCAGATCATAACGCGCTTGCTCCAGTGGCACTTTGCCGTTTTCAACCGTCTGTAACGTGTTTGCCAAGCGCGATCCGCTCTTGCCCAACTGCATGGCGAACCAGCCGGTGGTAAGAAGCAGACCAATGATCATGCAAATAGAAACTGTGCGGCGCATGCCCATGCGCGATTTCTGTCGTTCTTGTACGGCCATATCAGGAAGAGGAGAAATGAATATTCATGTAGAGGACGGACAGACCGCCAGATCTTTACAGAAAATTTTTCTCAATCGAATAATCGAAAGTGCCTCCTGTGGTCAATTATTGATAGATCACCCCGTGATGACACCCCGCGCCCAGCTCGTCTGCAGCCTGTTATCTTGTTACTGCATCCCCACAGGCAAATACTGTTGCAGCATTTTCATCAAATCTCCCGATTCAAAATTGCTCTTCACAAAAAACCCTTTTGCCCCCAAGTCCTTACAAAGCTTTTGATCGCTGGGACTATCCAAATTGCTCAAGACCAAAACCGGTATTGTCCGCTGCTGCTTGCGCAACGCGCGGAGGACATCATATCCGTCCACACGCGGCATCAGCAGATCAAGCAGTATCAAATCGGGCTGGCTCTTCTCCAGAATGGCAAGTGCCTGCGCACCATCGGAAGCCTGCAGTACTTCAAAGCCATTCTCTTCCAGCTCTAATCCGATCAACTGTCGCAACAATGGCTCGTCTTCTGCAATAAGAATACTGTGTTTCATGAGTACGAATAGTGACCGCGTCACTATACGCTAAAAGGCGAGAAAGAGCTATCGCCGCGCACTTGCAAGAAAGCACATGGATGGCCTTTGTTAGCTTACATGTAAAGAGATAACGGAGCAGAATCCCAACTTTTTATGCTGCCTTCTTTCTTACCAAAGCCGATATTTTCGGAAAGAATTTTCCTGTTCTCTTGGCATATTCCTCATATTCTTGTCCGTATGCCTCAAGCAATGCGCGTTCCTCAATCGGCGTTCTCAAGAACATGACGATGCAAATAATCAGCAGAAAACCCGCTCCTAAAAACCAATTGGCGGTCAGTAAAAAGAAACTGATGCCAAGCAACAGAAACGACAAATACATCGGATGCCGCACATAAAAATAGGGTCCTGTCCGCACCACATTTCCGCCCGGCCGGATCTGCACCGTTCCGGTGAAATTGCGGGAAAGGTGCTTCTGGACCCAGACCAGTAGGGCGATACCCAAGAAAGCCACCGGCACACCGCTCCAGCGCACTTCCGGCTGCAATGCCACCTGAGCCCATGCCATGACAGGTGGCCACACGGCATAGGCTAGAAAGGCCACCGCCATTGGAAGGCCGAGCAGAACGCGAAGGACGCGAAAAGCGCCTTCTCCTTTGGTGTTCTGCCTCACTCCGGAAGCGGCATCTGCGTATCCACTGAAATACATGCGGATGCCCACGATGATCAAAAGCAAAAGAAGGAATGCTGTGTGAAATGGATATTCAATTTCCATAGGCGAATTTTAGTATAGGAAATTTAGACGCGTAACGAACCCCGGAACGCCCTGGCGGCATAGTAAGAGTCCGCACCGTTGTGATACAGAAAGACAGTGTCGTAGCGGCGATCACAAAAGACAGCCCCGCCGAGTTTGCGAATAGCGGCAGGTGTTTTTATCCAGCTCGAAGTTTTCAAATCGAAATTACCAACTTCCTGCAGCGCTCGATATTGTTCTTCCGTTAAAAGTTCAATGCCCATGGCAGCAGCCATATCCAGGGCGTTATTTTTTGGCTTATGTTCTTTCCTCGCCTCCAGCGCTTCGCGATCGTAACAAAAACTTCTGCGGCCCTTAGGACTTTCCTCCGAACAATCATAAAAAATAATTTCGCCTGTCTTTGTATCCAGACCCACAACATCCGGTTCACCCCCCGTGCTTTCCATTTCCTGAAGTGACCATAGTTTTTTGGGATCAGCTTCCAGCCTTGCTTGTACTTTGGCCCAAGCAAGACCCTTATGGCGGTTCATGTTTTTCTCAAAACGGCCTTTCAGCACGCTCAGCAGTTCTTCGCTTTGTTTTGCCGATAACTCCTTAGTAGTACTCATACTTTTATAGTACCTCTGCTCAGTAGGTGTGTTAAGCGCATAGCTGCCACCATATAGTTCAATTGGTCGGGAAAAATCCGAAAGTCAGATTATGGCAATCAGGGTTTTCCGATTTATTTTTCGTCGGACAACAAAATACAGTGTGTGCCGTCCTCGCTTAAACCATATGCAGCAGGTACATTTTCAGATGAAAGAATCCTCTATTTCCCCGACTAGTTTATGAAAACTCTCAAATGCGACTTATGCGATGCAACCGCGGAAGGCGATACATTCGAAGTATGGATGATAAATTTAATGCCTCATTACGCGGAAGCCCATGCAGATTTCATGAACGATCCCAGTCATACACAAGAGGATAAACAGAAGTGGATGACTGAAAACCAGGCCAGGTTTGATGCTGCGTGAGTGCTTCTGTAAAGCGGAGTGCTACTTGGTGACCAGAGTTTTTCGATTTATTTTGCGCGGGTTTTTCGTTGCACCGAAAACAAAATATCTCCTATTTAAGCGTTAGGCCTAGTTCCGATAGTTTCAGAAAAACGTAACAGATATCCATCCGGGTCCTGAATAACAAACTGTTTGTTTCCCACACTGTCCGTTGCCCTACGGTACCATTTTTCTTCAAGCTCCATAAAGAACGGAACACCATGCGAACGCAAAGTTTCAGCGAGCGCATCAATATTTGTGGTGGTCATCTGTATATTCATCCCTCGACCGAAAGGGTGTTCCAAAGACCCACTCAGCCATTTCTTATCGTTGTCAGTGAGCTCCTCAATCATAAGTTGCACGCCTTCTCGTTGGAGAAAAGCAAATTTTGCTTCCGGTCTATCGTAGGCAATAGAAAAACCAAGAATGCCGCAGTAGAAACCCAGAGACTTCTCGATGCTTGAACAGTACAGCTCAGGGACGAGTGGATTCATTTCCATACATGCGAGCATACATGAATCGAATGGTAACCAGGGTTTTCCGATTTATTTTACGCCGGTTTTCGTCTTACCGAGGCCAAATCTAAGAGGTATTCGTTACCAAAAGAAAAAGAGTAGAATTGCAGCCATGACTGAACAAAAAACTCCATTGGAATCGCCCTCTGAGTTTTCACAACTTGTAAGACAATTTGAGCAATTGCCAAAAGAAAGAAGATTGGTCGCCGCTTACGAATTTGTTCGAGACATCGCCTACGGCAACATCGGTTCACGCAGTGCATTCGATGTCCTTCTGGCAAAAAAGGGAACGTGCAGTGGAAAGCATGCGTTGCTGAAATTACTTCTTCAGGAGCTCGGGGAGAATGTCGAAAGTTGGTTTGCAAAACATGATTTTGGGAAATTTCCGATTCGACCCTGGCCATCGGAACTCACGGAATTTCAGCACAAAAACATTCCTGATTACCACGATTTCCTCAAAGTGAAAGATGGCGACAAATGGCTGACTGTGGATGCCGTATTCGACAAACCGCTGTCATCACTTGGATTCCCCACGCTTGAATGGGATGGCAAAACAAGCATGCAGCTTCCGGTCGATGCCTCAGAAGTGTTTCCAGCCGAAGGAGAGATGGAAGACTATAAGAAAAAACTCATCGGCGCTTTACCTGAAGATGCTCAAAAAATGAGAAAAGAATTTCTTGCGGCAATGACCACTTGGCTTGATACCAAAAGAAATTCCTAGTCCCAAAACTTGTCGAGGCAATCCAACACTCTCAAAACAAAAATGGCCCGAGCCGCAGCGAGGCATGAGCGAGCCGCGTAGCGGCTACAAGTCGAATGGTAGTGCCAGCGTTACTGAATCCTATATTTTGATATGAAGAAATATCGCCATCTCATGACCAGACATATGATAGAACTATCGAAGGAAAACAAAATTCTTCATATATGGCAGAGAGGTATCGGAGATCATGTAATAGGATCCATTGTGTTCGACGAGATGAAAATTTTCTGGATTGCCACGTACTTGTGGCGTCACATACGAAATGCCCGTGATTATATGCCATGCCTGTTGACCATAGATGGTGGTTTTCTGCACATCATTGATCGACTTAAAGGCGCGGAAGGCAGGATCCGCTAAGACAGATGAGATATCTTTGTATTTCTCATAAGCATGGTCTTGATATGCTACGACTTCCCCACTGCTGGGGTCGGGGCGCATGAGCTCAACAAACTGTGTGAGGTCGTGTGCATAATTCACCGTAACGCTGGGATAGGTCGACCCACTATAGCCGAAAAGATCCTTCTCCCATTCTTTATTTGCTTGCAACATTGCTGGGGGGCCAAACGTTCTGTCTTTGGTGATGTCTTTGTAGTAAGGGTCTGTTACCCAATCAGATGGGTATTCAAACGAAAAACCATATTCATCATTACGATACTCGCGCCAACTTTGCACTAATCCTACAGATGACGTTGCGTCGGCAACACTGCTCGATCCATCTTGCGTCTGCCTTATTGTATTCCTACTAGAAGAGCATGCCGCAATGAAAAGCAATCCTATCAAAAAGGCTGTTTTGGTAGCAAAATTCATGAATACAGTAAATCACGATTGCTTAGAGATAGAAAGTGATTCAGCGAAGTTGGGATGGTGACCACAATATTTCGGTTAATTATTCGTTAATCTTTTGGAGCAGAAGCCAAAAAAGTCCCATCGTGCCAAGGTTCTCATGCATCAGGCCAGACCAGCTAGAATGTAGGCATGAAGATTACGGAAGAACAGTTACGGTTGCACAAAATCATCAAAGGCAGTGATCGTGTTAAAGAAGCTCGCAGGCTCTTCGGGCTTGCGGAGGACGAGTACATCATCACCTTTATCAGTGACAAAACACTCACAACCAAAGCGGAGAACCGAGAGCCTAGAAAAGTAACCCCAGGGAAGAAAGACATGATTTACATGCACACTCATGTATCGCCTTACGTGCAGAAAGAAATTATCGAATATTTTGGTCTTACTCTCGATCATAGAACCGTTGAAGATGCGATCTTCTGGAAACGCCCATACATTCCGCATGGCTTCTTCTCGTATCCTAGAGTCAATAGCAGAGGAAATTACGAAATAACGTTTGAATTTTACGAAGCCCCGAATGCTGATGCGTGGAAGGAGATCCAATCCCAGTTCAAAGAAAACGTGCGACTCTTGGAGGAATATTTTAGGATTAAAAATACAAAGGGCTTACAGACCAGTGAGGCTCCCTACACGCAAATAAAGACGTTGGATTTGTTTGATGAGAAGTTTGAAATCACCAAGAGATATAAAGCTGCTATGCAGATGACAGACATTGCGAAGCGAAAGGAATTACTGGCTAATTTGGTAGTAGAGGCTGGAACAAAGTTGGGAAAAGTAGTTTATACCATCGATGATCTTCGCAAAGCGGTAGATGAGTTTGAGAATTATTTTGGTGAGGTGATTACGGCTTAAAGTTTCATCAGACATTTTTTATAAAAAATCTCGGAGGTTCTGGACGGGTCTGATTGGGAATGATGCCCGCAATGGCACGCATCACTCCCCAGCCAAAGTATCGGGTCACGATTGAATTCTGCGACGACGATGAAGAATCGCAGGAGGCTTTTGCGCGGGCTGTGAAGGCAGTCCTCTTTCGCGAGGACGCGCCTCGGTCGGAGGAAGCGGGCCACTAATATTT
>Ga0163152_10002767_pt1 | contig 24067 bp, 16 predicted proteins | sample OliLakLV19MP8IB2_FD_148635 | JGI IMG/M metagenome (GOLD analysis project Ga0163152, IMG submission 148635) | Freshwater microbial mat bacterial communities from Lake Vanda, McMurdo Dry Valleys, Antarctica - Oligotrophic Lake LV.19.MP8.IB-2 | ecosystem: Environmental > Aquatic > Freshwater >...
AGCCGCAGTTCACTACATTTTCCCCGGTGGCTGGGTTTGGGTTTTAAAATTCAACAACGGCCTCACCAGCGCCGGAGTTGCCGCCACCGATCCGGTCGCGAACGCCTTGGATTTCCGCTCGGGAGAGCTGGCCTGGCGGAAATTGCTCAAACGCTTGCCTTCGCTGGCTGAAATATTTGGATCGGCGCAGGCCGCGGTTCCGTTCATCCATCAACCGCGCATCGCTTTCCGGAGCGAAGTCGTCACGGGCCGGCGTTGGGCACTGCTCCCTTCCGCCGCAGGAATGATTGATCCGCTCCTGTCCACTGGATTTCCATTGACCCTGCTTGGCGTTCAACGAGTCGCTTCCCTCCTAACAACTCACTGGCAGCGCCCTTCGCTCCCGTCGGCGCTGGATGAGTATGCGCAGATTACGGCGCTTGAATTGGAGACGACGGCCCGGTTAGTGGGTGCGCTCTATGCAACCATGGACCGCTTCGACCTGTTCAAGGATTTAACCCTGCTCTATTTCGCCGCCGCCAGTTTCTCTGAAACCGCGCGGCGTCTCGGAAAATCTCACTTGGCTGATTCGTTTCTGCTTTGCCAGCACCCGGGTTTTTCGGGACAGCTTCGGCAATTCTGTGAAACAGCGTGCCAGCCACTATCCGCTGACGAAGCCGAGAGGCTTGGGCAGAGTATTCGGGCGGCGATTGAGCCGTTTGACGTCGCGGGCCTGACCGACCGATCCCGCCAATCGTGGTATCCCGCACTGGCAACCGACCTCTACCGCGCTGCGCCGAAACTCAACGCCAGCGCGACAGAAATTGCGGCCATGCTTCACAAGTGCGGATTCGATTCGCCGCCAGCAGCAACAGCACGCTTGCGGGACTGAAAACGCTGCCAGTCTTTTACGCAGCCGACGCCATCCGACTATGATTTCCTTAAAAACCCGTCGATTTCACGCTGGAAGTTGTTCTCGCCGACGTTGACGATTTTGAACTCCCGTTGCGCGCTTTCTTCGGAGTCGCTGGCGTGGGCGGCATTGACCATGATGGTTTGCCCGAACTCGCGGCGGATGGAACCGGGCGGCGCTTTGGACGGGTCCGTGGGTCCGAGAACATCACGGATTTTTCGCACTGCGTCGATTCCCTCGTAAACCAGGGCGATGCATTTTTCCGTGCCCGGCTGCTTGGCCAATTCAGGATCGCACTCACCGGGGATTCGTCCCGCCATGAACCGCACGATGTTGTCGAATTGATTGTCGCCAAAGAGCGGCCCGAGAATGTTTCCCAGTTGTTTCTCTTCGTCCCCGGGAATTTTAAACCCAAATTCCTTTTCCAAAGCCGCAGTCGCTTTCGAGGCAACCATGTCTTTCAATTTTGTGCGCAAGACTTCGCGAACCGGGCCGTAAAACTCGGACGCCTCCGCCACGCTCATCCGGTGAACCTTGATTCCGACGATGTAAAGTCCGGTTCGGGAGAAAAAATCGATCACATTGCCGGGACGGCCTGTGGCGAAGCGGAAGTTGTCCGGCTTGATCAAAACCAACGTGTGCTCCGGCTTTTCTCCGTTGGGATAGTCGATCAAATCCTGGAAGACGCCTCCATCGGTGTCGGAATAACGGGCCCAAAGCTTCAATTTAACTTCGGCTTCCTCGGCGTTTGGGGCGGCCAGCACGGCGGGTTCAAAATATCGAACCTGGCCATTTTCATCAAGGATCAGGTCGCCGTAGGTATCGCGTATGGTTTCGCCGCCGGTGCGCTTGGCGCTGATATTCCCCACGACAGCCCGGACTTTCCGCACGGCGTCGTCTCCGCGAAACAGCAGCATCATGACACGGCGGCGTTTGCCGGTTTTGGCATCAGGCGAAAGGTTCTTCAGGATATAATCCCGGATCAGTTCCTGAATATGCCGTTCCTGGGTGTCATCGGCCGAGACGATCAGCTCCGAGTATTTCTGGACGAGTTCCGCGCTGGGGGCAAAGAGCCGGGCTCCGACCAGATCCAGTCCGGTGCGCGTGATCAGGCGCGCAAAAATCCCGCCAGTGCGGGATTTGTGAAGCGAATATGGGGTGATGATTACGTAAGCAAGTTGTTGGGACATAGATCAGGTTGAAGGATTCGGCTTGGGAGTTTGAGGAGTCGCTTTTCCGCCCAGGATCTTGAACATCACGGTGTTGCAAACCGGGCAACGGCCCTTGATGGCCTTGCGTCCGTTCTTCATGGTTTCCTCCACCGCATTGGAGATTTCCCGTTTTGCTTTGCACTTAACACAGTATCCTTCAGGCATAAAATTTTCCCGCAACACGCTCCATGCGTCTTGCGGTTATGCAGGAGCTTACGAGCCGCTTATCCAGAGCGTCAAGGTTCCTTTGGTTCTCAACAGGCGCGGCGTTTGAATCGGAACCAGGGATCATGAGCCACGGATGGAACACGGACGAGACACGAATTTGGCCGGATGAGTTCGCTCCCCCTGTGGGGAATCGTCAGGGGAATCCGAATGAGCCAACCCAAGAGCAGCCAATCCGTGGTCTGTCGGTGTTTCATCCGTGGCTGAACTGCCGTTTCCAGGATTAAGGCGGTTTTTACGAAAAGACGGGCAATCCTCACTATCCCGATTGAATCGGTTTCTTCAATCGCCAGGAATCCGGCGGACGTTGAAAGCGTTCGGCAAAAGGTCGTGAGTCTCCGGAGATGGCGTCCAGCGCCAGTTTATTGACCTCTTTCCAGTAGTTCATGAACTTTTTGTGGCGCGGTTTGGGCGCGATGCTGATGCCGTAACCAGGCGTTTCAACTTCATCCCAATAAAGCATTTGCTGTTTCTCGCCAAAATCCAGCAGGAGACAGTCAACGGGCGCGTCCGGGACAAGATAGCAAGTCCCCTTCAATTCGAAGACGCCGGTCTTTTCGACCGCCTTTTTCAACTGATCGACCTGCCCGGCGCTGATTCGGCCTTCGAGAAGTTCATGAGTCCATTTTCCCCGATCTTTCGCATAAAGAACACGCCCGTCTTTCCAGATCGCAATCCGCAAATACGGCGCATCGGAACCTCGCTTCCGCTCGCTGTCTCGCCAAATGGCGAGAACCGGTCGTTCCGGCGTTCCCTCCTGCGCGACGGCAAGGTCGAAGAACGGGACCAATACCGGAATAAGCGCGAATACTTGAATGATCCATCGTTTCATTGATTGGTAAGACGGCACCCATGTCGGAAAACTCCGCTCGTATCCAAAAGCCACATCGAAGGCCCTCAATCCTACGGTCGCGCTTCTCTCCGTTGGCGCAAATCTTCCGGCGCGACGGCGTCACCTTTGACATCCATTCCGGGCACGAGTTGGACGCATGCGACCGCTAATTCTGGTGCGGCTTCATGATTCTTGCCAAGCCGAAGTTTTTTATTTACTTGCCGCCATTCGCCACAGAAGATTTCTGCGCATGATGTGCCACGTCTAATCAACTTGCCTCCAACCCGATACGGCCTATCGATAAACTTCTCCGTTGCTTTTCACCTATGATATCATTCCCTGGCTGGCTGAGGTTCAATAGAATTGAATTTGTGGTTTTGTTCGTAATGGCAGCTGCATTCCTCAGCAGTCTTGATGCGAACGCTGCGATACCAGGCACCGCCTCTCCCGACGCAATCTGGACCGAGGAAGCACTCCGTCCAGCGGCGAGGGCAGGCCGGGAGCCTCATGTTAAAACCAGTTCATACCGGGCCTTTCGCGTCAACCTCGCAAGGCTTCGCACAGACCTCGCCAAAGCGCCCCGTGAACGGGCGGGAGCGGCGCGACAGCCGCAGACCATCGTAACGATCCCAACCCCGACAGGAGAATTTGCGCGGTTTCAAATCGAGGAGTCGCCGGTTTTCAGCGCGGAACTGGCAGCGCAACATCCTGAATACGCCAGCTACACCGGGAAAGGACTGGATGATCCCGCCGCAACACTTAGAGCCAGCGTAACCCCAAATGGATTCTACGCGCAGATCCTTTCTCCAGGAAAATCTTTCTATGTAGATCCCTACGACGCGTCAGACACCGAGTTTTGCGTGAGCTATCGAAGGGAAGATGCCCGCGCGCAACCGGGCTTTCAGTGCGTGGCCGAACCGACCAAACAGGAACTCGAGCAACAGGCGGCCATCGAGGAACGCGCCGCAGCCAAACCCAGCGCCAGCGCCAATCTTACTTCCGGCGGCTCCGTGCGAACGTATCGCCTCGTCGTCACGGCGACCGGAGAATACACCCGTTACCAAAACAGCAATGGGCCGGGCGTGCTGCCAGCCATTTATTCCGCGGTGGATCGCTTGATCGGCCTTTATCGCAACGAGCTCTCACTCAGCTTTACGCTCGTGGGGGTCCAGTTCTACGACGACCCGAATACAGATCCTTTTGACGAAAGCAACACCACGCAATGTTTAACGGCCAACCAGACAACGATTGATTCCTTGATGGGAGACGCCAACTACGACATCGGCCATCTCTTCGGCGTCAATATCAGTTCGGCGGCCAAGGCCGGCGTCTGCCAAAGCGGCCTCAAAGCCCAAGGTGCCACTGGACGCAACCCACCGACTGGGGACCCGTTTGTTGTTGATTATGTGGCCCACGAAATTGGGCATCAATTCAGCGCCAGTCACACGTTCAATAGCATCTCCGGCGGATGCAGCGGAAACCGCGTCGCCTCCTCCGCCTACGAACGCGGCAGCGGCACCACCATCATGGGTTACGCCAGCCTCTGTTCTCCGGATGACACTCAATTGAACTCTGACCCGTACTTTCATGTGCAGAGCTTGATGCAAATAAAAAACTACACCACGCCGGGCGTGGGGTTGGGAGATTGCCCACCGGCGTCCAACACGGGCAACACCGTTCCATCGGCATATGCGGGCCCTAACTACAGCATCCCCAAGCAAACCCCCTTCAAACTGACCGGCAGCGGGTCGGATGCGGAGTCGTTCGCCGTTTCGTTTTGTTGGGAGCAACGCGATCTGGGCCCAGCCCAATTGCTTTCGGCGGCGGATAATGGTTCCAGCCCGCTTTTCCGCTCGACCAGACCAGTGGATGGCACCTCGTCGCGCATTTTCCCCCGCTTAGCCGAGCGGGGAACCAATTCCGACCCCGCCTTTCACGAAGTGCTCCCCAGCCTCGGTCGGGTGATGGATTTCCGTTTAACGGTGCGCGACCATGACACCTTTGGCGCTTTCGCCACCGACGACACCGCCATCACGGTGGTCGGGACGGCGGGTCCGTTTGCCGTGACCAGCCCCAACACCACAAACGTGGTTTGGCCCGGTGGCTCTTATCAAACCGTGACCTGGTCGGTGAATGATACAGACAAGTCACCGATCTCCTGCAACTTCGTGGAAATCTGGCTCTCGCTGGACGACGGCGTCACTTACACAAACGTCCTTGCTGGCATCGCACCTAATAATGGTTCAGCCCGCATTGTGGTCCCGTCCGTCCCGGTCACTTCAACCACCTGCCGATTGATGGTGAAAGCGCAAAACAATATTTTCTTCGATGTCTCCGATGCGCCTTTCAGGATCGCGCCTGCCGTGATTCCCGCGAACAACAATATCGTCAGCGCTCAGAATCTCGGCACGTCCCATTCCGGATCGGTTAATGGCTCAAACATCAACGCCACCGCCGAGGCCGGAGAACCGCGGCATTACAACATCACCCCAGGACCGCTCTACACCGGGGGACGTTCGGTCTGGTACAAATGGACGCCTGCGGCGGGCGGGGTCACAACATTTACCAGGAGCGGCGAGGTTTATGGAGTTCGAGCCGTGTATTTGGCGGGCAGTTCCTGGAATGGAGTCCAGACCCCTTATCTGGCCACCGCTCTGAACGACGACCCGCTCACGTTCACTGCCATGGTGGGGCGAACTTATTACATCGCCTTCGATGGCCTGCATGATCAGGACTTCGGCAGCTTCCAATTGAACTGGTCCACAGTAGTGGATTCAACCCCGCCGGTTATTGGTTTCAGCCCGCTGACCAACCAACAGGTCGTGTTCAACTTTGAGCAACTCGGCGGCACAGTCAGCGAACCAAGCACCGTAAAATTCAAAATCGAATGGTACAAATCCGGCGCGAATGAATTTTGGAACGGCGTGAATTGGAGCTCAGTCGGCGGCGCGGCCGCGGAATTGCCTGCTAATCTGTCAGGCTTAAACTGGACCCCCGCTCCTGGCGCTTTGCCGCCTCGCGCGCAGGCGGCTCAGGGAAATTACGTCATTCATGCCCTCGTCACCGATGCGGCGGGCAACACCAATTACAACAATCTCGTCGTGGTTCGCTCGCCGCAGGACACCACGGCGCCAATCGTCTCCATCAATCTCGATGAGGGTCAGGAATTCACCAACCGATTCCTCCCAACGCTGTTGGGTCTGGCGGGCGATCCGGAATCCGGAGTGGACATGGTGACAATGTACTTTTCTCGACGAGTGCCCGGCGGATTTGAATATTGGAACGGCTCGTCGTGGTCCACCAGCGCCTCGCCCGTTACCCTGACCTATCAGGATTTCGTCTGGGGAATGCCGAGCGGGACGCTACAGCCCAGCGGCTCCAATTTGCGGAACGGGAGTTACAACATCCAAGTCCTCGCCCGCAACCGCGAGGCGCCGCCCCTAAGCGGGTCTGTTTCCGTCAATTTCACCGTCGATTACCATCCGGTGTTCGTCTGGACCCAGGGGAGTTATACCGACAACATTTCAGGCAACGAGAATCTGCGCTGGGACAATCCCGCCAACTGGGACGCGCTCGACGTCCCGTCCCCGGACGCCATCGTCATTATTCCCGGGGGTTCGCCCGACAATACCAGTCTCGGCAGTCTGAACCTGTATCGGCTTGATATGTCCGGGGGCGCGCTCAATACGTCCGGCATGCTGATTCAAAAACTAAATTTGTCCGGCGGGACGCTCGCCGGTGGGACCATCAACTTGACAACCAACGGAGCTTTTGTCTGGAGCGGTGGCACGCTCGTAGGCACCTATGGCATCCCCACCAACGCCACTCTCAGAATAATCGATCAGGGCAACCTTTATCTCGGATCCAACACCACGCTGGAAAACGAAGGGACCATCACATGGACAAATTCCATGACCATTCATGCGGCTCGCGGCGCTGTCATTAACAACCGGGGCGTGTTCGAAATACAAGGGAACGGGCAGTTCTTCAACTACACTGGCGGCGACCCGGTTCCAACGTTCAACAATCATGGGATCCTGCGCAAAACGGCGGGAACAAACGGGACCTACTTTCCCGCCAGCAACGGCGGTTGGCTCTTCAACCACTGGGGCACCCTCGATGTGCAAACCGGTTCGGTTGGTATCCAGACCCGGGCGAATTTCCAGAACGGCGCGACGTTTTCGGGGAGCGGCGTGACGCGGATTGAGGGGAATGCAACGACGCTTTCAGGCACCAGCACGATTCTGAGCGGGGGCAAAGTGGAACTGGCGGGAGGAACTCTGGCGGGAACGGGATCCTTCATCGGCGCGGGCACGTTCTACTGGAGTTCGGGCAGCGCCAGCGGCGAGCACACGATAGGTGCGCGGCTTTTCATCACGGGAGCAAACGACAAGGCCATGGCGGGCCGATTGGTGAACACCAGCACCAATGGTGTGTGGACGGGAACAGGCACGTTGACTTTCCGTGCCGGCAGCGTCTTCCAAAACACGGGAAGCCTACAGGCTGACACTGACGCGGCGGCCTACAACATTACCGGTGGTACTCCAATTCCGCGCTTTCAAAATACCGGAACGTTCATCAAATCCGGCGGCACGAATGAAACTCTCTTCCACGCCGCCAACGGCGGCGTTGCCTTTGATAATGCCGGAATCATTCTCGCCCAAACCGGGACCATCGCGCTCGGTGGCGGCGGCTCACATAGCAACGGTACCTTCAATGCGACTTCCGGCGCGCGAATCGAATTATACGCCGGCAGTCACAGCATCGATGCGGCGGCGACATTCACGGGCGCGGGTCGCACGCGCATCACGGGCGGCGGCGTGACGATCAACAATTGCACCAACATCGTCTCCAGCGGGGGGACATTTGAACTGGCCAGTGGTTCGCTGTCTGGGAACGGGGGCCTCGCGGGGCTGGGCACGTTCAATTGGAGTGGGGGTCAAATTTCCGGCGCGCTGGCGTTGCAATCAAATCTCACAACCACCTGCTCCGGTGCCGCCGACAAACAACTGGCTGCAGGCACCATTAGTAATTTCGGGACTTTGATCTGGACGGGAACTGGGCTGGTCCGTGCCTCGGCTAATTCAGGCATCCACAACCACGGCACGTTCAATCTGCAAAATGACTCGGGATTCTTCAATTACACCGGCGGCAGTCCAAACCCGCTACTGAACAATATCGGAACGATTCGGAAGACCGTGGCAACCGGCGAAACGGTGGTTCGGGCCGAAAACAACGGCTGGGTTTTCGCCAACTCGGGGTTGGTCGATATTCAAACTGGCGTGCTGTCATCGCGTTCACAATTCAACCTGAATGCCAACGGAACATTTTCAGGCGCCGGCGTGACGCGAATCGACGGAGGCATCGCCACCATGAGCGGAAGCAATTCGATTGCGACCGGTGGAAGTTTGGAGCTGGCCTCCGGCACGATGAATGGAACGGGAACCTACCATGGGCCAGGAACCCTCGAGTGGAGCGGCGGAACGTTGCAGGGGAACCTCGGTGTCGGGACCGCTACTCGTCTGCTCATTTCTGGGAACTCGGGCAAACAACTGGCCGGAAGTTTCAGCAACGCGGGCCAGGGAATCTGGCGAGGCGCGGCTGATGTGAACGTGAGTGCCGGGAGCGTGTTCAATAATAGCGGCAGCTTCACGGCGGAGAACGGGGCCCAATTTTACAACAACACCGGAGGCAGCCCCCAACCGGCCTTCAATAACACCGGCCTGTTTGTCAAGGCAGGGGCCACAAACCCCACAACCTTTTCCGGCGCGAACGGAGGCATGTCGTTCAACAACTCTGGAACGACAGCGGCCCAAACCGGTCTCCTGGCCTTGAGCGGTGGAGGCGTGAGCAGCAACGCTACATTCAACGCCTTGGGCAATGCGCGCATCGAGTTAAGCGGCGGCACCCACACCGTCAACGGCGGCCTTACTTTTACCGGCGCCGGAGCGACACGCATCACAGGGGCCGCCTTCAATGCCATCGGCGGCACAAACACCATCAGCGGCGGCGCCACGCTGGAACTAGCCGCCGGTTCCTTAAATGGCTCGACGACCTTCGCAGGACCAGGGGCGCTGGCGTGGACCGGCGGCGGCATTTCCGCCACACTCAACCTCCAGGCCGATCTCGCATTTGATATCAGCGGTGCGGCCACCAAGGTTCTCGAGGCAGGCGTGATTCACAACGCGGGCACAGCGACATGGACCGGGGCGGGGGTCATTTACGGCCGGGCTGGCGGTCTCCTGGATAATTCCGGCACGCTGAATATCCAAAACGATTCACAGTTTTACAACTTCACCGGTGGCAGTCCATCTCCCGCGATCAACAACACCGGCACGATTCGGAAGACCGGCGCGAGTGGCGACACGCTGATCAGTTCCGCCAATGGCGGATGGGTTTTCTCCAATTCGGGTGTGATGGACATTCAGACCGGCGCACTGCTTTCCGCAGCGCACTTTATCGTCAATCCGGGAGGCAGTTATTCCGGCGCTGGCGTAACGCGAATAGTTGGTTCGGTGGCGCTCAACGGGGCCAGTGCTCTGGCAGGCGGGAAGTTTGAGCTCGCCAGCGGTGTTCTCTTTGGCAGCGGAACGTTCAATGGGAACGGAGCATTTCTCTGGACGGCCGGGGAGATTCACGGAACGCTGGCGATCGGTTCGGCAACGAGCCTCTTGATAAGCGGGGACGCTGGCCGGCAATTGAGAGGAAGCATCACGAACACGGGCACCGCTACCTGGACCGGCACGGGCACCATCAACTGTTCCGCCGGCAGCAGTTTTCATAATGGCGGCACGTTCATCGCGCAGAACGACGCCCCATTCTATAACAATACAGGCGGAGCGCCGATTCCCACGTTCTATAACACCGGCACATTCCAAAAAATTGGGGCGACCGGCGCGACAGTTTTTTCGGGCGCCAACGGCGGCGTCACGTTCGACTCCAGCGGCTCCGTGGATTTGCGTTCGGGCACCCTGGCCATCCACGCCGGATACGTAACATCACCGTCTGCCCTGCTGAAGATATCCTTGGGCGGTTCGAGTCAGGGCACTCAGTTCGGCACTGAATCTTTCGCGGGCAACGCGATCTTTGCAGGAGGCCTCGTGCTTTCGCTCACCAATGGATTCACCCCCACCAACGGCAGCTCCTTCACTCTGGCGACTTACCCGTCCCGGACTGGCCAATTCACCACCGCCCAATTTCCACCACTGCCAGTGGAGTTGAAATGGAGACTCACCTACGCGCCCAACGCCTTGCTTGCCGAAGTCGTTCCCGCGACTGCCTTCCAATTTGCCTCGCTGAGCAACGGCAATTTTCAAGTCAGGTTTGTCGGAGAAAGCGGCAGCGCCTGCCGGATTGATGTCTCGACCAATTTGGTCGATTGGGTTCCGCTCCAGACGAACAGCCCGTTCAACGGAGCACTCGAGTACGTGGATCCGCAAACTTCCCAGCATCCAAAGCGGTTTTATCGGGCCACGATTTTTCCGTAGTCTGAATTCTGAAGTTGGAATGGGTAGCACGGGCGACCCGCCCGTGCCGTCCGGCCACTGGCCGGAAGGAAAGGAAGAGACGCTGGTTCTGGAAAATGATGTGCAAAAAAGCACGTGTGTTTCACCCGTTCCGGGCGGCGAGTCGCCGCTCGGCACAGACGTGTCGCCTTTGCTACCCGGCGGCTTCGCCGTCCCTATTTCGGAGTTCGGGTTAAGAGTGGGTGAGGCACTTAACGGATCGCGAGGTTCTCTGGACTGCGCCGGTAGAGCAGAGCGGCGACGGCGCTTTCGAGCGGAGAGGAGCGTTGCTCAGTTGATCGTCCGTCGCGCGGTTCTTGCCAGGGTCGCGTCCCGTTTGTTTCTGGAGGATCCTGCTCACCCACTTTTAATCACATGTATTTCTCGCTGCGTGGCTGCCACTTTCGCACAGCGCAAGGTCGGTCGCATTCGCTCGTGAGCCGACTAGGCGAAGAGGCTGTCGTCGAGGTTTGCAGGGTCAATGGAATCCGGTTTGTTGAGTGGGAATTAAAGGACGTTCCGGCAGCGAATCAAAACGAGCGGAGCACCCGGCCTTCGAGCAATCAACTCGCGAATTCGCAGCGGTGGGAAACCCGCGATTGACTCTCCTGGCAGTTTTAAATATACGAACAGCGGTTCGTATATCTATAGGCCGCTTGGCATATCTTTATGAGACGCAAAGTTCCAAAACCGAAAGTTCAACAGACCGTCGAGATTCCGCTGAGATTGGTTGAGTTTCTCAGATACGCCAACGAGATGATTGTTGAGGACGATGAGTCGGCAACTATTTCATCGGATGACTTGATTCAGATCGAGGAGGTTCGCGGCTACCTTTTGGCTTACGGCGGACTCATTGAGGAGGGCGGTTCGCGGTTTTCATTTACCTATTTTGCAGAGCCGAAACAGACCCGCAAGAAATGGGAGTTTGAGTTGACTATAGAGCAGATTGCCATGATAGCGGCGGGGCAGATCACCGAGTTGACGCTCTGGGCTTGCAGTGCTCCAGACTGTGGTTGCAAGTTTCAGACACGAAATGACAGTTGTTTTTATTGTGACTACGAGGAGATACCAGCGGCCTCCTGAAAGCTGGAGCGAGCAGCCCCACTCTACAAGCACGCCCCTTCCCCCGCGGAAACCCTGACGAAATCGGCGAGTTATTCAAAGAGCTATTTGCCAAAAAGAAAGCCGGTGTTTGTTATTCATCCCCCGCGCTGAGTTTCGCCAGCACGCTCAGATCTTCCAGCGTGGTGGTGTCGCCTTTGATCTCCGCACCGCAGGCGATCTGCTTGAGGAGGCGGCGCATGATTTTGCCCGAGCGGGTTTTGGGAAGCGCTTCGGCGAAGCGGATGTCATCCGGCTTGGCCACCGCGCCGATTTCCTTGCCGACATGATTGCGCAATTCATCGCGCATCGCCTGAGAGGCTTTTTCGCCAGTTTTTAGCGTGACGAAGACGACCAGCGCCTGGCCTTTCAAATCATCGGGTCGGCCCACCGCTGCCGCTTCCGCCACTTTTGGATGGCTGACCAGTGCGCTCTCGATTTCCGCCGTGCCGATGCGATGACCCGCGACGTTGAGCACATCGTCGATCCGGCCCACGATCCAAAAATAACCGTCCTTGTCCTGCCGACAGCCGTCGCCAGTGAAATAGCTTCCCTTGACCTCGCTCCAGTAGGTTTCGACGAATCGTTTCGGGTCGCCCCAGATGCCGCGCAACATGGAGGGCCACGGCTTGCGGATCACCAATTTGCCGCCTGAATTTTTCGGGACAGCATTTCCTTGGTCGTCCACCACCTCGGGCACAATGCCAAAAAACGGAAGGGTCGCCGTGCCGGGTTTGGTCGGGATCGCGCCGGGCAATGGAGTGATCATGATGCCGCCGGTCTCGGTCTGCCACCAGGTATCGACGATCGGGCAGCGTTTACCGCCGATGACTTCGTGATACCACATCCACGCCTCGGGATTGATCGGCTCGCCCACAGAGCCGAGCAAACGCAACGAGCTCAGGTCATGTTTCTTCACCCAATCGTCGCCCCATTTCATGAAGGCGCGAATCGCCGTCGGCGCCGTGTAAAGAATCGTCACCCCATATTTTTCGATGATGCGCCAGAACCGGTCGGGCTCGGGAAAGTTCGGTGCGCCCTCGTACATCAGGCTGGTCGCGCCATTGGCCAACGGTCCGTAAACCACATAGCTGTGCCCGGTGACCCACCCGACGTCGGCCGTACACCAATAGACATCGGTTTCCTTCAGATCGAACACATAGCGGCTGGTCAGTTTAGCGCCCAGCAAATATCCGGCGGTCGTGTGCAAAATACCTTTCGGCTTTCCCGTCGAGCCGCTCGTGTAGAGGACGAACAGCGGGGCCTCGGAATCCATTTTTTCGGCGGGACAATTCGCGTCCACCAACGGGAGTTCGTCGTGAAGCCAGAGGTCGCGCTTCGCCTGCATTGAGATTTCGTTGTTGGCGCGGCGGACCACGAGAACTTTGTCGATCGTGCCCGTGAGCGATTTCCCGCTTGCATCCTTGAGGAGCAAAGCGTCATCGACATTTTTCTTAAGCGGGACAATCGATCCACGACGAAATCCGCCGTCGGACGTGATGACCATCTTCGCCTGGCAATCGAGGATTCGGTCCGCGACCGATTGCGCGCTGAACCCGCCGAAAACGACGGAGTGGATCGCGCCAATCCTTGCGCAGGCCAGCATGGCCACTGCGGCCTCGGGAATCATCGGCAGGTAAATGATGATGCGGTCGCCTTTCTTAATGCCGTTTCGCTTCAGCACATTGGCGAACAGGCAAACCTCGCGATGCAATTGTTTGTAGGTAAAGGTGCGTTCTTCACCCGGTTTGCCAGGCCCGGCTGGTTCGCCCTCCCAAATCAGCGCCGCCTTGTTGGCCGTCGGGGTGCCCAGATGTATATCAAGGCAATTGTAACTGACATTGAGTTTCCCGCCGACGAACCATTTTGCGTTTGGCGCTTTCCATTGCAGGACTTTTTTCCAAGGCGAAAACCAGATCAGTTCGTTTTTTGCCTGGGTTGCCCAGAATTTCTCGGGTGATTTGATCGACTGATCGTAGAGCTGTTTGTATTCGGCCAGGGACTTGATGTGCGCCTGTTTGGAAAACTCCTTCGACGGTTTGAACACACGATTCTCGTGTGAAAAAGAGGTGATGTTTTTGGCTGCGGGCGCTTTGGTTTTGTCCATAAAAATAAATGTGTCCGCGCATTTTATGAAGAGAGTCCGAAGCGTCAACGTTCGAGTGCCGAAAATCGTGGACGAGCAGCGAGCCGTAGCCTGCCGGTTCGCGGGGGATCGCCCTTTTCAGAATGGCCAACCATCGCAGCGGGTCGGAGCAGTCCCTGTTCGGGCGCATCTCGTAACCGCCTCCGAACTTCACCCGAAACGTCCCCTTGCAGTCGAATCAGGGGGCTGCCGAGTTGCACTCGGCAGTTGAACCGCGCGGACATTCGGGCAGCCGCGTTCGCATGTTGAGCGGGAACTGCCGAGTGCAACTCGGCAGCACATGGCGGTTGGGTCAGGATGCGCCCGCCCGTTTTCACAGCCATTTTATCGTTTGACGCCCGCAGCCCAAGTGATAATTGTTGACCCATGAAAACCTCTCGCCAAGTCTGTCGGCTGGCCCTCGTCTGCGCGCTGGCGGCATCGGCCTTCGTGTTCGTCCTTCCCGCGGCGGCTCAGGCCCCGAAAGTTGCCTACACCACCGGCCAGAAAGCGCCCGCCTTCACGGCCAAAACCACCGACGGCAGGACGGTCAACTTTCCCGGCGATTACAAAGGCAAGGTTGTGTTGCTTGATTTCTGGGCGATCTGGTGCGGACCATGTCGCGCCGAGTTGCCTCACGTGACTGCGGCCTATGAGCAATACCATTCCAAAGGACTCGAGATTCTTGGCATCAGCCTTGATCGCGAAAACGCTGCCGCGAAACTTGCCGCATTCTCGAAGGATAACAAAATGCCTTGGCCGCAAGTTTACGATGGAAAGTATTGGAAGGCCGCCCTGGCCGTGCAATACGGCGTCCGCTCGATCCCCCAACCCATCCTTGTAGATGGCAACACCGGCATAATCCTGGCGGTGGGCTCGGAGGCTCGCGGATCGAAACTCGGCAAGGCGGTCGAAAAGGCGCTGGCGGCCAAAGCGAAAAAATAGCGTGCGTCACCGGTTTGGCGGCAGCACCAACTCTTACTCATGCCAAAGTCGAAGACCCATCCAGCCCTCGCCGTCGCGGAGCTTGCCCCCGGAATTTCTCCCATCATCGGCGTCGCCACTTCCATCACGGCTTTTGTCGGCCCGGCAAGACGCGGGCCGGTGAACCGAGCAGTGTTGATCCGGAGCGTCAACGAGTTCGAGGCACGGTTCGGCGCGACCACTCCCACTCTCGAAACCGGCCACGCCCTGCGTCAATATTTCCTGAACGGCGGTCGCGACGCGTGGGTCGTTCGTGTAGCGAAGAAACCAAACCCGACCCAACTCCGCGCGGGTCTGCGCGCGTTGGACGCAGTGGACTTGTTCAACCTGCTTGTTCTTCCCGGTCTCACGACTAAGGCCGCAGTGACGCTGGCCGCCGCCTACTGCGAGAAACGTCGCGCATTTTTGATCGTTGACTCGCCCAACAGCGCCCGAACCCCGGCCGAAATGGAGCAATCCTTGCGGGAACTGGCCAACGTCTCCGGGAGTCGGGCGGCGATCTACTATCCGTGGGTTCAGATCGCGGACCCGGCAAATAAATCCGCCCCAAGGTTGTCACCGCCAAGCGGCACAATCGCCGGGTTGATGGCGCGAACGGACGCCGGACGTGGTGTCTGGAAAGCGCCAGCCGGCCTCGAAGCCACCCTGAAAGGAGTCCTGGACCTCAGCTACAAAGTGACAGATGCAGAAAACGGCCAACTCAATCGGCGCGGCATCAATTGCCTGCGCTCCTTTCCCGGCAAAGGATTTCTTGCCTGGGGCGCGCGAACACTGGCCGGCGACGACCAAACGTCCTCCGAATTCAAATACGTTCCGGTGCGCCGAACCGCGCTTTTCATCGAGGAAAGCATTTCGCGCGGGACAAAGTGGGCGGTGTTCGAGCCAAACGACGAACCGTTGTGGGCGAGGTTGCGGCAGAGTATTGCGATGTTCCTGCAAGGCTTGTTTCGAGAAGGCGCTTTCGCTGGCCAGACGCCGAAGGAAGCCTACTTTGTGAAATGCGATCGTGAAACCACAACTCGCGCCGACCAGAATTCCGGCTTTGTCAACATGCTCGTCGGGTTCGCGCCGCTGAAGCCCGCGGAGTTTGTCGTCCTGAGAATTCGGCAAACGGCGAGTCAAGCTACTTCCTGATGATCGGATGTGCGCCGCTGGAACCTGCAAACGTTTTTATCGCATCGGCTGCCGCTCGAATCTCGAAGGATCGAGTTCCGGAGCGAGTCCGAAGGGGGCTTTGTTCACCGACTCCAAAACCAGGCGACCCTTTTCCACATGCAGACAGGCGAAACCGTCCCGATGCCGCTCGTAAAGATCAGCGTGACTTGCAAGGACTTCGCGTTGCCATTCCTCCGGCCACAGGCTCAAGCCGCGATAATAGTGATGCCCGTTCCGCTCCACATGTTCGACGCCGAGCAACGCCATCATCGCCAGATCCTGGAGCAACGCCACCGGACCGAGCGTGCAGAGATCCTCGCCGGTCAGCACGACCGGTTGGCCGGCCCGGCGGCGCATTTCGAGCAGGCATGCGTTGGCGATTCCTTTCACGATGCCTTTGCAATTCTTGTGGCTCGTGCCCGCGTAGCCCAGCTCCAACGCTCGTGGCAGATCACCCACCGCCCCGTCGGACTCGTCAACAATCAACGGAGGACGATCCGGCCAGGCACGCAACCCCGCGCCCGCATCGTCGCTCAAGGCATGGTCGCGATGCACCGGTTGCTCGACCACGACGATCCGTTGCCACAACTCGCGCAACGCCGGATCGCTCGCCGCTTTTTCCCAGAATTCCCGGAAGACCTCGAAGCTCTTGAAGTTCTCGTTGCCGTCCATCGTGATGAAAAAATCTCCGCCGGTCCCGGCCATTAACAGACGGGTCAGTTCGCGCAACCGGGCGAAGTCGCGCTCCGCGTCGGCGAAAAGTTTGACCTTGAAATAGCTCAGGCCATAGGCGCGAATCGAGCTCTCCAGGTCCTGCGGCAAACCGTCATCAACACGTTCGCCCGACGGAATGTCGGCGGGAGACAACGCGTCGCCCAATCCGATGGTGTGCCGCAAAAAACAGGACTTCAACGGGGCCGCGGGCAGCAGGGTGTGCGGTTCGGACTTTTCCAGCTCGGGGTAAATCTCGCCCAAATGCAGGCCGAGGCGATTCGCGGCGACCATGCGGTGGAGAGGTTCACCGGCGATCCGGCACAAGCCATCCAGCACCGCGCGCTCGACGAGGCTCACGCCCAGGTTTGCGAGAAGCGGCGCGGTTTTTCTGCCCATTGCCCAGGCACTCTGCTGCCGGGATAGCTCGCGCCAGAATTCGAAGAATGAAACTGGCTCGCGAGCGATTTGTCCCGCGAGTCCAGCGGCGTGGCTGATGACTTCGAGCATCTCCGGCAAATCCTGTTCGAACGTCGTCGCGGGGTTTTTGGTGAACCATTTTGGGGGCAACCCTTCGGAGGTCAGGCCAGCAATAGATTTTCCGGCAACGGTCACAGTCGTTCTCAAAAAAAGATGCGGCACCTCTGTCATGCTGGCGATGCCGTAACGAAACGGAAACCGCGTCCGCGTGTGCCGGACGAAGAATTCAAAGGGCGAAAGTGTGAAGCGATCGGTCATTTCGGTCTGCATTGGTTTCTAAATCGAGGCATATTCCTGCCGTAAAATCGTCATGTTCCTCGCTGCATGTGAAGCGCAAAACCAAACCTCCTTCACCGACAACGTAGGCGTAGATCGGAGGCCAAATCAGACAGCCACCAGATTGAGCCCGATCGCCGCGGCGATCTTCGTCTGCCGAGCGTCAGTGCTTATGAATTCGTCCGCTTGCAGTATCTTCGCCGCCGCGCAATGCAAGATGTCCAATGAACGGCACCCGAAAGTCCCTGTGAACTGATCTGCCAACTTGACCGCTTCCTGAAAGATATCCAGCCAATCTCCGCCCGAATCCACCAACACCCCCGCTTTCAGATCAACCTCGACCAGTCCCCGAGCTGCAGCCACTTGGCCTGCGGTGGCGCTTTTGAAAAACACTTTCAGTTGCAGCGCGTTCGCGAACTCCACCTCATGCAATGGCGTGCGACACACCGGCTTTCCCGCGATCAGAGCAATCACCTTGGCGCTATCCGGTTCGGGGTAATAAAGTTTAACGAAGCAACCGGTATCCAAGTAGATCACAGATGCCCTCCGCGCGCCTCTTCAATCAACTGACTGAGCAGTTTTCCCGCTGGTTGCTCCCCCCAGATGGCTTTGGCGCGAGACAGAAAATCCGGCTGCGCCGCGGAATTCTTCGGCGGTCGGCCCGAATTCGCGAGAGACTCGTCCTGTTGCAACCAAGCCAGCAATTTGCGCGCGCGCGGCTCGTCGAGTCGCTTCACCTTCTCAATCGCAATTTCAACTGCGCTCATGCCGAAAGTCTAACAGGAGTGACAAACCTGGCAATTGACTTCTTGTCGCTCCCGACAGCGGGCCGTCCGTGCCGAATCCGTTTGCCGGATTATCCCTTTCGCGCCAAATACAAGTCCCGCCCTTGAACGAGCGCCGCAATCTTCCGGTCGGCAATCGAGCGCTTGAGCATCCAAAACCCGCAGTCCGGGTGAACATAGCGCACCCGATCCGCCCCGATCACTTTCTCCGCTCGCTCGATGGCGCGGGCGATTTCGTCCGGCGTCTCGACATGGTTCACCTTGATGTCCACCACGCCGAGGCCGATGCCAATGCGCGGGTTCAATTCCTTAAGCGCGTCGAGATCCGACGACGGGCGATGCGCCAGTTCGAGAACGAGGTGGTCTGTGTGCAGACTGTTGAGAAACGAAATCAGCCCGGCCCACATCCCTTTTTGAATCGTTTGCCCGCCGTAATTGCCAAAGCAAAAATGAACCGCTTTCTCGACGCGGACGGCGTCCAGGACGCGGTTGATCGCTTCGGCTGCGAGCGGGCCGTCAGACGGGTTGCCCGGAATGTTGGCCTCGTCCACTTGCACACAGGCGCAATTCAAGTCGCCCACCTGCGCCGCCAATGCGTCCGCGATGGCGAGGGTGAGCCGGGAGAAATCGCGATAGTGCTCATCAAGCAGCGTTCGCGCGAGCATGTAGGGACTGGTAAGCGTGAACTTGAACGGGCCGCCGGACACGCCCGCTGCGCGGGCGCAGTCTTCCGGCAAATTCAACGATCCCTCCGTGATCGGGCCGGTCACGACCGCGGCCGGTTTGCTGCGAAAGCGCATCTCGGATTTGGCGCGGAACGCCACCGTGTCGCTGCGGCCCACTCCGCCCCGGACACCGCCAAATTTATGCACAAAATACTCGATCATCCCGTTGGTGTCGGGATGATTCACATCGAAGCGATAGAGTTCGCCGTCGGTAGGAAGATCAATGCCCGCCTGTCGTTGGAGATCGAATACGACGCGCGTGGCGTCGATCAGCGCCTGCTCACTCGGCAAGGCCGCGAGCCAGTCAGGAACCGGGTACGAACCCACTGTGGTGGTGAGAATTCTGGGCGCGTTGTGCTGGGTCATGCGCCGATCATAACGCTGGGCAAAAAATGAACAAGCCTTCGGAGTCCACGCGACGCAGGAAAAGATTTCGGGCAACCTTCGCCTCGCGGAATTGCCAATACTGGTCCCAGCGCGTAATGTCCTCCATGCAAATTAATTTCTGCCGTTCCGTAGTCCTGATCGCTGCCGCTCTCACCGTTTCGACCGGGCCGACCAGAGCCGACGCTCCGCCCGACGCAACGGCGTTCGCCCTGATCAAGGAAGCCAACCGCCACGTGGGCGAGGATGCCAAGGACCGCATCGTGCAGATTCGATCGGAGAAATCAATCGGGAGTCTGACGCCCAACATTTGGTACGTCGTGTTCTACGATCCAGACGCCACCGCCAAGGCAACTGAGGTAAAATTTGGCGCCGGCAAAAAGCTTTCCGTCAAACGTCCGGCCCGCATTCTGGAATTTGCCACGGGCAACACCGAGATCGCCCGGGAAAAGTTGAAGATTGATTCCGACAAAGCCATCGACATCGCCAAAGAGGAACCGATCCTCAACAATTTGACCCTCACCGCCACGGAGTTGAAACTCGATCGCTGGTCTGACGAACCCGTTTGGAAAGTCCGCTTCTGGGCCCAGAAACTTCGCGATCCCTCCCGGACAGTGGATATCGGCGAAATCTTTGTTCACGCCACCGATGGCAAAGTCGTCAAGCAGGACCTCCACATCAACCGCGTGGATTGATTCAAAAAATGGATTGCGGCGGTTTGCCAACCGCCGCATTTTTTTGATGTTGTGATGACTGGAACGCAAACGAAGCCCAATCGCTTCGACGTCGTAATCATTGGCGGCGCACTCTCTGGCGCCGCGACGGCCACCCTGCTCTTGCGCGAAACGCCTTCGCTGCGCGTTTTGATCCTCGAAAAATCCACCGCTTTCACCCGGAGGGTGGGCGAAGCGACCGTTGAGGTGAGCACCTATTTCCTCACCCATTCGCTCGGGCTGACCCGATACCTGAACGAAACGCAGATCAACAAGAACGGCCTGCGCTTCTGGTTCGCCAACCAGCTTACGCAAACCATCGACCAATGCAGCGAAATCGGCGGACGCTATTTGTCGCGCGTTCCCGCCTACCTCGTTGATCGCGCCGCGCTGGACGAAGAAGTCTTGCGGCGGGCGATCGCGCTGGGCGCGCAGATTCGACGTCCCGCCACCGTGCAGAAAGTCGAGTTGGTTCCGGGAGGTGAACAAAATATCACTTTCAAAATTGGCGACTCTGTTGAGGAAATCCAGGCCCGCTGGATCGTTGACGCCTCGGGAGTTTCCGCGTTGCTCGCCCGGCAAAACGGCTGGTGGCGCGCGAACACCGCACACCCCACGACAGCCATCTGGTCACGCTGGAAAAACGTCAAGGATTTCGAAGACCCGCACCTGGCCAAACAATTCCCGAAATGGGCCATGCAATGTTACGGCGTGCGCGGCACCGCCACCAATCATCTGATGGGCGACGGCTGGTGGGCCTGGTGGATTCCGCTCAAGGGGGGCGATGTCAGCATCGGTGTCACGTTCGACCAACGGCTGGTTGATTTTCCGCAGGATGGCGCGGTCGGGGATCGCTTGAAAAGCTTCCTGATGAAACATCCGGTGGCGCAGGCCTTGATGTCCGAAGCCGAATGGACCGAGGGCGACGTTCATTGGCGGAAAAACCTCCCCTACTTCAGCACGACTTTCGCCGGTGACGGCTTTGCTCTGGTGGGTGACGCCGCCGGATTCATCGATCCCTTTTACAGTCCTGGCATGGACTGGATTTCGTTCACAGCCACGAGGGCAGCGAGAATGATCCTGGCCCAACAGGGAGGCGAATCGATTTCCGAAGCGGTGGCGGATTACAACCGGGATTTCGCCCGAAGCTACGAGCGTTGGTTCGAGGGAATCTACCGGGATAAATACGAGTATCTCGGCGAGTTTGATTTGGTGAAACCGGCGTTTCTCATGGACCTTGGTTTCTATTATCTCGGTGTCGCCAACCAACCCTTCAAGCGCGGGGAGAAGGCTCTATGCGAACCGGTCTTTTCCACGACGCCGTCCGTTCCTTTTTATCGTTTCATGCGCTTTTACAACCGGCGCTTTGCCCAAATGGCGCGCTCACGCCGCGCCCGGAACGCGCTCGGCCAAAAAAATGACCGGCGCGCTTTCATGTTTGGAGGTTACACGTTTGCGGCTGGAAGCGTTTTCCCGATTGCGAAAGCCATCATAAACTGGGCCTGGCTGGAAATCACCGAAGGCTGGCGGACCTGGTTTCAAAGCGTCCCGGTCGCCGCTCACAAACCGGTCGCCGCCACCGTCCCCGAGGTTGCTTGATTGCGCAACCCATCCGCGGTTTCGATTTCCGATTCAGACAAGCTGCGGTCACCTGAGTTTTTTATTTTACGAAACTCCCATCGCCACTGCTATTCTCAAACCATGCGAGCAATTTTATTCGAGAATAGGCGGATCGGGGGGCGACAGAACTGCGGCATCCCTGTTCCGTGTCACGGCCCGGTGTCCCATCGTGCAGAATTCGCGCCGTTCGCGTGAACGCAAAAAGCACTTTCCGGTCAAACAAGCCGTGACATGAATACCAATTTGGCGCTCGTCATCCCGGCCCCCTCCCCCGCAACCAACGCGGCGGACCTGGCTTTACACGACATCAAAGCGCCCATCGATATTCCCAATCCCTGGCTCTGGCTCTGGTGGGCCATTGGCATCCTGCTCGTGTGCGCCGCCGTTTATTTCGGGCGGCGCTGGCTCAATCGGAAACTGCAGCCCGCCCCCGCCCGAGTTGTCCCGCCTCACGAACGCGCCCGGAAAAAACTCGAACAGGCGCTGCGGATGATTTCCGAGCCGGTCCCGTTCACGGTGATCGTCTCGGACACGATCCGGCTTTACCTCGAGGAGCGATTCAATTTTCATGCGCCCGAGCGGACCACCGAGGAATTTCTTTATGAACTGCAAAACACTGAGCGCCTGACCCCGGACCAAAAGCAGAGCCTGGGCGAATTTCTGTCGCGCTGCGACCTGGTAAAATTCGCCCGCTATGAACCAACCGAAGCCGAGTTGCGCGACCTGCATGGCTCCGCCAACCGTTTGATTGATGAAACCGAACCCGAGTTTACGGAACTGGCTTCGAGTTCCGCGATCCCCGTTCCGCGATCCCAATGAGCTTCGCCCACCCATATCTTTTGCTTCTGCTACTGCTCCTGCCGGTGCTGGCGTGGCTCCAGGGAAAGCGCGGACAAAACTCGGCGTTCCTTTATTCCTCAGTTCAACTGGTCAAGCCGATCTCCGGGCTGAGCCGGTCGCGCGCCGGGCGGATGTTGCTCCTGCTACGCTGGGTGTCGCTGGCGCTCCTGATCGTTGCCCTCGCGCAACCCCGGCTGATCAAGGGCGAGTCGAGCAACCGCGCCAGCGGAATCGATATCGTGATCGCGCTCGATCTCTCCAGCAGCATGGCGTCGGAGGATTTTGAGTTGAACCGGCAACGCGTCAACCGGCTGACCATGTCCAAGGACGTCCTGCAAAAATTCATCAGCCAGCGGCCCGCCGACCGGATCGGGCTCGTCGCATTCGCCGGACGGGCCTACGTCGCGTCGCCACTCACCTTCGACCATGATTTCCTTCTGCAAAACCTCGATCGGCTGCAACTGGGAATGATTGAGGACCGCACCGCCATCGGCTCCGGGCTGACCTCTTCGCTCAACCGTTTGCGCGACCAGCAATCGAAAAGTAAAATCGTCATCCTGATGACCGATGGACAAAATAATGCCGGGAAAGTTCCGCCGCTCACCGCCGCTGAAGTTGCCCAGACGTTGAAGGTCAAGGTTTACACCATCGGCGTCGGCACGCGCGGCATGGCGCCGATGCCCTATATCAATGTGTTTGGCCAGAAAGATTATCAGCAGGTCAAAGTGGATATCGATGAAGAGACCCTGACCCAGGTGGCGGAGCGAACGGGCGGGAAATATTTCCGGGCCGACAACTCTGAGAACCTGCGAAAAATCTACACGGAAATCGATCGCCTGGAAAAAACGGAGTTCGAGGTCAAAAAGTATCAGCAATACGAGGAGCTCTTTCGCTGGGTCATCCTCGCCGGCCTGTTCGTCCTTCTGCTGGAAATTATCCTGAGCCAAACTGTCTGGAGGAAATTGCCGTGAGCCTGTTTGCCAGCCCGCAAATGTTTTGGTTGTTCGCCATTTTTCTGCTGCCGCTCTGCGTTTTCCTGTTCTGGACCTGGCGCACGAAACAGAAACTGATCGCGCAGTTCGTGCAGTCGCGGTTGCTTGCGAACTTGACGGTGGGTGTTTCGCAAACACGCCAGAAAATCCGGCTCGGGCTCGTCGTCGCATCGGTTATCTTTTTGATCCTGGCCATGGCACGCCCGCAGTGGGGATTCTCCTGGGAGGAAGCGCGCCAGCAGGGTTTGGATGTGGTCGTGGCGATCGACACCTCGCGGAGCATGCTGGCGGCGGATTTGGCCCCGAACCGGTTGACGCGCGCGAAACTCGCGGCGCTCGATCTAATGCGCCTGGCCAAGCACGACCGGCTCGGGCTGGTCGCCTTCGCCGGCTCGGCATTTTTGCAGTGTCCGTTGACGCTCGACGAGGAGGCGTTTCGCCAAAGCGTCGAGGCGCTCGACGTCGGGATCATTCCGCAGGGCGGCACCGCATTGACCGAGGCCATTCAAAC
>Ga0163152_10002773_pt1 | contig 24009 bp, 19 predicted proteins | sample OliLakLV19MP8IB2_FD_148635 | JGI IMG/M metagenome (GOLD analysis project Ga0163152, IMG submission 148635) | Freshwater microbial mat bacterial communities from Lake Vanda, McMurdo Dry Valleys, Antarctica - Oligotrophic Lake LV.19.MP8.IB-2 | ecosystem: Environmental > Aquatic > Freshwater >...
TACATAAAATCAAACGATCCGGTGCCTGTGGCGCCGGCGACACCGTCGCTCCCGCGCGAGACTTCAGCCATTCGGGCCAACGCGTCGCCTTTGCCGTGCACCTCCACCATCGTGCTGGCGAGGCACCCGGCGGCCCAACATGCGTTCACTCGCTTGCGGAACCGGGACACGACCTCCGCTGAAATTCGCCGGGCGAGCCTGCAGTTGCTGCTCCAGCTGGTCGTGGAAGCGACTCGCACCCTGCCCACCCAGACGGTCGAGATCAGCACGGCGGCGGGCGACATGCCCGGGCAGATGTTGGCTCGACCGGTGGTCCTCCTCGCCGTCGATCGGGCGGGGCTGGGCGTTGCCCACCGCATGGTCGAGCACTTTCCCGACTTGATCGTGGGATCGATCGGCCACGATACCTCCAACGGCGGCCAGCGGGCGGGGGCCAGACTTCACTTGCCGAACGCGCCCGCGCTTGGCGACGCCCGCGTGATCGTGCTGGACCCGGTCATCGCCACCGGCACGACCGCACTTCGCGCCGTCAGCCTCGCCCGGCGGGCGGGCGCAACCGATATCGTGCTCGCCGCTTTCGTGGCCAGCGCAACCGGCCTTGAATTCGTCCACGCTTCCGTCCCTCACCTGCCGGTCGTGGTCGCGGCGGTTGACGCAAAGACCGACAGCCGGCGTGGTCCGATTCCCGGGATCGGCGATTTCGCCGCGCGGCTCTTCGGTTAATTTCCGTCCGGGCCGCAACGGGAACCGCCGCCGGCTCAGCTCGAGGGACTGACGAGATCGGGCCGGACCGGCTGCCTCGGAAAACCGCCCCTGCTGGCCGGCGATGCCTTCCGGTCTCGAGCCGGCACCGACACCGCGCGGGCGGCATCCGCCTCGGAAATCTTACTTGCGACAGCGGTGATTTCAGCCCGCAACTCCGCCGGAACCGCCGCCAGTGCAGTCGCCAACATCTCGGCCGACTGGGCGGAGAAACGACCAAGCGCCATCTCGGTCAGCGGCACAGCCAGCTTGGGCGCAGCGAGGATTGCCACCCTCAGGATCTCCCGCTGTCGCTTCCTCCGCTGCAATCGCTCGGCCTCACTCAGCCGATCCGCCGGGCCCTTTTCCACGGCCTTCATGAGCGCAGCGACGATCGCAACGGCCTGATCCGGAAACGCCTTCACCGCCGCCTCAACGAGCGGAAAAAGGAGGCTGGGATTATCCTCGGCAGCATATTCGATCAGGAGGGGAGCATGCTTCGGCTCTTTCATCGCCTGCGCCATTACCTTGGCCACGCTCTCCGGCTCGCCGCCGCGGACCGCCGCCAGGAGCAGCGAGAGATAGAGTGCAGTGATCGTAATTACCTTCATAATATGCCGTGACGAACTCGACCCGGCCCCACAGCGAAATCGCCGCCGCTCTCGGTGCTCAAGGAAAAACTCCGTGACATTCGACGTCACGCGGAGCCGCGTTTCGCCTCCCGCGGCGCTCCCGCGCCAGTCGCGAGCCAAGCCAACCAACGCCGCCAGCGGGCGGCGTCGAGCAACGGTAGGACCCCGAAAAGGCCGACCACGGTGAGGCCGAGCACGGCGAAGCCGGTGGCGTCGTGGATGGTGCCCTCGATCGCAGCGGGACCGTGCGCATACGCCCAGCCGGCCAGAAAAAGACTGCGCAGGAGGTTGCCCAGAAATGCGAACCCGAGCGCAGCCGCAACCAGCAGCACTTTTTTCCAGCCTCGATCGAGGCAGACCGCGGCCAGAAAGGCGCCGGCAAACAGGCAGCCGGTAAGCGAGCGAATCCCGGAGCAGGCCTCGACTACTCCGACGCGACCGTTCGGCAGGACCAGCACGTTTCCTTCCTGAATCATCGGATAGCCGAAAAAGCTGAAAAGTCCGAACACGACCGCCACCACCCGGCGCAGGAGGAACAGGCTCACCGAGTTCTCCACGGCGCTCAGCATCGGCGCCGAAATCATCCAGATCAGCGCCGGAAAGACGAAAAGGGCGACCGCCGCGAGGCGCGCATCGCTCAAGAGCGCGCCCCACAGCGAGCCGGGAGCCACGGAACCGATCCGGCCGGCCGGCGTATTGAAATAGATCATACCAAGCACAATGCCGCCGAAGCCCGCCGCCAGCGCGAGCGACCCGGGCTGGGTGCTGCCGAAGCCTGCCCGATACAGTCCGCCGAAAAGAAACAGGCCGAGCCCGGCGACAAGGGCTGCGGCAAAGCCGAATCCCAGGGCGTTTCTGGCCAGCGCCGGCAGCGGTATCGGTTCGGTCGACTTCACAATCGACCGCAAGCGCGGCCAGCGGTCTGCCACGACGTATCCGACCAGGATCGGCACGAGCCAGCCGAATAGGTAGTCGGGTTTGAGGCGCCACCAATAGGCCTGGTCCACCGTCAAAAAAATCACGAAGCACAGCCCGACGAAAAGCGCGCCGAGCAATCGATCCGGTACATCCTGTCGCAGTCGGGCAAGCATGGCATCAATGGGGGACAAACTTGATACCGGCGCGGCACCCGCGCAAACCGATTCACCACCCGCCATGAAACGATTGGATGGCGGCGAGCGGCGCCTCGGCGGCCGGTCGCGTTACATGCAGGTCACGCCCGGGGATCGCTCTCGACGGTGATGCATTCAACACCACTGTGCGCGTCCCCGTCCATGACTAGCGCCCGTCTGCAGGATGCCCGCAGTGCCTATCCGGCGAAAGCTGCGGCGCCAGAGTTTAGGCCGTCCGAACGGGAGTCCGCCGTTACTGCGCTCACCGCAATCCATCTCTGCTTCCTGCCTTGGGCTCTTGGAACCATGCACGTGGAGAGCCAGCTGGTGAGCCTCGCCCTCGGCGCGCTCGGCTTCGCGGTGGCGGCGTGGCCGGGTTCAAAATCGCGGCCCGCCGCCGCCCTCCTTCGATTTCCTGTCTTCTGGGCCGGACTTGTCCTGCTCGTGCTGATCACAGTTCAAGCCCTGAACCCGGCTTGGAAATACTCGCGCGATGATACTGGGTGGTGGCTTGAATCCTTAAGCCACGTGCCGTGGCTGCCCGCCGGGATCGGCGCGCCGCTCGATCGCTCCAACCCGTGGCGCGCGCTCATCGTGTTGGGCTCACTGTGGCTGCTGCTCGGCGCGATCTGGATCGGCGTCCGCCGCCAAGTGAGTTTAGAGCGTCTGTTTGCAGTGCTGATCGGAAACGCCGTCCTGCTCGCCGCGCTGGCGCTCGCCCAAAAATTGGCGGGGGCAAAGGAGATATTCTGGACTTACCGGCCGAGCAACGAGTCGTTCGTCGCAAGTTTCATTTATCCGAACCACGCCAGTCCGTACTTCAATCTCATGGCGGCCGTGGCGCTCGGACTGGCGTGGCAGCGTTATCGGCGCGTTCGAGTCGGGCGGGCGGGCATCGCCGGCGCTCGGCTGCTCACGGTCGCCGCTGTGCTCTGCGGGATCGCCGTCGTCTTCACGTTCTCGCGCGCCGCAATCGTTTTGCTGCTGGGATTCGCGTGCGCGATCGGGCTCGTGATCGCGATCCGGCGGTCCTCGCCGCAAAAACACTCCTCCGAGCACCCGGAGTTCCTGCCCCTCGCCCTGGGCCTCGTGCTCGCTCTCGGGGCGGGCCTCGGATCGCTCACTGCGGACCGACTGCAGGTCCGGTTCGCGCCCCTACTCACGGACCCGGCGGCAACCGCGCTCAGCCGACGGGTCGCCAGCCAGGCTACCGCGGAGATGTTCCTCGATCGCTGGATTTGGGGATGGGGTGCAGGCTGCTTCCGGCATGCCTTTCCCTTGTTTGCCCGCCATCATCCGCAGATCTACGGTGACGACTCCACCGGGCGAAAATACTGGGAGCATGCCCATAACGACCTGTTGCAATTTCCCGCCGAACTGGGCGTTGTCGGGATGGCTCCGCTGGGTTTCGCCGCACTGTGGGCGGCACGCCGGCTGGTCCGAAAGAGGTTCTGGCGTCAACCGACGGCCTTGAGCGGGATCGCGGGCTGCGGGATTACGCTCTTGCACGCTTCGGTCGATTTCGTGTTCCAGAATCCTGCGGTGCTTCTTACTTGGGGTACGGTTATCATCGTCCTTCTTCGGTGGCCTGACGCACAGCCGCCCATGCCTGCCACCGGCCGACCCGCGCGAATCCCGGCGCAGGATCAACCACCGCCCGATTCGACATAGGGTGTGTATTCAGGGACCAGCCGCTTCAGCGCCGCCCGAATAGCCGGCGGTTCCTGGGCGGCGATCTGCCTCAGGTCGTCCAGCCAGGCGCAGGACCCGGCGAGTTCGGAATCGCGCAGCTGAAAGATGCGCGGATGAGCCGTCCGGGTGTGCAGTTCATTGGTGTGGCACAACTCCTCGTAGAGTTTTTCGCCCGGCCGCAGACCGGTGACCTTGATCTCGATGTCGACGTCGGGCTCATAGCCGCTCAGCTCGATCATTTGGCGGGCCATATCGAGAATCTTCACCGGCTCGCCCATATCCAGGATGAAAATCTCTCCGCCCGTCCCCATCGTCGCCGCCTGCAACACGAGGCCCGTCGCCTCCGGTATGGTCATGAAGTAACGCGTCATTTCCGGATGAGTGACAGTGACCGGTCCGCCTTGGGCGATCTGCCGCCGGAAAGTCGGAATAACGCTTCCGCTGGACCCGAGTACATTTCCAAATCTCACCGCCATGAACGCGGTAGGGTTCGCCTTCGCTTGTTGCAGATTCTGCAGCGCGATTTCAGCGAGCCGCTTGCTGCAGCCCATGACGCTGGTCGGATTGATCGCCTTGTCGGTTGAAATCAGCACGAACTTGGCGACGCCGGATTCACCCGCCAGCCGCATCAGGTCGGCGGTCGCGAGGGTGTTGTTCTTCAACGCCTCGCCCGGCTGCCGTTCCATGAGGGGCACATGCTTGTGCGCGGCAGCATGAAACACGATTTCCGGCCGGTTCCGGAGGAACACGTGGCGGATCGACTCCTGGTCGGTGATATCGACAATCAGGGGGACGACCCGGGAACCATGTTCATGCTGGACGAGTTCCTGTTCGATCTCGAACAGCGCAATCTCCGCCTGCTCCACCAGCACAAGGCGGGAGGGACGGTGAGCGAGAATCTGGCGGCACAGTTCACGGCCGATGCTGCCACCTGCACCCGTGACCAACACCACGCGGTCACGCAGCAACCGGGCGATCGAATCGCCATCGAGATTCACCGCAGACCGGCCGAGGAGATCCTCGATCGCCACCGGGCGGGAGCGGTCCACCCTGACCTCCCCCGAGGCCAGCTGGGTGAAGGACGGAATGATCAACGTGGCCGCACCGATCCGACGGCCAAGCTCCACGATCTCCTTGACTCGTTTCGGGGACGCTTCGGTGAGCGTAATGACCAGTTCGTTCACTCCCAGGAGCGGGGCGATTTGGAGCAGTCGCTCCACGCGCCCGAACACCGGAAGGCCATGAATGCTGCGGCCCACGAGGAGTGGATCCTCGTCGAAAAAACCAACGGGCACCATCCCTGAGCCCCCGCGCTGAAGAAGATCCTTCGCGACCGCCTCGCCCACATCGCCCGCTCCGATGATCGCGACCCGGCGCTCCCATCCTCCAGCTCGGGCGCGACCGGACATCGACCAAGTGCGGGCCAGCCGGAGCGACAGGCGAAACGAGCAGACCAGCGCCACGCTCAAGACAAAATCCATCACGATGACTCCGCGGGGCGGCGCGGCCTGGGTCTCGGCAAAGAACCAGAGGCCGAACATCAATCCCGACACCGTGACCATCGCGAGCACCACCGCCCGAAAATCAGCCAGGCCGAAATAACTGAGGACGCTCCGAAACTGGCCGAACGAACCGAGCAGGAAAAGCTTGCAGACTACTATCGGAACGATGAGCAGCCAGCGCTGCATCACAAAGTCCTCCGGGGGCGCGAAATCCCAGCGCAGTTCGTAGGCCAGCCAGAAGACCACCCCAAGTTGAAGCGCGTACGCGAGCGCGATGGCGATCCAGCGAATCCCGCCGTGCCGACCCACGACTCGATCGAGGGTCGCGAGGAATTGATGGACGGCGTCGAAGCCCGCGGAACCCAGTTTCCCTGCGCGCCGGCCACCTACCGGTCTTCCAATCTGGATCGTCTCGGCCAGCATAGTGAGTTCAGCGCCAGGTTACGGCGCGTGGAAGACTCCGCGCACCGCGCGGACGACCCGGGCCAGCTCGTCAGACGTGATCGAGGAGCCCGACGGAATCGAAAGGCCCTGTTCGAAAAGCTGGTTGGCCACCGCGCCGCCAAACACCGGCGACTCACGATAGAGGCCCTGTTGATGCAGCGGTTTCCAAAGCGGGCGGCCTTCGATGTTGTCCTCGGCCAGCGCGGCCAAAATGTCATCGCGGGAAACGCCCGCCACGGCCGGATCGATCGTCAGGCAGGTGAGCCACCGGGTGCTGCAGCCATCGGGCGACTCCGGCATGAAATCGACCCCGGGAAGGTCGCCGAGCGCGCGCCGGTAATACTCGAATACCGCCCGCCGCCGCTCGATCCGCTGCGGCAGGGTTACGAGCTGGCCCCGTCCGATCCCCGCGAGCACGTTACTCAGCCGGTAGTTGTAGCCCAGCTCGCTATGCTCGTAGTGTATGTCATCGGTGCGCGCCTGAGTCGCAAGCCGCAGCGCGCGCTCAATCAACGCGGCGTCGGCCGAAAGCAGCATACCGCCTCCACCCGTCGTCAGGATCTTGTTTCCGTTGAAGGAATATACGCCCAACACCCCGAAGCGGCCGGCCCATTCACCGCGGTAAGTGGCGCCGACGGCCTCGGCTGCATCCTCGATCACCGGCACGTCATATTCCGCCGCGACGCTCTGAATATCCGCCCAGGCGGCACACTGACCATAAATGTCAGCCACGATGATCGCCCGGGGCAGCCGGCCAATGCGAGACCGCTCCCGAAGCGCGGCCGCCAGCAGCTCCGGATCCATATTCCAGGTCCGGCGTTCTGCGTCGATGAACACGGGGCGCGCCCCTTGGTAAACGATCGGATTGGCACTCGCGATGAACGTGAATGTCGAGCAGATGACTTCATCCCCCGCCTGCACGCCAAGCAGTCGCACTGCCAGGTGCAGCGCCGCCGTGCCGGAGGAAAGCGCCACCGCCTCCCGGATTCCGCTCGCCGCACACATCTCTGCCTCAAACGCTCCCAGCTGCGGCCCGGCCGGCGCCACCCAGTTGGATTCGAAGGCGGCCGCTACATGTCGCTTTTCCTCCTCGCCGATGTGCGGCGGAGAAAGAAAAATTCGGTCCGGGCGCTCGCGATTTTCGCTCATGGGGTAGAGTCTCGGGGCAACGGTTGAGCCGGTACGGCAAGACCGAGCCGACTGAGTCCGCGCAGAATCGCAACGAACCCAGGGTCATCCCACAACGATTCGAGCGGTGAAGTGCTGGTGAGGCGAATGAAGTACTGTTCACGGCTGCCCCTGAGGAGTTGTTGCGCCGCATCCTTGAGCCAAAGCCCCACACTCGGCACGGCATTAAAGCGGTCGCCATAGTCGTACGCCATGCCGTCGACCAGATGCCAGTAGAGCACAAAGATCCGACGGCCGCCGCTCGCGGTCTCGAACTCGCGCCACTCCGCCGGCTGCTGCGGTTGCCCGTCGAGCACCGTCGCCTGCTTGAACTTCATCTCCACGCAGCGCATGCCGTTCTCCGTCCAGCAGCGATCCGGCGTGTGCGACGCGACGAGCCGGGTGGGCATTTTGCCGGCGCCCCAGTAGGCGGAGTAGACCGCGAAGTTTTCCTGACCCCGGGTGTACTCCCGATAGAACACTTCGTCGTAGTTCAGCGTCTTCTCCACCTCGCCGGCCACAAACTCGTTCGGGCCGAGGGGAAGCTCCCGGCTCAGCCAGCCCGGTACCGACCCCGGAATGGCGTCCGCCATGTGCGGTCCGCGAGCCCGGGGCGTCTCGCGCCACGCGCCCAGGCCCTGCGCTCCCACCGCCGCCACCAACGTCAGAACGGGAAGGAAGAGCGACCAGTTGAGCCTCCACCGATGTCCGGCGTCAGGCATGCGCTTCCTCCCGCCGCTGATAGGGCCGGGCCGGCACCCCGAAGACCGTCTCGCCCGCAGCCACGTCGCGCATGACGACCGCGCCGCTGCCGATCACGGCTCCGTCGCCAACGCGCACGCCCGGGAGAATCGTGGCGTGGCTGCCGACGGTGACGCGCTCTCCGAGGGAAACGCCGCCGGTGATGTCGACATGACAGTGGAGCTGCGTCCACGCGCCGATCGCCGCGTCATGTGCCACCGAAGAGTGCAGATTTACACTCACGCAGTCGCCCAGCCGGGCATCCGAACCCACCGTCGTGTGCGGACAAAGGATGACACCGAAGCCAAGCACGACGCGGTCGCCGAGCACCGATGTCCGATGAATCAAATTGGTGAATACACCGCCAGCCGCGCGCACCCGCTCGACGCACCGGCGCTTGAATTCCACCCGGCCCAGTGCACAGACGAATAGATCGTCCGCGCAAGGGACGTATTCGGCCACCCCCGCCAGGATCGGCTCCGTGCCCGGAAAGTGTTCCAGCGCCCGCGGATTGTCGTCGACGAAGCCGCGCACGTGCCAGGGTTTGTCCGCTTGCCGGGCCCACGCCCGCACCTCGCGACCGAACCCTCCTGCTCCAATGATCACGAGTTGCTTCATTTTCCATTCCGGATTTTTTTCCAATTCGCACTCGTGTAGATGCCCGACACCGGCCGCACAACAGCAGGGAGGTGACAATTCGGCAACGACCCGGAGAATGCGGCGTGCAGCGCCCGCTTGATCGCGACTGCATCACGCTCCGGCCCCCGCCACACCACCTCCGCCCCCACGATCTGCCCCAGCAGCGGGCTGGCGACGGGAAAAATCCGGCATTCGGAAACGTGCGGATGCGAAAGCAACGCCGCTTCGACCGTCGACGGTAGAACTTTCTCTCCTCCGACGTTGATGAAGTCACTACGCCGGCCGAGCACGACAACCGATCCATCCAGCCGTTCTTTGGCAAGGTCACCCGTGCGAAACCAGCCATCGGCCTCGAACCCGCCCGGTGTCCCCGTGACATAGCCCAGAGCCAGCGCCGGACTGCGGATGCACAATTCGCCATCGACGATGCGCCATTCGAAGCCGTCGCCGCGGGTAAGATGCATCGCATCGCCGACCGCCTTCACCGGCAGCGCCCCGGTTTCGCTCGTGCCAAAGCGAGGCATGAACTCGACCGCCGGAAACTCCCGGCGCAACCGGGCCAGCACACTCGGCGGCATCGGCTCAGCCCCATGGGGCACGACCCGCAGCGATCTCAGATCGTGGACCCGCGCCACTCCAGCGAGCAGTAACAGATTTAAAAAGGTCGGCGTCGCCGGCAGCACATCGACCGCGTGCCGGGCGATCGTCGCGGCCACCGACTCCGGAGTCGGATCGCGCGGCGGCGCAACGAGGATATGCCCGGCAGCCAGCGCCCGCCATGCGATGTCGAGACCGCCGATGTGATCGAAACGCATCAGGGGCAGCACGCGACGAACGACACCCGATCGCACCGGGATCGCGCGGAGCAGTGCGGCCAGATCATGCAGGACAAGCTTCGGCGTCCCCGACGTGCCACCCGTGCCGAGCAACAGCCCAGGCTGACCGCGGGACTTCAACTCGCGAAAGAGCCGGGCCCCGTGGGCGGACGTCGTACCTTCGCAACGAGCTTCGATCCGGCCCCCGCGCACGTGCCAGTGAAACGCACAGTCGCGCGCCCAAACCGAGATCTCACCCATTCGCTCCTGGCGCAACGGCGCCACGACTGCGCCCGCACGCGCCACTCCGAACAACCACGCGAGCGACTCGAGCCGCGCCTCTCCGGGTATCACCACGACGGAGCCGGACTCGACACCAATCTCGAAACACGCCCGCGTCGCCGCTTCGATCTTTGACCAGAACTCCGCCCACGTCCACGCCCGGGCCTCGTCGCGCCAGACGATTTCGGATGCCCTGTCCACGGCAAGTGCTTCGAGTCGCGACAATTCAAGGCCCTGTCTCTTGATCTCCATGGCGGGATGTATGGCTCCGACTCCTTCCTCCGGCCTAGGAGCTGACGCCACCGAGATAGAGTACCTGCCCGGTGACAAACCCGCTGCCGGGGGAGAGAAAGAAGTCCACGACGTTGGCGACATCGTCGATCCGGCCCAGCCGCCGGATCGCCTGACGGGCGAGGAGCGCGGCGATCTTCTCTTCCGCGACATTGCGTACCAGGTCGGTCGGAATGGGCGTGGGACCAACTGCGTTAACGGTCACTCCGCTCGACCCGAGTTCCCGCGCCATGATCCGGGTGAAGCTCTCCACCGCGGCCTTGCTGGCGGCGTACAGTGACTCCCCTTCAAGCTGCAAGGGCGTCGCGACGGTGGAGAGATTGACGATTCGTCCGTGGCGCTGGCGCACCATGATCTTGCCCACTTCGCGCGAGAAAAGGAAGGTGCCGTGGAAGTTGGTCTCGAAGATCGCCCGCGCCACCGATGCCGGCGAAATCAAGGCATGGTTCATCGCCGCAATCCCCGCGTTGTTGACCAGGGCGTCGATCCGGCCATGCCGGCGCATCACCGTCCGCACCATGCTCACGACCGCCGCCTCGTCCGCGACATCCAACCTGAAGTGCGAGTAGCGCTCGTGCTCCAGTTCCGCCGCTGGCGCCCGACTGCAGCCACAGACGACGTCACCCCGTGCCAGGTAGTGGGAGGCGAGACCCAGGCCGATTCCGCGGCTCGTTCCAGTAATGATGATGACGCGCGAGCTCATGATTCTTCAAGCAGCTCGACTACAAAGGCCGTCAGGGCCGCGACGTCACGAAACGGCGAATACGTCCGGCTCATAGCCCGTTCGCTCGCCAGTACCACTTCGCGATGGAATCGTTCACCCAAACGGAATTCCAGGTCGGCCAGGAGGTTCACCAAGCCGAGACTGTCGAGCGCGCCGCCGGGCCCGAAAATCCGGGTCGTGGCATCGCTGCCCGGCGGAAGCAGGTCGACGATCATGCCCTGCACGATCGCGTGGGAACTGGCTTGGGATGGATTCATCGAAAGGAGGACGATGCGCCGGAGCCGGGGACGGGCGGCCCGGCCGGAATTCCGGTAGCCACGGGCGGACGAAATTCCTGCATCGTGGCTTCACCCGGCGCCTGAATCCCGTCGCGACGCATCACCACCGCGAGCGTCCGCCACAGAACAAGGAGATCGATTCCGAAGCTGCGGTGGTCGACGTACCAGACGTCAAGCCGGAGCCGTTCATCCCAGGTGGTTGCGTTCCGCCCGTGGACTTGCGCCCAGCCGGTGATTCCCGGCCGCACCTCGTGGCGCCTGGCTTCCACCGCAGTGTAACGCGACAGGTATTCCACCAGCAGCGGCCGGGGTCCGACCAGGCACATGTCTCCACGCAGCACGTTCCAGAGCTCAGGCAACTCATCCAAGCTCGTCGAACGCAGCATCGCCCCGAAGGGCGTCAGCCGTTCGGCATCGGACTTCAGTCGTCCCGTTCCATCGACTGCGTTGCTCATCGTGCGAAATTTCCATAGGGTGAAAGTCGTGCCGTGCAAGCCCGCCCGCGGCTGGCGAAAAAACACCGGGGCGCCAAGCCTGACGCGGACGAGCAGCGCGGCCACCAGGATGACTGGACTGAGCACCACCAGCGCTGCGGCTGCAAACCCGAGGTTGAAGACGCGCTTCACCATCCGGACGATCGATCCATTTCCCTGAGATTGAGGCCGGTCGCCTCGAGCCAGTCGCCCGCGACCTGTCGCGACGCACCGACGCCGACCCCCACCCAGGCCGCATCCAACGGGGCAAGGTCCGCGAGCGCCAGGGTGCGCCATTGCGGAGTAGTTCCTTTGGACAACGTCTGCATCCGGTGGGTGCCGGCGACACGGCCGTCGGCAGTCAGAAACGTGAGAAAGAGCCCGGCGTCGCCGCCGGGACTCGTGGCGCCGCGCATTTCGACCGTAGCCACGTAGATCCGGCGGGGCACCGCGGGATGCCACTGAAACGCCTGCGTGTCCCACGCACCTTCAACCCGGAGTGCAAACAAGCCGCCGTCCGCCACCACGCGAGCCACCCCGCCGTGCTCGGTCGGCATCGCACGCACCTCCCACTCCTCGGGCAGGGGACCGCCGCGGGGATGCAGAAACTCCGGCATCATTCCGGTCGCCGCAAGCCGCTCGAGCCCTGGATTGCGGACGACGTTCCCCGCGGCCTCCAGCCGTCGGCCCGCCATGGCGTCCGCAAGTATCGCCCACTCCGATACGGCCTGGACCTGCGGGCTGGCAGCCGCCAGCAGGATCCGCGGCCGGTCCGGATCCGCCCGACCTGCCGCCCAAAGCAGGCGCGGCACCGGGTCGTTCCGCAGGAACGGATCCAGCCGGGTTGATTTCATCGCCGGAAGTTCACCCGCGCCAGCCGCACCAAATTCTCTCACCAGCGTCGCCCGCTTTCCGACGAAACGGTCGAGCGCAGCCCCCAGAGTGGCCTGCGCCTCGGAGGCACCCAGCGACTCCGCATCCCAACCGCCAAGCGCCCGCCGCTCCGCATCGAACTCCACCAGGGCTTCGGTGACGGCAAACGCCCGGGCCGTCCGGGCGACCCGGGCGGCAAAAGCGGCCTCCCCGGCGGCGGCTCGGGCCGCGGTCGTAAGCTGACCGCGTAGTTCGAGGCAGGCTTTCCCGCCAAACAACAGCGCTTGATCCTCCTGTTCGTAATACTTCAGCCAGAAAGGCGGCCCGGACTGCATCATCCAGCGCTCCTCGCACATCGCAAAGAACCGCCGCATCGGTCCGGCCGCGGGGCCGTAGTAGCCGGGATAGAAGTCATCCTCCAGCTCACGCACGGTCAGTTCCGGCTCCCACAAAAGGCGGGCCAGGGCCCACACCTTGAAGGCATCAAAACCCCACTGCGGCACGATTTCACCAAAATACCCCCGGGCGCCGCGCCTCCAGCCTTCCCGCACCGCCTCCGCCAAGGCGGTCACCGGCACGCGCGGCACCAGGAAGTTCACGCCTTCCCCATATTCCCACAATCCGAACGCCCGGACGCCCGTATCCCGCCAGCTCGACATCAGTTCCAAGTCGGCGGCGCGGAAATGCGGATCATAGTACTGCGTGCGATCGGCCGTGAGGTAGGGCACCACCTGGGGGTGCACGGGGAAACCCGGCACGTTCTCGCACCAAAAATAGGCCAGACAGCCAAGGTATCGATTCGGCGAGGTCCGGGCCACCAGCGCCGCCGCACGATTCATGAACGCGAATACGAGCGGCGAATAGTCGGGCTTCCCGCGAAAATAACGCAGCGGAGCGACCCACTTCAGCGTCGCGTCGCTCTGATCGAACCGGACTGAGTCGTTGATCCCAAGCGAAAAACTAGCCCGCTCCGGCTCGCGCGCAAAGGCGTCAACCGCCGCCCTGGCGGCATGGCGTGCCACCGCTGGCAGCGCCAGATTGGGCTGCCAGTGGAAGTCGTCCGGACCCGCCGGCAGCTGTCGATGGCCGAGCAACTCGGGTGCCCAGTTAAGATTCGAATCGAGCACCTCGGATCGAAACACAGCCGCCAGGGCATGCCCAAACTCAAGGCGCCGGCGGAGTCCGAGGCGGCGGGCCCACGCTTTCTCCGCGGGCGAACCGAGCCCATAGATTTCCCGGGACACATAAGCGGGCTCGCGGGTGATGTCCAAATCCGGCAGCACCCACTCGCTCAGCCTTGGAATCATCTCCCCTTCCGCGCCCGGCACGTACCAGCGCACGCCTGCCTTGCTTTGCAGCAGCCACGCCACGGCAAAGTAGGTCGCCTCCGCCGTTGCCCCTTCGACGAACACTCCGGCCGGACTGGTTCGAATCCGAAACCCGTCCACGCCGACTTCACCCGGAAGGGGTGCGAGCAGATCGGCCGCAGCGCGCAGCGGCGCAAAGCCCGTCACCGCCTCCTCCGTACGCCCAACGTGGATAAACCGGGAACGCGACGCTTCACTGCGGCATTCAACCCGCCATTCGAGACCCGACATGATTCCGAGGACCCGCGCCAGCTCATCCGCCGCTTCGCGCTCCTCCCGCGTCGCGTCGTGTCCGACCACAATCGAAACCAACCGCTCCCCCTCGCGGAACACTGGGGTGGCCGCGCGGCCAACGGCCACGAGCCCGCCGGCCAGCCCGGCCGCAAGCAGAACCAACGTGGCCCAAGCCGCCCTTCGTTCAGTCATGCCGCCCCCCGGCTTTTTCCCGCTTCCTGGTGTACCCGTACATCCCGCCCAGCGTCGCCGCCGGCACGACCACAAGGGCGAGATCGAAGCCAGGCAAACCGGTGATCCAACCCAGTCCGGTCAGCGCGCAGGCGCCACTCCAGCACGCGTAGAGCCGGCTGACGTGCGCGTGGCTCAGTCCGCTGCGCACCAGCTTTTGATACAGGTGCAGGCGATGCGCCTTCCAGACCGGCTCTCGCCGGCACGCCCTCAGGTAGAATGTCAGAAAACCGTCACCCACAAACGGCCACACCGAGAGCACCGCGAGACCCGGAATGCTGGCGGCGCGGGCATCGCCCATCTCGACCAGCGCGAGTAACGGCACGACCGCAAAGCAGAAGCCGAGAAAGGCACTACCCACGTCGCCCATGAAAATCCGGGCCGGAGACCAATTGTGGAGGAGAAACCCCAGGCAGGCACCCGCCAGCGCGAGCCCGAGCAACGCGACCGCCGGAAGCGACCACGCGACTCCGACAGCTGCCCACACCAGCCCTGCAATCACACCCTGCGTCGCCGCGATGCCGTCGATTCCGTCCATGAAATTATAGACATTGGTCAGTCCGACGATCCATAGAACCGTCAGCGCAACTCCGGCGTTGCCGAGCGGTATTACTCCCACCAACGGAATCGCCACTTCGCGGATCGAACCAATGAACCCGACCGTTACGCCCGCCGCCGCGAGGTGACAAAGCAGGCGCCAGCCCGCTCCAAGGGAGCGAAAATCATCCCACAGGCTCACCAGCGCGACGGCCCCCGCGGCGACGAGAAACGCCTGCAGCGACCCTGCGAGTCCACTGCCTGCCACCTCGAACCAGAGCCACCACAAGGCGACTCCGAGGGCGGCCGCGACGATTCCGATCCCCCCTCCGCGCGGCGTCACCCGGGAGTGCAGGCTTCGCTCGTTGGGACGGTCGAGCAGCCCGACCCGCGGCGCCAGCCGGATGATCATGAACACCATGATCCAGGTCAGGACCGCGGCGCCGGGGCCGACCCAAAGGAAGACTCCGGGAATTTCATTCATGCGGACTCAACCTCCAACCCGGCGGCGTCCACCGCGGCGGCGACTTCGGAGCAGGGACCTTCCAGCGAAAGGCCGAGGGCCGCAAGGTAGTGGCCCAGCGCGAACAGCGCCCACACGCGTCGTGCGTCCTTTTGCGAAACGGATGCCCGCAACGCCTGGAGCTGGGCGGAAGCGTCCACCGCGAAACCAAGCCGCTCCCGCAGCACATCCGTCGCCCGGCCGAATTCCGCCTGGAGCGGCCCGCTCAGCCAGCTCAGGTAGTCGACCGTAAACCCGCGCTTCGGCATTCTCGCGAGCCGCCGGGCGGCGGGCGAAAGCAGCGCCGCCAACTGCGGTTTCGGATCGCGCGCGGCCGCGGTCATGCTCTCGGGGGCGCGCAAGACGCACTCCATATAACGACGGCCGAGAAACGGAACCCGAAGTTCCTGCTGGTTCGCCATCGTGGCCCAATCAGCGTCGCGCAGCAGGGTGTTGAGCAGATACCCTCCGATCTCCGCCAACCGCACCTGTTCCCGAAGCCCCCGGGCGACAAACGACTCGCGATCCGAGTACGGTGGCGTCCAGCCCGCGGGCAACGTCCGCCCAGCCGGCCAGATCGCAGACGCCTGCCCGGGCGTGAAAAAGCGACGACGCTCCTGCACCGCCTGCCAGGTCGACGGCAGGGCCTGCAGCAGTGTCCGCAGTCGATCCGCCCGCACGCGACGCCCGGTCCACCGCGAGCCCGCGACGGCCAGTTCGGTGAGCAGCCCCCGCAGCGGCCCCACCGCATTCATCGTGTGGATCAGCGCGGCCAGTGCCCGCGCGTGCCCGTAGGCACCGTGGAGTTCGTCCGCACCGGCACCCGAGAGGACGGCGACCAGCCCCTCTTTTCGAGCCGCCCGGGAAATGAGGTACGTGTTGATCCCGTCAGCCGACGGCTGGTCCATCGCTCCGATTCCGTCCCGCACCCACGCCGTAACTTCTTTCTCGCTGAGTTGCACGAGCAGATGGTGAACGCCGGCACGACGCGCGGACTCCATGGCCGTCGCCCCCTCGTTGTGTTCGGTAATCCGACCCGCCAGCGTGAACGCGACAATCCGTTCGCGTGCGTCCTCGGCCGCAAGCTCCATGAGCAACGTCGAATCAACCCCGCCGGAAAGAAAGATCCCGAGGGGCACATCGGCGACCAATTGCTCCCGCACCGACTCCACGAGGAGATTGCGATGGGATTCCTTCCAGCTGCAGACGTCCGGATCGGGATCGACCTCAAGCCGCTCCGGCAGCCAATAAGGGCGATGTACCAGAGCGGCGGGTGATCCTTCATCGAGCCGGGCGAACGCCAGATGGCCGGGCCGCAGCGCCCGCACCCCCTCGACAATGGTTCGCGGCTCCTGGCACGATCCGAAACGCAGATAGTCCGAAACCGCGATCGGATCGACGCGCGCCGCGATCAGCCCGGAACCGATGAGAGCCCGGACCTCCGACGCGAAAATCAGGCCGCCGTCACGCGCCCGGGCGTAGTAGAGCGGCTTGATACCCGCATGGTCACGCGCCAGCACCAGCCGCTGCCTCGGCCCGTCGAAGATCGCCAGCGCATACATTCCATCAAGCCGGGAGAACACCGCCTCGCCCCACTCTGCATAGCCGCGCAGCAAAACCTCGGTGTCGCCGCTACTGTGAAAGCAGTGACCCAACGCCTCCAATTCGGCCCGCAGAGCGCGGAAATTGTAGATCTCCCCATTGAATACGAGCACGAGTGAACTCCGGGCAGTCTCGGACCCGTGATCGCCTCTGGCTGGCGCCAAGCCCGGACCGTCCGGCCCGCCCACCTTCAACCACGACGACCGAGCCCCGGCGACGGAGGACGAATGCCGCAGCTGCATCGGCTGGGCCGAGGCATCCGATAGGTCGACGATTTTCAGGCGAGTATGGACGAGCTGCAGCACGCCTCCGGCGGGCAGCACGGCTCGCCACGCCCCAGCGGCGTCCGGACCCCGATGGCGCAGCCGCGTCATCAGGACCGTTTCATCCACTGCTCCGTTGCCAAAGTACCCGGCGATTCCACACATGGTCGTTAGTCGCTGCTCCTGGCCGGACCCAGTTCCCGGACCGCTTCACAAAACGTGCGGCGCGCCCGCCACCCGATCGCCTGCTCGATCCATGCACTGTTGAACCAAGCCGGACCGATCAGCTTGCGCAACGCATCGGAATCGAGCGGTGCCCGGCGACCGCGCAACGCCCCGGCCAGATCGCCGGCCACGGCCACGCACCGCAGGATTGGGACCGGCAGCGCAAGCCGGATCAGGCTCCGGCCCTGCGCGACCCGGACGGCATCGAGCATCTCGCGGGCGGACAGCGGACAACCATCGGTCACGTGGAACACCTTTCCGTTCGCCGCCGGAGTGCGAACCACACGCTCCAGCGCAGCGATCGCATCGTCGCGGTGCACCAGCGACCGCCGCATTCCCGTCTCGGGCAGCGGAGGAAACCGGCCCGCCGCGACGGCCTTCCACATGCGCGCGAGGTTTCCCTTCGCGTCCGCTCCATACATTAGAGCCGGACGCAGTACGACCCGCTGGTTCAGCGCGCGTTCGCCAAGCACGATCCGCTCGGCCTCGAGTTTGGACCGGCCGTACGGGGAGTCGGGTGCGGGCGGATCCGTTTCCTCCAGCCCGCGATCCGGGCGCTGCTGCGCATCGCCAAAAACCTTGACGGTGCTCATCAGGACAAAGGCGCGCACTCCGGCGCGGACGGACGCCCCGACCAGTCGCCGGGTCCCTTCGACGTTGATCCGTTCGTACTCGTCGTGGTCCGAAGCGGTTTCGGCCAGTGCGTGGGCACGGCCCGCAAGGTGGAGCACTGCATCTACATCCTCTCCGAATTCCGGGCCGGGTCCGCTGGCGCCAAGATCAAAGGGTAAGGTCCGATCGGCGACCGTCGGGTCCGGACGGCGCGAAAGGGCGATCACTCTCCAGCCGCCGTCGCGGAATCGGCGGCAGCATTCGCGACCGACGAATCCACTCGCACCAGTGATGACCACGGTTCTCATCCGCCTTCGGCGATCGCGTCCTCGAATACATTGCCCCAGTGCCGGCGCAGCCGGTCCCGGCTGAGTCCATCTTCCAGCGCCTGCAGCCCGGCGCGGGCCTTGGCCGCCAATTCCCGCGCGGATTCGGGCTGCGCGAGACGACGCAGCCGAGCGACGATTCCGGCGACGTCGCCGTGGGCGTGCCTCCAGCCGCAATCCGCCCGGCGGAAAACATCGGTGACATGGCACTCGGCGGGTCCGATGAGCATCACCGGCCTTCCGACCGCCAGCGCGCCGTAGAACTTGCACGGATGCACGCATCCAACCATCGCATCGCCCATCACCACCACCTGCAAATCCGCCGCCGAGAGCGAGGTGGCGACTTCGTCGAGGGGCTGGTAGGGAAGCAGCACCAGGTTGCGCAGTTCCCCCCGGCGTTCCGCCGCTTCGAACGGCGCCTTGGCCACTCCCCCGCCGACCAGCACGAACGACAGGTGCGGCTCGTGCCTGAGTTCCCGCGCCACGGCCAGGAGTGTGTCGAGCGGATGCACCAGACTATGGTTCCCGCTGTACATCACCACGAACTTGCCGTCGAGCCCGTGCCGGCGTCGGAAAGGATTTCCAACCAACGGTCGCGGCGAAAGGCGGTGGTCGAGCGGCCACGGCGGGATGATCGCGAGCCGCCGCAAGGGCACGGATTTGGCCCTCAATCGATCAGCCATGAACCGATCCAGCGCGATGACGCTGGCGGCGTCCCGCAGCACGCGGGCATTGACCATGGCAAACAGCCGCACGAGCGGCGATCCAGCCCGGACTTGGCGGCTCGCCACGGCCTGGTCAGGATTCAAGTCCATCACCCAGTAGACGAGTGGCACCCGGCGCAGGGCCGCGATCAGCCAGGCCACCGCTCCCGCCATGGGCGGCGAAGTACTGACACAGATGGCCCGAAGATCGCGCGTGCCGAGTCCGCGCAGAAACGCTTGCGCCAGGAAGCTCACCATCCCGACGAGTCGAATTCCGAGCGAGCGCTTGCCCAGCGAGGACCACGGCAGGCGGTCGATGCGGATGCCGTTCGCCTCCTCGCGGGAAGGGAACTGCAGGCCGGGATCGTCGTACCCGCGATCGGCCGTGAGCACGCGCACCCGCCAGCCACGTCCCGCCAGTTCGTCGGCGGCATCGGCAATATACTGCCCCACCGCCGCCGGATCCGGCGGATACACCTGGGAGATAATCAGAATTTCGCCCTCGCGTTTCATGCGGCGGCCCTTCTTTCCGCGCCGGATCGCTCCAGCACCTCACGATACGAATTCTCCATCGCAGCTGCCACTGCAGCCGCGGAGTAACGTGCCTCGAGGCGGCGGCGGCGCGTCGCTTGGATGTCTCCCGGCAGCGAGGCGCGATTAAGCGCCCGCGCCATTTCGTTCCGCCACATCCCGGTCAGGCGCGGAAGCACCACGACCCCGGCGCAATCGGCGAGTTCGCTGGCACAGCCCACGCCCTCCGACAGCACCACGCGCGTGCCGCACGCCAACGCCTCGACTGCAACGTTGCCGAAATTCTCGTTCCGGCTCGGGAAGAGAAACAGATCCGCCGCGGAATACGCGGCACACAACTCCGCGGTCTCCAGTGGTCCAGTGAAGACCAGTCGATCCGCCACTCCGCACGCCGCGCCAAGCTCGCCCAGCCGCCGCCCCGTGCCGTCTTCGTCGGGTCCGGCGAACACGATCTTCCAGCGTCGATCGCGGGGCAGTCCACCCGCCGAATCGAGCAGGATCTCGAGGCCCTTTTTGTGGTGCAATCGTCCCGAGTTGAGGAAAACGAACTCGTCTGGTCCGATGCCGTGGCGGCTACGCCAGGCGACTCCCGCCTCCGCGTCCGGCTGCCACGCCCGCAGATCGATGCTGTTGGGAACAATGAATCCCGGGGCGCGCGGCCGCAACCGCCGGCATTCCTCGCGTTCCGCGAGCGCAGTATAGTGAACCGCGGCCGCGCCGTTGACCTGCCGGCGTTCCCAGAGCAGCCAGTAGAGCGACTTCTTCAGCCGCTTTTGGGAAAACGAGTATTCGCTCAACGCTCCGCGTGGCGAGACGACATAGGGCAGCCGGTGCCGCGCTGCGGCGCGGCAGGCCGAAATGCTCGTCACCTGCCAGACTCCCGTCACATGCATCAGGTCGAATTCGCCGGCCCGGGCGTGAACGTCACGCGCGAACGCCGTGGACCTGATGCCCGGCCCGCCGCTGAGAGGGAAGTAATGCACCGTGACGCCGTGGCGCACGACCGGCCCGTCCTCCGGCAGGTCGGAACGATGTTCAAGGCCAAGTCGGGTCGTGAACACCACGACGTCATGGCCGCGCGCCGCCAGCCCCTCGCAAAGATTGGCGGTGCTGCGCGGCGGCCCACCCAGCGTCCAGGCCGGGGCGTAACCCGCCGTGCAATGCAGGATGCGTAAGCGGCGGCCGGATGTCTTCATGACCGTGAATGGACTCATGGTCGCACCCCCGCGGGCGCGACGGCCGGCGACCCGAGCGCCACGACCAGCCGCTCAATGAATCTCGCCTCGCTGTAAAGGCTGGCATGTCGCAGCGCGGCTCCGCGGCCCAGCCGGGCCCGGACGACGGGGTTGCGGAGCAGCACAAACAGGCGGTCCGCAATCTCCCGACTGTCCCGCGCGCGAACCACATATCCGGATACATCGTCAGCCACGACCTCGGGAGCGGCTCCCGCCGCGACGGCGACGCACGGAAGTCCATGGGCCATCGCCTCCGCAAAAACCAGGCCGAACCCCTCCCCTTCCGAAGCCAGCACAAACACCGTCGCGGCCGCGTAGCAACGCGCCAGCTCCGCATCGGATACCCGGCCGAGAAATCGCACAAAGCGCGCCACCGGCTGCGCCGCGACCCATCGTTCAAGATCGGGGCGGGCGTTGCCGTCTCCGACCAGATCCAAGACCGCCGGCACGCCTGCCTCGCGCAGTAACGCGACCGCCTCGACCAAGGAGCGGAATCCCTTGTAGAGGTCGGACGGATCCCGAAAGCCCTCGTAACACTCCTCGCGCGCCATGCGCCCCACGCTGAGGACGGTGAAGTTTCCGACGCCCGGCGCCGCCCCGGCCGCCGGCGCTAGTCCCGCCACCGGCACTCCGAGGGGCACGACCACCGCCGGTATTACGCCAGCCCAGGGATTGTGCGCGAGAAAGCGCCCCAACGTGTAGTTCGAGTTCACCAAAAGCCGGCTCGCACGACGCAAACCCCAACGCTGGCGGAAGCGCAGCGGCTTCCACGCCTCAACCCCGTGCACGAACACAAAATACGGCCGCCGAAGGCGCCGGGCCACTAGCCGCGCGACCGGCGAGAGCCCAAGATGCGCGCACACGATCGGTTGGGGCGGGTTCGGGCGCGACACGCCGGATCCACCGGACGCGCGGGACCACAGCGTGCTGGCGGAAAACACCGACACCATCATCGCGCGGTAGCGACGGCCGAAGCACTGTCCCGATTCCACCGGACACGCGCCCGCCGGATCGTTCGCCGAGAGGATGAACGGAGGCTCCCCCGCCACTCTTTCTAGCGCGACGGCCAGCGCTCCGGAAACGCGTCCCACCCCATCCAGCCGCTGGTCGAAATACGACGGGCAGATCAGCAGCGGCCGGTTCATGCGGTGACCTCCGCGAGCAGATCCTGCCAACGTTTCGCGATCGACTGACGGCTGAACCGCGTCATCGCGGCCAAGCGCGCCGCTTCCCGACGGCGCCAGACGTCTCTCGGATCTCGCACCAGTTTCCGGATCAACGAGGCCACCGCTTCCCCTGCCGCCGCACCATCGATTCCCCGGTTGTCGACAACCCAGCCCGCCCCCGTCTCTTCGACAACGCGGGCAAGGTCGCTGTCGCGCGGGGCGATCGCCAGCACGGCAAGTCCGGCGGCGAGCAACGCGTAGGTCTTGCTGGGAAAGCAGACGCAGGCGGCCGCGGGAATCAGCGTGACAACGCCGATGTGCAGGTCACGCGTCCGCGCCCGCCACTCCATCGCCGGCAGCACCGGCTCCGCCAGGACTCCAGGCAGACCGTCCAGGGCCAGCAACGGGCCGGCCCGTGCGCCACCGACTCGGAAATCGAACCGGACACTACCCGCCTCGCGCTCCGGCTGCAGCCGTGCGATCGCTTCAATCAAAATATCCGCATCGTGCATCGCGCCCAGTTGTCCACCATAGTGCACGACCAGCGGGATGGACCGCGTGGGCCGCGGGCTGGAAAATAACGCTTCGTCCGCCGCGACATCGATCACCACTCCGGTCGCCGCGCGGCCGTGCCGGAGCTCGGCGTGACGCTGCAGCGATGAGCCCAGGTAGACCGCCGCTGTGCAGTGTCGCTGCACTGAACGCGTGGCGGCGGCGATCGCGCGGGAACGCCAGCCATGCGGGCGAATCTTCCCAGCCGCCTCCAGAGCATCGGGATAAAGGTCGAACACGTGATGAATAACCCGGTGCCCGCGCCAGCGACCCAGCCAGACCGCGATGACCGGGGCAAAGAACGGATTGGTCGTGACCACGAACACCGTACCGCGCGGATCGAACCCCATCCGCCACGCCAGTCGCAGCGGATGCAGCACCCAGCCGAGCAAGCGCAGCCATAGCTTGCCCGGCCAGTGACCCGATGACAACCGACGGTAGCGCCCCTCGGAGACAGTGGTAAGAACCGTTGCCGCGCCGCCGAGTCGGGCGCCGATTCCCGCCACCAAGTCGGAATCAATGCTGCTCGATAGCACGATCATCGCCGCGGGTAATAAAATGGGATCCCAGCACCAGCACATCCATCCGGGTGCGCAGAAAACAACTCAGCGCCTGAGACGGCGTGTGCACGATCGGCTCATTCTCGTTGAGCGAGGTGTTGAGGAGAATCGGCACCCCGGTGCGACGCCGAAAAGCTTCGATCAAATCCCAGTAGAGGGGATTGGACTTGAGCCCCACCGATTGCAGCCGCCCCGTGCCGTCGACATGCGTCACGGCGGGAATCGCGTCGCGCTTTTCCGGCCGGATCTTGAAGACTTTCTCCATGAAGGGCGACGGTTCATCGCGCTCGAACCAGGCGCCCACGTGCTCCTCGAGGATGCTCGGCGCGAACGGCCGGAATTTCTCGCGGAACTTGATCTTGAGGTTGATGATGTCGCGCATGTCGGTGCGGCGTGGATCCGCGAGCAGGGAGCGGTTGCCCAGTGCACGCGCGCCAAACTCCATCCGGCCCTGGAACCAGCCGACGACCTCCCCACGGCAGATTGCATCAATGGTCCGCTCAATGAGCGCCGCCCGGGAAAGTTTCTCCGCCTGCACCCGGGCACCCTCGGCCTTCAGCGCGGCGACGATCTCCGCCTCGATCGGGGCCGGCCCCCAGAAGGCGTGCCGCAGTTCGAAACGCCGCGGCCGGCCCAGTACGGTGTGCCACACGTAGAAGGCGGCACCGAACGACCCCCCGTTGTCGGCCGCGCCGGCCGGGATGAACGCGTGCCGGAACGGCGTGCATTCGGTGATCTTGCCGTTGGCAACCGAGTTCATCGCCACCCCTCCGACCACCACCACGTTGTCCGACGGATGCCGGCGGTGCAGCAGGGTCAACAGGTGAAACACGATCTCCTCCGTCACCACCTGGAGCGAGGCCGCCACATCCTGATGATGTGCGGTGACCTTTTCGGCAGGGTCGCGCGCCGGGCCGATCAGTTCCTCGAGTTTTTTGCTGAAGAAAGGGCGACCA
>Ga0163152_10002774_pt1 | contig 24009 bp, 29 predicted proteins | sample OliLakLV19MP8IB2_FD_148635 | JGI IMG/M metagenome (GOLD analysis project Ga0163152, IMG submission 148635) | Freshwater microbial mat bacterial communities from Lake Vanda, McMurdo Dry Valleys, Antarctica - Oligotrophic Lake LV.19.MP8.IB-2 | ecosystem: Environmental > Aquatic > Freshwater >...
AATCAATCTGTTCATCTCCACGGCATATTCTAGCGGCAATTCACGGACAATCGGTTCAATAAAGCCATTCACAATCATCGCACGCGCGTCATCTATGGCAATGCCCCGGCTCATTAAGTAAAACAAATCTTCTTCGGATAACTTTCCCACCGTTGCTTCATGGGCAATGGTCACATCATTATTGCGCACTTGAATATCTGGAATGGTATCCGTCCTGCTGATGTCATCCAGCAGAAGCGCGTCACACTCTACATTAGCAATGCAATCATGCGCATGCGGGGCGATCTTCAATTGTCCGCGGTAGACAGCCACACCACCACCTTTACTAATGGATTTGCTGATGACTTTACTAGAGGTATGCGGCGCCATATGGAAGATTTTGGCACCGGTATCTTGCCACTGGCCCGCATTGGCAAACGCAATTGCCATGTGGTCGCACCGGGCACCTTCCCCAACCAGCACGCTGCATGGGTAGAGCATGGTCACGCCACTTCCCATATTTCCACCAATCCATTCCATGGTTGCGTCTTTTTCCACAATCGCGCGCTTGGTGTTTAAGTTATACGTATCGCGGCTCCAATTTTCAACGCTTGAGTAACGAGCCTTAGCGCCTGGTTTTACAAACACTTCCACCAGCCCCGCGTGCAGCGCATGCGATCCATACTTAGGAGCGCTGCAGCCTTCTATGTAATGCACGCTTGCCCCTGCTTCTACAATTATCAGCGTGTGTTCAAACTGGCCCATATTCTTGGCATTCATCCGGAAGTACGCCTGGAGGGGATCACGCACGTGTACCCCTTTTGGAACATATAAAAATGTGCCGCCGCTCCATACCGCCCCATGCAACGCGGCAAATTTGTGATCCGTCATCGGTACACATTTCATGAAGTGTTCTTTTACAATCTCCGGATGCTCCTGGACAGCAACATCCATATCCAAAAAAATCACGCCCAAATCATCCCATTCTTTTTTTAAATTGTGATACACCACATCACTCTCATATTGCGCGCCCACGCCAGCCAGCATTTTGTGTTCCGCTTCCGGAATGCCCAGCCGCTCATACACTTTGCGAATATCCTCCGGCACCTCTTTCCAGTCATTGGTGGGAACAGCACCTGCCGTTGCGTAGTAAATAATATCGTTTAAATCGAGTTTACTCAGATCTGCACCCCACGTCGGCAATTCTTTTTCTTGGTAGACTCGTAAGCTTTGCAATCGATGCGCAAGCATCCACTCAGGTTCATGTTTATCACTACTGATCTTCCGGACCAGTTCTTCATCTACGCCGCGTTTGATGTTGTCTGTATACGGCGAGGGATTCGCGGTATCAAAAATATCGCGTGATAAGTGGCCAAAGAGGGTTTCCTCGTCCGCGAACGTGGACGACGGCGGTGGATGCATGATAAGAAAGCATACCACAAATTATACGTAGTTACAGGTATCCCTGCCTGTAACACGCAAAAAAGCCGGGATATTCATGAGAATTCCCGGCAGCCGAACGGATTCGGTTGGTTGGCATTAAGAGCCTCGGCCGATTCTTCGCCGTCTCGCCTCGCTTTCCATTTTGATGCGAGCCGCGATGATGGCGTAGTCTTCATCTAACGGGTTCGGCTTGCGTGGTTGTTCCAGCTCCTTTCCGTACCACGCAATGAAGATCAGGTTTTTGAGCTTCCGCCATAGATTGGGCATCAGGGCTCCTTTCGGGATTCATGCCTAGGTATACAATGCACGTCAGAAATACCTGTGACAAGCGTCATAGAGTAGTAATCTTCCCTTTTTCTCCTATGCGCACCCTTACTCTTTTGCTGGCAGGTGTTGGGCTTTTTGTGTCCATGGCTATTTTCTCGCCATTTGCCCATGCCGGTTCTTATCCTCAGTCAAATTCCTATTATTTACCATATTCTTCTTATCCGCCCTTTTACGGGGCTTCTTCCACGAATGGATCGTGGTATCAGCCGCGGCAATGGCTTCAAACGTATCGGTATGTTCCAAAGCCCACTATTCCTGTCCCACGAAGGCCAAGCCGTACCAATGCCTGTCAGCCGCATATTTGCTCTGATGGTGCAACGTTTCCCACTTGTTCGGCCCAGGGGTATCCTATTAATTACCTTCTAGATCCATGCTTTGGGCGTTAGATTAGAGATTATTCATTTGAAACCGGTACATCAGCCCATTGAATGGGGTCTAAGAGATGCGGAAAGCAAATACCTGTCCAGGGCCACAGCCCGTGTCCGTCTGGACCAAACGGCGCATCAATTTCTATGTGAATGGCTAGCTTTCGTTGTTCGGCGCCTTCATAGACTGGTTCACATATAAAGTTCTTATCCCATCGCATATCACTGTTTTCTGCAAACAAATGAACATCCGCCAATGTGCGGCGCATGAAGGTTTTTGCCCATTCGTACGGATGTTCTTCACCTGCGGACAGCAACAACTCTAGGTGATCCGCCACAATGCAGAATGCATGAATACGTATGCCTGAAAGTACGCGACACATGCGAATATGCTCAATAAGTAGTTGCGGTATGCCAGGAGTAGTCAGCCAATCCGTTTGGGACTTGGCATGTAGTTCTATATGATACACATTTGTGGTGAGCGTGGTGGTAGGCATGGGAATAGAATCCATGATGTCTAGATGCATAAACAGAGGCGCTCAAACGTCTTCTGAATAGCCCCCGAACTTTTCTACTTCAACTAGGGCTGAAACCAGTTTTACTCCTTCACAGAACTGATGACTGTTTTCCAATATATCAAAGCGCTTTTTAGTCTATGTACGCCGCTTTTAGCAAAGATTTTAGCAATTTTTGGATTGATCTACGGGATCTCGCCATTGGATATCGTTCCGGATATTATTCCACTGCTTGGCCAGCTGGATGATGTGGGCATTATTGCCGTGCTCCTGGTATTCATTATCAACATGATCCGCCCGGAAGCTCTCAAGATGGAAAAGGCATCAACCGTAAACAAGAGAGACGTGATTGATATCTGAAGTAAAAAAGTGACTATCCCTTCGAATATAGTTCGCTTCTTCGTTCGGTTAACCTGGCATAGCGGCTGATTATCTATAGATGAAGGGACAGTATGTATATGAAATACGACCGTGTGTAGCACTTAGGTAATATCGAGCGTTATCCCCTCATTCGATCCATATTTTTTGTAGCCTTCACGTTCCAATTCTTCGGCCAGCTCATAGCCACCGCTTTCGACAATCTTGCCTTGAACCATTACGTGTATTGTATCTGGTTTAATGTAACTGAGAATGCGCGTGTAGTGTGTGACAATAATGGCGGAAAAATGAGGCGCGCGTAGCCGGTTCACACCATCAGATACAATTTTGAGCGCATCGATATCTAGCCCGCTGTCTGTTTCATCAAGCAGTGCCAAACGTGGTTTCAGAATACTCATTTGCAGCACTTCGGCTTTCTTTTTTTCTCCGCCAGAAAAACCTTGATTTAAAGAGCGTTCCGCAAATGATGGATCCATAGAGAGTTCCTGCATTTTTTCTTCTAAAAACTTTTTAAATTTGATGGGCGAAATGATCTTCTGACTCGCATCTCGCACGGCCATTTGGGCGTTATACGCAGCAAACAAAAAGCTCCGCAGACTCACGCCGGCAATTTCTTTGGGGTATTGAAATGCCAAAAACATGCCGGCAATCGCCCGATCAGATGGCTCTTTCTCTAGTATTTCTTCCCTGTCGAACAATGCTGATCCAGCAAGCACTTCATACTTTGGGTGCCCCATCAGCGTATTCACCAGCGTGGATTTACCAGATCCATTGGGGCCCATAATCGCATGGATTTCGCCCTCCGGAACTTGCAAATTCAGCCCATGCACCACTTCTTTGCCTTCTACGGCAATGTGGAGGTTGAAAACAGAGAGAAGAGAATCTATCAACATATCGGAATTGTAGCGGAATTGGTATTTTGCAAAAATACGTATATTAGCGTATAATATATATTAAATTCCATACAAACAAACATATGAACAAATCATTAGAAACAAATGATAGTCCTTCTGATGGTGAACCACATATCGATATTGATGGAAAAGACTGTCCGGTTGGTAATCATGCTAGGGCAGTAAAAGAATTCATAGAGGAGCTCGGTCTTGATATAGACACTGGTTTACCATTCCCAACAAGCTTTCCTGCAATAGGAGATGGCACTCTGAAGGTTCTGCCTCCACGAATACCGTTGGAGCAGGTTCCCGTAGGATCTGTATTACCAATGCAAAGTAGTCCCGATGCACAGCCTGTAGAAAACAGTGTCAAAAATACAACTCTTGGTATCGGCGAAGCGTCAACAATAGGAGCGGCTATCGCAACTGTACAGGTTGTTCCGGCGGCTATTTCTCAACTGGCAGTTGCCGGTGCAAGTTATTCTATGGCTGGTATTTCCGGTTCAACTGTTGCAGCTGCAGGCGGCCTTCTGGCTCCGGTAGCCGGCGCAGGCATTGGATACTATGTAGGCAAAAAAATAGGTCATCCAAAGGCAGGAGCCGCAACGGGTGCGGCCGCAGGATCATTGGCAGTTGTTGGCTCTGGAATGTATTTAGGAATACAAGGAACTGGCATTGGAACAAGCATTCCATTTCTTATGCATGTATTAGCGGGAACCACAGCAGTGCCGCTTATTGTGGGAATGGCTACCGGGGCAGCTATCGGTACAGCTGTCTATTTGGGTTACAAAGCTATAAAGAAGTATAGGAGATCAAAAAAATAACAAGGTATTGTCCTTTAAGGAGCGCGTATATTGTCGATTTATTGTACATTTTCAATTCTACATTGTACATTTTTGCGCCTATGCCAAAGGTCACGTTCATTACCGCCGATAGCAAACGCACCCAAGTAGAAGCTGAAATCGGCCAAACCATCCTTCAAATTGCGTTAGATAACTACATTCCCATGGAACATGCTTGCGGTGGAAATGGCTTTTGTACCACGTGCATGTGCAAAGTACAAAAAGGGATGGAAAACTTAAGTGAACGTAATGATCGTGAAGAAAATATGGGCGTGACCGAAGATCCCCATAGACTCAGTTGTCAGTCGGAAGTGAAAGGCGATGTGGAAGTGGAGGTGATTGAATATTAGAGGGTTTCATACAATTATTCCTCTGTGCATCCTTCGATACGCTCCGCCCTGTCAGTCTGAGTAGGCCGAAGCCGCAGCGTAGGCCGTATCGAAGACATATCAGCGGAGCTACTAAGGATGACAACATAGTTTGATGCACTACTAAAAAACATTGTCACCTTGAGCTTGACCCAAAGGGTTCCCGTTGGGATCGAAGGATGCACTCTGTCAAAGCTCCCACTACACCTGCGCAAGACTCAACAACTTCGCCTTCACATTCTCATTGTACGGTTCCAACTTATTAATGCGGCGGTAGGCTTCTTCGGCTCTGTCTGTATGGCCAAGCTGTAAATAACATTCAGCCAGCAAGTGCAGCAGTTCAATGTTCCTGGACAAACGCACGCAGGCTTTTTCCAAGAGTGGGGCGGCTTCCTCAAACCGTTGGGCTGCAATGCAAGCCCGAGCGAGCGCTGCGGCGCGTTCTGGTGTTTGTGGGTCACGGTTCAGTGCTTCTTGGTAGGCCTGGCAGGCATCGAAATATTTACCCTGGCGGTAATAGGCCAGGCCAAGGTTGGCATGGAAAGATACATCATCACGGTGCATGAGTATTTCTTTGTAGAGTGCTTCCGCTTTGTTTTCACGTTCAGAGAGCAAATAGAGCTTGGCTAACTGAGCCTGTACATCCCACGCGTGCGGCTGAATGGTTAAGGCTTGAATGAAGAGCCGCTCGGCTTCTTCTGTTTTATGGCTGCCCAATGCTTTTTCTGCATTGCGAACCAATACACGTACTTGCTGTAAATCGATTGCTGATGCGCGTGGATTCTTGCGTGGCTTCTGAAAATGCGTTTCTTCTACCAAGACTGCACCACGGTCTTCCGCAAATTGAAAGCGTTGTTTCACACTGCGTACAAAGCGGCGTACGGCCCGGTTACGCAGGAGGATGCGCGATCCAAGGATGGCACATATTCCGAAAAGTGAACCTGTCAGGACAAGAAGATAGAGCATTCTTTGTCTCAAAAAAGAGGCTTTACATACTAACACGCCTATTTACGCATCCGCAAGCGGATGGGGTCTTATAGACGCTAAGAGATTTCCTGGTTTTTTCTGGTGAGGACTGTTGTTTTTGCTACACTGCGGTTTCCATGATATCTGATGATTTGTCTTCGGACGTGCTTGAACGGCTAGAACGCGCCGAGCAGTTAAAGCTTGATGCACAATATGAAGAAGCTATTACGCTTTTGGAAGATCTCTTGCTTGAAGACCCAGAGAATGTTTCAGCATTAGAAGAAATTGCCGATAATGAATTGAGCCTAGGTCAATATGAGCGGGCCGAAACAGCTGCCAGCCAAGCCGTGGAGTTGGACCAAGAAAGTTATACTGCCTATTACATTTTAGGATTTTTACGGTCACGCACGGAAGAATGGCAAGCAGCCACCGCACATTTACGCCGGGCGAATCAGTTGAAATCCAACAATGCAGAAATTTTGCGCTGCTTGGGTTGGGCTTTATTTAACGGCCAAGAACGCGCGCAGGGGATTGTGACCTTAGAACGTGCGTTGAACTTGGACACAGAATCCACTCTTACGCTGTGTGATTTAGGTGTTGCCTACATGCAGATGCAGAACTTCCAGAAATCAAAAATACTCTTTGATCGCGCGTTGGAATTGGAACCAGATAACGTACGCGCCAAAGAATGTTTGCGCCTCATGGATCAGTTTACGCAGTTGCACGATCACGCGGAGGTGGAATCGGCGTAAATTGAAAGAACGAAGACAGCAGTCATGCAATCGCGCTGCATTGCCGCAAGCGCAGTTCGGCCGTTTCACGGTATACTATAACGCCATGTCCAAAGTCAGTCACAGTTCACAGGGGCTCCTCATTTTTACTCGCGGCATATCACGTGGTTTTGCAACATTGGTGCGAGAACGCGGCTGGCTCACAACTCTCTTTGCCCTCACAGGGATTTTACTCTTGATGCAATTGTTTGTGGTGATGACCATTGGTGCGCGTGGTGTGGAATCACTCATTCGGTCACGCATGGATGTACGGTTGGAAATTTTGGAAGACAGTACAGACGCGCGTATTCAGGCGTTCTATGCAGCGCTCCGCACCCAGCCATTTGTAGAAGAAGTGGAGTATGTGACGGAAGTGGAAGCCTATGAACACGAACGATTGCGTGATCCTGAACTCATTGCCACGCTAGAACGGTTCAATTTGAAAAATCCATTCCCGGCAACATTCCGCATTACCCTTCATTCGCTAGATGACTACCAAGAGTTTTCCGCCTTTGTGAAACAGGACATGTGGAAAGATGTGTCAGATGCTAATTTTTTGACGGAGACCACCAACCAAGAACATCAGATTCAAGAACTCTTGCGTGTCACCCAAGCTGGCCGCTTCCTGGTGCTGTCATTCCTATTGCTCACGTGTGTGGTTTTACTGTTGATCCTCATGGAACTTGTTCGCCGAAGGTCACTGATGCGGAGTGAAGAAATTCTCATTGAACGTTTGTTTGGGGCTAGTGATATTTCTGTCTTACTGCCATTTGCAACTGAATCAGCCATGCTTTTGCTTGGCGCGTTGGCCTTTAGTGCTGTGCTTCTTGTAGGATTCCTCATTCTACTCCCAACCCTCTCTGCCGCTTTAAGTACGCAGGGTATTTTGAGTTCTATTATTGGTGCCATCAAGCCGCCGCTGGTTGCCTTCTTGCCTGTAGCACTAGTATTGGAGCTTGCTCTAGCACCACTGCTCGCCTTCTTGGGGGCGTGGCTTGGCATGCGGCCGCAATTGATGTCTCGGAAATTGATTGTCAGTGGAGTGTAATAAAAAAAGGCGTAGGGAATAAGGCAATAAGGAGAAAGAATTTTTAGTGCCTTACGCCTTGCGCCTCTGACCTTGCGCCTTAATACTCGTTCCATGCCTCACGCCCATGTCTACGATGCCATTGTTCTCAGAACCATAGATGTTGGAGAGGCTGATAGGTTTTGTGTGTTATTCACCCGTGAACTTGGCAAAGTTTCTGTTCGCGCGGCTGCTGCACGTAAGCCAAAAAGTGCGCTTGGGGCGGCCATGTTACCGCTGCGGCATATACGTGTGATGCTCAAAGAGTGGCATTCCGGGTATATTGTACAAGGTGCAGAATCTCTGCCCGATGTTGGCATGTCTCATGCAAATATTGCATGGTTTTCTGATGCTCAGCAGGGAATAGAGTTACTTATGCGCTTAACCGAAGACGGCGAACCCATGCCGGAGGTGTTCCATGCTGTTCTTCAATTTCTGACAGTATGCGGTGACCCAGATATCCCCATGCCCCTGGCATTTTCCATCCGATTACTGGAACTGCTCGGCTTACTGCCTGATAGATCCCATGTGCACGATGTCTATGGATTTGAACCGGCTGATGATGCTTTTTTGCAAATGGCGCGAGCAGGGCAGTTTGGAAATTTGGAACCTCCTGCCAAATCTGTCCGTATACAGCGGTTTATCGATTCACTCTGTAGTGATCATTTACTGAGCCCGCTCAAAGCGCCGGGGGTGGCGGCTTCTTTAGGTTGAAGATTCAGAAGAGTCAGAGGAAATATGAGTAACGATATTGTAAAAGCGATTTCTAGAGCTCCTCTGAATCCTTTGAATCTTCTGCATCTTTACGAGTTTTACGCTAAAATGCTTATCCCTATGCGCATCTTTGCTTTAGAAACCAACACCGAGCATTTCAAGAAGAAATTCTTATCAGAAGAAGAGCAGGAAGTACTGACTATTTACTATCATTGGTTTGCCTTTGCATTGGCGATCATGAAACAGGGCGTTTTCACGCTTGTTATCATAAGCATTGGTGCAGGGCTTATCACTGTTGGATTGTTGTGGTTGTGGGTGACGCTTGCCATGCTTCTCTTGTGGACGATTGTCATTTTCCCCTCCATGGTTAAAGCGTTTCTGGATTGGCGTTATGATTTTACGTTTGTGACATCAGACAAGGTGATTGTTGCAGATCAATCCTCACTGTTTCGCCAGAAAATTACGCCGATCAACTTGGAAAACTTTGCGAGTGTTTCAACCGAGACGCAGTACGCCAATATGTTTCCGTTTGGAAAGTTGAGGTTTCACTTAAAGTCCGGCCTTGGGGAAGATTTAATTTTACGGTACATCCCTAATGCAGATGAGGTTGCAGCAAAGATTGCCAACGCCGTGACCATCTTCCAGAGACGAAAAGATTTGCGAAGGTTTGGAGGGGAAAGCCAGCAGGCATTATAAAGCCGTGTCCGGCTTTGGCACTTCTACATCGCCCGCCGGAATATCACCTGTGCCATCAGCGTTAATAGGCGTAAGTGCGGCAACACCTACTTGAATGAACAGTGGCTTTGCTTGGTAGTGAGAAAACACTTCCTCTATCTTCTCTTCACCGTTTTTCTGCGTGAGGCGGTACCACATCACCTTCATGCCAGACACACGCTCTTGAAGCTTTTTTGTCTGGCCAGGTTCCAAGTCTGTTGTTTCCTCGGTACGGTCTGGTGGTGGGCTTGTGCGGTCCCAAATATACGGTCCCACAACTTTAGCAGTACGGTCATCGCGCGTGCCGTAGTAGATGAAATAGGCATCATCTCCAACAGTGTGTGTTTGAATGAGTAATGCCCCCGGGCTGTCGTTCACAAATTTCATATCAGGTGCGGGCAGGTATACGGTGGCATCAGTCCCTACTGGCGCATAATGATTCACAATGTAACTATGATTTTGGCGTTCAAGAATAGGGAAGCCATACTCCCACACTCCGCGGTACGCTGTGGAATTTACCTGGCACAACCCGCCGCCAAAATCCGGCACGGTTCTGTCGCCCTTAATCACCAATTCGCGTTTGTAACCGGTGGTGCCATCAACCGGTCCTAAAATATCCACAAAAGAAAATGTTGCCCCCTTTGGCACTATCTGGCCATTAAATTTAGCCAGCCCCGTATTGATATTATGAATACGGTTAGGCGGGGAATTACTGAAATCGGATTCGCCAACGGTGACTACTTCGGTAATGCCTTGGGCAACCAGTGAGGGATCTGTCACTGTCATCTTTGGTTGAGTGATGAGTACTGGTAAAAAAATATCGGTGGCACCTGCCTCCAAAGCGGCCACCGTGAGCGCCGCTGTTTTACGGAGATCCACCGTCCGCCCGGGCAATCCGGCACCATCAAATGCCACTTTGCCACCACTCGTGGTCGAAATAATTACCGCACCTGCGTTACGATCAAATACTGTGCCGATCTCCCGCTTAATGGTCTCTGCGATGGCATCCGTATTCAGGCCCAGCCGCATTTCTTTGGAAAAGCCAACGGGCAATGGAGGAATCACATCACCATCTACCCGCAAACTGGCTGGTGGTTCTATCTCTTTGCCTTCATACAACCATGTTTCTTGAGGCACTTGCCATTGTTCCTTGGCGGGATCAATCGTAAACACATGATGCTCATAGCGGTACGTAATCGGTGCGGCGGAGACGGCCATGGGGAAACATATCAGAACGGCTGCTATGAGCAGGAATAGGCTTCCGTTTGATCGTTTGTTGGTACGTTTCATAGAAAGACTATAGGGAAATTTGTTTAGCTGCGTCCAGCGTATTGGGTTTTTTACGTTGATTAGGTTTATTAGGTACCTAAAAAACATAAGAAACCCAAACAACCCAATAAACCTATTAATAGCGTGAATACATCGGCTTATGGTAGCTAGAGCGTGATTCATTGAGTACTTTATTGACCAGTGCATCTGCCCGGTGGTTATCACTACGTGGAATGTGTTTAAAGATGATATCTGGAAAATTGAGCGCCAGTTCACGCACTTTTTCATTGAGCGGCTGCAGCGTGGGCATTTTTACCTGATACTCGCCATTCAGCTGCCTTACAATCAACTCCGAATCCATGTGGCACACAAGCCTGGTTGGGTGATAGTGAAGGGCGACTTCTAAACCTTTAATCAGTGCTCTGTACTCGGCCACGTTATTGGTTTCAATGCCAATGCGTTCAGCATGTTCTTTGATGATCACTCCTTGCTTTGGATCTTCTAAAACGCAGGCAATACTTGCTTCGCCAGGGTTACCGCGTGAGCCGCCATCTGTAAATAAATAGAGCGTGCCACTTACTTGTTGGTCTGTTGCAAATTCTGGATCGTACAAATCTTCTGCATCTTTGGTCCAACCGCGGAAGACAGCATCTTGTAATGGTTCGGTTGATGGCGTGCCTTCAAGTGCATCTTCAATGACGCGTGCCACAAAATGATCACGATCAGCTTTGTCCGGATACAAATCCATCAGACGGCGCTCGATCGAGGGAGGAAGGCGCAGCATTTCGGTCATTATACTCTTCGGATACATTTGTGGAAGTTGTTGTTGTTTTTGAAAAGAATTTCGAAGTAAGAATTAGGAATTAAGAATACATTTTCTTACTTCTTACTTCTCTATTCTTCATTCTTGGCCAGATTATTTACATCCACATGATCCACCACACGCACAACCAGTTTTATCCGTATCCATTTCCAATTTAAATCTGCCATCACGCATATCAATAGTGGCGCCACCAATACGTACCAAACTTAACGTTGATGCGGCAATTCTCATGTCCGGTACGTCACTATTCGTACATTCCAAATCATCCTCACCAATGCTTGCTTGAAACTCTAAACAGAAACTGCCTTTACCGTCGGCTACGACTGATAAAATTTGATCCAACTTTCCTTCACTTTCCGCAATAGCGCGTAAGCCTTTGGCAGCTTCTAAGGTGATAGTAAGTGTCTGAGGCCGCACCGGTTGAGCGGCAATCAGGTCATTAATATCATGCACTAGTGCATCAATTTCTTCCTCTTCAAAACCATGGCCGCGGCAGCCGTCTACGAGCGATTCAAATGCATTGGCTTCACAGTGAAAGCAGTGCAATCCATATTCAGCCATGATGTGTTCTGCACTTGGGCATAGCGTGACAATATCTAACACGCGCATGTCTTTGGTGATACTGCCGACGGTTTGGGTTGGAAGCATGGGGGGCTGATTATAACAGGCTTTGAGAGGTTTGTTGGGTTTATTACGTTTATTAGGTACCTAATAAACCCAAACAACCTAAGGAACCTACAAGACCCAATAAACCTAACAAACGTATCGCCATATCTTCATAGAGATCCACACCACTCACTGCTACTATTCTTCTGATGCGACATTTTGCGAAACGATTACTGGTGATTGGAGGCTTAGTGGCCACGCTTGTTTTGGGCTGGCATTTAGGCAGGCAATATGAACAACGAGCATTGTTGCTTTCCGAATATTATATTGCTGATAGTGATACCGGATCTGGCAAAATTTTGCTGAATCCCCAGCAAGATGCCAATTTGTCGTTGATGTGGCGGACGTGGAAATTACTGAATCAGTATTATGTGGAACCGGATCAACTGACATCTGACAAGCTGACAATGGGCGCTGTGGAGGGGTTAGTTCGTTCTGTTGGTGATCCATATACCACGTTCATGTCGCCAAAGCAGAATGAAAGTTTCCGTGACATGATTCAGGGTTCATTGGAGGGCATTGGGGCAGAACTTACTGTTCGTGATGAATTGATCGTCGTCGTTTCACCCCTAAAAGGTTCGCCAGCTGAAAAAGCCGGCTTATTGCCCGAAGATGTGATTGCGAAGGTAAATGGAGAAGATATTGCCGGTTTAAGTTTGGATGAAGTGATTAGCCGTGTGCGCGGTAAAAAGGGTACAACCGTTACTCTCACCATTTATCACAAAGGAGAGAGTACTCCGGTCGATCTTGCCATCGAACGTCAGCAAATTACGGTGCCAAGCTTGGAATCAGAAGTAAAAACTGCTACAGGTGGGCAAGTGGGCTACATTGCCTTGCATCAGTTTGGCGATCATTCCATGCAGGAAGTGCGCGACGCGTTGGAGAGTTTTGAAGGCCAAAACATCAAAGGCATTATTGTGGATTTGCGTTTTAACGGTGGAGGGTACTTAGATGGGGCAGTGGATTTTGTGTCTATATTCTTGAGCGAAGGGTTAGTGGTGCAAGTGCAGAAGCGCGGTGGCGATATCGATAAAACAGAAGTGCTTGGCGATGCACAGTATCCGGATATCCCACTCGTCGTTCTCATTAATGAAGGCTCTGCATCAGCATCAGAAATTATGGCGGGTGCGTTGCAGGATCAAGACCGGGCAACCATTATTGGCAAAACAAGCTTTGGTAAAGGTACGGTGCAAGATGTCATTGATCTCCCGGGTGGGAGTAGTTTGCGAGTGACCGTTGCGCATTGGCTTACCCCGAATGGCAAGAACTTAGGCAAAGAAGGTGTGGAACCAGACATTGAAGTAGATCGTTCTATTGAAGACTATAAAGCTGACCGCGATCCGCAATTGGATGCAGCGCTTCTCTGGCTGACCGAAGGCAAGGATGTGACCAAGTAATGCATTCATTTTTTGTTTAATCGCAACCTGCGGGTTTCATAGTTATCATCAGACGGTGTAGGCGTTTCATGGCATGTGATACAACATTCGTTTTGGCGTATTCTCCAAAGTTGCAACGCTTATAAGCAGTAAGCATTGTCTGATATTCTTGCCATAGCATGGCTGCGTCTACATTTTTAAGTATTGCAAGTATTTTATAGGAATTTTCCCCTATAAGCTTCTCATCTGAAGCAATTTCAAGCATGAACTTCTGAAAATTATGCAATTTTTCATAAAGAGCGTCGAGCAATTCTACTGTTGCATTGTCGTGTGCAAATACGTTTTTCGATCTGCCATGTATGCGATTGCCTATGTGCGCGATAATCAGTGGTACGTCATACTTTGCTGCTTGTTGAAGTTGCAATTTTTGATGTTTCCGCTCATTCATTACTTCTCTAAAATCAGCGGCTCTCTGATGTCCATTGGATTCCATAGTTGTGTTAATACTCAAACAATTCGTCTGGCTTAAAGAAGCGCTTCACTTCTGCGGCAGCTGCCTCATCACTGTCTGATGCATGGGCAACGTTCACCATTTGGTCAACGCCAAACTCATTACGGAGTGTTCCTGGTTCTGCCTTGCGGCTGTCTGTCACCCCAAGCATTTCACGCACGCTGGCCACGACATTCTCGCCATCTAGCACTAATGCAATAACAGGAGTGGAACCCATGAATTCTTCTACTTCTGGGTAGAAAGGCTTATCGGCAATATGCGCATAGTGCTCACGAAGCACGTCTTTTGTAAGGTAAATCATCTTGCAGGCTACTATGCGGAAACCGGCATCTTCAAAGCGTGTCATAACTTTTCCCGTAAATTTCTTCGTTAACGTATCTGGCTTGAGGAGGATGAGCGTTTGCTGTGTCATGGAGGCGAATAGGAAAGAAAGTGTTGACAGTGTACTAGATAAATTTCTGATGCCAATACGGAAACATGCGAAATTCATAGCAAAGAGGGCAGCACCCCTGCTGCCCTCGCTCCACCTGTGTTGCCGCTTCCCATGCCCATGTCATCATCAATCCCCATTGGAATTTTCTAGTTACGAAGCGTTGCCAAACGGTCCTCCCGAGCCTGAGCTCGTTGGTCTAAACACGTGCTGTAGCGGCGTGGCGATACATCTTTACAAGCTTCATAATCGCTCAAATCATCTTCACGGCGCTGGCTAGGATCGTAACGTAGGCCTTTCGTACCATTGACCGTGCTTTTACCATCGCGCATCTCCAAATTTCCATTGGCTTGTAAGCGGTACCACATACCATTATCACCAGGCCACATGTCATCGTCACTCATCATCCATGTGACGCCGCCATTTTTACTGACAGAGAGGTTCCAATTGGTATCAAAGCGGTACCACATTCCATCGGCAGCTTGCCATGTCCAATGAGGCACAGCAGACCATTTGACACCGTTATTCGTGCTTCTCATGAGTTGATTATTGCGGATCATGATGCGTTCATCGTCTTCTGTCATCCACCAATCGTTAGAGCTATTCATCCACTTATCATCATCCATAGTCATATCATTGACATCATCTACATCCAAGCCGTTATCCATATCAGAATCTAGGTCATTATCTATAGTTACATTTCCAATGACCATCAAGCGATAGGCATCCTGAATATCGGACACCCAATCTGTGTAGAGCGTTCTGAATGCACGTTTCTGCGCGGCTGTTAGTGGCGTATTTTCACAGGTGTCTCTCAGCATTTGCGTCTGATTTGCACAGTACCAGGCATGTAAAAAATCCGCAGCGCCTTGGCTGGTATTCAAATCAAACACCATAGTGCCGTTGGCCGATGTTGATGAACTCACGCCTATGGATCCTGATTGAAAATCAGAAAGTGTTAAGGCTGATGCTGCTGGAATGCTTGTGATTCCAATCACGGAGAACATGGCAGCGGCAGTTAGAAGTTTACGTAACATAGGGAAGAGGGGTAAAAGAAGTAGAACTATTGCACGTACATCTGTTTGACGGCCGGTGCACCAGATGCTTACAACTTCTTTTGATGTTTTTGGTGTATGCAAAAGTTAGCCGGGGGGTTAACCCCCCGGCTAACGAGCATCAAAAAATTTTACAAAGGTTGTAACACACACGTGTTCTGTTCGCATACTGCTTCCTGTGCCATACATTTTGCACAAGCGCCTGGTGAGCAAGCTTGTACGTAGCCTTCAATTGCTGTTTCTACACTAGCTTGCGCGGTTACGGAAACTGCTGCTCCACACGTAACAAGCGGGCAGCCTTGCTGAACCATGGTGCAATCGCTGTCCTTTTTGCATGAATACTTTTGAGCAAGCAGCCCATCAATATCTTTTTTCAAAACCGTACAACTGCCTCCGCTCATAGGTTTTGCTTTGCAGGTGCCTGCGCACACATCAATGCATATTTCCGCTCCAGGCTCACAAGCCGATTCGCATACGCCGTCTTCCGTCGTGCAATAGTCGTTTGCCGTACAACTTTGTGAAGACAGGCATTTTTTAGCATCCGTCCCGCCGATCAAGCCCTGAGTTTCTGCAATTTCCGCAATAATGATAGCCATTTCTTTGCGTGTAATAGGCCGTGATGGTTCGCGTGGAACTTGGCCATAGATCTCAAAGCTAGCTGCAGCATCCACATAAGGGTCATACCAATGATCTGGAGCGCGGATGTACACCGGAAGTGTTACATCAAATGCGAGTGTCGTCATTTTCAATGCCTCCGCTAGGTTCACGGTTCGTTCTCCATGAAAAGATCCGTCCGGGTCTCCACTGATGATGCCTTTTTCTTTGGCATAGCAGGCATAAGACCAGTACCAGAGATTTGCATGTTGATCTGTAAAACAGCCAGCGATAGCTGCAGGGATTTCATCTGCTTCTACCATGGTCAGCATCAGCACTTTTAAAAATTCCGCTCTGTTCACCAGCTGATTCGGCTTGAAAGTGTTATCCGCATAGCCACTGATGGCATCAAGGCTGACAAGTGTATCCACAGATGCTTTGTACGTGGCGTTCAGTGGAACATCGGTAAACGCAAAGGCCTGCCAAGACCAACTGCCAATGGCAACGCCAAATATCAGCAGCAATGGTGTGAGAATGGATGGAGGACGGATCTTCATGGGTAGTGGTAGGAAGTATCAGTGAGTATAACGGATAGAAAGCGGATTGGTTACATGTAAAAAAGACTACCCCATCAAAATTAGTGTCATGGTGAGCGAAGACGAACCATGGCACGGTTGTCACCTTTCGTCTGCGCTCAAGATGACAACCTAGGCGTTAATAGATAGTTTCTCACGAAATCATCCCTTCTAACTTTGCTTCGTCTGTCTCTTTACCTATCACAACCAGGCGCAATTCTTTTGTTGTAAGTAAACGGGCAGCCAATGCATTGATCTGCTCTTTGGTCACCGCATCAATCATTTGGAAATATTCTTCTACGGAGCGAACTTTGGGATACAAGAGTTGTTGCTTGCCGTAGAAGTGAGCTTTTTCTTCACTGTCTTCTAGTGATAACGTTATTTTCCCCTTCAGGAAGTTTTTTGCCTGCTGCACTTCTTCATCCGTCACTCCTTCTACAGCGCACTGCAGGTACTCATGTTTGATGGCTTCAATGGCTTCAGCCAAACGTGTTTGATCCACGCCTGCGCGGGTAGAAAGAGAGCCGGCATCCATGTAGTTATCCGTCTCGGTTGCAATGTAATAACAAAGGCCGCGCGCTTCGCGGATGTTTAAGAACATGCGTGAGCTCATGTTGCCGCCCAGAATGATCGCCAGAAGCTTCATAGCGAAATGATCTTCATGCTCAGATGGCACGCCAGGAACGCCCAATACTAAATGGGCTTGTTCTGTATTCTTGGTACGGAGCCACACCTTTTTGGTGTTGTACGTGGTGAATGGCAAAAAGCTTTCGCGATGATCGCCGCTGATAGCGCCAAAGTATTTTTCGGAAAGTTGATGAGCTTGTTCGGGTGTGACTTTGCCGGCAAAGGCAATCACTAAATTAGCCGCTTGATACAGCCATTCTTTATGACGCTGAAATTGTTCCTGTGTCACCGACTTAATAACAGCTTCCGTACCAATCGTATCCCAGCCCAGTGGATGGTTTCCAAAGAGGAGTTCTTCAAAATCCCAACCGGCGCGGTACATGGGGGTATCTTGATACATTTTTTCTTCTTCCATAATCACGCCGCGTTCTTTATCAATTTCTTCTGGTGGAAACGTTGCATGCAAGAGCATGTCCGAAATCACATCACAGGCTAGTTCAATTTGTTCAGCTGATACTTTTACGTAGTAGCCGGCATATTCTTTGCCCGTAAACGCATTAAAGTCTCCACCCACGCCATCAATGGCGGCGCTCACTTCCTTGGTATTCTTATATTTGATCCCTCCCTTAAAGAACATGTGCTCCAAAAAGTGGCTGATGCCGCGGCTGCTTTCTTGTTCATAGCGTGAGCCGGCACCGGCAAACACTAATACCGTGACAGATTCTGTTCCGTCGCTTGGGGCGGTGACAATAGGAAGGCCAGAGGGAAGTTTTTGAATGGTAAACATAAGATAACGGTGAAAATTTGTTTATTCGTTTGATCGTGTATGGTTCAAGGATCCGAACGAATAGGAGCACTAGGATGGTGACAGTAACGAAAAACGAGAAACGAAGCAACGATCAAACGAAAGCTTGTTTGCAAGCCAAAATTTTCTCCTTGCCACGTAGTCGGGATCCTTGTAAATTGCTCCGGCAATGCTTGGAAAACTCAAATGGCGCAGGCGTTTACGGAAACACGGCTTCCTTGAAAGAAGCAAAACGGCCAATGGCCGTAAGGTTCTTGCGCGTCGTCGCAGGGCTGGCCGCAAAGTGCTGACCCCTCAGAAGAAAACAAAGTAAGAAGTAAGAATGGAGAATTAGGAAGTAAGAATAGGGTTCCCCCTCTTGATTCTTGATTCATAATTCTTGATTCTGGTCAGGTGTTGAAAACTCTCCATCAACTTTCTGCCGTCCTCTTCTATCTCCTTGGAGCAAGTTTGTTCATCGGCTTTGTGCTGATTCGTTTACAGGTAGGGGATAAATGGCCAGCCTGGTGGTTGCAAGTGGCCGATGTACCGTTTATTGCGGTGGCTTTGCTATTTGGAGGTGTAAGTTTTTATGAAAGTATTTGGGGGAATGCATCGGGGTCGCGGGCACGTATGCCCGCTCTCGGTGTCGGCATTTTGCTCGGCGTGTTCTTTATAGCATTAGTAGCGTTTAATTTTTGGCCGTTGTTTTTATAGCCCGTAGGAAATGATGCCTGCGCCTGCCTAAGGGGTGACTTCCACCTCCACCGCGCCGGCCAACCTGTTTGCTTCACGAGCGGCGAGAAACAAATAATCACTTAAGCGGTTCATATAGATGAGGACAAACGGATTGGTAGTATCAGGTTCCCGTTCGCGTAGCGCACTTATGGCACGTTCAGCGCGGCGGCAAACGGTTCTTGCTAAATGTATGTGACAGCTAACGGTAGAACCGCTTGGCAAAATAAAGCGCGTGAGAACCGGTAAGCGTGCTTCCAATTCTGTGATCCAGACTTCCAATGCATCAATAGTTGCCTGATCCATACGGACAATTTTTGGCTGTTGCATATTGGGCGTGGCCAAATCGGAACCAATCGTAAACAAGAGCCGTTGCACATAGAGTAACTGCGTAATCAAGCGTTCCGGCAATGGGCCTTCTGCAAGTGCCAGGCCAAGAATGGCGTTGAGTTCATCTGTCGTTCCATACGCTTCTAACCGCAAATGGTGCTTGGGCACGCGTTCCCCGCCAAAGAGCGATGACATTCCCTTATCGCCGGTGCGGGTGACAATGGACATAGTGTGATGACGACGAACACGTGCGCTAGTTTTTACGCAAATTTTTGTAACACACGGACATGAACAGCTTGCGCCTCTGCTTCAGTCAACGTTCTATCCGGCGCACGATACGTAAAGCGCACCGTCAGATTATATGCGCCTGCATCCAGAGGTTTTCCAGCAAACAGATCAATCACTGCTGCCTGTTCCAATAATGGATCTGATTGCTTGAGAGATGACAGCAATGGGCCAACTTCCTGCGTTTGCTTAAACGTCTTCGTCACATCGTACGAAACCTCTGGGTACTGCGGCAAAGGTTCCACGCGTTTGGCGGTAGTCTGCGTTTGCAACAGCTTTGTCATATCCATAACAGCAGCAGCAGCGCGGCCAGGTAGATCAAAGGCATGCGTGACCTGTGGATGTACTTCAAAGAGTGTTCCTACTTCTTTACCATCGATCTTGATTACCGCACTGCGACCCGGATGCATAGAAGCAGTAACAGAAATGGTACTCATTATCTCTGGATCAAACCCAAATTTCTTAAGTACATGCATCACATCTTGCTTCAGCAGGAGAAGAGGCGATTGCAAGAGCGACTCTGCATCATTTTTTACAGACAGTAGAATACCTAACTCCAAGTGTTCCGGCTTGGACTGATGAAATACATGTGCGCAGTGAAAGCTTTTCAGCTGATGCGACATCCGTACATTTTTAGCGGCCTGTTCCAGCAACCCTGGCAAGGTGCTTGTCTGCAGATATTTTAATTCTTCGCCCAGCGGATTTTGTAGAGCCAATGCATCAGTTGCATCAAGGCCGGATTGTTTGAGTATGGCTGCTGATGTGAGCGAGAGGGGAACGAGTTCTGTATAACCGTGCATGGCCAATGCTGCCCGCAGATTCTTCACGCGCTCATCGCGGTCTGGAATACGCACATCGGCAATGGGCATAATGGATTCGATCTTGTTATAGCCGTACATGCGACCGATTTCTTCAACGAGATCTTGTGGGATGGTGCAGTCATTCAAGCGCCAGAGCGGCGGCGTCACCTTCCAGACAGATGTTGTATCTTTTTGAATGGTGAATCCTAAGTCTTCCAGAATGCTCATCATTGTTTTTTCTGGGATTTCTACACCAAGCAAACGCGTGACATGGGCGGGATCAAGCATGATAGGTTCGGCACTGCCGTTGTCACCTACGGTTTCTTTTTCACTCATAATTTTGGTGCCTGGAACAAGCTCTAAAAAGAGTTCTAGCGCGCGCAGAAAGCCTTCTTCAACAATGACTTTTGGTACGCCTTTTTCATAAATAGTACTCGCGTCCGTCCGGTGATTTGTGGCGAGAATGGCTTTGCGAATACTGATGGGATCCAATGCGGCGCTGTGCAGATAGATGTGCTTGGTGGTTGATTTTGTAGAGCTCCGTAGACCACCCATAATACCAAGCAAATCGAACAAGCCGTCGTCATCGCTTAGAACCAAAGCGCCATCGGGCAATACGCGTTCCTGCTTATCAAGCGTTATGAGCTTCTCGCCTTTCTTAGAGGTGCGAATATGAATATCGCCGTGCACATCATCCGCATCAAAACTATGCAGTGGCATGCCGGTTTCACTCGTCACGTAATTGGTAATATCCACAGGTAAACTGACCGAACGCAACCCAACAGCAGCTAGGCGTTTCTTCATCCAATCTGGTGTTTCGCCCAGGCTCTCAATTTCCAATAAACATGCGCAGTAGCGTGGCACAAGCTTTGGCACATCAATCTTGGTCTGAAATGGAACAGGCTTTGATCCAAAACTGATGACAGATTCTTTCTTCTGCTTTTTCCACGTTGCCAAACCGAGCGCTACCAGCTCCCGCGCAAAACCCATGTGTGAAAATAAATCAGGTCTATTGGTGATGGCATGGTTATCAATATGCATAATGACATCGTCTAATCCAAGGAATGCTTGAAGCGGCTTACCAATATCTTTATCAGTGGCTGTCAGTTGCACAATTGGCCGCTGGCCATCAGCTTCTTTAGTAGGGAAGAGGCCATCAATCTCCAATTCTTCTGCCGCACAAATCATACCGTCACTTGCTTCTCCACGAATAGTTGCCGATTCCAATGTTACTATTTCTCCGCCGTGCCATTTGACCCTGGCCCCGGTGTGGGCAAATGCAACGTACATACCTTCTTGCAAATTTGTCCCACCACAAACCACACGTTTTGTTCCGGCATCTGTTTGTACATCTGCCAAGAATAATCGGTCTGCTTTTGGGTGCTTACTGAGCGTCAGCACTTTTCCTAGTACACACTTGCCAAGTAGCGCTCCTTGCTCTTCTACGGCATCCACTTCTGCAACGCAAACAGTAACCATATCCGCAATCTTCTGCGGATCCGTTTCTTTCAGATCTATGAAATCTGTAAGCCAGTTGAAAGAAAGTTTCATGCGAATAGAATAGAGCTTTCAAAGAATTCAACAACACTCATTTGCGAATACGGCACTTGCCGCGTACGTTTCCCCATTGTTCCCCTCGCCCCCATGTTTTTCCACAAAAAGACGCCCCCTCATACCGGTCTCTGTATGTTCCTGCATTTGTTTGCGGCGGGTCTCTTGCTCTTCACGTCCGTTGCAGCATTTATCGGCATTTTTAAAGCGCATATTCTACCTGATGGACTTGTTTTTGGGACTTCTACTGGTTCGCTTGCGCTCCTGGCATTTGCCGTAAGTATAACGCTTTGGATGAAGCAGCTCAAAGCTTGTGGTGAGAAGTGCGATGTCTGTGTTGATCAACCTGCTCCAAAGAAGAAGAAATAGTACGATTGTAAGACATATATTGCAGTGCTATTGTTTTCACGATCGCTCCCATGGACGGTCCTCGAGACCGATGACGCTAGCGCTTGCTGGCCAAACGGTAACCATCCCGCCAGAGGAACGATCATTAACCCGCTCGCTTTGCGAGCGGGTTTTTTTGAAATTCAGGCTTGTGTATCTGTTGCTCATTTGTATCCTCTGTCTACCTTGGAGAGGTCGCATAGTGGCCTAGTGCGCGCGCTTGGAAAGCGCGTAAATCCGCAAGGGTTTCGGGGGTTCGAATCCCCCCCTCTCCGCCAATTGGGAAATGAATGGTTTGGCTCGCCCTCTGGGAGGGCTCGCCAGCCGATTTTAAGCGCAAATTGGAATTTTTTATCTTTTAAAATGAAGTTCGAGCCGATATTTTTTAGAAATGCTCGGATTTTTTGATTTTCGGGTTCCGACAATAGAATTTTGGCTTGGCTACTGGATAAAATCATTTCTTTCATCGGTTCGAGCCAATTATTTCCTTTTTGTTCAAAATCCTTAATATGCTGTTGGATGTCTAACTTCTCGTTGAGGAGTTTTTGTTTTTTTAGTTGGTATTCTTCCGGTTCAATGCCTTTGCCACCGATAAACAAATCAAGCAGGTTTTCGGCCTTGTTCTCAATCTCGGTTTTTTGCTCTAACAGATTTTGAACAAAAACTTTCGTTTCTGCTTTTACCTGTTCTTTTTCTTTGTCTATCTCGGTAAGCATATTTTTTGCCCAGTCATCAGGCAAAGAAACTTTTTGAATAATTCCTTTCATCTGTTCAACAAGATTTTCCGCTCGCAAATATTTTCATCGCATTTTTGCTTTTTCTTGGTGCAACGATAATAGTGATGTCCTTTTTGTTTTTCGGCAGTTATCAGACAATCGCAATTTCCGCATTTCATCAGTCCAGAAAAAGCAAATTCGTGTTTTCGTTTGCGTTTCTTTTTTCCTCGATTGCTCATTACTTGGGCAGCAGAATCAAAAAGTTTCTTGAAAATAATTGGCTCGTGTATTCCGTCGTAAATTTCGCCGTTGAAATAAAACACACCATAGTAGATGTGATTTTGAAGCATACGCTGGACACAGGAAACAGAAAGAATATTGCCTTTGTAGCTTTTTAGCCCCGCTTGTTTTAAAACAAGAGCGAGAGCTTTTAATGTGTACTCTCCCGTCGAGTAAAGCTCAAATGTTTTTCGCACAAGTGGTGCTTTCTCGCTATCAATATCAATCGCCCTTGTTTTGGGATTATTGAAATAACCAAGCGGGGCGAAACCTGGCCAAATTCCTTTTCGCAGTTTTGCCCGATGGCCTCGTTTGATATTTTCGCTTAGGTTGTCGATATAGTATTTGCTTTGGCCAAAGGCAATATTCATCATAAATTTCCCTTGTGGCGTTGAATCAAACCAGAATGTGGGAAATTTTAAATCTTTAATCTTTCCTGTGTCCAGAAAATAAATGATTTTGCCTCCGTCAATTGAATTTCTAGCCAGCCGGTCTGGATGCCAAGCCAAAATTCCTTGAGCTTCGCCCCTTTCAATCCGATCGAGCATTTCGCCGAAAACTTTTCGGCCAGGTTCTTTGGCAGTTTTTGCCTCGCTAAGCGAGGCGACGATTTCAAGTTTTTCTTTGGCAGCAAATTCTTTTAATTCAGAAATTTGAGATTCAATACTTAAAACCTGTCTCTCTTCACTGTCGGTTGATTTTCGAGTGTAAATAAAATATTTCATAATTCCTTCCTAAAAATTAAAAATGAAAATTCGGGAAGCCCGCTTTTGGCCAGCCCCACAGTAGCGGGGCAAAGATAAAAAATTCCAATTTGCGCTTAAAATCAGCTGGCGAGCCTTAGCCTCGGGTGAGCCAAACCATTCATTTCCCAAT